>Ga0302311_10006763_pt1 | contig 11800 bp, 7 predicted proteins | sample III_Palsa_N1_3_FD_200449 | JGI IMG/M metagenome (GOLD analysis project Ga0302311, IMG submission 200449) | Peat permafrost microbial communities from Stordalen Mire near Abisko, Sweden - III_Palsa_N1_3 | ecosystem: Environmental > Terrestrial > Soil > Palsa > Peat permafrost | place: Sweden...
TTTCTAAATTCCGGTGCCGTTTTCGAGTACTGGCGCGATCCGACTCTTCTCGCCTGGATGGTGCTTGGTATCGTGGCAGTGGCTATCCTGGCCGGGGCTTATCCCGCTTTTCTACTCTCGGCGACTCGGCCCGTAAGTATTCTGAAGGAATCACTGTTTGGCGCCGGTGGGGTACTCGCGCGGCAAAGCCTTGTTGCATCGCAGTTCGCAGTCCTAATTGGGTTCCTCGTTTCCGCGGCCGTTGTCTATCAGCAACGAAGCTATGCCACGCAAGATGCACTCCGCGTGAAAACCGATCAGATGCTAATCCTTCGCTCCGCCTGCAACTCTGCGTTTGAGACGGAGCTTAGATCTCTTGCGGGTGTTGTCGGTGTCTCTTGCTCCACAGAGTCTTTTCTCGACAGAAGAGTCTTCAGTAATCTTCGGTTAAGAGACGGCCGCACGGCTGCCGTGGATCTGGTAGGCGTGGAATTCGGCATCTTTGATCTGTACGGCGTCAGGCCGCTTGCTGGGCAATTTGGACCCAGTGCTAGCACCGACAACTCCCCGGTGGGCGACGGAGGCTACGTCCTCAATGAAGCCGCGGTGCGGCAATTTGGCTTCAGCTCGGCCGCGGCGGCCGTTGGCCACGCTTTACCAGTCCTCGACAGCGGACAAGGCCTGTTACCCACCGAAGTCGCCAACGAGATCATTGCGGTGGTGCCGAATTTTGCCATCCACGCCATCGAACAAAGTGACAAGCCGGCCATTTACTATCTGCCCGCTCCCAATAATCCACGGGGCCCCCGCGATTACGGTCTCGTCAATGTGAAGCTGACCGGGCAAGACATTCCAGAGACTTTGTTGGCTATCGACAGGCTGCGGTTGGCGACGGGACGCGGCGATCCTTCCGATCGCTTTTTTCTCAATTTCTATATTCAAAGCCTCTATCTAGGTATCCTGCGAGAAAATCAGGCGTGCACTGCGTTTTCTGTTGTCGCAGCGCTGCTCGCCTGCCTCGGATTGATTGGCCTATCTGCATCCGCGACGGAGCGGCGAACCAAGGAAATTGGAATTCGAAAGGCGATGGGTGCCGGAACCACTGACATCGTTCAGCTACTGATATGGCAATTCTGTAAGCCCGTCCTTTGGGCGAATGTCATCGCGTGGCCGATCGCAGGATTCTTGATGAACCGCTGGTTACATGGCTTTGCTCATCGTGTGGAGCTGACACCCTGGATATTCCTGGGCGCCGGTGCGATCGCTTTGATAATCGCACTGCTTACCGTCAGCGGACAATCCTTCATGGCGGCGCGTGCTAAGCCGGTGTCTGCGCTTCGGTATGAATGATGGAGTTAAGAAATGTTCCGCAACTGCTTCGCGGCGGCACCCTCACAGTGCGTCGAAGTGCGACGATTCCATCCGCATCCGGGCCGTCGAGGGCCGCCAGCTCACGTTTCTGCTGATGTCACAGTGGTATTCGAACATGTCAATGACCATCCGCTTGCCGCTTGCGGTATTCAGGTAATTCGCTGAACAAATCCCCCCGCGCATCCCGCTTGAAGAGCTCGCAAGTTGCGCCCAATTGGTCACTAGGTCCGGTTCCTCCAAGGGATAAATAACATTGGTCATTCACCCACAGTCGGAGGTGCGTGTCGTCAAAGGGCTGTGGTACGCCATGGATCCGGTCGTCCCATACACTCGGAGCCTTCGACTTAGGATGTGACTCAATGGGGCCCGCGCCTTGAGCAGCGACCATTGCGGCACGCCGAGCCTCTGCAGACCAGTCTATCGAAGACTGCGTAGAGTCTGGATTGGCAACGGCCGCAGGAACAGAGGGTACAGACGGCATAGTCGGCGGTGCGACTGTAGCGAGCGCAGGCAAGCGCGGTAGCGCGCGCCTAAATTCGTGCTTCCGAGAATCATTGGCAGCTGGTACGAGGATCATCGCCGAGACCAATTGAGCTCGTCCGCGCAGTTGCGGCGCCCAATTATCAACCCACAGTAGCCAGAGACCTGCAACGTGCAGCGCTAGCACCAATATAAGAACGAGCGCCCGATCGCCTCTGTGCACGGCGGCTTATAAGGTTCGAAGACCAGATCCCGGTCTGTTGTTTAATGGGTGTAGTTGTGCGACCTCGCGGGCAACAGGAAGTTCGCTGCGGCACAAGATAAATTAGAACGAGAAAGAAGCGGAACTGCTTTATCGGCGGGCGGTTGAAGTAGCCCCATCTTGCTTGGTGTTACACCGTGGGGCCCTTTTGGGAGCGAGCTGGCCGCTGCTGGCCTCAGACTGTGGCTGGGGCATCAAACTCCGGAGGAATTCCAGACCCAGTGAAGGGCCTGGTCTCAAGGAGTTTGGGCGTGTTCGGTTCACCGGCAGTGCGGCACGATCAATATCGAACGTCGAGGCGCCTGCGGCGCCAACGCCGCCATGGGCTGTCGGTGTAGACCGACATTATCGCGACCGCGCATCGGTGTATCCTTCGAGCTGAATGAATCACTCTGTATTCGCGCTCCTTTTGGTCGTCACCGCACTCGGTTCCTTCGCACACGCAGCCGACACTCTGCCCTACCGCGTAGAGATCAGTTCGGTGAAGGATCGCGACATTGATTCCGCCGTCAAAGCCACTTCGGATCTGCGGTCGTTGCGCAAAACGGCCCCAGTCAGTCCCTTTGGACTCCTTGCGCGTGCGCGCGCCGATGTAGACCGTCTCAAGACCGCACTCGAGGGCTTTGGCTATTACGAAAGCGGTGTGGCCATCCGCATCAACGGCATGCCGCTCGACAATCCAGAGCTGGGCGCAACCCTGGCCGCGCTGCCCGCGAAGAGCGAAGCCAATGTCGCGATTGCCCTGACGCTAGGCCCGTTGTATCACCTGGGAAGTATCGACATCGATGGGGAACTTCCCGAGGGGCTGAGTACTAAGCTCGGTCTTGCCACAGGACAGCCGGCGGTCGCCTTGACCGTGCTGGCAGGAGCGGAGCATCTGCAGACAGCGCTCCAGGAACAGGGTTACGCATTTGCAAAAGTCGATCCGCCGGCGGCCTATGAGGCACCGGACAGTCCGGAACTCAATTTGCGATTTCACGTCGTAGTGGGCGCCAAAGTCCACATCGGCGAGATTTACTTCGAAGGCTTGACGCGTGTGCACGAGGCTCTGCTCCGGGCCCGACTCACGCTGCACACCGGTGCGCCCTTCAGTCCCGCAGCCATCGAAAAGGAGCGCCGCGATATGTTGGCGCTGGGTGTGTTCGCCCAGGTGAGCGTGGAGATCGGCACGGCGGCGGATGATTCCGGGGGCGTGCCCATCACCTTCAAGTTCCGGGAGCGCCTGCGACATGCGATCGGGTTCAACGCAGCGTATTCCACCGACCTGGGTGGCAGCGTCGGGACCACCTGGACCGATCGGAATGTCTTTGGTAATGCCGAGCAATTGACGCTCGCCGCCGCCGTCATCGATCTCGGCGGCACCGATACCACCGGAATGGGCTATGACGCCAGCGCAAAATATCTCATCCCGGATTTCTGGCGCCCGAATCAATCGTTGCAGTTCACCGTGGAGGCGATCAAGGATTCGTTGTTTGCCTATGACCAGACGGCGCTTAAGAGCGGTGCGACCCTGACACGCAAGATCTCTAACAGCTGGAGCTTCAGCGTTGGGGCTACGGTGACTCAGGAGACCATCATTCAGACCACCGGTGAAGAAACCGTCAATGAATTGGTCAACGGTGTCACTGTTCCTGAAGTCGTGGGAGTTAACACCACCTATCACTACACCTTGCTCGCAGTGCCAGTGACCGTAGCTTTTGACTCGACCAACCTGGCCTCGCCCCTCCAGGACCCCCGCCGAGGAATTCGCGCTTCTTTGAGCGTAGCCCCTACACTTGCGATCGGCAGGCCGGACTCGACCTTCGTCATCAATCAGATCAAGCTCGCGGGCTATTTTGACCTGGATCATGTGCTACCCACCGCGCCCGGCCGCACCGTGCTTGCGGCGCGTGCTCTGGCGGGGCTGGCTGACGGCGCCGGGGAATTGAGCCTGCCACCGGATCAGCGCTTTTATGCCGGTGGCAGTGGCACCATTCGTGGCTACGTGTATCAGTCGGTCGGTCCGAAATTCGTCGATCCTGAATCGACGCCGATTGGTGGCACCGAGTTCACGGCCGGCAGTCTGGAATTGCGGCAACGCTTCGGCACCAATTTCGGCGCCGCGCTCTTCGCGGATGCCGGCCAGGTTAACTCGAGCCTCAAAGCCGCCGTCGGGCAATTCGATATCGGCGTCGGCGCGGGCCTACGCTACTACACGCCGATCGGTCCCATCCGCCTAGATGTGGCGGTGCCGACCAAGCGGCTTCCCGCGCCCTACGACGACGCCTTCGAAGTTTACATCGGGCTCGGGCAGGCTTTCTGATGGGCCGCGTCTTAAGAATCTGCGGATGGATTGCGGGCTCCGCGCTGCTGCTGGTTCTGGTGCTCGGCGGTGCGCTGTACATCTCTGGCAATACAGCCAGCGGCCGAGTGATGCTCGAAAACCTGACGCGTCGTCTGACCGCCGGCCACGTGTCTTTGTCTGGTATGGCGGGCTCATTTCCCCAGCAGCTTAGCTTCCAAGAACTCAAGCTCAGCGACACGCGTGGCGTGTGGCTGAGCGCTGAGAATGTGTCGATTCGCTGGTCGCCGCTGGCATTGCTCGCGGGTCACATACAGGTTGCGGCACTGCACGCTGAAAGGATTGCCATGCCGCGTCTTCCTGAATCATCGCGCACCGCGCAAAGTAGTGGGCGGGCCTCAAAACCACACATCGATGTGGTGGCCCTGGCGGTCGACCTGCTGCAACTGGGCCCTGAACTTGCGGGCACACCCGCATTCCTGGTTCTGCGCGGCAATGCGCACTTGCGCTCAGTCAATGACATGGTCATTGAGGTCACAGCGAATCGCATCAACGGGGACGGGCTCTATGATTTGCACCTGCGCTTTGATCCGCAGCGCATGGACGGTGCGCTAAATCTCCATGAACCGGCCGGAGGACCGTTGGAGAGCCTGCTGCAGTTACCCGGCCTCGGCGCGTTGGCCGTCACCGTGAATTTCAGCGGACCCCTGGCGGCCGAACAGCTCAATCTGTCAGTCGATGCCGGGGCCTTGCGCGGCCGGGCGCAGGGCCAGTTCAATTTTCCCGACAAGTCGGCTGATCTTGATTTTGCGTTCGACTCGCCGGCTCTCACGCCACGCCCAGATCTGGCCTGGCAGCGCGTCAGCGTGCGTGGGCGCTGGCACGGGAGCATCAACGCCCCTGAGGCGGAATCGCATGTCGAGGTCGATCACTTGCAGCTGCCTGGGGGCACGCAACTTGCCACTCTAATCGGCGAGATTACGGCATCCTCCGGTCAGGCCGTGTTGCACGCGGTCTTGGGCGGCCTGCGGCTACCGGGGTTGCATCCGCAGCTCCTGCAAGATTCACCCGTAGCCATCAATGCGACGCTGCGGCTGGATGAGGCGGCACGGCCGCTCGATGTATCGGCATCCCATAAGTTATTCGCACTCCATGGATCCGCCGAGGTGGCGGCAACAAGCGCGGGCAAGCGCAGCGCGGTGCTGGAGCTACGCTTGCCGGATTTAGCTCCGCTGGCCGCGCTCGGTAGCCAGAAAGTGAGCGGCAGTGCGGTGATCGAGGCGCACTTGCAGGATGACAGCGGCAAAACGCAACTCTCGCTCGAGGCCAACGCAGATCATGTTGCCGGTACTGAGCTCTGGTCTGCTGCAGTCGGAGACCGCCCTACTCTGAGAATCTCGGGCACCTTGAGCGCTCGCGCCGTCACTCTGGCAAGCTGGACGTTCACCGGTAGGGCGGTGTCATTCACCGGTAGTGGCGAGGTCAAGAGATCCCCGCCCGATTCACAGCAGCAGGTTCCGGCCCGTGTGAACGCCAATTGGCTGCTCAATATCTCGGACCTCAAATCCCTCTCGCCAGCGCTCGCCGGCACACTGAAAGCATCGGGCAGCCTTGAGGGCTTTGCAAACTCGCTCAGCGGCACGGCGCGGCTGAGCGCGGCGCTTTCGGTGCGTGGCTTGCCTACCGGTACATTGGCCGCCGATGTCAGTCTTCGGGGTCTGCCATCGGCGCCGAGCGGATCCCTAAGGGCTGAGGGCTCTCTCGATGGTGCGCCACTGCATGTAGACGTTGCCATGGAGCGCACTACGGCAGGCGCGCTGCGCGCTCTCATTCATCGGGCGGATTGGAAAAGCGCGCATGCGGATGGTGACATCACCGTTGCGTCGGCCAACACTCAATCTCACGGGCAGTTGAATCTGCAGATTCCACACCTCGCCGACTTGCAGCACCTGCTCGGCACGGATATCGGAGGCAACCTGGGCGCAACCCTCGCCTTGCATTCTGATCAGGGAAAATCTCGTGCGCAGCTACGCCTTGAGGCGCATGAGCTGACGGCCGGATCGTTTCGTGGGAATGCGCAACTGACCGCCGAAGGGACCGCCGATGCTCTGGGGTTTGATCTGGATTTGCAGGTGCCTGAGCTGAAGGGATCTCCAGCAAGTGTGGCCGCGCACGGCACAGCAAACTTCGACTCGAGCAGCATCACCCTGGCGAAGGCGACAGCCAGCTATCGGGGGCAGGACGCGAGGTTACTTTCTCCGGCGCGGATTTCCTGGGCGAACGGAGTGTCCGTTGACGAGCTGCGGCTGGGAGTGCAGCAGGCCGTGCTTGTGCTCAAGGGCGAAGTCTCCCCGGCCCTTAATGTGAATGTCTCGATCCGTCAGGTTGGGCCACCACTCGTTAATGTGTTTGCACCGCGCTTGCTGGCATCCGGCACCATCGAGGCCTCCGCCCAACTGCAGGGCAGCCCGGCCGCTCCCACGGGCGAGATCCGGCTCACAGCAACGGGCCTGGCACTGTCCGACGAGGCCACGTTCGGTTTACCGCCGCTCGATGCGCGGGCCAGTGCCCGATTGACTGCGGAGGGCGCGACTGTAGACGCGCAGCTCACGGCCGGCACACTGTCACACCTTGCCGTCCTCGGCCGGGCGCCCCTGAGCGCCTCAGGACAACTCAATTTGACAATCAACGGCAACATGGATGTTGCGATGTTCAACCCCCTGCTGGAGGCGCGGGGCCAGCAGGCGGCAGGCGCACTCAGTGTCGATGCCACGATCAGCGGCAGCGTGGCCGTTCCACAGATCGGCGGCACCGTGAACCTGAGCAAAGGCAGCATACGTGACTACGGGCGGGGCCTGAGCCTGACCGATGTCAGCTCCGTCATGGTCGGCAGCGAAGGGACCCTGCAGGTCAAAAGCTTCACCGCCACGGCCGGGCCTGGGACCGTGTCGATGTCGGGCAGCATCGGCCTGCTGCAGCCCGACATACCGCTGGCCCTTCATATTACGGCCCAGCGCGCGCAGCCTGTGGCGAGCAAGATAGTGACGGCGAATCTCAATGCGGATTTGAATGTCAGCGGAACAGCACGCGAGCGGCTCGCTGTTGCCGGTACAGTGGATCTGGGGCGTACGCTGATTGGTATTCCAAACCGGCTGCCTCCGAATGTGGCGGTACTCAATGTGCGACGGCGTGGCCAAGTGGCGCCCACGCAGCCGGCCAAGCAGTTGGTCGTTGCATTAGACATCGCCGTAAAGGCTCCGCAACAGATTCTGGTACAGGGCCGTGGACTGGACGCGGAGATGGGCGGAGACATGCATCTCAGTGGCACGACCGATGCGCCTATTGTGACGGGCGGTTTTGATCTGCAGCGTGGCAGTGTTTCAGTGGGCGGCAGCAGGCTCAGCTTCACCGCGGGACGGGTCAGCTTCAACGGCGCGGGGCTTAAGAACACGATAGACCCGACCTTGGATTTCACGGCGCAGTCCACAGTGGCTGGAGTAACAGCAACCCTGCACATCACCGGGCTGGCGGACGCCCCGCAGTTTGAATTCAGCAGCAATCCGGCTCAGCCCCCAGATGAAATTATGGCGTTGCTGCTCTTCGGCACTCCGGCTGCCCAGCTGTCGGCACTGCAGCTGGCCCAGGTCGGCACGACGCTGGCCGTTATGAGCGGCGCTGGCGGAGACGGCGGCCTCAATCCTCTTACAAAAATACAACAAAGCTTCGGTTTGGATCGCCTGAGTGTAGGCGCCGCGGCCACCACCACCCCCGGAGCTGAAAATTCCGGCGCGAGCATCGAGGCTGGGCGTTACATTGCTAAGCGCATTTATATCGAGGCGAAGCAGAGCACTACGGGTACGAGCCAAGTAGAGGCGGACGTGGACCTGAGCAAGCACCTCAAATTGCAGACCCGGCTGGGTAACGGGACTGCCTCAGCGCAGGGCACCACCCCGGAAAATGACCCCGGCAGCAGCGTAGGTCTGACCTATCAAATCGAATACTAGGATCCAGGCGCTCTGAACGATCCCGATCGATAGAGAAGTGGCTCCGAGGAACGCCCGAGCCGAAGCGCGTGGTATGCCAGAGCTCGGGCCGAGCAACGCGCCGCGCATTGCAGGCAAACTATTTGGCGTGCTTCCACTTCTTGGCGTTTTCCGCAAATTGCGCGCGCTTAGCAAACACGCCGCCCTTCGCCTTCTCTTTGGCAATATCCGCCTGGGTAATCTTCGCGCCCGCGGACTTGCCCACATCCTTATGCAACTGGTTCTTTTTCAGATGAATCTTCAGTGGTGCGCGCGCCATTGCCGGATCTCCTGTTAATTGCAGTCGTGAGGCTTGATTTTCGCTGATGCGTTGCCTGTGGCCCATTGTCCACGGAGCGAGCGCGTCGCCGGGTTTCGGCTGACCGAATCTTGGCCTGTGGACATCACAACGAGGCTACCGGTTTCCGCATGCGCCACCGACGGGAGACATGAGCATCAGCGGGTCGGCAATAGTGCCCGCGACCTTCAGGGGAATCTCTTGCTAAACCACAGCCCTGGCTTTCTGTCAGGGTTGATCCCAATACTCACCGAAGAAGAGGTGCCTTGCCACAGATGCGTGAGAGGAATTCCCTCCTGATGAAAACGGCGGCCGGTCTCTTCCACCGTCTTGCTACGAGATTGCCAGTTCAGATTCGCAAATGCGGCGTGCACGGCGTCCGACTCAGACTGTGCCGATGATTCATTTGCCGGTGTCTTGTCACCCGGAATCTGGTAATTGGGTACCGGGGATCGTCCTACTGAATTTTCAAAGTTGGTTGCGCCGATGTTTGGTAGGAGTTTTCGCGCCTGTGCGGACTGGTGGGCGCTTTGATAAGCGCGGCCCGGCACGGCCAGTTCCGCAGTATTGTCTGCCGCGGCGCCGCATATGGGCACCGCGCAGAGCAGCACCAGCACTCCGGCAACCTTGCTGTTCGATAACGTTTCCATGGAGGATATTCTAAATTCGACACGCCGAACCTCCATCGGACGGTGTCCTGCACGCCTGTCGGTGCATTCTCATGCGAGGTGCCGACGGGGGCCAAAAACACGGAAATGATGAAAATCCATGCGAATGCTGCAGTTCTCGTTGTTCTAGTTGCAACGCGCTCGTCACGAGGTCTGCCGCGCCTCGCTATTGAATCATCGTGACGGCACTGACTGTTAAGAGCGCATCGGGCGTGAGCTCATGCGGCAGACTGGTCCCCTGCATCGCTCGCGCGCGGGCAAGCAGCGCCAGTCCGCACGATTCGCTCGGCACCAGGAACAGGCCTCGCCTTCGAGCCAGATCGCCGAGTCGCGCGCTGCTGGTGGCGATAGCGATCGGGATTGAGAAGAGGAGTCCCGCGATCAGCGGCGCGAACCATCCGAGCAGGTCGGGCGTACATCGGAACAGCACGATTGCGGCGCCGGCGCCGATTACAGTGTGCAGCCAGAACTGGCGCGCGGCGGAGGGCAGGTCGAGCCGCCGATCGTCACGCTGCTGGTTGGACCAACCGCTATTGCGTCCGACCAGTATCGCGAGCAGGAACCCCGTGTGCGTGATCATGAACATCGGCGCGAGCAGGGCGGAGTGCGTAGTCTCTATCATCACACCCAGCCCCAGCCGCCAGACGCCGCCATGCGCGCGCCGCCGCACGCGATCGAGCAGCACATCTATCATGCCGATCAGCTTCGGGCCGAGTAGCATGCCCGTGCTCAGCAGGAGCAGTGCCAGGAACTCAAGCGTGTGCGGCACTGGCCAAGGCAGTATGGGGTAACGACCGCTGTAGAACACCCGGCCGGCATCCTGGTGCTGCACAGCGTCGATTACCGTGGTTACCAACAGCGCGAGCCATAGCGGCGAGGCCAGGTAGGACATCACGCCAGCGGCGAAGTGCAGCCGGCTCGAGAGTGAGAAATCGCGCGCGAAGATCAGGCGCAGGTGCTGCAGGTTGCCCTGACACCAGCGCCGATCGCGCTTGAGATAGTCGACAACCGATGGAGGCACTTCCTCGTAGCTGCCCTCCAGTTCCGGGGCCATCCACACCTCCCAGCCCGCCCGACGCAACATCGCCGCCTCGACAAAGTCATGGCTCAGAATCTCTCCGCCAAGCGGAGCGCGTCCGGGCAGGGTCGGCAGTCCGCAGTGCGCCATGAAAGCGCTCAGGCGCAGGATGGCATTGTGGCCCCAGTAGTTTCCGGCTGGCCCGTACACAGCAGCGACGCCCGCAAGTATCGCCGGCGCATAGACGCTGGCGGAGAACTGCTGCATTCGCGAGAACACAGTTCGTGCGCCGACGATGCGCGGCGGAGCTTGGATCAGCGCGGCGCGCGGATTGGCATCCATGAGGCCAACCAGTTGTCGCAGCGTGGCAGCGTCCATAAGGCTGTCGGCATCCAGCACGATCAGATAATCGTAGCGCCCGCCCCAGCGCATACAAAAATCGGCGACGTTGCCGCTCTTGCGCCCGATGTTGTGCTCACGATGGCGATAGTAGATCGGCGCATCGGTGGGCCCTATGAACTCGAGCGCGGACCAGGCGCGTTCCTCGGCGCGCCAGCGTTCCGGCTCGGTGCTGTCGCTGAGCACGAAGAAGTCGAACCGGCCGCCGGGCGTGGTCTGCAGCAGCGATTCACGCATCGCGCGCAGGCCCGCGAAGCAGCGTCGAGTGTCCTCATTGTAGATTGGCATGACGATCGCCACGCGGCCGGATGCGCGCTCGACGCCACTTGGCACCGCCAGTTCATCGTGTGCCGGCAGATGCCGCCAGCGGATCCACATGCCAAACACCACGACCCAGAACGAAGCGGCCACCCACAGGCACAGCACGGCAAACAATGCCAATACAACCCAGGAAACCGGCGTGAGCCCGTCCACGCGCAGAATCAGGCGCAGACCAAACGCCATCGCCGCGCAGGTGAGCCCTACAAGTAGCGTGTAGAGCGTTCGAAGCGCGATCAGGCGACGCATGCGGACTCCCTCGGCAATAGGGCTATAGTCAACATGTCGCCTGAGCCCCGTAAGGGCGCAGCGCCCCGTGCCCGTGTCGGCGGCAGCCTACAGCCGTTGCTGCGGCCAGACTACTTGATCAGGGTCGACGGAACGGTCGAACCAACAAGTCCGCGCAGGTACGTGTGATCATGCCCAGGCTCCAATAGCGGATTCGCTGCTCCGGCATCGGCCTTGGTGCCTCGGGCGGCGTGGCCGCGCTTAATACGCGCGCGCGGATCTCATCCGCATTGAATAACAAGTCATCATCCGCATCCACCGATTGCAACTTCTGCACGGCTGGAGTTTGCCGCTCAACCTGGATGAGATGATTCATATTGACCATAGGAATTATCATAGCCGCAATCGTCTGCAGATGAGCATCTCAGTTCAGCATGGCAAGCCTCCGAACCAATCGCCGCGAATTCCTCCTCCGC
>Ga0302311_10006765_pt1 | contig 11798 bp, 12 predicted proteins | sample III_Palsa_N1_3_FD_200449 | JGI IMG/M metagenome (GOLD analysis project Ga0302311, IMG submission 200449) | Peat permafrost microbial communities from Stordalen Mire near Abisko, Sweden - III_Palsa_N1_3 | ecosystem: Environmental > Terrestrial > Soil > Palsa > Peat permafrost | place: Sweden...
GCGCTGCACGGCCTAGGATCACAAGCGCACTGCCCTCCCCACCACAAAGTCCATGGGGGTCCAGGGGCCCCTTGGCTCCTGGCGGGGTCGAGGGGCAGAGCCCTCGCCTTGCTTCTTTCCTTCGCCCCAAACCCACCAGTCTTACTTCTTGAAAAATCCTTCGGCGGCGGAACGGTGGGATTGTTTTTGGCGGATGGCGGCGTCGGCGCGGTGAATTTCGGTCTTCAGGGCGTCGATGTAATCGTTGAGATCGGCCACGCTCACGGGGTCGAGGGGGATGGGGTCGATCCAGCGTTTGCGCGGGCGGGGCAGGTCATCGTCTTCCATAATTATTATATCTCTCGCGGGTTGCGTTGGTTTCCGACCCTTGACCCTGGGGGGGGCGGAGGGCCATATGCGGGCCAAATCATAGAAAGATCCGGAGCCCGCGTCATCTCGGGTTCGGTCGATGGAAGTCCCACCATGTCATTGCCGTTGATGCCCAAAGCCACTGCTGTTTGGCTGATCGAGAAAACCGCTCTTACATTTACTCAGATTGCCGACTTCTGCGGCATGCACCCGCTGGAAGTGCAAGCGATCGCCGACGGCGAGGTGGCACAAGGCATAAACGGGTATGACCCGGTCGCCAACAGCCAGTTGGCGGAAAGCGAGATCAAGCGTTGCGAGGCGGACGTAAATGCACGCCTGAAGCTGTTGCCGTCGGCCAATCCGCTGCCGAAGCATCGCGGCAAGGGGGCGCGCTACACGCCGGTGGCGAAGCGCAATGACCGTCCCGACGCGATCGCCTTTTTGCTGAAGTCGTATCCGCAACTGTCGGAGCCGCAGATCATCAAGCTACTGGGGACCACCAAGGACACGATTCACAAGGTGCGCGATCGGGCGCACTGGAACAGCGCCAACATCAAGCCGCGCGATCCGGTGATTTTGGGCCTGTGCAGTCAGACCGATTTGGTCGCAGCCGTGGCCGCGGCCAACGAGCGTCTGACCCGTGACGGCCATGCCGTGCCGCCGCTGCCGGTATCGGAGCCGGACGAGGCGGCCTAAGGCTATCGGTTTTCATATGCAAAAGCGGCGTCCCTCGGGGCGCCGCTTGCGTTTTGGCCCTATTGGCCAGTGGGGTGGGGCCGCTGCCTTGGCAGCCGGCCCGGCGATCAGGTGGCGTAGCTAGTTCGCAGCCGCTCCATCTCTTCCTTTAAATGTAATTTTTCGACCTTCAGTCGGGTGAGTTCCGAGTCGTTTGGGCGCGGGCGCTGATCTTCATCGGCGATGCGCATTTCCAGACTGGTGTGACGTTCTTTCAGACTGGCGAGACGGGACTGCAGGCTCATAATGCCTCCTTTACCGTGCGTTAAAGCAGAACTGAATTACGGTCGACGGGCCCCATGCCCGGGCCGAATAGTTACTCTATTCCCCTTGACGGCGCTTGGCGACTCGAAAATTGCATGGCTGCGCGGCAGGGTGTAGCTATTGTTTCTTGCCCCGTGCTAGTGCTCCCACTCGAGCGGCTACGGGGACCTCAAGGACGGATTGCCGGCCGCAGATTGGAGCAGCTGAACCAGCCGATGTTGAACGACCGCGACTCCTTGTTGCGCAAGCTGCACGAACTGCGTAGCGAGCACCGCGACCTTGATACGGTGATTATCAAAATGGCCGGGACCGGGATGGACCAGCTCCATGTGCAACGGTTGAAAAAGCGCAAGCTGCTGCTCAAGGACGAAATATCCTGGCTGGAAAGCCGGCTGATCCCCGATAACATCGCCTGATCCGAGTTCTCTGTTGTCGGAACAAATTCCTCTCGTTGGCATCATCATGGGCAGCCAGTCCGACTGGACTACCATGAAACATGCGGCGGAGCAGTTGGCGGCGCTGGGTATCCCGCATGAGACCCGGATCGTTTCCGCGCATCGCACTCCCGATCGGCTGGCGGAGTACGCGCGCACCGCGCGGGCGCGGGGGTTGCGGGTGGTGATCGCGGGTGCGGGTGGGGCGGCGCACTTGCCAGGCATGTGTGCGGCCTGGACCAGTTTGCCGGTCCTCGGTGTGCCGGTCGAAAGCCATGCGCTCAAGGGGATGGATAGTTTGCTGTCGATCGTGCAGATGCCCGCGGGCGTGCCGGTGGGGACATTCGCGATCGGGCGTGCGGGCGCGGTGAATGCGGCGCTGCAGGCGGCGGCGATTCTCGCGATCACCGATACGGCGGTGGCGGCGCGGCTCGATGCGCTGCGGGCGGCGCAGACCGCCGCGGTTGCCGACCGGCCTCGGGACGAATGAGCTTGCTTCCGCCTGGTTCGACCATCGGCCCAGGGGCTACGATAGGAATCGTCGGCGGCGGTCAGTTGGGGCGCATGTCGGCGTTGGCCGCGGCCCGGCTCGGCTATCGCTGTCATATCCTCACCGACGATCCGGAATCGCCCGCGGCGCAGGTGGCGAGCGGCATCACGGTGGGCGATTACAACGACCTGGCGGCGCTAGAGCGGTTTTCCGAATCCTGCGACGTGATCAGCTTCGAGTTCGAGAACATCGACGCCGCCGGGCTGGAGCTGCTGCGTCAGCACCGGCCGGTGCGTCCCGGTCCGGAAATTTTGCGCATTGCCCAGGAGCGGGTGGCCGAGAAGAGCTTCTTGAATGGCATCGGTATTCCCACCGCACCTTGGCGCGCGATCGAGAGTATGGCCGATTTGGAGCGGACAGCGGCCGAACTGGGCCTGCCAGCGGTGCTGAAGACCACCAGGCTGGGTTACGACGGCAAGGGCCAGGCGCTGCTGCGCCGGGCGGACGAGCTCGCCCCGGCGTTCGCCCGGCTGGAGCCCAAGCCCCTGATTCTGGAGGGCTTCATCGACTTCGCCTGTGAGCTTTCGGTGATCGTGGCGCGCAATCCGGCGGGCGAGATTGCGGTCTTCGATGTGGTGCAGAATCGGCACAAGAACCACATTCTCGACCTCACTCTAGCGCCCGCGCCGATCGATCCGACGATCGCCAAGGTGGCGCAGGGCTATGGGCGGAGGCTGGCGGAAGCTCTGCAGTTGGAGGGCTTGCTCGCGCTCGAACTATTCGTCGATCGCGACGGCCGGGTTTTGGCCAATGAGATGGCGCCGCGCCCGCATAATTCGGGTCATTGGACCATCGATGCCTGTCCGGTAAGCCAATTCGAGATGCATATCAGGGCGATCGCGGGCTTGCCGCTGCCGCCGGCGACGCGGCACGCCGATGCAGTGATGAAGAATCTGGTCGGCCCCGACGATCTGGCGCTGTGGCCGGAGATCTTGGCGACGGTGGGACTAATCCCCCACCATTACGGTAAAGCGGAAGCGCGGCTCGGGCGGAAGATGGGACACGTTACGGTGCTGTTCCCGTTTGGCGCATTGCCGGGGCCGTTCGGGATCCGGGATGCGCTGGGAAAGCTTGCGGAGGACTGATACCAGCGGCCCTACCTCTTGACCGCTGGTATCGCGCGCGGGTTGGCGGGCGGCGCGCGCAAAACAAAGACTCATACCAGCCGCCCAAATCGCTGGTCGCGAGTCAAAATTTTGGGCGGCTGGGATGAATCCTACGGTGCCGGTCCACTCTTTGCACGCGTCCGGCGATCGATCCAGCGAAACACCGTGTCCAGCTGCGCGCGCATGATTTTCGGCGGCACACCCATGAACATGTGGCTCGCGCCCGGCACCAGCACCAGTTCGGCCGGCACGCCCTTGGCCCTGAGCGCCTTGTAGAGGTCCTCGCTTTGCTGGTGCGGTACCGCCGGATCGGCGAGCCCGTGCATGATCAGGAGCGGCGGCGAGTCCTTGGAGACATAGGTGATCGGATCGGCCGCGGCGAGCTTATCAGCCGGGCACTGCGGAATCACGCAGCCGAGATACTGGGACTCCGGTGCGGAGGCAGTGTTGTGCTTGTCGGCGCCAGGCAGGGCTTCGCTTGCCATCGCCGCGAAGTCGGTCGGGCCGAACCAGTCGATCGCAGCAACGACGCAGCTGGTGACCTTGGGGTCGATCGCCGGAGTGCTGAGACCATAGAAGCGGCCAAGTGGCACCACGGTGTCGAACTGGCGCTGGCCGCAGCTGGTGCCGACCAGTGCTGCGAGATTGCCGCCGGCGGAGGCGCCCCATACCACCACGCGCGACGGATCGCCGTGATAGGTGGCGGCATAGGTCTTGGCCCAGCGGATCGCGGTTTTGACGTCGATTAGTTGGGCCGGAAAGATCGCCTCGCTGGTCAGGCGGTAGGTTGGACGCACCACCAGATAGCCCCGGCGCGCCAGCTCTTCCATGCCGCTATCGCCGGACAGGCCCTCGTCGCCATTGGGATCCAACGACCAGCCGCCGCCATGGATGTAGACCACGATCGGATTGGGGGCGCTGCCCGCTTTCGGTACGAATAGATCAAGCGTCAGCGGCCGGTAGCCGTTCAAGACCGAGTAGGTCACGGCAGGCAGTTTGGTGACGCCGCCGGGCAGGTCGATGTGCGGCCGGCGCTGGAGGTCGGGGTCCTGGGAAATCACCGTGAGCGGCGACGGTCCGGTAGGAATCGGCGGCCCGTTGTCGGCGCGAGCGGCCAAACCGAGCAGACAGAACAAAGCAAGTCCCAGTATCCGGCCGCGACTGTGCATTCGCCTTCCCCCAAGTTGGACATTCGTCCCTGATTGCCGAGTGTCGAGCGAATTCGAGATACACTGGTAGGATAGGCACGTCCACCAATCGGCCAGCGGCGGCTTTCGTACTGGCGCTTTCGCCGTTCCGCCTTTACCCTTCCGCCATGCCTCAGCCCCGGCAGTTCATTCTGCCATTCTCCCACGCGCCGCACTACGCGGACGAGGATTTTGTCGAGAGCCCGAGCAACCAGGACGCGCGGGCATGGCTCGATCGTCCGCAGAGTTGGCCGCAGTCGCGCCTGGTCCTGTCGGGTCCCGAGGGCAGCGGCAAAACCCATCTGCTGCACATGTGGGCGCAGCGCTTTCAGGCCGAGGTCCGTCCGGTTCAGAGTCTGCGCGGTTTGCCCGAACCTCCCAAAACGAGTGCACTCGCGATCGACGATGCCGACGAGGCGCCGGACGAAGCGGCTTTGTTCCACGTGCTCAACCTCGCCGCCGAGGCGAGGGTCCTGCTCCTCCTCACCGCTCGGCTCGCGCCGGTGATCTGGCAGATCGGTCTGCCCGATCTCGCCAGCCGTGTGCGCAGCTCCGCCCACGTCGCAATCGGCCCCGCCGATGAACCGCTGCTCCGTACCCTGCTCGTCCGGCTCGCCTCGGACCGCCAGTTGATCATCCCGTCGGCGCTCGCCGACTTCATGCTGCTGCGCCTGCCACGGACCCAGGCGGCGGTGCGCGAGGCGGTCGCGAGACTCGATCGCGTTTCGATGGCGGCAGGCGGCCACCCCAATCGTGCTCTCGCCGCTGCCGTGATCGCCGAAATTTCCGATCGGGACGCCGGCGCCGGGGAAACCCGCCATCAAAATGACAATCCGATGATATTTGATCCCTCACCTGCATTGCTGCCCGCAATGCCGGTGAACCCGCCGTCAAAGCCTGTTAGGTCCAATCCATGAGTGCCACAGTTAAATTCCCCCGCGTGCGGAGCATTCCCGTGGATCACGTCACCGATCACGCCCCAGCAAAACCCAAGCATTCTGCCCCGATCGAGCACGATAGTCCCGCGCGCTTCATCAATCGCGAAATCTCCTGGCTCGATTTCAACCACCGCGTGGTCGAAGAGGCCGACAACCACCGGCACCCGCTGCTCGAACGGGTGCGGTTCATCTCGATCAGCGCCGGCAACCTGGATGAGTTCTATTCGGTGCGGGTCGCGGGGCTCGAGGGCCAGGCCCAGGCCGGCGTCACCCATGCCTCGCAGGATGGCCTCACGCCGGCGCAGCAGCTGGTCGAGATCCAGAAGCACGCCAAGACGTTGATCACCAAGCAGCACCATGTGTGGCTGGAACTGGTCGAGGAAATGCGCGCGGCCGGGATCGAACTATGCGCGCCGGCGCAGCTTTCCGACGATGATCTGCGCTGGCTCGACGGCTACTTCATGGAGAGCGTATTTCCCGTGCTCACCCCGCTGGCGGTGGACCCGGCGCATCCGTTCCCGTTCATCCCCAACATGGGCCTGGTGCTGGCGCTGAAACTGCACCGCGAGGCCGATGGCCAGCCGATGCGCGGCCTGTTGCCGCTGCCGAGCCAGATCCAGCGCTTCATCCGGCTGCGGGCCGGTGCCGAACGAGGCCCGATCCGCTTCGTAATGTTGGAAGAATTGGTCCGCCTGTTCATCGGTCACCTGTTTCCCGGCTTCGTGATGAAAGACGGCGGCCTGTTCCGAGTGATCCGCGACACCGATGTCGAGTTCGAGGAAGAAGCCGAAGATCTGGTGCAATCGTACGAGACCGCGCTGAAGCGCCGCCGCCGCGGCGTGGTGATCCATATGACCGTGGATGCCGCGATGCCCCCCGACCTGCGCGACCTGGTCGCCGACGAGCTCGACGCGCCGCCCGACGAAATATTGGTGCTCGACGGCATGCTAGGCCTGGTCGACGTGAAGCAGCTGATCGTCGAGGACCGGCCGGATCTGTTGTTCGTGCCCTACACGCCGCGCTTCCCCGAGCGCATCCGCGATTTCGGCGGCGATTGCTTTGCCGCCATCCGCTCCAAAGATATCATCGTGCATCACCCGTTCGAGAGCTTCGACGTGGTGGTGCAGTTCCTTCGCCAGGCCGCGTCGGACGACGCGGTGGTCTCGATCAAGCAGACCCTCTATCGCACCAGCCGCAACAGCCCGATCGTGAAGGCCCTGATCGAGGCCGCCGAAGCCGGTAAATCGGTTACCGCGATGGTGGAACTGCGGGCGCGCTTCGACGAGGAGGCCAATATCCGGCTGGCGCGGAGCCTGGAAGCCGCCGGGGTGCAGGTGGTTTTCGGCTTTGCGTTGTTGAAAACCCACGCCAAGATCAGCCTGGTGGTCCGGCGTGAGGGCGGCACGCTGCGGTCCTATGCCCATTTCGGCACCGGCAATTATCATCCGATCACGGCGCGGATCTACACCGACCTCAGCTTCTTCACCACCGACCCCGACCTCACTCGCGATGCGGCGCGGCTGTTCAATTTCATGACCGGGTACGCGCGGCCGACCAAAATGGACGCGATATCGTTCAGTCCGCTGACCATCCGCAGCCGGCTCAACCAATTGATCGACTGCGAAATCGAATTCGCCCGAAACGGCCATCCCGCCACGATCTGGCTTAAGCTGAATTCCCTGGTCGACGCCGAACTGATCGACCGGCTCTACGCCGCCTCCGCGGCCGGAGTGAAGGTGATGGTCGTGGTGCGGGGGATCTGCTGTCTGCGCCCCGGTGTGCCGGGACTTTCCGATAATATCCGGGTCAAGTCGATCGTCGGGCGGTTCCTTGAGCACGGGCGGATTTGCGTCTTCGGCAACGGACACAAGCTGCCGAGCCGCCGCGCCCTGGTGTTCATCAGCAGTGCCGATTGGATGGCGCGCAACATGGAATGGCGGGTCGAGACTCTGGTGCCGATCGTCAATCCCACGGTGCACGCGCAGGTGCTCGATCAGATCATGGTGACCAATCTCAAGGACACTATGCAGTCCTGGGAATTGGAGCGCGACGGACGCTGGCAGCGGCTGGCGGCTGGCGCCAAGCCGGTTTCGGCTCATGAATATTTTATGACAAATCCATCGCTCTCTGGGCGCGGCTCGGCGCTGCACGGGCCGACCGTGCCGATGGCGCCGGCGCGGCGGCAAGACCGCGTGAACCAGGATTGATGCCGCCCGCAGCGAAGCCCGACGCCGCCGCCCCGCCGCCCCGGTTGGCAGTGGTCGATCTCGGTTCCAACTCGGTCCGGCTGGTCGTGTTCGAAGGTCGGGGCCGCAACCCGACGGCGATCTTTAACGAAAAGGCCGTGCTCCGGCTGGGGCGCGGGCTGACCGCAACCGGACGTATGGGTGCCGAAGCGGTCGCACTGGCCACCACCGTAATGAACCGCTATCACGCGATCGCCCGCGCCATGGGAGCCGATCCGTTCGTGGTGCTGGCGACCGCGGCTGTGCGCGAGGCTGCGAACGGCGCCGCGCTGGTGGCCGATCTCGAGTCGCGGATGCCGGGCGTCAAGGTTCGTGTGCTGTCTGGCGAACAGGAGGCGGAATACGCGGCGCTCGGGCTCGCCTGTGGAATCCCGGACGCGGACGGGATTCTCGCCGACATCGGCGGCGGTTCGCTCGAGCTGGGCGTACTCAACCGCGGCCGGCTCGCTCGCGCGGAGACTTTGCGCCTGGGCGTGATTCGCCTGGCCGAGCGCGCCGGTGGCAATCCGGCGCGGGCGCGGGAGCTTGCCGACGCCGAGATCGGCGCGGTTTCCTGGCTCGAGGCCAAAGCCGGCGGCACGCTCTATCTGGTCGGCGGCGCGTTCCGGGCGTTGGCGCGGATCGAGATGCATCGCACCGATTACCCGTTGGCGATCGTGCATCACTACGAGATCACCGCGGCGCAGGCGGCCGATCTCGCGATGCATGTCGCGGTCGGGCCGCGCCGCGTGCTGGAGCGGATTCCCGGTGTCTCGCGCCGGCGCATCGACGATCTGCCGTTTGCCGCGATCGCCTTGCGCCGGCTGCTGGCCGCGACCGAAGCGCGGCGTGTGGTGTTCAGCGCGAACGGCCTGCGCGAGGGCTGGTATATGGAGAGTCTGGCGCCCGAGGTGCGCGCGAAGGACACGCTGATCGCGGCGGGTGAGGAGCTTTCCGCCCAGTACGCCCGCGATCCGCGCCTGCCCGATGCGCTGCTTTTGTGGACCGATCCGTTGTTCCCGAACGAGTTGCCGGCCTTGCAGCGGCTGCGCCATGCGGTGTGTCTGGTATCGGACATCGGCGCCCAGGAGCATCCGGACTATCGCGCCGAGCAGGTGTTTTTGCGTCTGCTGCGCCAGGCCGGGATCGGGCTTGATCATCCCACCCGGCTGTTCTTGGCGATCGCGCTCGCGATCCGCTACGAAGCGGATCCTGCGGCCGATTTCATCCAGCCGATGCGGCCGCTGCTGGCCCTCGATTTGTTGCAGCGGGCCGAGCAGTTGGGTCATGCGCTGCGTCTGGCCTACACGCTTTCCGGCGGCACGCCGGCGTTGCTGGCGAAGGCTCGGCTGCAGCGCGCCAATCCCAACCTGGTTTTGCATCTGACCGCCGGCAGTGGCGTGTTCGCCGGCGAGCCGGTCCAACGCCGGTTGGATCGCTTAGCCACATCCCTCGGCCTGGCAGGAATAATCAAGTAACTAACGTACAAAAGTTTTTGCTTCTTTTTTCAAAAAGAAAAATCTTGCTTCTTAAAGCTTCAAATAGAATAAAGGAAATAGGTTTTCTTTTCTTGAAAGAAAAGAAGCAAAAGAACTTTGTTAGTTAGCCGTCTTCGCGGATGGCGTCTTCGATTTGATCGATGCGGCCGGTACGATCCACCAGAAATACATCGAAACGAACGCCCGCGGCGCCCCAATCCGGATGCTCGGCCAACAACCAAGTCGCAGCATCGATCAGGCGACGCCGCTGGCGCGGCAATAAGGCATAGCCCGCCCGCTCGTGGTCGACCCGGCTTTTGACTTCCGCCAGCAATAATAGGCCCTGGCGAGTGGCGATCAGATCAATCTCGCCCGCCTTGGTGCGCACCCGTTCGCCGATTACGCTCCAACCTTCGGCCCCAAGGTGCGCTGCGACCAGCCGCTCCGCCGCCCGCCCGCCCGCATGGGCGAGCTTCCCGGCGTCAGACCGGGCTCGGGTCGCTGTCGGGAACCGCGGGCTGGCCATTGACGAATTCGGTCACTAGCGAATAGCCGATCGCAAGCAAAGTCGGCCCCAGGAACACCCCAAGCAAACCAAACGCGATCGCGCCGCCGAGTACTCCAAGCAACGTGAGCAAAAACGGAATGCGGGCGCCACGCGAGATGAAGTAGGGCCGGATCACGCTGTCCGAGCCGCTCACCGCGAAGATCCCCCACAACACCAGAAAGACTCCTCGGCCGGTGTGATGGGTCGCGAATAACCAGACCGCGGCCGGCCCCCAAATCACCGGCGGCCCGATCGGCAGCACCGACAGGAACCCCGCCACGGTCGCCAGGATCACCGGCTTCGGCACACCGGCGATGGTCAAACCCACGCCGGTAAGCACTCCTTGCACGATCGCGGTGCCGAGAATGCCATAGACCGTTCCGCGCACGGCACGACCCGCCACCTCGATCATGTGGTCGCCGCGCGGGCCGGCGATGCGCAGCAGACCGGCGCGCAAATGCAGCGCAATGTTCTCGCCGGAGAGCCAAAAGAAGAAAGCGATGAACAAAGCAAGAACGATGCGGGCGACTCCCCCCCCCAAAGCGACAAGAAGTGTAAAGCCGCCACGCACGATCATGCCCACATACGGTCGTATGGCGTCGGTCAGCCCCGACAGATCAGCAGCCCAGATATTCCAGCGATCGACCAGCTCTGATCCCACAAACGGAACGTTCTGCAACCAATCCGGCGCCGGCGGCACGCCGTTTTGGGTCCAATCGTCGATCATATCGCGCAAACCGCCGATCGCCGAAGCGGTGTCGCGCCCGACCAAAAAGAACGGTAGCACCATGCAGAGCGCGCAAAGCACCACCATGATAAGCGCCGCGCCGACCCCGCGGATCCTTATACGGCGCTGAATCCATTGGTAAAGCGGCCAAGTGCAGAACGCCAGAATCCCGGCCCACAAGAGCGCGGTGAAGAAGGGGTAGAGGACGACGCCGCATCCGAGGGCTATGATACCGAGCAGCAGGCCCATCAGAATCCGTTCGGCGTACATCGTCCCCCCAAGCTGGCCCCAAGCTGGCGTGGTTGTAATGCTTGGTCTACCGGCAATTAACAAGCCCCCTGTGGAATCGCGGAAAACCTGGGGATTTGGCGCTCCAGAGGCGCCGACCGTGCATACGCCCGGCAGTTGAAATATTTATGATTAGTCTCTAGTTTGAACATGACATTAATGAGACGCGGCCCCGATTCTTCGAACGGAGCCCCCACGTCTGAGATTCTGGACAACGTCACGATGCGATTTTCTGAAATCGGCGAGCAGCTTCGCGCCTATAGACTCGAGTCCGGATTGCGGGCCGAGGAGATCGCTGCGCGCCTCGGCGTGTCGCGGGCGGCGCTGTATCGTTACGAGAAGGGCGAGGTCATTAAGCTCGATACCGTAATGAGACTGGCCGAGTTGTTGAAAATCTCGCCGCTCTCGCTGCTGGGCATCGGAGTCGAGTATTACAACCGCCCGATCGGCTATTTCGAGCGGCTGCGCCAGATCGAGGAAGGTGCCGATCAGATCATTCAGGTCGGGCGTGGCTACACTTATCTGATCACCACCGGGCAGTTCGACTCGCTGCTGGCCGACGTGATGGAGGTCTGGGCGCGCGGCGTCGGTGCGGCGCCACCGGTGGCGGCCACCAATTCCGAGCATCTGCTGGGGATCCTTACCGCCCGCAAGAAAGCTTATCAGACTCGCCGGCCGACAATAGTGACGGTCTACTCGCTCGATGCGATCGAAGGCCTGATCCGGCATGGTCTATGCCGCGGGTTCGATTTGCCGGCGCAGTTGCGGACGCGCTGCAAGCAGACTGCGATCTACGAAGTTGAAAACCTGATCGGGCTGCTGCACGACGATCCGCTTGGGGTTCAGTTGGGACTGCTCGAGGAAACTCCGATCGCCGGTGCGTTCAATCTGCTGCGTGGCCGTGAACGCGCGATGGTGGCGCTGAGCCCGTTCAACGCCGATGGGCCGCCTGACGGTCAATACGGAGCGGC
>Ga0302311_10006766_pt1 | contig 11798 bp, 10 predicted proteins | sample III_Palsa_N1_3_FD_200449 | JGI IMG/M metagenome (GOLD analysis project Ga0302311, IMG submission 200449) | Peat permafrost microbial communities from Stordalen Mire near Abisko, Sweden - III_Palsa_N1_3 | ecosystem: Environmental > Terrestrial > Soil > Palsa > Peat permafrost | place: Sweden...
GCCGCCTCGGCCGAGGCCGCCTTCGCCCTGGCCGAGGCGGCCAAGCCGGCGGGCATCACCCACGGCGTCGTCCAGGACAAGCTGTTCCTGCCCGGCGTGATCAAGCTCCGCCGGCTGGTCCGGGAGGGGTTCTTCGGCCGGGTGCTGTCGGCCCGGCTGGAGTTCGGCTACTGGGTGTTCGACGGCGACGGGACGCCGGCCCAGCGCCCGTCCTGGAACTACCGCGCCGAAGACGGCGGCGGCATCGTGCTCGACATGTTCCCGCACTGGCACTACCTCCTTGAGGACCTGTTCGGCCCGGTCAGCTCGGTCTACGCCCGGGCGGCGACGCACCTGCCCAAGCGGTGGGACGAAGCGGGCGAGCCGTACGAGGTGACCGCCGATGACGCCGCCTACGCCATCCTGGAGTTCGCCAGCGGCGCCGTCGCGTCGGTGAACTCCTCCTGGGCGGTCCGCGTCAACCGCCGTGAGCTGCTCGAGATCCACGTCGACGGCACCCACGGCAGCGCGGTGGCGGGGCTGCGGAACTGCGCCGTCCAGCACAAGGTGTCCACCCCGATGCCGGTCTGGAACCCCGACCTGCCTGACCCGCTCGACTACCAGGCGATGTGGACCGACGTGCCGGACAACGCCGAGTTCGACAACGGCTTCAAGGCCCAGTGGGAGCAGTTCCTGCGGGCCGCCGCGCTGGGAACGCCCTTCCGCTGGGACCTGTTCGCCGGCGCCAGGGGCGTCCAGCTGGCCGAGCTCGCCCTGCGCTCGTCCGACGAGGGCCGCCGGGTCGAGATTCCGGCATGAGCGCCATCATCTCGCTCCCCGGCCGGGCGGCGCCGCTCGAGATCGCCCGTCCGGCCTGGGCGGCCGGCTACCCGCCGCCGACGTCGCGGCGGGTCTACGCCGCCGCTCACGTCGCCTCGGTCGACGGCGGCGATCTGATCGACTGGGAGTCCACCCTCCGCTTCCGCGATCACCTCTGGGACCACGGGTTCGCGATCGCCGAGGCGATGGACACCGCCCAGCGCGGCATGGGCCTGTCCTGGGGGCAGGCCAGGGAGCTGATCTCGAGCACGGCCGAGCGCGCCGCCGCCCGCCGACGCGCGGGCCGTTTCGCCGGCGTCGCCTGCGGAGCGGGCACCGACCATCTCGACGCCGACGGCGGCCACTCGCTGACCCAGATCATCGGCGGCTACGAGGCCCAGCTCGGGTACGTGCAGTCGGCCGGCACCGGGGTGATCCTGATGGCCAGCCGTGCCCTCGCCGCCGCCGCCCGCGGCCGGCGCGACTACCTGGACGTCTACGGCGCGGTGCTGAAGCAGGCGAGCCAGCCGGTGATCCTGCACTGGCTCGGCGAGGCGTTCGACCAGGCGCTTCGCGGCTACTGGGGCGGCGACGACTTCGAGTCCGCCGCCTCGACCGTGCTCGAGCTGATCGACCGGTCCGGCGACCACATCGACGGGATCAAGCTCTCGGTGCTCGACGCGGCCCAGGAGATCTCGCTGCGCCGCCGGCTCCCGGCCGGCATCCGGCTCTACACCGGCGACGACTTCGGCTACGCCGACCTGATCAGGGGCGACGAAGCCGGCCACAGCGACGCCCTGCTCGGCGCGTTCGCCGCCGTCACCGCGCCCGCCGCCGCCGCGCTGCAGGCCCTCGACGCCGGCGACCTGGCCGGCTACGCGGCCGCGATTGAGCCGACGGTCCCGCTCAGCCGCCTCATCTTCGAGGCGCCGACCTACTGCTACAAGACCGGGGTGGCGTTCCTGGCCTGGCTGAACGGTTTCCAGCCGCGCTTTTCGATGCTCGACGGCTTCGAGCGCAGGCGGCCGGCCGGGCACCTGATCCAGGTGTTCGAGCTGGCGGCGGCGGCCGGGGCCCTGACCGACCCCGACCGCGCGGTCAGCCGGATGACCGCGTTCCTGAAGGAGCACGCGTGACCGGGTTCGCCGGCCTCTCCCTCAACCAGGCGACCGTCACCAAGCTCGAGGTCGCCGAGGCGGTCGACCTGTGCGTCCGGCATGACATCCCGGCGATCGGGCTCTGGCGCGAGCACGTCGCCCGGACCGGGCTGGCCGCGTCCGCCGCGCACGTCAAGGCGGCCGGCCTCACGGTCTCCAGCCTGTGCCGGGGAGGTTTCTTCACCCACGCCGACCCGGTCGCCCGCGCGGCCGCGATCGCCGACAACAAGGCCGCGATCGAAGAGGCGGCCGCGCTCGGCACCGGCACGCTCGTCCTCGTCTCCGGCGGCCTGGCCCCCGGCAGCCGCGACATCGGGCTGGCCCGGCGGCTGATCGCCGACGCGATCGCCGAGCTCGTCCCGGTCGCGCAGGACAACGGGGTTCGGCTCGCCATCGAGGCGCTGCACCCGGTCTTCGCCGCCGACCGGTGCGTGATCAGCCGCCTCGGCGAGGCGCTCGACCTGGCCTGCCAGTTCCCGGCCGACGCGGTCGGCGTCGTCGTCGACACGTACCACGTCTGGTGGGACGCGTCGCTGCTGCCCGACATCGCCCGGGCGGGGGACCGGATCGCCACCTACCAGGTCTGCGACTGGATCCTGCCCCTCCCGGCCGACACCCTGCTCGGCCGAGGCCACGTCGGCGACGGCCACATCGACTTCCCGCCCGTCACCGCGGCCGTCGAGGCGGCCGGCTACACCGGGTACGTCGAGGTCGAGATCTTCAACCAGACCATCTGGGACGCTCCCCCCGACGAAACCGCCGCCACCATCACCAAGCGCTTCCCGCAGATCTTCTAACCGCCACCAAAACCCGAAATCCTTAACTCGAACGGACCGTGGCGGCTCTGGCCCGCCCATTCCCCGTCATCGTGTCGGCGCCATTGCCCGGCCCGCCAGCGTCCGCCTGCGCTCAATCGCGGTGCAGCGTGAAGCTGGCCAGCGGCCCGGTCACGGGCTTGCCCGCGGGAGTGGCGTACTCATCGCGCTTGGAGGTGCGCAGGCCGAGCGCGACGAGCGACTCCACCGTCTTGACCGCCGCCGCGACTCCGTCCACGACCGGGATGCCGAGTTCGCCGGCCAGCGCCGCCGCCAGGTCGGTCATGCCGGCGCAGCCGAGCACGACAACGTCGCAGCCGTCGGCGTCGCGCGCCGCCACGCAGGCCTTCGCGATCGAGGCCCGGGCGGACGGGGAGTCCAGGTCGAGCACCGGGATGTCGCACGCATGCACGCCCGCGCAGGCCGCCCCGAACCCATACCCGCGCACCAAGTCACGCGTGTGCCCGATCGTCCGCGGCAGCGAGGTAACCACGCTGAACGAACGGCCGAGGAACACGGCCAGGTGCATCGCCGCCTCGGCGATCCCGACGACCGGTCCGACGGCGATCTCCCGCGCCGCGGCCAGCCCGGGGTCGCCGAAGCAGGCGATCACGTGGCCGTCGTAGTGCGACTCGATCGACGCGGGCCCCATCGTCGACGTCACCGCGAGCACCGTGGATCCCGGCCCCGCCGCCTCCCGGGCGGTGCGGTCGATGGCGGCCGTCATCGCCCGGGAGGTGTTGGGGTTGATCACCTGGATCGTGGTCATGGCGCGGTCGCGACCCCGCTCGCCTCGCTGTCGGTCTCGTCGCCGAGGGCCACGTCGGCCCCGACGCCGGCCGCCACGGTGTACCCGCCGCCGAGATCCGCCTCCGGTGATGTGCCGTCCCGCGCGAGTTCCACCTCCCGATCGAGGTCCGTGATGATCGGCCGCGTCCGCTCCAGCCACCAGAAGGCCACGAACCCGAGCCCGCAGCCGATGAACCAGGAGTAGTCGGAGATCCACCCGATGCCGAGCGAGGACCAGGCGGTCGGGATCAGCACCGCGAGCACCGCCGGGATGCCGCCGATGAGCACCGCCCAGATCGCGTTCGGGTTGTAGCCGTTCCTGAACCAGTACCGACCGGACGGCGACCTCGTGTACAGGTCGTCCACCCAGATCCGCTGCTTCGACACCAGGTAGTAGCCGCAGATCAGCACGCCGAACAGCGGCCCGATGAGCGCCCCGAGCAGGCCGAGCGTGTAGTCGATGGCGTGCGCGTTGTCGTACCAGTTCCACGGGGTCAGCAGCACCGAGCCGATCGCGGCGATCATGCCGCCCATCCGCCAGGAGATCTTCTGCGGCCTGACGTTGGAGAAGTCGAAGGCGGGGGAGATGAAGTTGGCCACGATGTTGATGCCGACCGTCGCGATGACGAAAGTCAGGCCGCCGAGCACGATCGCGAACGGGGTGCCGATCTGCTGCACGGTCTGGATCGGGTCGGTGATCAGCTTGTGGTAGACGGGGATCGTCGCCGACGCGGTGAGCACGGTCAGGATGGAGAAGAACAGGTAGTTGATCGGCAGCCCGAAGAGGTTCCCGCGCTTGACCGCCTTGAACGACTTCCCGTACCGGGCGAAGTCGCCGAAGTTCAGCATCGGCCCGGCGAAGTAGGCGACGACGAGCGCGGTCGAGTTGAGCGTCACGTAGAAGGTGTGCAGCGGGTCCAGGCCCGGGCCGCTCGACAGGTTGAGCGATAGGTGCGACCAGCCGGCCTTGCTGACCAGGTAGCCGCACAAGACGATCATCACCACGTAGACCGCGGGGCCGGCCCAGTCGATGAACCGCCGGATCGCGCCCATGCCGCGCCAGAACACGGCGCCCTGGACGACCCAGAGAATCGCGTAGCTGATGTAGCCGAGCGCGGACAGGCCCGCGAACTTGTGCGTCTCGAGCGACGCCATCGACGGCCAGAACTTGAGGAACACGATGTCGAGGGCCGTCGACGCCAGGTAGGTCTGCACGCCGTACCAGGCGATCGCGATCGCGCCGCGGATGATGGCAGGCACGTTGGCGCCGGTGACGCCGAATATGTGCCGGTTGACGACGGGGAAGGGGACGCCCGCGAGCTGCGATGGCTTGGCCACCAGGTTGGCGAAGAACTGGACGATGATGATGCCGGCGATCAGCGCGATCAGCACCTGCCAGCTCGCGATGCCAAGCGCGAAGAGCGACCCGGCGGTGACGTACCCGCCCACGCTGTGCACGTCCGACATCCAGAACGCGAAGATGTTGTACGAGGACCACGACTGCTTCGTCAGCGGCGCCAGGTCGATGTTGGTGAGGGCCGGGTCATAGCCGTCCTTGATGACGGGCGCGCCGGGCGCCTCGTCCGCAACGGTCTGGGTCATGCTGCATCCTTGTGAAGGGGGACATCCCCGGTGAAGGGCTAATTAACAGTTGGCGTTAATCGATGACTTCACAAATGACCGGTATGTAAATCTCTTGTGACGGCGTTGACGGACGAGACCGAGATGGCAGGGTGAAGTAGTGACTTCCGAACTCGAACTTGACGCGCTGACGTCGGAGTCGCTCGGCGCGCGCCTGCGCGAGCTGCGCACCGGTGCCGGGCTCTCGCTGCGGGCGCTGGCGGCCCAGCTTGGCATCTCCCCAAGCGCGGTGTCGCAGATCGAGCGCGGCGTCATGCGCCCCTCGGTCAGCCGGCTGATCGCCTACGTGGGGGCGATCGGCGTCCCGCTCTCGGTGGTCTTCGAGACCGGCATCGAGAAGCCCCCCGAGGGGCAGGCTGACACCGACCCCACGGGAGCGGACCCGACTCGCGCCGCCCCGGCCGGGCAGTTCCAGTTCGCGATCCGTCGGTCCTGGGAGGTCGCGCCGATCATGCTTGGCGGCGGCGTCACCTTCCGTCGCCTGTCCCCGGTGCCGACCCGCGGCGTCGAGTTCTTCGAGTCCGTCTACCCGCCCAGCTCGATGTCCAACGCGCACGGCGAACTACTCCGCCACGAGGGCTACGAGGTCGGCACCGTCACCGCAGGCGAGCTCACCGTCGATTTCGACACCGACGTGGTCACGCTCGCGGCCGGGGACTCGATCACCTATCCCTGCTCGCGCCCGCATCTGATAGCCAACCGATCGGCGACGGTGACCGCCGTCGCCACCTGGCTCATCGTGAGCCCCTAACGACCACCGGGGCCGGAAGCGCGACCCAGATCAGCCGGTCTGCCGGAGCCTGCGCGCCGCCTCGGAAGCGGCCGACATCTTGCTGATCGCGAGCTGCCGAGGCACCCGGCGCAGGCCGCAATCGGTCGAGATCTCGAGCCGCTCGGGGTCGCGGTACCGCAGGCAGGCGCGGACCCGCTCGATGACGTCCTCGGGCGTCTCCGAGTAGTGGGTCTTGATGTCGATCAGCCCGGCCGACAGGATGAGGTCGCGGTCCCAGCTGCCGACCAGGTCGATCTCGGACATCTCGCGGGCGCCGAACTCGAGGCTGAACCCCTGCACGTGGGCGTCGAGCAGGGTCGGGAACAGCCACCGGTAGGTCCGCTTGGCGTACGGCAGCCGCCGGAACGACCCGAAGCAGATATGCACAATGAAGGTGCACCCGGTGATCCCGTCGACGACCGCGTTGATGGTCTCGACCAGGTTCTCCGGCGTCCGGTCTTCGGACGCGTGCGAGGGGGTCAGCGGCTCCTCGATCTGGATGCAGTCGCACCCCGCCGCCACCAGCTTCTTGATGTCCGATCTGATCGCGGGCACCAGGGCGTCCGCGCACTCGCGGCGGGTGCGGTAGGTGGGGCTGAAGTCGAGCTCGGTGGTGATGCCATACGGGCCGGGCATGCCGATCTTCGGCCGCCGGTCGGTCCGCGCCCGCAGGAACTCGTACTCGCTCGTGTAGTCCCAGATCGACTCGACCTGGTCGAGCGGCTCGCGCACCTCGTAGACCGGCAGCTGGTCCCAGCCGATCGCGCCGAGCCGCCGCGGGGTCGGCTTCAGCGCCAGGCCCGCCATCTTGCCGGTGATGCCCTCGATCCAGCCGCCGCGCCGGTGCTCGCCATCGGTGTGGATATCGAGCCCCGCGCTCTGCTGGTCGTAGATGGCGAGCTGGCAGTAGTCGTCGAGCAGTTCCTGCCGGTCGGCCGGGCCGAACCGGCCGGCCTGCTCCCCGTCGGCGACCACATCCCACCAGCCGGGCCTGGCCCAGCCGCCGGTGGTGGTGACGGGCAGCATGTCCGGGTACTGGTAGTCGCTCATGTCAGATCCTTCAGCGCGGTGATCAATTCTGGATGGATGCGGGAGTTGCTGGCGACGACGTCGACCCGGTCGGCGCTCTCATGCGGCCGCCCGTCGAAGAGCGTCAGCCGACCGCCCGCCTCCTGCACGATCAGCTGCCCGGCCGCGATGTCCCACGGGTCCATCGCGTACTCGCAGTACGCCTCCAGCCGTCCGGCCGCGATCGCGCACAGCGTCAGCGCGGGCGACCCGAGGGAACGGACCCCGCCCGACACCGACATCAGTCGCTCGACCAGCCGGGCGTAGGCGCGGATCTCATCCGGGTCGACCGTCTGCGCCTGCGCGACGACGAGGGACCGGTCCAGCCGGGCGACGGGGGAGACCCGCAGCGGCCGGCCGTTCAGCGTCGCGCCGGCCCCGGCCCCGGCCGCGTACAGCTCGTCGTGCAGCGGATCGTAGACCGCCCCGGCCACGGTCCGGCCGTGCGCCCGCAGCGCCACAGAAACGCAGAAGAACGGGATCCCGTGCGCGTAGTTGGTCGTGCCGTCGAGCGGGTCGACGTACCAGACGTGCCGGGAATCGGGATTCCCGGCGGTTCCCTCCTCCCCGTTGACCAGGTGCCCAGGGAACGTGGCGAGGATCATCGCGGTCACCGCGCGCTGTGCCTCCCGGTCCGCCGCGGTGACCAGGTTCGCCCGCGCGTCCTTGTAGCCGACCTCCAGGTCTGCGCCCGCGCGCAGCCGCCTCATCAGCACCGCGCCGCCAGCGCGGGCCGCCGCCACCGCGAGGCGCTCCTCCGGGGACGAGGTCACGTGCCCGGCACCTTGAACACGTTCCGCAGCGCGTACTGCACCGGATCAAACGCGGGAGCGGCAGCGGGCGAGGCGGCCGGCGCCGCCCCGGACTCGGGCGCCGCCGAAGCCCACGTCGTCTCCGGCCGGTGCTGCAGGAAGTACACGCTGTCGGGCAGGTCCAGGTCGCGCGCGATCGCCCACTCCACATCCTGCGGCGCCCCCTCGGCCGCCTCGATCGCGGCCGCCTGCCGGCAGATGTAGCGCACCTCGTCATCGGTCAGGCAGGGCGCCTGCGCGAGCTCGGCCGGGAGCGGCGCGAGCACGGTGCCGCCCGCCTCCCCGGAGGAAGCCAGCACCGACCAGACCAGCTTGCCGCCCGTCCGCCGCTCCAGAATCCGCCCGCTGTCCCGCTCGACGGTCCAGTAATCCGGCGTCACCTGCCCCGACACGACCGACTCGCCCAGCCCCCAGTTGGCCTCCACCACCAGCCGCCCCCGGTCCCCGGTGACCGGGTCGAGCGTGAACGCGACCCCGGCCGACCGCGCGTCCACCAGCTCGAGCACGCCGACCGCGAGGTCATGGGCGCGCAGCGGCCCCGACCCGCCGAACCGGCGCCGGTAGTCGAGCGCGTGCGCCGAATAGCCGCTGGCCCAGCACTTCACGATGTGCCGCAGCACCTCATCGGGGCCGGACACGCCCAGGTAGGTCTCGTACTGCCCGGCGAAGCTGGCCGCGTGCCCGTCCTCGCCGACCGCCGACGACCGGACCGCGACCAGCAGCGCGTCCCCCCGCCCGGTGCGCGCCGCCAGCCGCGCGTGCGCGTCCGCGACCGCGTCCGCCAGCCACGACGGCAGCGACTGGCCCTCGATCAGCTCCCGCGCCTGCTGCGACAGCCGCAGGCTGGCCGGGCCGGTCGCGGGGACGGAGAACAGCCGGTGCAGCTCGGACCGGGCCGTCGCCGGCAGCCAGCCCTCGAGCGCGCCGACCGTGATCGCGTACCCGTCCGGCACCCGCCACCCGGTCGACGCGAGCTGCCCCAGCCGCGCCATCTTCGGCCCGACCGCGGGCGCGTCCGCCGCCCGGACGGCGGCAAGATCGACCACCGCGTCGGACCGCGCCGCGTCCGTCACCCGAGGACCTGGACCGTTCCCGCCCGGCCGTCGACCCGGACCCGGTCGCCGGTTTTGATCATCGTGGTGGCGACCGCGGTGCCGACCACGCACGGGATCCCGTACTCGCGGCTGACGATCGCCGCGTGCGTCAGCGAGCCGCCGGTATCGCATACGCACGCGAGGATGATGCCGAAGGCCGGCGTCCACTCGGTCGTGGTCCCGCCGCACACCAGGACCTCGCCCGGCTGCACGGTATGCAGGTCGCCGACGGTGGTGATGACCCGGGCGACCCCCTCCGCGACCCCCTTGGCGGCCGGGAACCCGCGGATCTCAACCACTCCCGTGCCGAAGCCGGCCGCCGGGTCCCGCCGGAGCGTCTCCAGGAAGTGCCCGGACAGCCCGAACACCTCGATCATGATCGGGTCGGGCACCGTGTCCGGGATCGTGCCGAGCATGGTCGGCAGCGAAGGCCCGCGCTCGCGCCAGTGCTCGAAGTAGGCCCGCCGGTCCGGGATCATCGCCGCCAGGTCCGCCCACCGGCCCGAGCCGCCCGACTCCATCACCTCGAACAGCTCCGGCTTGAACAGGTAGAACATGTCCGACGGGTCGGCGATCCGCCCGGCGTCGGTCAGCTGCGCGCCGAGCGCGAGCGTGGCCCGGCGGATCGGGATCGCCGCCCGGCGGTCGATCAGGTAGTTGTGCTCCTCGTTCCACCAGGCGAAGTTGGCCGCCTGATTCGACGCCAGCGCCTGGTTGAACCGGGCCAGGTCCGATCCGTTGACCGAGCGCCGCGCCGCGTCGATCTGCGCGTCGCGTTCGAGCATCGCGGCCGACCGGGCGGCGTGGAAGTCGAACCCGGTCGGCTTGGCCAGGAACCCTGCGATCGAGTACAGCGCCGGCGACGGGTCCTCGATCCAGGACGGCGTGTCGATCCGGCAGGTCTCCTCGGACCGCTGCCCGTAGACGGCCAGGAACGCGTCGAACTCGGCCACCCACGTAGCGCCGCCGGGCAGCGCCCGCACCCGGATGAGCATGTCGGCGGGCGACCCCTGCGTCAGCGCGCCGTCCAGGCCGAGTGATCGCGCCAGCCCGGCCAGCCGCCACAGCTCCTCGTCGGTCCGGCTGTAGAACGTCTGCTGGCCGGACAGGAACGACGACACCGACGACCCCTGCAGCCCGATTTCCTCCGCCAGCGCGTAGAACGCCAGGTAGTTCGCGGTCAGCACGTACATGACCTCGAAGTGGATGAACCAGGCGCGCCGGTGGAAGGCGTACGCGTCCTTCAGCGTCGTCCACAGCTCGGCTGGCGACATGGCCGCCAGATCGAGGTGGTCGAAATGCTCGTAGGCGGCGGTCAGCTCCGCCGCCCGCATCGACCAGTACGAGCCGAAGTCGGCCAGGATCGGCGACACGTACTGCCCGAACCGCGCCGCCCGCGCCTGCACCTGCCACTCGGTGTCCACGTCGATCGTGCCGATGTAAACGTGCGTGCCCGCGAGCCGGTTGACCGACCCGCGGGTGGGCGGCACCCCGACGATTTCCGCCCCGAGCTGCGCGCCCCAGGTCTGCGCGTCGTCCAGGGTCGCGATCGAGGCGGGCACCATCCCCTCGCTGAAGTGCAGGGAGTCCCGGAGCCAGTAGCGCTCGTTGTCGGCCAGGGAAAAGGGCCGGACCGGGCCGGCCACGAACGGCTGCGAGCCGAACGCCTGCCGATAACCCGGATACAGCTCTTCCCGAACGAAGTCGTCGACCGGAAATACCCGCGGCGGATCTGCTGACACGGCCAACCCCCACCTCGTCCTTGAAGCGCGGCGTAATATCCCAAAGTCTCTCCGACCCCAGGCGTCGCCACAAGATCAACGGCAGGCCGATATCGAACGGACCGTTGGCTCCCACCCGGTCCGCTCCCGTTCCCCTACCCTCAGGCGTACTTCTGGATGAGGAGCCCGAGCGCGGGCAGCGCCGTCTTCACCTGCTTGCCTGCCCGGGCGCGAATGGTGTTGTACGCCTTGACGATGGTCGGCCGGTTCGAGTTGTCGCGCCGCCGGTCGGTGATCGCCAGCAGCGCCTCGGACACCTCTTCGTCGCGGGCGGCGAGGTAGCCGCCGAAGTCCCCGCTGCTCGGCGTGTACTCCGCGCTGAACTGGGCCCAGTATGGCTGGAGGGCGTCGGCCACATTCGGCAGGATGGTTTCGATCATCCCGTGGATGTGGTTGGAGTCGAACCGGCGCACGGCGTTATAGGCGAGCTTGATCGCCGCCCCGGTGACGCCGGACAGCTCGGCGACCTGATTGGTGATCAGCTCCTCGCAGTCCGCGACGGCCCTCGGCCGGGTATCGGGTGCGAGCAACATCTCCTGCAGCGTAGCCATGCCTGGTCTGGTCTCCTTTTGGGTCACGTGCTTCGGTGCGGCGCCGGCCGTCAGGCCCGGCGCCGGAATGCAACGATATGGCCCACCGCGCACCCGATGTGGGCTTGTTTCCGAGATGAGGTTTAATGCGCGGGAACGCGAACACCTGACCTGGGCGACGGCCGTCAGGGCCGGTCGTGGTAGATGTGGACGGCGCCATCGGCGCCGAGTCACGCGCCCCAACCCCGAGAGGACCGTCATGCGCTACGCGTCCACCTATGACAAGACCGGTGCGCCGGTCGTCGCCGAAGTCCAGGGCGACCAGCTCGTCCCGCTGGTCGGCCTGACCGAGCTCGGCCCGGCCACGACCGCCGAGGTGCTGACCGCCGCCGAGCGCCTGACCGCCGACGCCTTTCCCGCCGCCGACGCCGAGTTCCGGCCGGTGGTGCCCAACCCGGCCAAGGTCTTCTGCGTAGGCCTCAATTACAAGGCGCACATCGAGGAGACCGGCCGCAGCGACTCCGACTACCCGGTCCTGTTC
>Ga0302311_10006769_pt1 | contig 11790 bp, 9 predicted proteins | sample III_Palsa_N1_3_FD_200449 | JGI IMG/M metagenome (GOLD analysis project Ga0302311, IMG submission 200449) | Peat permafrost microbial communities from Stordalen Mire near Abisko, Sweden - III_Palsa_N1_3 | ecosystem: Environmental > Terrestrial > Soil > Palsa > Peat permafrost | place: Sweden...
TCGGTGGTCGAGACCAGGAGCGGATCGTCGTAGCCGGCGGCCTTCAGGTCGAAGAGCGCGCCGAACCCGCCCAGCGCGGCGTCGGCCCCCGGACGGCGGGTGGCGCGCGCCAAGGGCTTGATCGCCTCGACCAGGGCGTTGCCGGCGTCGATGTCGACGCCTGCCTGGGCGTAGGTCAGGCCGTTCTCGCGGTCGGGCATGAAGGGGCGGCTCCGGGCGCGGGACTGACAAAATTCGCCGGCCCGCAAGCAGACGCTTGCAGACTCGACCACCCGCCGGGCTATAGCTAACCGATGACGCCGATTACCTCCACCGCTGACCTCGCGGAGTTTTGCGCGCGGCTGGAGGGGCAGGCCTTCGTCGCGGTGGACACCGAGTTCATGCGCGAGACCACCTACTGGCCGAAGCTCTGTCTCATCCAGGCCGCCTCGCCGGGCGGCATCGAAGCCACCATCGATCCGCTGGCCGAGGGGCTCGACCTGGGCCCATTCCTCGATGTGATGCGCGACCAGCGGATCCTGAAGGTGTTCCACGCCGCCCGCCAGGACGTGGAAATCTTCCACAACCTGGGCGCCATCCCGCAGCCGCTGTTCGACACCCAGATCGCCGGCATGGCGGCCGGTTTCGGCGAGCAGATCGCCTACGACGCCCTGGCGCGGAAGATCCTTAAGGTCGAGCTCGACAAGAGCTCGCGGTTCACCGACTGGGCGCGCCGGCCGCTCAGCGAGGCCCAGCTCACCTATGCGCTGGCCGACGTGACCCACCTGGCCGCGCTGTATCCGATCCTGCGGGCGCGGCTGGAGAAGGCTGGGCGGCTGTCGTGGGTCACCGAAGAGATGGCCGCGATGTGCGATCCGGCGCTCTACGACGTCGATCCGGAGAACGCATGGCGGCGCCTCAGGCCACGCAAGCACGCGGTCAAATATCTGGCCGTGTTCCGCGCCGTGGCCGCGTGGCGCGAACGCACCGCCCAGCAGCGCGACCAGCCGCGCGGACGCATCCTCAAGGACGAGGCGATCGACGAGCTGGCCGCCCAGGCGCCCACCAACGTCGACGGCCTCAACCGCCTGCGCTCGGTGCCGAAGGGCTTTTCCGGTTCGCGCTACGGGCCCGAGCTGATCGAGGCGATCAACGCCGCCCTGGCCGATCCGGAGGGCTATGCGCCGAAGATCGAGCGCGACAGCGGGCCGGCGTCGCCGGCCGCCGGCGCGGTGGTGGAGCTGCTGAAGGTGCTGCTGAAGGCCCGGGCCGAGGACGCCGGCGTCGCCTCCAAGCTGATCGCCACGGTGGCCGACCTGGAGAAGATCGCCAGCGACGACCACGCCGAGGCGCCGGCGCTGCACGGCTGGCGGCGCGAAGCCTTCGGCGAGGACGCGCTGAAGCTGAAGCGCGGCGAACTGGCGCTGGTGCTGGACGGCACCAGGGTGCGCGTGGTGCCGGTGCGCCGGGCTGCGAAGGCTTAGGGCAGGGCGCCGTAGGGGGCTCTGCGCCTACGCCACCTTCTCCGACTTTCGCTCGCGCTGCGGGGCGGGCCGAAGCTTCAACTCCCGTTCCATCAGCCCGGCCAGGGTCGCGGCGCGCTTGGTGGTCTGTTCGCCGAGCAGGATCGGGGCGTAGGCGTCCTCGGCCTCGACGACGACGTGCGTGGGGCGAAATTCCAGCGTGGCGTGCGGCAGCAGTTCCGGGCTGCGGCCGGAAAGGTCGCAGGCGAGGCGGATGGCGGCGCCCAGCGCCCGGGCCCGCTGCACCCGCTCGTGGGTCAGCAGCCGGGCGATCAGCATCGGCTGCGGGATCGTGGTGGCGGCGGTGTGGCGGGCGAACAGCGCGGTCGCCAGGAACACCCGCTCGGCGTGGTTCATGCCCGGGATCGGCACGCGCAGCACCTGGTGGAAGATCAGGTCGGCGCGATGGTCCGGGTGCAGGCGCGCGCCGAGATCGGCCAGGCGGGAGGCGGCGGCGACCAGCACCGGCTCGCGGGCGCCGAACAGCGGCTCCAGGCTGGCGAACGCCGGCGCGAGCCAGGCCTCGACCGCCAGTCCCAGCGCCGGATTGGCGCCTTCGCGGGCGCTGAGCGCGGCGCAGCCCTCGACCAGCGGGTCCTGGGCCTGGCAGTCCGGCGGCATCGCCTCGAACAACACGCCTTCGCGCAGGCCATAGGCCGACAGCGCCACCCGCTCGACGCCCAGCGCCTCGATCAGCCCCTCCAGCACCGCGGCGGCGTGCGGCAGCGTCTCCAGGCGGCGGCGGGAGATGCCTTCGATGCGCTCCAGCGAGCGCGGCGACTGGCGCGCGATCACCCGCGCCGCCTCCAGCGCCTCGCGCCGGCTGAGCTCGTACTGGTGGACGATCTCCAGCGGATAGCTCGACATCCGCATCGCCAGCAGCGCCAGATTGCGCCAGGCGCCGCCGACGGCGTGGAAGACCGGCGTCTTCAGGCGGTCGGCGTGGGGTTTCAGCCGCCGTTCGACCTGGCCGCGCACCCGCTCCGGATCGAAACGGCCGGTGTCCTTGAAGGCGAAGGGGCCGAGCGGCAGGGTCACGCCGGCGTCCGGCTGGCCGAGCCGGATCAGCTCGAGGCTGGCGCCGCCGAGATCGCCGACGATGCCCACCGACTGCGGCGCGCCGGCCACGACGCCCAGCGCCGCGTAGCGCGCCTCCTCGCCGCCGCTCAGCACCCGCAGGTCGAGGCCGGTCTCGGCGCGCACCCGCCGGCAGAAGGCCGGGCCGTCCTCGGCCTCGCGCGCCGCAGCGGTAGCGACGGCGAACACCTGGTCCGGCCGCGCCGCCTCGACCAGGGCCGCGAAGCGCCGCAGCGCCGCCAGCGCCGCCTCGACGCCGTCGGGCGACAGCCGGCCGGTGGCGGCGAGGTCGCGCCCCAGCCCGGCGAGGATCTTCTCGTTGAACACGGTCCAGACCGCGCGGCCCTCGACGCGGTAGAGGACAAGGCGAACCGAGTTGGAGCCGACGTCGATGACGGCGGCGTCCCAGGCCACGCGGTTAGCTCCCCGCGCCCACATGGTCGAACGCACGCGGCAGGTCCTTCACCTTGTGGCCCCGTCCCGAGAGGCTCGGATTGGTCATGAAGTAGTCGTGGGCGGAGAAGGCGCGCTTGCGATCCCAACCGGGCTGGCGCCGATAGCGACCTTCGCTGTCCAGGCCCCAGCTTTGGGCCTCGTCGTTCAAATTCGCCACCATGATCTGGTCGAGCACCTGCTGGTGCACCGTCGGATTCTCCACCGGGACCAGGGTCTCAACGCGGCGGTCGAGATTTCGTGGCATCCAGTCGGCGGACGAAATGAACACCCGCGCCTGTTTCGAGGGCAGCGGCGCGCCGTTGGCGAAGGCGACGATGCGCGCGTGCTCGAGAAAGCGCCCGACGATGCTCTTGACCCGAATGTTCTCCGACAGGCCGGCAATGCCGGGCCTGAGGCAGCAGATGCCGCGGATCACCAGATTGATCGGCACGCCGGCGCGGCTGGCCTTGTAGAGCGCGTCGATGATCTCCGGATCGACCAGCGAATTGAGCTTCGCCCAGAGCCCGGACGGCGCCCCGGCCTGCGCATGCTCGGCCTCGACGGCGATCAGCCGCAGCAAGTCGTGCTTCAGGCAGATGGGCGAATAGGAGAGCTTTTCCATCCGCTCCGGCAGGGCGTAGCCGGTGATGTAGTTGAAGATCCGCGCCGAATCGCGCGCCATCGCCGGGTCGGCGGTGAACAGCGACAGGTCGGTGTAGATCTTGGCGGTGACCGGGTGGTAGTTGCCGGTGCCGTAGTGGCAGTAGGTCCGCAGAGCATCGCCCTCGCGCCGCACCACCACCGACAGCTTGGCGTGGGTCTTGTATTCGACGAAGCCGAACACGACGAGCACCCCGGCGCGTTCCAGGTCGCGCGCCCATTTCAGGTTGGCTTCCTCGTCGAACCGCGCCTTGATCTCGACCAGGGCGGTGACGTTCTTGCCGTTCTCCGCCGCGTCGATCAGCGCCGCGACGATGGGGCTGTCCTTGCTGGTGCGATAGAGCGTCTGCTTGATGGCGATGACGCTGGGGTCCTGGGCGGCCTGGCGCAGGAACTGCACCACCACGTCGAAGCTCTCGAACGGATGGTGGACCAAGATGTCCTTCTCGCGGATGGCGGCGAAGCAGTCGCCGCCATGGTCGCGGATGCGTTCCGGGAAGCGCGCCTGGAAGGGCGGGAACTTCAGCTCCGGCAGGTCGGGCGGGATCAGGTCGGAGAGCTGGGCGAGGCCGAGCTTGCCGTCGACGCTGACCACGTCCTGCGGTTCGGCCTGCAGGCCCTCCAGGATGAAGCGGCGCAGGTCTTCGGGCATCGAGGCCTGGATCTTCACCCGCACCACCGATCCCAGCCGCCGCCGCTTCAGCCGCGCCTCGAATTCGCGCACCAGGTCCTCGGCTTCCTCCTCGATCTCGACGTCGGAGTCGCGGATCAGCCGGAACAGACCCTGGCCCTCGACCTGGCAGCCCGGGAACAACCGGTCGAGAAACAGGATGATGAAGCTTTCCAGCGAGAAGAACCGCCGCGCCGGGCGCCGGCGGCCGTTGGTGGTCGGCGGCAGCTCCCAGAAGCGGTCGACCTGGGTCGGCACCGGCGTCAGGGCGTAGAGCTGCTTGCCGTCCGACAGCCGCCGCAGCTTCAGCGCCAGGCAGAAGCCGAGATTGGGGATGAACGGGAACGGGTGGGCCGGATCGATGGCCAGCGGGGTCAGGATCGGGAAGATGCGATTGAGGAAAATCTCCTCCACCGCCGGGCGGTCGGCCCCGGCGATGTCCTTGGCGTCGAGCAGCACCAGCCCCGCGCTCGCCAGCTCGGCGCGCAGCGAGCGCCAGATGCGCTGCTGATTGGCCATCAGCTCGTTCGCCGAGGCGCTCACCCTGACCAGCTGCTGCGACGCGGAAAGGCCGTCCTGGCTCAGCACCCGCACGCCCTCGCGCACCAGCGCCTTCAGGCCCGCCACCCTGACCATGAAGAACTCGTCGAGATTGTTCGCCGAGATCGACAGGAAGCGCAGCCGCTCCAGCAGCGGATGGCGGGGATTTTCGGCCTCCTCCAGCACCCGCTGGTTGAAGCTCAGCCAGGAGAGCTCGCGGTTGAAGAATCGGTCCGGCGAACGCAGCATATCCGGCCCGGCGATGGGCGGCGCGGCCGCTGGGACGGGCGCGCTGGCGTCGGCGACCTGGGCTTCCAAAGGGAGGCTCATCGATGTGAAATGGGAGTGCCCAGGTTTCTGGCGCCGTTCACGGCCAATAACAAGACGTCATTCGAACAGGTCAAGCGTCCGCGGGTCGGCGTCAAGAATCTGCCGCGCCAGCGTGCGGGTGATCTCCCGATCATCGGCGTCGGCGGCCTCGTCGAGACGGATCACGATCTCGCGCGCCATTCGAACCGAGCGCTCGATCCGCCGCATCAGGTAGGGATAGACGTCATCGGCCGGCCTTATATTCCGTTCCCGGAAGAATTTCCGCAGTACGCCCTCGAGCACCACGTCGTCCGGCTCGCCGATCTCGGCCACCGGCAGCGCGTTCAGCCGCGAGCGCAGGTCGGGCAGCTCGGCCGGCCAGGCGCGCGGATGGGCCCGCGACGTCAGCAGGAGGCCGCCGCCGGCCTCGGCCATGTTGATCAGGTGGAACAGCGTCTCGTCGTCGGCGTTCTCGGCGTCTTCCATCAGCACCGGGCCGCCGTTGGCCGCCGCGACGTCGGCGCAACCGGCCTCGAGCGATCTCGCCTTGGCCCTGGCCGCCCACTCGCGCGCCAGGTGGGTCTTGCCGGCGCCTTCCGGCCCGATCAGGGTGAGGCAGCCGCCGTGCCAGGCCGGCCAGGCGTCCAGCACCGCCAGCGCCTCTCGGTTCGTCGCCGAGAGGACAAAATCCGCCCGCGCGAACGAGGCGGGCCGTCTCAACTTCAAACGTAGCTGGCGCGACAAATAAGTTCTGAACCCGACGGATGCCCTGACACCGATGATATAGGGATTTTGCAGCGCAGCGTCGATGCTGCGGACGCTCATCGTCCGCTGACGGACATCGACGCGCCGGACTTGGCGCGCGCGGCCTCGTCGAGACTGGTCCGGCGCCGCAAATCGATCACCGGATGCTTCAGCGCGTCCAGCGCCTCGGCGGTGGCGACATAGCCGGCCCGGGCGGCGGGCGCGAACGCCTTCCAGTCGCGGATCTCGATGGCGTCGACGTTCGGTTCCACCAGCACGTCGGTGGCGGCGTGGGCGAGGGCCAGCTCCGGGCCGGCGCGCAGGGTGGCGGAGCGGATCAGCACCGAGACGATCGGCGGCCCGCGCCGCCATTCGCCGGACGCCAGCCAGCGCCAGAACGACGGCGGCGGATCGACGTCGCGCGCCTCGATGCTGCGGCCGCGGCCCACGTCGACGCCGACGATGGGGCCGAGCTGGATCGAACGCATCACGTCGGCCGGGTAGTTCTTCACCACCGCGCCGTCCACCAGCACGTCGTTGCCGGAGGTCACCGGCGGCAGCACGCCGGGCAGCGAGATGCTGGCGCGCAGCGCCTCGCGCACCAGGCCCGAGCGATGCAGCTGATAGGCGCCGGTGGTGAGATTGGCCGAGATGCAGAAGAACGGCAGCCACAGGTCGGCGATCTCGCGCTCGCCGAAGTGCTCGGCCAGGCGCTCGCGCACCTTGTCGCCGTGGGTCATGGCGATCATCGGGAAGGCGATGTCGTCGAGCGGGCTGGTCTCGACGAAGGCCTTGCGGATGCGCATCTCCATCTCGGTGTCGTCCCAGCCCATGCCGAGGCCGGCGGCGATGATGGCGCCCATGGAGACTCCGCCGATGAAGTCGATCGGCACGCCGCGCTCATGCAGGGCGCGGATCGCGCCGACGTGGGCGTAGGCCCGCGCGCCGCCGCCGGACAGCACCAGGCCGACGGACTGGCCGGTGATCACCCGCGCCAGCCGCTCGGCGTCGGCGTTGTTCCGCTCGCGCAGGTGAAACAGCCGCGCCGGCCGCATGGTGGCCGCCCACGCCTCCGAGCCGACCGGATGCGGCTGGTCCGGCGGATGCAGCAGGATCAGGTCGACGAGCTGCTGCGACTGCAGCGTCTCCACCGCCACCGCCTCGGGCAGCGCCGGCGGCGGCCTCTCGGCCCCATAGGCGATCCGGAACAGCCGGTCGCCCTGGCGGCTCACCAGGCTCTTCCAGGAAAGCTCGTCGGCGTCGGCGACGTAGAGCACGAAGTCGTGGTCGCGCTCGACGTTGGAGAACCACTCGGTGGGCGCCTGCAGCGCCTCGGCGCCGACGATGGTGGCGCGGTAGCCGAGCTGGCCGATCCGTGCGGCGATCTCGCTGACCAGCGGCCGCACACGCACGCTGGCGGCGAGGCCGATGAAGCCGAACACCGACGGCTCGCCCATCACCGACCCGCCGGCGCTCTGGCGGTTGCGCAGGATCATCAGCCGCGCCAGTTCGGTCATCACCTCGGGATCGGACTCGACCGAACTGAAGAACGCGTCGCGGCTGAGCGACAACACTTCGGAGTCGCGCAGCGCCGCGACCGTCGCCGAGTGCGGCGCGCCGGCGATCAGCGCCATCTCGCCGGCCGGCTCGCCGGGCCGAATGACGCCCAGGAACTGGGTCTCGTGGCCCTCCGCGCGGCGGAAGGCGCCCAGCCGGCCGGCTCTCAGCAGATAGAACTGATCGGCGTCGTCGCCGGCTTCGTAGAGAGGCGCGCCGCCGGGCAGCGAAAACCAGCTCGCGCGTTCGGCCGCGACTTCGCGGGCGAAGAGCCGGGTCAGGGCGGTGTCGGGCAGCGAGTCGGTCAGGGCGGCCACGCGCGGAGACTAGCCGCGAAGCGCGAGCTTGACGATTGTATCGGACGGCTGTTCCGACGGTGTTTTGGAGGGGCGTCGGTATGGAGATCCGGCCGGTTCGGCAAGGTGAAGCGTTCACGGTGGCGCATGTCCACATCCAGGCCGACGGCGAGACCTACCGTCCGCTGTTCGGCGCGTCGTTCCGCGAGGTGGCCATGGCGGACTCGCTGGCCCGCTGGGACCGGGCGCTGGCGCAGGGCGACGTCTTCCTGGCGGCCACGGACGGGGGTCGCCTCGTCGGCTTCGCCCACGCTTCCGGCGCCTGGATGAGCGCCCTCTATCTGCTCGGCTCACATCGCCGGCAAGGCGTCGGCGCGCGGCTGCTGGCGGCGCTTTGCGAGGCGGTGCGCCTGCGCGGCGTCGGCGAGATCGGCTTCGGCTGCGTCGCCACCAATGTGGATGCGATCGCCTTCTACGAGGCGCTGGGCGCCCGTCAGGCGGGGCGCCGGAGCATGGGCGAGGGCGCGGATGTCTGGGAGGATATGCTGTTCACGCTCGACACCGGCGCGCCGGCGGCTTTCCGGCGCGGGTAAGGCCGGTGTATCGGTGGGCCATGCCACGGCTCACCAGCGCCATCGATCCGAACAGCGACGGCTTCGCTCGCAACGACCAGGTCAACCGCGCCCTGGCCGCGACGCTGCGCGAGCGGGTCGCCACGGCGGCGCTGGGCGGGCCGGAAGCGTCGCGGCGGCGGCATACCGAGCGCGGCAAGCTGCTGCCGCGCCAGCGGGTCGAGCGGCTGCTCGACATCGGCTCGCCGTTCCTGGAGATCGGCCAGCTGGCCGGCTACGGCCTCTATGACGGCGAGGCGCCCGGCGCGGGACTGATCTGCGGCGTCGGCCGGGTCAGCGGACGCGAGGTGCTGGTCCTCGCCAACGACGCCACGGTGAAAGGCGGGGCCTATTTCCCGATGACGGTGAAGAAGCACCTGCGGGCGCAGGAGATCGCGCTGCAGAACCGGCTGCCGTGCATCTACCTGGTCGATTCAGGTGGCGCGAACCTGCCGCACCAGGCCGAGGTGTTCCCCGACCGCGACCACTTCGGCCGCATCTTCTTCAACCAGGCGCGGATGAGCGCCGAGGGGATCGCCCAGATCGCCTGCGTGATGGGCTCATCCACCGCCGGCGGCGCCTATGTGCCGGCGATGAGCGACGAGACGATCATCGTAAGAGGCCAGGGGACGATCTTCCTCGGCGGCCCGCCGCTGGTGAAGGCCGCCACCGGCGAGGTGATCAGCGCCGAGGAGCTCGGCGGCGCCGACACCCACGGCCGCCGCTCCGGCGTCGTCGACCATGTCGCCGCCAACGACGCCCACGCGCTGGAGATCGTCCGCTCCATCGTCTCCAACCTCGGCGCCCGGACCGCGCCGCCGTTGCTGCCGCGCACGCCGGTCCCGCCGGCCTTCGATCCGGCCGAGCTCTACGGGATCATCCCGCCCGACGTCCGCGCCCCCTACGAAGTGCGCGAGGTGATCGCGCGGATGGTCGACGGCTCCGAGTTCGACGAGTTCAAGCAGCTCTATGGCGCCACCCTGGTCTGCGGCTTCGCCCGCATCTGGGGCTATCCGGTGGCGATCCTGGCCAACAACGGCGTCCTCTTCTCCGAGAGCGCGCTCAAGGCCGCGCACTTCATCGAGCTGGCCTGCCAGCGCGGGACGCCGCTCGTCTTCCTGCAGAACATCTCCGGCTTCATGGTCGGCGGAAAGTACGAGGCCGGCGGCATCGCCAAGGACGGGGCCAAGATGGTGATGGCGGTGGCCTGCGCCGAGGCGCCGAAGTTCACCGTGCTGATCGGCGGCTCGTTCGGGGCCGGCAACTACGGCATGTGCGGCCGCGCCTATTCCCCGCGCTTTCTGTTCACCTGGCCCAACAGCCGCATCAGCGTGATGGGCGGCGAGCAGGCCGCCAGCGTCCTCGCCACAGTGCACCGCGACGCGGACAAGTGGACGGCGGCCGAGGAAGAAGCCTTCAAGGCCCCGATCCGCCAGCGCTACGAAGACGAAGGCAACCCCTACCACGCCACCGCGCGGCTCTGGGACGACGGGATCATCGACCCGGTCCAGACCCGCGACGTGCTCGGCCTCGCCATCGCCGCCAGCCTCAACGCCCCGATCCCGCCGACCCGCTTCGGCGTTTTCCGGATGTGAGGCGTGAAAGGAACCGCCATGCCCAATCCCATCGCCGACCCCTTCGTCGAAGTCCCCGACACCGACGCCACCTCGTCCCTGGTCACCCTGGAGGCGACGCCCGAGGGTGCGGTCACCGTCACGCTGAACCGGCCGGCGAAGAAGAATGCCTTCGACAACGAGCTGATCGGCGCCATGCGCGAGACGTTCGAGACCCTGCGCGACCAGGAGACGATCCGGGTGGTGTTCGTGCGCGGCGCGGGCGGCACGTTTTCGGCCGGCGCCGATCTCGCCTGGATGCGCGACGCCATCGATCACACCCTGGACGACAATCGCGACGACGCCATGCAGATGGCGCTGATGCTGAAGCACCTGCACGACATCCCGGCGCTGACCGTGGCCCTGGTCGAGGGCGCGGCCTACGGCGGCGGCGCCGGGCTCGCGGCCGCCTGCGACATGGCGATCGCGGTGAAGGGGACGCGGTTCTCGTTCTCCGAAGTGAGGCTTGGTCTGATCGCCGCCACCGTTAGCCCGTATGTGCTCGCCGCCATCGGCCCGCGCCGGGCGCGGCGCCTCTTCGCCACCGGCGAGGCGTTCGACGCCGCCCAGGCGCTCTCGTTCGGCCTGGTCGACGAGATCGTCGAGGACGCCGCTGGGCTCGATGTGGTCAAGGCGCGGATCTCGGCCGCGATGCTGGCCTGCGCGCCGGGCGCGGTGGCCGAATCGAAGAAGCTGGTGGACGAGGTCGCCTTCAAGCCGATCGACCACGGCCTGATGACCCACACCGCCCGCCGCATCGCCGCCCAGCGCGTCGGCGACGACGGCCAGGAGGGCGTGCGCGCCTTCCTCGACGGCCGCAAGCCCACCTGGGCGACCTGACTGAGGCCGAGAGGGGGACGATGGCGCACGAAGTCGAGGCGGCGGCGCTGGACAGCGCCGAGGGCGTGCTGGGGCGCAAGCCGCCCCACACCCGGCCGATCGGCGCGCCGTGTCCGAACTGCGCCACGCCGCTGGCCGGCGCCTGGTGCCACGTCTGCGGCCAGTCGTCGGAGGACTTCCACCGATCGCTGATGAAGCTGGCGGCCGAGGCGCTCGGAGGCCTGATCGACGTCGACAGCCGCCTGTGGCGGACCCTCCCGAACCTGTGCCTGCGCCCGGCGCGGCTGACACGCGCCTACCTCGACGGTCATCGGATCTCGCAGATCCCGCCGTTCCGCCTGTTCCTGGTGGTCGTGGTGCTGGTCTTCCTCGTCGGCGGCCTTCAGCAGGGGCCCACCAAGACCACCGTGATCACGCCAAACGGCGTCACCACGGTTCCTCCCGGCTCTTCGCTGGCCTTCGACAACAGCGCGCACAGCCCCTTCGAGCGGTGGATGATCAGCCACGCGGAGGCCGTGGCGAAGGACCCGACGAAGTTCGAGGCGGCGCTCTCGGAGTGGGCGCAGCGGCTGGCGATCCTGTCGCTGCCGGTGAGCGCCGTGCTGCTGGGCGCGATGTTCTTCTGGCGGCGGGAGGTCTACATGTTCGACCACCTGATCTTCAGCATGCACTCCCTGTCGTTCCAGGGCTTGCTGCTCTCGGCGTCGATGCTGGCCACGAAGCTGAGCGACGTCTTCGGCCTGGTGCTGCTGCTCGCGCCGGCGCATCTGTTCTTCCACATGCGGGGGACTTATGCCCTCAGCGTGTTCGGAACCCTGGCGCGGATGTCGGTGCTGCTGATCGGCTCGCTGATCGCCCTGGTCTTCGGGTCGTTGGCGCTGGTGATGATCGGCTTCCTCGAGATGGGCCAATGATCGGCTCGCTGCTGATCGCCAA
>Ga0302311_10006776_pt1 | contig 11782 bp, 6 predicted proteins | sample III_Palsa_N1_3_FD_200449 | JGI IMG/M metagenome (GOLD analysis project Ga0302311, IMG submission 200449) | Peat permafrost microbial communities from Stordalen Mire near Abisko, Sweden - III_Palsa_N1_3 | ecosystem: Environmental > Terrestrial > Soil > Palsa > Peat permafrost | place: Sweden...
ACCACATTGTCGGCGAAAAGCTGGCTGACCGAGGCGCCGTTGCGGATGCTGATGAACAATCTCCATCCCGACGTCGCCGAGCGGCCCGAGGAACTCGTCGTCTATGGCGGCATCGGCCGCGCCGCGCGCGATTGGCAGAGCTACGACACGATCGTCGAGACGCTCCGGCGGCTCGGCGACGACGAGACGCTGCTGGTCCAGTCGGGCAAGCCCGTCGGCGTGTTCCGCACGCACGAAAATGCGCCGCGCGTGCTGATCGCCAACTCCAACCTCGTGCCGAAATGGGCGAATTGGGAGCATTTCAACGAGCTCGATCGCAAGGGGCTGGCGATGTACGGCCAGATGACCGCGGGGTCGTGGATCTACATCGGCACGCAGGGTATCGTGCAGGGCACCTACGAGACCTTCGTCGAGATGGGCCGCCAGCATTATGACGGTGACCTCAGCGGGCGCTGGCTGCTTACCGCGGGGCTTGGCGGGATGGGCGGCGCGCAGCCCTTGGCGGCGGTGATGGCGGGGGCGTCGTGCGTCGCGATCGAATGCCAGCCGAGCCGGATCGAGATGCGGCTGCGTACCGGCTATCTCGACAAGAGCGCCGCCACGATCGACGAGGCGCTGGCGCTGCTCGATGCCGCCAAGGCCGAGAGCAAGCCGGTGTCGATCGGACTGCTCGGCAACGCCGCCGAGCTTCTGCCCGAGATGTTCGCGCGGGGTATCCGCCCCGACCTGCTCACCGACCAGACCTCGGCGCATGATCCGGTCAACGGCTATCTGCCGGCAGGCTGGACCGTCGCGCAGTGGATCGACGCGCGCGAACGCGAGCCCGAAAAGGTCGCCGCCGCGTCGAAAAAATCGATGGCGATGCATGTCCAGGCGATGCTCGATTTCCAGGCGGCGGGCGTGCCGACGGTCGATTACGGCAACAACATCCGCCAGGTCGCCAAGGACGAGGGCATTGCCGACGCGTTCGCCTTCCCGGGCTTCGTCCCTGCTTACATCCGCCCGCTCTTCTGCCGCGGCATCGGCCCGTTCCGCTGGGCGGCGCTGTCGGGCGACCCGGAGGACATCTACAAGACCGACGCCAAGGTGAAGGAACTGCTTCCCGACAACGCGGCCCTTCACCGCTGGCTCGACATGGCGCGCGAAAAGATCCAGTTCCAGGGCATGCCCGCGCGGATCTGCTGGGTCGGCTTGGGCGATCGGCACCGGCTCGGGCTCGCGTTCAACGATATGGTGGCGTCGGGCGAATTGAAGGCGCCCGTCGTGATCGGCCGCGACCATCTCGACAGCGGCTCGGTCGCCTCGCCCAACCGCGAGACCGAGGCGATGAAAGACGGCAGCGACGCGGTCTCCGACTGGCCGCTGTTGAACGCGCTGCTCAACACCGCGAGCGGGGCGACGTGGGTATCGCTGCATCATGGCGGCGGCGTCGGCATGGGCTATTCGCAGCACAGCGGCATGGTGATCGTCGCCGACGGCACGCCGGAGGCCGCCAAGCGGCTCGAGCGCGTGCTGTGGAACGATCCGGCGACCGGCGTGATGCGCCATGCCGATGCGGGCTACGACATCGCGCTCGATTGTGCCCGCGACAGGGGCCTCGATCTGCCGGGGATATTGGGGTGAGGATGGGCGGATATGGCCCGTTTTGCGCCTGATCCGCTTTCGCTTCGATCAAATTGGGATACCAATTGCCGCGACGTCTAACCCATATGTTTCTGGTCTCGAACTCGATCCGTCGGACTTTTCGCGGGGGACTGCTTGGCGCGCATAACAGCGTAATAGAGCGGGCCGACGACGACCAGGCCTGCGATCCAGGATAGATCAGCCCCGTTCAGCAATCGCGCCATCGGCCCCGAGTAGAGCCCGTTCGACACGAAAGGCAATTGCACCAGTATCCCGATGCCATAGCAGGATAGTGCAGGCACATTATACTTGCCGTAGATACCGCCATCGGCCGCCAGAAAGGACGCTACGTCATAGTCGCCGTGGCGGATCAGATAATAGTCGACGAGATTGATCGCGGTCCACGGCACCATCACGTACAGCAAGAGAAGCAGGAAATTGGTGTAGCTTTCCATGAAGTGCGGGCCCGCAAACAAAGCCATCGCCACCGCGAGCCCCGCGAGCGCGACCGATAGCGAGGTGCGCACTGCGGAACCGGCCTGCCAGGCCGGTGCGAAGGTCTGGATGATCGCGATCGTCGACAGCACCGCGCAGTAGAGGCTTATCGCGCTGGCCGCGGCGATGCTCAGCGTCAGGGCCGGTATCGCGAAATACGCAAGTCGCCCGGTCGCCGCAGCGAGGCTCTCCGAGATGTCCTGCGTGGGGAAAAGGCTGCCGAGCAGCGCGCCGAGCGCCATCGGTGCGATCGAGCCCAGCGCGCAGCCCCAATAGCTCGCCCAGAAGGCGGAGCGCGTGCCGGTTTCCTTCGGCAGATAGCGTGAATAGTCCGAGACGTAAGGCGCATAGGCAATCTGCCACAGCACCGATGTCGAGATCGCGCCAAGCAGCGGGCCGATCGCCAGCGGCGTCACGGCGGCGGCCGGCAAAGGGTTGCGCCACAATATCCAGGCGAAGCAGGCCGCGATCGCCAGCCCGCACACCCAGCTCATCGCCCGCGTAAAACTGTGGATGAGATCATGGCCGAAGATCGTCGCCAGCGTGCCGATCAGCGCGACCGCCGCGACCGCCATGTCCGGCGTGGTGCCGGGCAACGCGCGATGCAGCGTCTGCCCGCTCAGCACGAGGTTCGATGCGAAGAAGCCGACATCCATGATCGCGACGAAAGCGATCACCGCCAGCGCGCCGCGCGCGCCGAACTGGCCGCGCGTCTGGATCATCTGCGGCACGCCGAGATGCGGTCCTTGCGCGGCATGCAATGCCATGAAGATCGCGCCGAACAGATTGCCGAAGACGATCGCGAACAGCGAAGCGGCGAGCGAGAGATGGAATATCGATGTGCACAACGCGCCCGTCGCGATCGTGAGCATCGTGAGGTTCGCGCCAAACCACAGCGTGAACAGATCGCGCGCGCGCCCATGCCGCTGATCGAGCGGTATCTGCTGAATCGTCCTTTGCTCGACCGTCGCAGGATGGTCGGGCCGTTCTGCGATCGGCGCGATCGATGGTGCCACGCTGCTGTCCTTCTGCCCTGGTCAGCTCGATGAAGCCGTCGCCATCGTCTATCGGCACGATGGCGACGGCGCCACCGCGATCCGCACACAGGCCGATCGACAATCCCGCCACACCCTCGGGCAAAGCACCGGGCCGCGATTTGCGCGCCGCATGCGATGCGTTACAACCAGCGGGTGGCGCCATCGGCATCATGCGGCGAAGATGGGGTGCGCGGATGAGGCAAGAGGCGACGGGAACGCTCGACGTGGCGCTCGCCCATACGCGACGCCTGCTCGTCCGCGATCCGGTCCTGGCGATCGAGCAGGCGCATGAAATTCTACGCGCCCTCCCCGGCCGCATCGAGGCGTTGCTGCTGCTCGGCGAGGCTTTGGAGCTGGCCGGCCAGAGTGAGGCCGCGATCGCGCCGGTGGCAGAGGCGACCCGCCGCGATCCGCGCTCACCCCACGCGTGGCGTCTGCTCGGGGATATGCTCCACGTCCGGCAGCGGTTCGCGGAGGCCGACCGCGCCTATCTGCAGCATGTCGAGATGGCGGTGCATGATCCGCGGCTGCGCCGAGCCGCCATCGCGCTATCGGACCAGGACCTGACGGCGGCCGAGCAGTTGCTTCGCTCGCATCTGGACGACCATCCGACCGACGTAGCGGCGATGCGGATGCTTGCCGAACTCGACGGCCGCCTCGCGCGCAACCGCGAGGCCGAGGAACTGCTTCGGCGCGTGCTCGATCGGGCGCCAGCCTTCCACATGGCGCGCTACAATCTGGCGATCATATTGCACCGGCAACACCGCCCCGCCGATGCGCTCGTCGAGATCGATCGCCTGCTCGAAGTCGAGCCCGACAACCCGTCCTACCGCAATCTTTCGGGTGCGGCGCGGGGCGGGATCAGCGCGCATGACGATGCGCTCGGCGAGTTTGAAAAGGCGTTGCAGGGGCGGCCCAACAATGCCGCGATGTGGATGAGCTACGGGCATACGCTCAAGACGCTCGGGCGCCGCGACGACAGCGTCGATGCCTATCGCCGCAGCATCACGCTGCGCCCGGAAATGGGCGAGGGTTGGTGGAGCCTCGCCAATCTCAAGGCGGCGCGTTTCTCGACGGCTGACATCGCGGCGATGCAGGCCGCATTGACCGGAGAGCAGGCGAAACTGAGCTTCGACGATCGCTTCCACCTGCACTTCGCGCTGGGCAAGGCGCTGGAGGACAGCGGCGACTACGAGGCGAGCCTCCGCCATTATCTCCAGGGCAACCGGCTCCGCCGCGAGCGCATTGATTATGACGCCGACGAGACGCACGATCAGGTCGTCCGCAGCGAGGCGCTGTTGACGCCCTCCTTCTTCACCGCCCGCGCCGGCCAAGGCTGCCCCGCCCCCGATCCGATCTTTGTGCTCGGCATGCCGCGTTCCGGTTCGACGCTGGTCGAGCAGATCCTCGCGAGCCACAGCCAAGTCGAGGGCACGCGCGAGCTGCCGGATATCCAGGCGATGGCGCACCGGCTTTCGGGCCGCCGGATGCGCAGCGATCCGTCGCGATACCCGGAGGCCATCGCCGATCTCGATCCCGGATCGCTCCGTGTGCTGGGCGAAGAATATCTCGAGCGCGTCCGCGTCCATCGCAAGACCGACCGGCCCTTCTTCATCGACAAGATGCCCAACAACTGGGCGCATCTCGGGCTGATTCACCTGATCCTGCCCAACGCGAGGATCATCGATACGCGTCGCCATCCGCTTGGCTGCTGCTTCTCCAACTTCAAACAGCATTTCGCACGGGGGCAGAACTTCACCTATTCGCTGATCGAACTCGGCCGCTATTACGGCGATTACGTCCGGGCGATGGCGCATTTCGACGCTGTGCTGCCGGGCCGCGTCCACCGCGTCGAGCATGAGGCGATGGTCGTGGATACGGAGGCACAGGTGCGTGCATTGCTCGCCGCGTGCGGTTTGGCATTCGAGCCTGCCTGCCTGCGCTTCTGGGAAACCGATCGTGCGGTCCAGACGGCGAGTTCCGAACAGGTGCGCCGCCCGATCTTCCGGGAGGGGCTCGATCAATGGCGTCACTATGATCCGTGGCTCGGCCCCTTGCGCGCCGTACTCAAATCGCAGCTTCCGGAACGCTTTTCTGCGGCGCTGTAACCGCGCTGCAACAACCGCGGATTGACGCCGACGGGGCAACGAGAGAGGCTGTCGCCATAATCGCTGCGCAAATGCAGCAAAGTGGGGACATGACATGCTGATGCGCTTCGGGTGCGTAACGAAGACTCATGCCCGGATTGCGATGCTGCTCGCGACCAGCGCGCTCGCTATGCCGGCACTGGCGCAGACGGCCGCCGGTTCGACGTCGAGCGGCAGCGGCACCGCAAACGGCAACGACGCACAGAATGGCGAGATCATCGTCACCGCGACCAAGCGCTCCGAGAATATCCAGAACGTACCGATCAGCATGCAGGCGCTCGGGAGCGTGACGCTCGCGCAGCATCAGGTCCAGAGTTTCGACGATTACGCCAAGCTGTTGCCGAGCGTCAGCTATCAGTCGTTCGGTCCCGGCCAGAGCGAACTCTATTTCCGCGGGATCGCGACCGGCGGCGACGGCATCGCCTCGGGCCCGCTGCCGGGTTCCGGCCTGTATGTCGACGAGATACCGTTGACGACGATCGGCGGCGCGGTCGATTTCCACGTCTACGATATCAACCGCGTCGAGGCGCTGGCTGGGCCGCAGGGCACGCTGTTCGGCGCCAGTTCGCTGTCGGGCACGCTGCGGATCATCACCAACCAGCCCGACTCGTCGCGCTTCACGGCGGGGTACGATCTGCAGGGGGACAAGTTCGGCGGGGGCAATGCTGGCGGCCAGGCCGAGGGCTTCGTCAACGTGCCGCTTGGCGAACATGCTGCGATCCGCCTCGTCGGCTTCTACGACCATGAGGGCGGCTATATCGACAACACCTACGGGACGCGTACCTACGAGCGCCCCAATGACTATACCGATGATGGTTCGGTGGTAGACTCGCCGCTTACCGTCAACAACGCCAAGTTCGCCAAGAAGAATTTCAACGACACCGACACCTATGGCGGCCGCGCGCTGCTCAAGGTCGACTTGGGCGACGATTGGACGATCACGCCCGGCATCATGTACCAGCATCTGAAGGCGAACGGCACCTATCTCTACGATCCGCGCGTCGGCGATCTCGAAGTCCACGACTTCACGCCCGACAAGGACAAGGATAAATGGTATCTCGCCTCGATGACGGTGCAGGGCAAGCTCGGCAATTGGGACGTGACCTATGCCGGCTCCTACTTCGATCGCAAGGTCGACCTGACGCAGGACTATAGCTATTTCTCGGTCGCCTATGACGGCAATGTCGATTACAACTACTATAAGGATGCGGCAGGGAACGACATCGATCCGACGCAGATCTACCATACCAACGATCATTATACGAAGATGTCGCACGAGCTGCGCGTGAGTTCGCCGAAGGAGGATTCGGTGCGGCTCACCGCCGGCATGTTCATGCAGCGCCAGACCGACAAGCATTACGCCGACTATGAGATCGACGGCCTGTCCACCGCAGCGGTCTATTACGATACGCCGGTGCCGGGCGGCAATCCCAACGACGTGTTCTTCACCGACATCAAGCGCGTCGATCGCGATTACGCGATGTTCGGCGAGGCATCGTGGGACATCCTCTCCAACCTGACGCTGACCGGCGGCATCCGCGGCTTCATGGCGGACAATTCGCTCGACGGTTTCTCGGGCGGTTCCTACACATTGCCGCAATTCGGCTGCACGACCACCGCGCAGGCCTGCCAATCGATCAAGAAGAATTATCAGCAGACCGGCGAGACGCACAAAGCCAACCTGACCTGGAAGATCAACCCGACCAAGATGGTCTACGTCACCTATTCCACCGGTTTCCGGCCCGGCGGCAACAACCGCCCGGCCTTCGCCGTGGGCCAGGTGCAGAACCCGGCCCCCTACAAAGCCGATACGATCACCAACTACGAGATCGGCTGGAAGACCAGTTGGTTCGATCACACGCTGCGCGTCAACGGCGCGCTGTTCTGGGAAGACTGGAAGAACGTCCAGTATAGCGAGCCCGGCATCCTCGGCATCTACTATACCGTCAACGCCGGCACGGCACGTTCACGCGGCGTGGAGGGCGACGTCAGCTGGACGATCGCACATCACCTCACCCTCTCGGGGTCGGGAACATATGTCGACGCCAAACTGACTAGCGACTTCCTCGGGCAGAATGCGGAAGGTGACCCGGTGCTGCTCGCGCCCAAGGGAACGCGCCTGCCGGTGACGCCGAAGTTCAAGATCACCGGCACCGCGCGCTACGATTTCGAGGTCGGCGCGTACAAGCCGTTCCTCCAGGCGACCGTCAATCACCAGGGCGGCACCACGCAATATCTGACGACCGCCGGCGAGGCGATAATCGGGCCGACGAAGGGATTCACGACCTTCGATTTCTCGGGCGGCCTGACGTTCGCTAATTGGAGTGCGTCGCTGTTCATCCAGAACGCCTTCGACAAGCGCGGCATCCTCAGCAAGAATCTGGTCTGCGCGCCAAGCCTCTGTGGTCAGTATGATCGGCTCTACCCGATCAAGCCGCAATATTTCGGGATTAGGCTCGGCCAGAAATTCTGATCGACTATCGACGGCGCTCGATCAGTGACGCTGCCACAAGCGGCGAGGCATGCTAGTGGCGAAAATTAACTCGATGATGTCGCCGGGAGAGGCCGAGCATCGACCGTCTGGAATCAGCATAATAGGGATCGCCGGTATTGATACAGATGCAGGTATGATGGACTGCGAGCCTGCGACATCATGGTCGGCGTCGCGGTGCAGATGACAGGAGGCATGCGATATTCGGCAGTACCGTCAAACGATTTGGCTTTCGGGAAACCGTGGGAACGCTGACCGGTGACGATCCGGGATCGAGCCTGAGCCCGCGCCCCTGAAGTCCAAGGCGCCCGGCGATGAATTCTACGCCGGCGACGATGGTCGGGTCGCGGCCTCACCCCTGCCCCCAAAAGCCAGACCGGCTCCGTGATGAGCGCCACGCTATAATGACGGTCTGGTCGCCAGCCCCGGGCTTGGCGGCGCGGCGGCCGGGGAGCTGACCGAATCCTCAGGAGGCCCATGTTCCTGATATTTGATGTCGGGAGCGTCGTGGTCTGGATGATGGGCGTCTTCTGGCGGCAGGGTGATCTTGGCAGGAACCCCAGATGCGGTTCGGACAGCGTCGCTGGTACCGACCCGGTCTCCACCGGTCGATCTTTGTCACGCCTCGGTCGATCAACGTGCGCATCTCCGCCCGTACGATGCGAGCAGCGCCACATTCTAAGTCGTTGACACCCATACGACCGTCATACAATATGACGATGGTGTACCGGATTATCTACCAACGATAGCCGTGGTTTGCGTGGCATAGGAGAGCATGATTACACGTCTCCCCACTATCGAACGACACCAGGCCAGAGCTTTTGCGGTGTCTATGGCGCGCTGGATAGTCTCTTGAGCCATCTGCCGACCCCGCAGACAACGGAGCCAAGCGGCTATCGGATCCCATCGCAACCGGCGATGTCGGCACGATCTTTCGATGTCGGCATACACGACCGGTTGCCCGTCGCGCAGCTGCTGCTGCTGGGACTCCAGAACGTCTTTGGCATGACCGGCATGTTCGTGTTTCCGGCGCTGCTCGGTCTGGCGTTCAAGCTCTCCCCGCCCGAGATCGCCTATGTCTACGGCATGACATTCATCGCGTGCGGCGTCGGCACGATCCTTCAGTCGGTTCTGCTGCTGAGGCTGCCGATCGTGCAGGGCCCCTACGCGGGATCCTTCGGCGCGATCCTTGCGATCGGCCATGTCGCGGGGGCGGGCCTGGCAGCCGCTTACGGGTCGTTCTTCGTCGCAGCCCTGCTTTGGTGTCTGATCTCGGTGCCTATTAGGGGACGAAGCGGGATCGGGTTGCTGGCGAAATATCTCTCTACCCCGCTGATTTCCGGCATGACGGTAATGCTGATCATCATCCAGATCGCCAGTGTCTCGCTGCCCAATTGGATAGGGCAAGTTTCGAGCCCGGGGTTCCCCGTTGTCAACATCCTGTCGGGCGCGGTAGCGATCGGCACGATCATCGGGATCATGCGTTGGGGCGGCCGCCTGGTCCGCCGGGCGGCTATTCTGATCGGACTTGCCCTTGGCACCGGCTGCTACATGCTGTTCCGGCCAATCTCTTTTGCGGCCGTGGCGGCTGCGCCTCTGCTGGTCGAGCCGCGGCTGTTCCCGTTCGGGTTCATGGTGCGGCCGGATCTGGTGCTGATGTTTCTGCTCGTGCTGCTTCCCGCGGGCATGGGATCGATGGCGCTCTATGGCACTGTTGCGGAATGGGGTGACGAACCGCTGCCGCCGGGACGCATGGCCGAAGGCGTCTTCGGCGCGGCGCTGGGTGCGGTGGTGGCCGCCGTGTTCGGCGGGTTCAGCACGATCGCCTATCCGGACAATATCGGCATGCTGCGCGCTACCCGCGTCGGCTCGCGCCACGTAACGCTCGCAGCGGGGATCCTGCTTATCGTGCTCGGCGCCTGCGTGAAGTTCGACATGCTGCTCGTGCTGGTGCCCTCGTCGGTCATTTCGGCCGCCGCCACGCTGCTGTTCGGCATCGTTTTCATGCACGGCGTGGGCTTGCTGGCGGAGGTCGAATGGGACGATCGCAGCCTTATCGCAGCCGGGCTCGGCTTTCTCGTAGGGCTCGGCGGGCTGTTCGTTACGCCTGACGTGCTGAAGGCGATGCCGCTGATCGCCCGGCTGATACTGCAACAACCGGTGATCTCGGGCGGCCTGACGTTGCTGGTTCTACACGCCGCGCTCCGCAGCAAGGGTGCGATTGAATAAATAGCTGCACAGGCCCGCAAGAGGTCCGGCAAATCATAAGGGGGATGAGCCAGGGTGAAGAATCTGTCGCGGTTCGTTTTCGAGGTCGCCAGCGGCTTCACCTTCGCAGTTGGTCTATGTTTCGGGTCTCCGGCCGATGCCGCCGAGAAAAGCAGTCTGCCGAACTACCCTCCGGGCCTCACGATCGGGACGCCCGCCGGCATCCTCCCCAAACCCGGCATTTATTGGACCGAGAAGAATTTTACGACCTCGATCGACCCCGTCGACGGCAACGGTCAGAAGACGGGGGCGCATCTCGATAGCTTCGCAACTGTGGCGATTGTGCAGTTCGTACCAGGCTGGCATCTCCTGGGCGCGACCTACGCGTTCCAGTTCGACTCCTACGGCGTCTTCAAGGCAAAGATTCGCTTTCCCGACAAGCTTCATCTGCCGAGCTACAGCACAGTCGGTACGTCAGACCTGGCCATCCGTCCATTGATCCTGTCGTGGACATTGCCGCATCATATATCGATCGCGATCCGCGAGGGCTTCTATCTGCCGACAGGATCCTACGATGCGGCCAAGCCACTCAGCGTCAGTCATCATCGCACGACGTTCGAGCAGGGTGTCGCGCTTAGTTATGCCAACAAGAATTGGACCTTGTCGGCTAACAACATCATCGACGTAAATGCCGCAAATGAAGATACACTCGTCAACGGGCAGCATCAATCTTACCGCAGCGGGCCAAGCTACGACGTCGATCTCACCGCGTTGCGGAACATTGATCACCTCCAGATCGGGCCGGTGGGCTATTATTATCATCAGTTCGGCGCGGACCGAGGTCCTGTCGATCTCGATGGCGGCATACCGACCGAAGTAGGCGTGGGCGGGCTCATTGGATATCAGTTCAAAAAGATTTATCTGAACCTTTACGGCGTGCGCGACGTGTATGGACGCAATGTCGGCATCCAGTCTCGGATATGGTTGACGATCGGCTTCCGGGTGCTCTGAGTTGCGTGTTCGATATGAGTTTGATCCCGTTCTCGCTCACGATCTTCTTTGCTCGCCGCGTTCCGCGATCAGATCGGCCGGTTCACACAAGATCCTCCGGGCCGAGATCGGTGTGTCGACGATTGCCCGAATGCACTTGCGCGTTACGTTGTCGACGATGTTGAGCACACGGAACCACCGCCCGGTAACAAGCTCGGGCTTCCTACGTTTTGATCAGGAACCACTGGTCATACGAACGTCGCAACCGCATTAGAACGATGATGCCGATCCGCAACTGCCCGGCAAGTCTTAGGCAGAGCGCGGTGCAGACCTGAACGTGGACGTGCCGATGCCAAGAGACGGAAAGTCGATGATCACCCTGTCACGACCGCTGCGCTTGGCGGACAGCAGGGCCGCATCCGCGACTTGCAACAGACGTTCCGATCCGCATTGCTCGGGCGCACTGGCAACACCCGCCGACACCGTCACCGCACCAAGATCGCGGCCTTCGAAGCTGAGTAGGATGGCGGCAATGCGCAGCCGCAGCTGCTCGGCGCGGGCATAGGCCTGCCGCGCATCCGTGTCAGGCAGAAGCAGCAGGAATTCTTCGCCGCCATAGCGGAAGGCAAGATCACCGGCACGGATCGACTCTTTGAGGGTTTGGCCGACCGCCCGCAGGACGAGGTCACCCGCCTCATGGCCATGCTCGTCGTTGAAACGTTTGAAATGGTCGATGTCGAGCATGATGCAACTGACCGGCCGCTCTGGCCTTGCCGCATATTCACTCAGCA
>Ga0302311_10006778_pt1 | contig 11780 bp, 9 predicted proteins | sample III_Palsa_N1_3_FD_200449 | JGI IMG/M metagenome (GOLD analysis project Ga0302311, IMG submission 200449) | Peat permafrost microbial communities from Stordalen Mire near Abisko, Sweden - III_Palsa_N1_3 | ecosystem: Environmental > Terrestrial > Soil > Palsa > Peat permafrost | place: Sweden...
GAGACGTCGGGGTTGTCGAGCAGAAACTGCGGCCACTCGCCGGGCGGCGGCAAGTTGTCGCGAGAAAACGTATCGACGTGAGCCGAAGGTTCCATGGTGAGCTCCGAGAACAACGAAATAAGCGACGAGATGAGCGACGGTTGTTAATCCGGAATGACGGCGGTGGCTTCGATCTCCACCTTGGCTTCGTCTTCAATGAGCGCGGCCACCTGCACGGCACTCATCGCAATGTCGTAGTTGCCGATCAGCTCTCGAAACGCGCTGCCCACGTCCCTCAGCGCGGCGAGGTATTCACGCTTGTCAGTCACGTACCAGGTCAACCGCACGAGATGCTCCGGGCGCCCCCCGGCAGCGTCGAGCACCGCGACTATGTTGGCCAGCGCCTGGTGCGCCTGCGCAGCGAAGTCGCTGCTCTGGAAGTGCCCTTGCGCGTCCCAGCCAATCTGTCCTGCTATGAACACCTGCGTGCCGCGCGCGGCAACACCGTTCGCGTATCCGCGCGGTTTGACCCAACCGGCTGGGAGCAATGCTTTTTTCACGACCTTGTCTCCTTTGATGCGTCCTGTACTTGGTCCTTTGCTTCGGCGAGCGCCACGGGATTGAAGCGTGTAAGCGCGGCCCGAATGTCATCAGGGATATCGATCGACGCCCCAGACTCCAACGACGTTGTCACCAGCACCTGACGCGCAAGAAAGCGCGTTTCGCCATGCGACTGTGCGTCAATCACAATGCCAACAGAACGAGCCCCTATACGATCAAGCGTTAGCGACAGGATCAGCGTGTCGCCCATCTGGCTCGGTTTCGAAAACGTGCAATCGAGCTTCACGATCGGCAAGCCGACGCGGCGCGTGCTGATCATCGCGGCATAGTCAATGTCGAGCGCTTCGTTGAACCAATCCTCCACCAGCGCGTTGGTCATCACGAGATACTGCGGAAAAAAAACGATGCCGGCAGGATCGCAATACGAAAACCGAATACGCACCGGCCGCTCGAAATGGGTCGATGGTTCCGTCATGCATTCCTCGCGGCATGAGCCTTGAGCAGATCGCGCCCAACAATCAACTGCTGCACTTCAGTCGCGCCCTCGTAGATCCGTAAAGCACGAATCTCCCGATACAGTTGCTCGACCACCGCGCCGCTTTGCACACCGCTACCGCCCCACAGTTGCACCGCCGCATCGATAACCTGCTGAGCGCCCTCGCTCGCATGCCACTTCGCTAATGCAGCTTCACGCGTGACAGACTTGCCCTGATCGCGCAACCAAGCCGCTCGATATACAAGCAACGCGGAGCTGTCGATAGTGAGCGCCATTTGCGCGAGCTTCGCTTGCGTCAGTTGGAAGTCGCCCAGCGTCTGACCGAACATCTTGCGCGTCGCCGCGCGTTCGATCCCTTCGCTCATGGCTCGCCGAGCGAAGCCAAGCGATGCCGCCGCAACCGACGTGCGAAAGATATCGAGTGTGCGCATGGCAAGCTTGAAACCTTCGCCACGATTGCCGAGTAAAGCGGTATGCGGCACGCGTGCGTTCTCGAAAGAAAGCCGCGCTAGCGGATGCGGCGCGATCACATCGAGCCGTTCGGCAATACGCAGTCCCGGCGTATCCGCATCGACGATAAACGCGCTGATGCCACGCGCGCCCGCCGCCTCGCGGGTACGGGCGAACACCACGTAAAAGTCCGCGATGCCACCGTTCGAGATCCAGGTCTTCTCGCCATCGAGCACGTAAGAATCGCCGTCTTCACGAGCGCTGAGCGCGAGCGCCGCGACGTCCGAGCCTGCGTCGGGTTCAGTCAGCGCAAACGCGGCGATTGCCTCGCCGCTTGCCACGCGCGGAAGATAACGCTGCTTTTGCGCTTCGTTGCCGCCAAGCGAAATCGCGCCCGATCCAAGTCCCTGCATCGCAAGCACGAAGTCAGCAAGACCGCTGTGACGAGCAAGGGTTTCGCGCAGCAGGCAAACGGCGCGCGTGTCGATGGTGTCGCCGTGGCCGCCATAAGCCGTGCCGCCTATGCCATAACGCAACCACCCTGCCGCGCCAAGTTCACGTACGAGACGACGGCAGATCGCATCGACGTTCGCATGATCGGCATGCGTATCGCCGAGATGTTCCGCTGCCCACGTGTCGATACGTGCGCCAAGTTCACGATGCCTTGCTTCGAAGAACGGCCATGCGAGGGCTTCGTGGAAAGCATCAGACATTGTTTGAGGATTGGCCAACTCAATCTCCCTCGAACACGGGCCGCGTCTTCGCAGCGAATGCGCGATACGCGCGGCCGAAATCGTTGGTCGCCATGCAGATTGCCTGCGCCTGCGCTTCGGATTCAATGGCGTCGTCGATGCTCATGCTCCACTCCTGATGCAGCATCTTCTTCGTGATGCCATGCGCGAAGGTCGGCCCCGACGCAAGATCGGTGGCAAGCGATTGCGCTTCGCGCAGAACGTCGTCGGGCTCGCACAGGCGGTTATAGAAACCCCACGCGAAACCCTCGTCGCCACTGGCGGAACGCCCCGTGAAAAGCAGTTCGGCCGCTCTTCCCTGACCGATGATGCGCGGCAGGATCGCACACGCGCCCATGTCGCAACCCGCCAGTCCCACACGGGTAAACAGAAACGCGAGCTTGCTTCGCGCTGTACCTAGCCGCATGTCCGAAGCCATCGCCAGGATCGCTCCCGCTCCGGCGCAGATGCCATCGACGGCCGCAACAATCGGCTGCGGGCAATGACGCATCGCCTTGACGAGGTCTCCCGTCATGCGCGTGAACATGAGCAACTCGGGCATGGGCAGGTCGACGAGCGGCGCGATGATGTCGTGCACGTCACCACCGGAGCAGAAATTGCCTCCGGCGCCGTGGATCACGATGCTCTTTACATCGGTGGCGTAAGCGAGCTGGCGGAACAGGTCGCGCAGCTCCGCATACGATTCGAACGTCAGCGGATTCTTGCGCTCGGGCCGCTCAAGGGTGATCGTGCCGACTCCCCGCTCCACCGTCCATCCAAAGTGCTTCGCGCGATAGTCGTCGAGGGTGGTGCGGTTGCCGGCAAAAAGCGCGGCGGTGTTTTCGTTCATCGACTGTCTCCGTATCTGTGTGCTTTGGCAGGCTTCACGAATCCGTGCGCTCACGCAAATGTTGCTTGAGCTTGCCCAGCTTCTGATGCATGCGCGCTTTGTCCGCAAGCGGCAAACCGCCGAACAATTCGACGACCCATTGTTCATGCGCACGCGCCATGCGATCGAACGACTCGCGGCCATGGGCGGTGAGTCGCACGGCAAACGAACGGCGGTCGTTCGGATCGGTATCGCGCACGACAAAACCTTCCTTCTCCAACTGGTCCGTGAGACCCGTTACGTTGCCGCCGGTAACCATCAAACGGCGCGACAGCTCGTTCATCTTCAGGCCGTCGGGATGGCGCTCAAGTTGCGCCATCAGGTCAAAGCGCGGCAGCGTGGTGTCGAATTCGGCACGCAAGCGGCGGCGCAACTCGGCTTGCACAAGATTCGTCGTGGTCAGCATGCGCAGCCATAGGCGCAGTCCCATGTGACTGTCGACGCCGGTGCTCATCTCAAGGTCGACAACGTTGCCGGCGGCTTTGGCCTTCTCGGGCGCGGCAGGTTTAACCGTGCGGGCAGCGGGCTTGTTCACATTACTTCTCCACCTGAAATTGAAATGGTCTGGCCGGTGATCGATCGCGACTCCGGCAGACACAGCCATAACGCAGAACTGGCCACTTCGTCCGGCGTCACGAAGCGACGTTGCGGGTTGGATCGCAACAGTGCTTCGCGTGCTTCGTCCTCGCTACGTCCGGTCTGCGCAACGATCTTTTCGATCGACTGTTCGAGCAGTCCGGTTTCGGTATAACCGGGACACACCGCGTTGACGGTCACGCCACGCGTGGCGACTTCGAGCGCGAGCGAACGTGTCAAACCGATCACGCCATGCTTGGCCGCGCAATAAGCGGCCACATAGGCGTAACCCACCTGACCTGCAGTACTGGCGACGTTGACAATGCGCCCGCTGCGACGTTCTAACATTCCTGGCAACACCTCCTGCGCGCAGAGGAACACGCCAGTCAGATTCACGTCGAGCATGCGTTTCCACAGCGCCAGATCGGTCTTCGCAAACGGTGCGGCTTCGGCCTGGCCCGCGTTGTTGACGAGGATGTCGATGAAGCCGTGCTCGCGTGTAGCAGCGAACGCAGCAGCAACGGAATCGGCAGAGGTGACATCAACGCTCTGCACATGCACCGTTCCGGCTTCGCTCAGGACTTCAGCCTGATAGGCGAGCCGCGCCGCATCCCGGCCCATCAACGTGACCTGCGCGCCGGCTGTCACCAGCGCGTGCGCTATCGCAGCGCCAATACCACTGCCTCCGCCTGTGACCACTGCGTGCTGTCCGTCGAGCGAATACGTTGCTGTGTTCATGCTTCGCCCTCCGCACGCTGCGCGCGCTCACGTTCATAGCCGCGCTCGAGCTGCGACTTCGCGGCGTAGTATTGCTTCGGCCAGGTGATATCGACATAACCCAACTTCGCGGCCTGGTCGAGCGTCCACGAAGGATTGGCAAGATGCGGACGTGCCACGGCGCAGAGGTCGGCGCGGCCCGCTGCAATGATGCTGTTCACGTGGTCTGCTTCCGAGATCGCCCCGACCGCAATGGTCGCAATGCCAGCTTCATTGCGCACGCGATCCGAGAAAGGCGTCTGGAACATGCGGCCATAGACCGGCTTCTCTTCCTTGCTCACCTGTCCCGACGATACGTCGATCATGTCTGCGCCTGCTTCCTTGAACGCTCGAGCGATCAGGACGGCGTCGTCGGGCGTGATGCCGCCATCCACCCAATCGTGCGCCGAGATGCGCACGGAAATGGGCTTGTCCTTGGGCCACGCTGCGCGGATCGCATTGAACACTTCGATCGGAAAACGCAGTCGGTCCGCGGACGAACCACCGTATTCATCGTTGCGTTGATTCGTGAGCGGCGAGAGAAAACCGGACAGCAAATAACCGTGCGCGCAGTGCAGTTCAAGCCAGTCAAAACCGGCGTCAGCGGCAAGCTCAGTCGAGCGCACGAACTGCGCCTTGATCTCGCGCAGATCGTCGGCGGTTGCTGCTCGCGACCATTGACTGATGTCTTTCAAATACTGCTGCCGCGACGCCGATACGATCGGCCAGTTGCCCTCTTCAAGCGGCCTGTCGATTCCCTCCCAACTTACGCGTGTCGATGCCTTCGCGCCCGCATGACCCAACTGGATGCCGATCTTCGCATCGCTCTCACGATGCACGAAGTCGACAATGCGCCGCCATGCGTCGCGTTGCGTGTCGTTGTACAGACCCGGGCAGCCGGGCGTAATGCGGCCCTCGGGCGAGACGCAGGTCATCTCGGTCATCACTAATGCCGCACCGCCCATGGCACGGGCGCCGAGATGCATCAGATGATAGTCACCCGCGATGCCATCGACAGCCGAATACTGGGCCATGGGAGAAACCACCACGCGATTCTTCAGCGTTACGCCGCGCACGGTGAACGGTGTAAACATCGGCGGGACGGAGCGCTTGCTGCCACTGTCGATATCAAGCCCCGAACGCTGCGCGATCCAGTTTTCAAACTCGGCGAGATACGCGGCGTCGCGTGAACGCAGGTTTTCATGGGAGATACGCTGCGAGCGCGTAAGCAGCGAATAAGCGAATTGCTCCGGCTCGAAAGACGCGTAGCGGTCCACGTTTTCAAACCACTCCGTGGAGTTGCGCGCGGCGTTCTGGATGCGCAGGACATCGACACTGCGTACGTCCGTGTAGTGGCCGAGCGCGGCCGGCAGATCGCCCGGATGCGCCGCGATGCTGTTCGTCAGTTCGATCGCGTCTTCAAGCGCGAGCTTGGTGCCGGAGCCGATCGAGAAGTGCGCCGTATGTGCGGCATCGCCCATCAGGACGATCGGCGTCACGCTGCCATCGCTATTCGGGCGGTCATGCACCCACGTTTCGTTCACGATGCGCGGAAAGCGGATCCACTGCGAGGAGCCACGTAAATGTTGTGCGTTCGACTTGAGCGCGTGGCCGTCGAGATACTTGGCGAAGAGCCGCTCGCAAAATGCGATGCCGTCTTCCTTGCTCATTTCATCCAGGCCGGCTGCACGCCAGACCCGCTCAGGCGCCTCGACGATAAACGTAGACATGTGGTCGTCGAAACGATACGCATGTGCCTGGAACCAGCCGAACTCGGTCTTCTCGAACGCGAACGTGAAGGCATCGAACAGCTTCTCTGTGCCAAGCCAGACGAAGCGACAGTCGCGCAGATCGATGTCAGGCTTGTAGGTGGCTGCGTACTTCGTGCGTACGACGCTGTTGGCGCCATCGCACGCGATGATGAGATCCGCGTCATACGCTTCGTCGCTGGTGACTTGTGTTTCGAACACCAGCTTGACGCCAAGTTCCTCGGCCCGCTCCTGAAGAATGTTCAGCAGGCGCTTGCGGCCAATGCCGCAGAAACCGTGTCCGGACGAGCGCTGCGTGCGGCCGTTGATATGGATGTCGATGTCGTCCCAGTGATTGAACGCATCGAGAATGGCAGCCGCACTCGCCTCGTCCGCACGGCGCAGGTTACCGAGCGTCTGGTCGGAGAACACCACGCCCCAGCCGAAGGTGTCGTAGGGCCGGTTTCGCTCCACGACCGTCACCTCGTTAGCGGGATTTTGCTTCTTCATCAGCAAGCCAAAGTACAGACCCGCGGGGCCGCCACCAATACAAACGATGCGCATCGTGCGCTCCAGGCTGAAGAGTCAGCTTTAATTTAGGCCTCGATAGTTTAGGTGTCAAGTAAATTCATAAAAGAAGACGCTCGTTCGCCGGACCAATGATCCGAGAGAATAAAGTCTGTCACGCGAGAATAAAGTCATTCACGAACCCGGTCGCCTGACAGGAGTGAAAGGGATGGAATGACTTGGAGAGACGATGGAATCCGGCGATGTCGGTGACGGTGGAGTCGGATAAATTTGACCCGTTTCGCCCCTTGTTCGCACCAAATGAAAGCGTTCCGCGACCTGTAGCGAAAGCTTTCCACCAAGGGGGGCCGAAATTGCCCCAAACGCTTGCTGGACGGGACCTGGAGTAGTTCTGCTGCGCACTGCGTATTCGGCAAAAAATTTGAGCTCGCGACTCGCAGCTCTGAGAATAATCGCAGAGGATTAGCCTCCACGGAAGGCTCCTCCATTTCCGTATAGTCTCGTCGAGCGGTATTTGGCGAAGTCGGTGACGGTGGGGCAGCAAACTGCGCGCAACGGATGTGGTTGGCAGGTTCTGATAGTTTTACTTAAAGCTCGCTGTCAAAGTTTTCGCGGATGCGGTCTTCGTATGAATACATGAACTACCTCCAGGTAGTCCAAGATTTTATCCGCACCCCCGGTGCCCGGTCGCCGGTCAATTTGTCCGCAAATAGCCGCGCGCTCGCCGCAGTTTCGCTGGGTCCCTTTTTCTGAATTAAAATCGCGCTGCGCAATTTAGCAAGTAACTTTCGAGTGTTCCGTTTCATGCGCCATCGATCCAAACGACCGTGATTCCCGTGAACGGTCATTCGGCAGCGCAAGGCCACCGTCGCTTCCTGTTCGGGTTGTACGACGCGTGCCCGCTGGCGTCTGGGCAAGGTGCCGTGCCGACGGATTAGGGCAGGCGTCCTACAACCCAGGTTGTGTAAAAACGTGACGCCGACACATTCACGGTTTCACACAGTCATCGACGCGCGCCGACGGCCTTTTTGAGCCCGTCTAACGGTTACCGGCTTCTTGATCTTTGTGTGAGAGGACGAGGTTCTTAGGCGCGGCAACGCGGCCGGCCTAATGGTAGCCTAGCCTTAGACTCGCATCTTTTGTATGACCGTCCCGGTGCCGAGGATCGCCACGACACGCTTGTAGCCGCCGATCAAGTATCGAGGAGCGCACGGCGTCGAACGACGGAAAGCGCCCGAACTCGCTCCCCGCGCGCTTCCCAGAGTTTGAAGTCCAGATCGGCCGTTCAGCGCTTTGTAAGTCAAAATCGCTCGCGCAGACAAGCCCTCTAAGCCTTCAACGGGGGCCCAAGAAACTCGACACCCCACTTCGCACCAAAGTTTCGTAAAGCGTCGGGTTGAGGCTCACCATTCGCCATTACGCTGCGAAGTTGGTTGAAGAAAGCGGCAGCATCGAGTCCCGGGGTGATCAGCACCAGCATGCGCGACGTCTCTTTGTCGATGTTGGTGAAGCGGTGCGTGCTGCCCGCATGCCCCACCACGGTTTCTCCCGCACTCGCGATAGTGCGCTCCCCGTCCACCTCGAATAGGTATTGACCGGTCAGCACATGGAAAATTTCGGTTTCCCGTTCGTGCCGGTGCATTGGCGGCCCGTATCCGGGCTCATCGGAAGTTTCGATGAGTGTCGCCTTGTTTCCGGTCGCTGCCGCGGCGATGCGCACCTGAACGTTGACGCCGATCGCGGGTATGTCGATGGTGTTGAGATTCGATTGCATGATGTTATGCCTTGAGATTGTTTGTCCGATGGACGATTTGCATGGCGTCGAAGCCAGGAACGATCATCACCAGTTGCTTTGATGGATGGCTGTCGATATTCACGAAGCGATGCGGCACGTTGCCATTTGCCACGACGGTATCTCCCGCCGTCGCTTCGAAGCACTTGCCGTCGACCTCGAAAAGATAGCCCCCTGCAAGACGTAGAAGATCTCGGCTTCGCGATGCTTATGCAGCGGCGGGCCGAAGCCCGGCGCGTTAATCGTCTCGATCAGTTCGAGGCCGCTGCCCGCGAAGTCTTGCGGCGTGCGGACCCTTAACTCCAGGCCGATCTCGGGAACGGCGACGCATCGATCGTTCGCAAGAGCCACGCAAGCGCTCTCAGTCAATTTGAAACTCGTATTCATGGTGGTGTTTCCGAAAATGCACCGGACAAGCCGAACGCCGCCGATGCGCGCTTCAGGAAGCGGAATCAGAACAGGTGATTCACGCGCAAGATGCCTTCATTCGAGCTGTAGCCGCTGCCAAACTGGCCGCCATACTCCAGCTTGATCTCCGTGCTTTTGGAGACGCTGAGGTTCATGTCCAGTTTGACCTTGGCGAGCGCCGACGGCGCCGACGACACCGCGGTGAAAGGCGCAACGCCTGGCGCGCTGCCGACGAACTGCGCGCTCGAATCCCAGTGATTCCTGTTGTGGAAAATCGCGCCGGCCGCAACGTCCGGCCGCAAGACCATGCCGTTCGCGAAAGTCCAGCGGCCGCCAACCTCGAACATCGGCGACGCGGACAGCGTCGTGGCAGTCGAACCGTTGACGGCAAGGTCCAGCGCACCCGCGCCCTGCTCCGTGAATCCACCCGTATGGAAGTGGACGACGTGCAAATCCAGATAAGGCTTCATGTACCAGTCGTTCATCGGGATCGTGTACGCGATGCGCGAGTGCAAGCCGGCCTCGTAGCTGTTGAAGTCGCCCTTCGCTTGAGCTGCGTAACCCGGCAGCGAGACGTTTCGCGTGGAGTCGTACCAGCCGTAGCCTGCATCCGCGCCTCCGGAAATCGTCCAGTTGCCAATCTCCTTTTTGAGCATGACGCCGACTTGCGGGCCGTGTCCGTTCACATCGCCGACGCCATCCGAGCCATCGAGGTTCGACGTGTCGTAGCCGACACTGCCGCCGACGAACCAGCCATCGCCGATAGCGTGCTGGCCGCCGAACTGCATCGCATACGTGTTCGCCGAATAGCCGATCGTGCCGGAGCCATCCGCGCTCGTGTGGTTATCGATGATGCGTCCCCACACGCAGTCGCGCTCGTGCATCATCGCGTCGGCCGGGCCGTCTAACGACGGGCAGCTATACATGCGCTCGACGAACGCGTGGCTCGCGGCAAGGCTTGCGATTCCCACGGCCTGCTGCGTTTCGTTGCCGAGCCTGTTGAGCGCCGCGTTATACGACGCGTGATTCGCAACGCCATTCGCCAACTGTGCGAAGGCTGTACCGAGCGCATCGGCGTTCGCGCCTGCGTCGAAATTGGCCTGCAGGTGGGTCGCGACCGCCTGCGCGTTCGCGCTCAGACCCTCCGCGTTCTCAGCGAAACTCGCATGCGGCGTGACATAGAGCGACTGGCCGCCGGACTGCGCATCAGGCGTCTTGCCGCTCGCCAGCGTGTATTTGACGAGGTAGGGATTGCTCATCTGCAATTGCGAGGCATCCAGCGCGCCTTTCACGTCGATCACGTCGAGCGTGCTGTTCGTGAGGCGCGCCGGGCGCATTACGAGCTGGCCTGCAAGCGTCGCGTTACCCGCTACGACCAGACGATCGTTCGTGGCCGCGACGTGATCGCTGTCGATGACAATGTTGCCCGTCACGCCCTGCGCCAGATCGCCCGTCACGAGCGTGACCGCACCGGGCGCGCTCCTGCCGCCGACATCGAGTGTCCCGTTGTTGCGCGTGAGCGCCGCCGCGACCGTCGAACCGGTATTCAGCGTGCCGCCCGGATCGTTCACCACCTGTCCTTCGCCGCCATCGTTCTCGAGATTGATCGTGCCATCGATCACGCCGGTTGCGCCGTTATGCACGAGCGTCTCGCCGTTGTAACTGAAGACCGCCGAGCCATTTACGCCGGCCGTCGAGGTGATGATGCCGTTGTTGTTGACCGCGTTGAGCGGCGTCGTGCCATCGATGCTCAGCAAGCCTTCGAAGACCTGAATGGCCGCCGCAGTGCCGTCGCCGCCGTGGTAGAAGTCCTTCCCGCCGGAAACCGTCGCGCCCTGATTGACGTTGACAACGATCTGCGATCCATTCAGGTCCGCGCCGCCCGCCTGCGAGCTTTGCGCGTAAATCCCCGGCGATGCGGCGCCCGTCGCGCTGACCGTGCCGCTCACGTTCACGTTGACGGGCCCGCCGTTGCCCGAGCCGCCGAACGAGCCCGCATACAAACCTTGCGCGTATTCGCTCGCGCCCGCCGTGAAGTAGCCACCTCCGCCGCCCACGCTCTGCGCGATGATCGCAGGTGCGTTGGCGCCGCTTGTCTGCACGCTCGATCCGGCGCCGACCGTCACCGCGACCGTGCCGCCGTTGCCGCTGCCCGGATGATTATTGGCAGCGTAATAACCGAGATGCGCTTGCGACAAGCCCGTGTCGCCCGCAATCCCGCCGCCGCCGCCCACACTTTGCGCGAAGATGCCGACCGCACCCTGCCCGCCGGTGACAATGCTGCTGCCGCTGTTCGCGGTCACGGTCACGTCGCCGCCATTGCCCCGCATCGCAGCGGTGTTCATGAATCCGCCCGGACCGCCCGCGATTTCGCCGCCGAGTACGATCCCGCCGCCGCCGCCCACGCTTTGCGCGAGCACGCCGTAAGAGTTGCGCCCTTGGGTCGTGATCATGCCGCTGTTGTTGACGTTGGCCGCACCGGCCGAGCCGTTGCTACCGTCATCGCCGGTGCCCCCGAAGACGACGTTCAACTCGAACGTGCCATTGTTCTTGACCGGGTCTGGGTTGGCGCCGCCGCCCGCGTTGTCCGTGGCGTCGGTCGACGCCGCCTTCACGATGCCGCCGCCTCCGGCGATGCTTTGCGCAATGATCCCGCTTGCGTCGTGGCTTTCCGTGAGAATGCTCGCGCCCGCGTTATTGTTGACGGTCACAGTACCGGACAGGACCGTCGCGGCATCGTTGCTCTTGCCGATCTGGTCGCCGCCGATGTTGATGCCCTTGTTGCTGACATTGAGTCCTTGCAGCGCGCCGTTGCGCCCGCCCGCGACGCCGCCCATCCCTCCGCCGCCGCCGATGCTTTGCGCCA
>Ga0302311_10006779_pt1 | contig 11778 bp, 11 predicted proteins | sample III_Palsa_N1_3_FD_200449 | JGI IMG/M metagenome (GOLD analysis project Ga0302311, IMG submission 200449) | Peat permafrost microbial communities from Stordalen Mire near Abisko, Sweden - III_Palsa_N1_3 | ecosystem: Environmental > Terrestrial > Soil > Palsa > Peat permafrost | place: Sweden...
GGCTGGGCGTGGATTCGAAGATCATTCATGTCAAATGGCGGACGAACGGCGAGCCGATGGCGGCGGCCGGCGCCGACGGGCTCAGCGAGCCGTCGCGTCGACGCGTCGACATCGCCGCGACCTTCTGAACTCATGGTCGATGCCGCCGCCGGGGCTCGCTACCGCATCCCGCTGCTCGGTGCGCTGACCGCGCTCGGCTCGCTCGCCATCCACATGTTCGTGCCTGCGATGCCGCTTGCTGCGAAAGCGCTTCATGCGCCGCCTGCGGAACTCGAATTGACGCTGACGGTGTATCTCGTCGGTATAGCCGTCGGTCAGATTGCGACTGGCCCGCTCTCCGACCGGTTCGGGCGTCGGCCCGTACTGCTCTCGGGCGCGACATTGTTCGTGCTGGGATCCGGTCTGTGCTGCGCGGCGATCTCGATCGAGATGCTGCTGGTGGCCCGGGTGGTGCAGGCGCTCGGTGCGTCATGCGGGCTGGTGGCAGCACGCGCGATTGTCGGCGACCTCGGCGATTCGCGTGGGGCAGGCGACATGGCGTTGCTCACAGCGATCGTCATGCTGTCGCCGATGCTCGCGCCCATCATAGGCAGCGGCATCGCCTCGCTAGCCGGATGGCGGGCGATCTTCGCCATTCTCGCGGCCGCAGGCTTTCTGTGTGGCAGCGCGATCCTGCTCTGGATACCCGAGACCGTAAGACGGTCGCAGGGCGTGACGCCGAACCTGATTGCGGATTGGAAGGCTGTCGCGGGGAGCCGGGTCTATCGTCGCAACCTCTCGCTCGGGCTTTGTGTGAGCGCAGGGTTGTACATATTCCTGGCCGGCTCGCCATTTCTCTTCGTGTCTTTCTATCACGTCGCGCCACGACGCATCGGCCTGCTTTACGGCATCGTGGCATCGGGCGCCGGTGTCGGCGCGTTGATCGCCAGTCGCCTCGCGACCCGCGTTTCGGCGCGCCATCTCATATTGACCGGCGCGACGCTACTCGTCATCGCGGCCTCGGTCATGCTGGTGAGCGCGCTAATCGGCACCGCCTCGGTTGCGGCGCTGATCGTGCCGATGGCGTTGTATGCCCTTGGCGGCGGATTGGTGACCCCGAATGCGATGATGGCCGCGGTTGGCGCGAACCCAGGGCGCATCGGGACTGCGGTCAGCCTCTATGGCGCTATTCAGATGGCGGGAAACGCCCTCGCGACGCTCCTGGTCGCATCGATGTCGGTCAGGTCACCCCTGGTCATCGCTACGGCAATCATCATGCTCGCGCTCATTGCGCTGTGGCTGGCGCGGGGCGCGATCCCTGCCGTCGTATCCACCGAGATAGGATAGAGTTCGAATGACGAGCGCACCGACGAACGCGACACCGGCGACCCGGGTGGCACTTTGGCTATGCTTTCTGGTCGCGACGATAGAGGGTTTCGATCTTCAGGCGGCCGGTGTCGCGGCACCGCTGCTCGCGCCCGCTTTCAAGCTCGGGCCGGCGCAGATGGGCTTGTTCTTCAGTGCAGCGACAATCGGGCTCATCGTCGGCGCCTTACTTGGTGGGCGCGTCGCCGATCGCGTCGGCCGCAAGCCTGGCCTGATCGTCGCACTCGCGCTGTTTGGGATTTTCTCTATCGCGACCGCATTCGCGTGGAGCTTCCCGTCGCTCGTCGTGTGGCGTTTCCTCACTGGCGTCGGACTTGGCGGAGCGCTGCCCAATCTCATCGCGGTCGCCGCGGAAACCAGCACGCCCAGCCGTACATCGTCGCGCGTTGCCGCTATGTATGCCGGGATGCCGATCGGCGGCGGCGTTGCGGGCCTGGTGTCGCTGCTGGAATGGCATGGGGGCTGGAGCACGATCTTCCTCGTCGGCGGCGCGGCGCCACTTGTCGTGACGCCGCTGCTCGTCCGCTTCCTGCCGGCAGTGCCACTCTCGACAGGCACGGGCGCTTCCTCGATGCGTCTGCGCGCCGCTCACGCGTTGTTCGGCCAAACGCGCTGGATCACGACCCTGCTGCTGTGGGCCGGATTCTTTCTCTCGTTGCTGGTCCTCTATCTTCTGCTCAATTGGCTGCCGGCGTTGCTGGTCTCGCGTGGGATCGACCGCCGCGGCGCGAGCACCGTCCAGATCGTCTTCAACCTTGCCGGCGCTGCGGGCAGCATCTTCGCGGGTCGGGCCATGGAGCGATATTCGCATCGCGCGGTCGTCATACTCTCCTTCAGTGCTCTGATCGGCGCACTCGTCGTGCTGGCGATGGTCCCCGCGACAATCGGCTTCGCACTGCTCGCCGGCATGCTGGTCGGCATCACGGTGATGGCAGTGCAAGCGATCCTCTACGGCCTCGCGCCCGGTCAATATCCGGTCGCGGTCCGCGGAACCGGGGTGGGTGCTGCGGTCGCCGCTGGTCGGCTGGGGTCAGTGGCCGGTCCGCTCCTTGCTGGAACCCTCCTCGTCGCGGGGCGCAGCGGCACAGACGTGCTGATCGGCATCGTGCCGATCGCGGCGGCAGGCGGCCTCGCGACGCTTCTTCTGGTCATACGACTGCGGTTTGCGTCCGATGTGCGGCCCGCTGCCGCATCTTGATCGGAGCCGGAGCGCGAGCTCCTGATCGGGAAGGCTTCAACGCCGGAAACCCAGCGGACGCGCACGCCAGACGTTCATCTCAGGTGATGGCGAAAACGTCGATACGAACGTGATCGGCAAAGCACGCGCCGCGCGCGATGAAGACCGACTCCGCGAGCCAGCGGTATGGACCGTATGCGACCTCGAACCGCGGTGTCGTCCGAAACTAATAAAGTGCAGGCTCGACATCGTCGCCCATGGCGAGCCGTTCGATTATTGCCTGCGGCCCACGGCGGATCCCCGGATTGTCCACCTCGATGACAGTGCCGTCCCCCGTCTGGACCATGTAGCGCGCGTGTATATGCGCGATGCCGTCGGCGCTTATCGTCCGCCAGGCAGCGCCACCGGACAGTACGACGCCGGAAAGGCGCGGACCTCGAACGCATTCACCCACGATACGTATCATGCGCTTGGTGGCGCCTCCGACTACGCCGATCTCCAGCGCCGGCGCAATCAAGACATCGAGATTGAACGCATAGTCGAGCGCAGGCGCTTCCGTCATCAAGCTCCCACCAGCATCAAGGCGTCGAGTGCGATCGCCCCCTGCCCGGCCGGATAGGCGACGACGGGGTTCAGATCGATTTCGCGAATGCTGGGTTCCGCGATCAGCAAGCGGCCAATCGCCTGTACGATCGCCGCCACAGCCTCGGTGTCGCGTGCCGGTTCACCGCGGAAGCCGCGTAGCAGCGCCGCGCTCTTGAGCAGCCCGATCTCCGCCACGATCGCCTCGATGGACAGATCGGGGGCAAGCAGGCGCACGTCCTTTAGGATCTCGGCCTGAACGCCGCCGAAACCGACGAGGATCACCGGCCCCCATTCGGGGTCGTTGCGCGCGCCGATGATCAGTTCGAGGCCCCGTTCACCCATCGCTTCGACAAGTACGCCATCCAGCAGCAATCCAGGCCGGTGCCGCGTGATGTTGTCATGGAGGCGGGCCCAGCCCGCCTCCAGCGCGGACTCGTCGGCGAGCCCGACGATCACGCCGCCGGCATCGCTCTTGTGAGAAAGATTCGCCGATTGGGCCTTGAGCACGACCGGATAGCCGACGGCAGATGCCGCGGCACGAGCGTCTCCGATCGTCACCGCCAACCCGCCGGACGGGAATGGCACGCCGATCTCGGCGAGGATCGTCTTGCTGCGATGTTCGGGCACGACGCCGATTTCCGTCTTCAGCGCCGCAACCGGCGTCGGGAGCGCGTCGCTTACCGACATATCCCGACGTGCCCGCGCATCGAGCTTGGCGAGCGCCCGAAGCACGCGCTCGTTCGATGGGAAATAAGCGACGCCCTGAGTGCGCAGTCCGTCGACATAGGCAGGCGAAAGCGGCGCGCCTTCGTCGAGACCCGCAACGATGATTGGCTTCGCCGATGCCAGTCTCTCAAGCGCTTCGATGACCGGCGGGAATTTCAGATCACAAGTTACCGCGTCGGTCTGGATGATCGCGAGCAGAATGCAGCCGAACCGATCGTCGTCGATCAGCGCAGCCAGCGACCGATGCCAGATACCGGGATCGACGAGCGACTGAGCGGTGAGATCGACCGGATTGCTGACCGGCACGAATGGGGGCAGAGCGGCGCGCAAAGCGGGACTGGTTGCATCGTCGATTGCCGGCAACGGCAATCCGAGCGACTCCGCGAGATCGAGCGTCAGCGCCTTGAATGCCCCCGATTCGCCTATCACCGCAGTGCCGCGTCCGCCGACGGCGCCGTAGCGGGCGAGGATCTCGAGGCAGTCGCCAAGTTCCTCCAATGTATCGACCAGAACGACGCCGACCCGCTCGACCTTGCTACGCATCACCTGATAGTCGCCGGCCATCGCACCGGTGTGCGTCGCGGCGGATTCTCGCGCCGCGCTGCTGCGGCCGGGATGGAGCAGCACTATCTGCTTGCCCGCCAGGCGCGCCCGCTCGGCTGCGGCGAGAAACCTAGCCGGCTTGCGGAACTGCTCGACGATCATGCCGATGACGCGCGTATCAGGGTTATCGACGAGATAATCGATGTAATCCTCTACCCCGCTCGCCGCTTCGTTGCCGGTCGATATCGAGAAGGACAGTCCCAGCCCCCGGCTGAGCAGGCTGACGTCGACGACCGCCGCCATCGCGCCGCTCTGCGAAACGATGGCGATGCCCGGCCGCCCGGCCAATGGCGTGTTCGGCATTTCTACGAATGTCAGCGGTATGCCATCGACGAAGTTGACGAGACCCAGGCAGTTCGGGCCTTCGACAACCATGCCACTTTCGCCCGCAATCCGGGCGATCTCGCGCTGCTCGGCAAGCCCTTCGGCGCCGCCTTCGGCAAATCCCGCGGAGAAGATGACCGCCGCCCCCGCGCCGCGTCGGGCCAATGCACGGATCGTATCGAGCACCGCCGCGCGGGGAATAGCCAGCACGGCGGCATCGACACCGTGCGGAAGATCATCGATCGACGGCAGACATGCGCGTCCGGCGATCTCCGTCCGGTTCGGATTGATAAGATGGATCTCGCCTGCGAACCCCATCCGTTCGAGATTGGCGAAAACGGAGGCGCCTAACGCCCCCGGTTTGTCGGAAGCGCCGACGATCGCGACGGAACGCGGGCGCAGCAATCGGTCAAGGGATGGGAGTGGAGGAGAAATGGCATGATCCACGAGCAGCGATCCTATCGACATGTGAAGATGGTCCGCGGGCGGAACCGCGATCCCGCCCACCAGCCGTAACGCCTGCGATCAGGCCTGCTTGGACAGATCGTAGGCGCCGAGACCAGGCTTGTACGTTTTGTCGTCGATGAACTGCTTGATGCCTTCCTTGCGGCCATCATTGTCGTAGCTATTGGCCGCCTCCTGCGCGCGAATCAGATAATCCTCGGCGTTGTCGTAGGTCATCTCGCGGACGCGGCGGATCGCATCCTTGGTGGCCTTGAGAGCGATCGGATTCTTGGTGAGCAACTTCTGCGCGACTTCGCTCACGCGCGCTTTGAGCTGGTCGAGAGGCAGCGCCTCGTTGACGAACCCCCATTCGACCGCGGTCTTGCCGTCGATATTCTCGCCCATCAGCGCATGGTACATTGCCTTCCGGATAGAAGTGAGCTCGGTCGCGACCTTTGCGGCGCCGCCACCAGGGAGGATGCCCCAGTTGATTTCGGACAAGCCGAACTGCGCATCTTCCGCTGCGAAGGCGAGGTCGCACCCAAACAGCGGACCATAGCCACCACCGAAGCACCAGCCGTTCACCATCGCGATCGTCGGTTTCTGATACCAGCGCAGCCGACGCCACCAACCATAGCTTTCACGCTGCGCCTTGCGCGAACCGTTGAGCCCCTCCGCTTCGGTGTCGCGAAAATATTCCTTGAGATCCATGCCGGCGGACCAGGCGCTACCCTCGCCCGTCAACACTAGCACGCCGACGTCATCGCGAAATTCGAGTTCGTCGATCACCTCTCCCATGCGGCGATTTAGCTTGGGACTCATGCAATTACGCTTCTCGGGACGATTGAATTTCACCCACGCGACGCGATCGATCACCTCGAAGGCGACGGTATCCTGCTCGGAGCGGTCGGCGGTCATGTTTCTCTCCATATGTCGGGGTTGCAGGCGTTGCCCGCGGTCCAAGATTCAGATCGGGAAATGGCCAGGCTGCGTCTCGATCGTGATCCAGCGCAGCTCGGTGAAGGCATCGATACCGGCCTTGCCGCCGAAGCGGCCGTAGCCCGAACCCTTGACGCCCCCGAAAGGCATCTGCGCCTCGTCGTGCACCGTCGGGCCGTTGATGTGGCAGATGCCAGACTTGATCCTGCGCGCGACGCGGAGACCGCGCGCGGTGTCACGCGTGAACACTGCTGCGGCCAATCCATATTCGGTGTCGTTGGCGAGTTCGATCGCATGATCCTCATCGCGCGCACGGACGATCGCGACGACAGGGCCGAAGCTCTCTTCACGAAACAGCTTCATCGCGGGCGTGACGCCGTCGACGACATGCGCGGGCATCAGCACTCCGGCCGTGTCGCCGCCGTTGACCAGGCGGCCACCGGCCGCCACCGCATCATCCACCAATGCCGTGACATGCTCCACGGTCTTTTGATCGACGACCGCGCCGAGCGGCGTGGCGCCGTTGCGCGGATCGCCAACGGTCAGCGTCGCGACCTTGGCTGCGAACCGCGCCACGAAATCGTCCGCCACTGCATCGAGCACAATGATGCGCTCGGTTGACATGCAAATCTGGCCCTGGTTCATGAATGCGCCGAACGCGGCCGCCTTCACCGCCTCGTCGAGATCGGCATCGTCGAGAACCAGCAGCGGGGCCTTCCCGCCGAGTTCCAGAAGGACCGGCTTGAGATGCTCCGCCGCGCGCTTGGCGATGATGCGGCCGACCGCGGTCGAGCCGGTGAAGTTGATCCGTCGCACCGCCGGATGATCGATCAGCGCACCAACCACCTCGCCCGCATCTTCCGGTGCATTGGTGACGATGTTGACCGACCCTTCTGGAAGTCCGGCCTCGGCGAACGCTTCGACGATCAGCGAATGCGTCCTCGGGCATTGCTCCGACGCCTTGAGCACAACGGTGTTGCCGCAGGCCAGCGGCATTGCGATCGCGCGCACGCCGAGGATGATTGGCGCATTCCACGGCGCTATACCGAGCACGACGCCCGCGGGCTCACGGATCGCCATTGCGATGCAGCCCGGCTTGTCAGACGGGATCACCTCGCCGACGATCTGTGTTGTCATCGCGGCCGCCTCGCGGACCATGCCGGCCGCAAGCATCAGATTGAATCGCGCCCATCCCTCGGTGGCACCGATCTCACGCATCATCGCATCGACGAAGTCGCCTGCTTTGGCCTCCAGGGCATCGGCAGCCTTCATCAGCCGCCCTCGGCGCGCATTCGGGCCCAACACGCTCCAAGTTGCCATTGCAGCCTCGGCCGCATCGGCTGCGGCCCGCGCATCAGCGGCCGTCGAGGCAGCGGCAACGGTCGCGACTGTCCCGTCGATCGGGTTCAGCCGCTCGAACACACGGCCCGCGGCGGCCGCAACTCGACTGTCGATCTCGGTCGTGACGTCCATGCGTCAATCCCTCTCCGGTTGTTATGTCCTATAGCATAGTGAGGATGTTTGTGCGGGGGAAGCGCTTTTTGTAAGGGAGCCGGATGGCTATCGTTTCAGCGTCTTCCGACGTCATCAATCCGCTCGACGACCATCTCGGTTATCAGCTTCGCCGCGCATCGAGTTTTCTGATGACGGTTCTTGCCCGGCGGCTGACCGAGATCGGCCTGACTGCTACCGAGGCGTCGGTCCTGATCCTCATTTCCAGCAACGAAGGCATCACGCAAAGCGAGATAGGCCGCGTGTTGGGCATCAAGCGCGCCAACATGGCGCCACTGACGGCAAGCATAGAACGCCGCGGCTTCGTCGCACGCAGAGCGGTCGACCGGAAGTCGCAAGGGTTGGCGATTACGGACGCCGGCTTGACCGCCGCCAGAGATTCCGAACGGCTGATGTTGGAAAATGATCGAGCCTTGTTCGGACCTCTCCTGCCCCGCGAGCGCAAGATATTCCGGGAATTCCTCGATCCGCTCTGGAAGGACAGCACGGAATAGTCCGGGACTCGTCGAACCGGGCGGCTTTAGGATATCCGGTCGCGATACGCACGCGGCGGCATTCCGGCGTGCCGCGAAAAGAACCTCGAAAAATAGGCAGCGTCCGCGAAGCCAAGCGTCTCCGCAATCTGTGCGACGGACAGGTTCGAGTAGAGCAGCGCACGCTGTGCTTCGAGCATCGCGCGCTCATCGAGCATCTGCATGGGCGACTGTCCGGCGATGCGGGCACATGCTTCCCGCAGTCGCGTTTCGCTCGCATTGAGGGCGATGGCGTAGCCGGCGATGGGCTCGCGAAGACGAAAGCAAGCCTCGATCCGCTCGCGCAGTCGCGCAACCAGGGCGATTTGAGATCCGCGCATCGGATGGTCGTCACCCTCCTCACCTAGCCCTCGTGCACGCACCGCACGAACGCACAATCCCAGAAGCAAGGCCTCGACCGCAGCGTGGTGCCCCGGCAGGCTCCACGCCAATTCTTCCATTAAGGTTGTGGTTGCCGATCCGAAGGTGTCGGATCCCTCACCGTCAAGCGTCGCGACGCCAACCAAGTGGAACAAGGCGCCGATCGCCTCGTCGCACTCGGTCAGTCGACCAAGGTAGGCCGACGAGACCGTAATTACCGAGCCTGTCGAATCGGACGTCCACGCAAATCCATGCACCATGCCGGCTGGAACGATGATCAGGCACGGCGCCTCGAACGAAATTTGACGGTGGTCAGCTCGCATCGATCCGCCACCTTCCCGAATATGAAAAAGATGATTGAGTTCAGCGTGCGCGTGAGGGCGGATCGTCCATTCGCTGGGTCGCGAACGATCATCGAGACTTTCGACATGCACGAAGCGGCCGATCGCCGCGCGGTGCGGTTCGCCGTACAAGTAGAACCGCGGCACGATGGACGTTGCCGTCATGTCAGGTCTCCGACCGTGGTGTGACTTCGTTGGATAGTCCAACTTATTCGGCCAAATGTCCATTCCCTCAGTAGGACGGCGGCCTATGTTGAAATCCAGGGTGGCCGAGAACGACCATCGGAAACAAGTCGAGAGGAACAGGCGCGTGCGCACCCAAATCGCCATCATCGGCGCCGGCCCAGCCGGCATGTTCCTCGCCCATCTGCTGCGCGCAGACGGGATCGACACCGTCGTCATCGAACGTCGCGATCGCGGCTATGTCGAAGGTCGCGTGCGCGCGGGCGTGCTGGAGCAGGTATCGGTCGATCTGATGGCGCGGCTCGGCCTCGACGAACGCCTCAAGCGCGAAGGTCTCGTCCATGGCGGCACCAATCTCTCGCTCGACGGCGAGCTGTTCCACATCGACATGGCGGCGCTGACTGGCGGCTCGACGGTCACCGTCTACGGCCAGCAGGAGGTGATGAAGGACTTGTTCGACGCGGTAGCGCCGCGCGGGCTCGAGGTCGTCTGGGACGCCGACGACGTCCGCCTCCACAGCCTCGACGGCGACTCGCCCTTCGTCACCTGGACCAAGGACGGCGCCGAGCAGCGGCTCGACTGCGATTTCGTCGCCGGCTGCGATGGCTATCACGGCGTCAGCCGCGGCAGCATCCCTGCCGACGTGCTGAAAACCTTCGAACGGGTCTATCCCTTCGGCTGGCTGGGCATCCTCGCCGACGTGCCGCCTGCCGCGCATGAGCTGATCTACGCCAATCACGAACGCGGCTTCGCGCTCGCCTCGATGCGCTCGGCGACGCGCAGTCGCTATTACATCCAGTGCGCGCTGGACGAGAAGATCGAGGACTGGCCCGACGAGCGCTTCTGGGACGAGCTGTGCGTGCGGCTCGGGCCGGTCACCGCGGCCAAGGTGGTACGCGGTCCGTCGTTCGAGAAGGCGATCGCGCCGCTGCGCTCCTTCGTGTCGGAGCCGATGCGGTGGGGGCGCCTCTTCCTCGCCGGCGACGCCGCGCACATCGTACCGCCGACCGGTGCCAAGGGCATGAACCTCGCGGTCTCCGACGTGACGATGCTCGGCGAGGCGCTGCGCGACTTCTACGGCCACGGATCGGTCGCCGGGATCGACGGCTATTCCGCGCGCGCGCTCGCCCGAGTGTGGAAGGCGGAGCGCTTCTCCTGGTGGTTCACGTCGATCACGCACCGCTTTCCCGATATGGACGGCTTTTCGCGCCGGCTGCAGATGGCCGAACTCGACTATATCAAGAGCTCCCCGGCCGCGCAGAAGACGCTCGCCGAAAATTACGTCGGATTACCGCTGGAGGCCGCATGACCAACAAGATCTACGACAGCCCAGCCGCGGCGCTGGACGGCGTGCTGTTCGACGGCATGACGATCATGTCGGGCGGGTTCGGGCTGTCCGGCAATCCCGAGAGCCTGATCCCCGAGATCCGCCGCGCCGGCGTCGCGGACCTGACCGTCATCTCGAACAATGCCGGCGCCGACGGCTTCGGGCTGTGGATGCTGCTCGAGAGCCGCCAAGTCGCCAAGATGGTCTCCTCCTATGTCGGCGAGAACAAGCTGTTCGAGCAGCAATATCTGTCGGGCGACCTGCAGCTCGAGCTGACCCCGCAGGGCACGCTGGCCGAGCGCATTCGCGCTGGCGGCGCGGGCATCCCGGCCTTCTACACCAAGACCGGGGTCGGCACCGTCGTCGCGGAAGGCAAGCCGGTCGAGGAATTCGACGGCGAGCTGTATGTCCGCGAGACCTGGCTGCGTGCCGACTTGTCGATCGTCAAGGCGTGGAAGGCGGACCCGGCGGGCAACCTCCTGTTTCGCAAGACCGCACGTAACTTCAATCCCACCATGGCGACCGCGGGCAAGGTCACCGTCGTCGAGGTCGAAGAGATCGTCGAGGCGGGCAGCTTCGATCCCGACCACATCCACACACCGGGCATCTATGTCGACCGTATCGTGCTCTCGACGATCAACGAGAAGCGGATCGAGAAGCTCACCGTGCGCCAGAGGGAGACCGTCTGATGGCCTGGTCAAGAGAACAGGTCGCGGCGCGCGCCGCGCAGGAACTCGAGGACGGCTTCTACGTCAATCTCGGTATCGGCATCCCGACCTTGGTGGCGAACTACATCCCGGACGGCGTCAACGTCACGCTCCAGTCCGAGAACGGCATGCTCGGCATGGGCCCCTTTCCTTATGAGGGCGAGGCCGACCCGGATCTGATCAACGCGGGGAAGCAGACGATCACGGCGCTGCCGACCTCGAGCTTCTTCTCGTCTGCCGACAGCTTCGCGATGATCCGCGGCGGGCATATCGACCTCACCGTGCTCGGCGCGATGGAGGTGTCGGCCAACGGCGACATCGCCAACTGGACGATCCCCGGCAAGATGGTGAAGGGCATGGGCGGCGCGATGGACCTGGTCGCGGGCGTCAAGCGCGTCGTCGTCGTGATGGATCATGCCAACAAGCATGGCGAACCCAAGATCCTCGACCGCTGCACGCTGCCGCTGACCGGCGCGGGCGTCGTCGACCTGATCGTCACCGACCTGTGCGTGATGGCGTGCGACAGACAAGCGGGCGGCCTCACCCTGCTCGAGCTGGCGCCGGGCGTCACGCTCGACGAAGTGACCGCCAAGACCGGCGCCCGCTTCGACGCCGGCGCCTTCGCCGCGGAGGCGGTAGCATGAGCGACGTG
>Ga0302311_10006783_pt1 | contig 11775 bp, 13 predicted proteins | sample III_Palsa_N1_3_FD_200449 | JGI IMG/M metagenome (GOLD analysis project Ga0302311, IMG submission 200449) | Peat permafrost microbial communities from Stordalen Mire near Abisko, Sweden - III_Palsa_N1_3 | ecosystem: Environmental > Terrestrial > Soil > Palsa > Peat permafrost | place: Sweden...
GGTCGCGCACCCCGGTCATCATTCGGTTCAGTCGCTTGCAATCGCGATCGATGCGATGGACATCCCCGCAGTGCGCCCGTTCTGGAAGGCGGTACTCGGGTATGACGACGTCACTGCGCCCGCCGACCTAGTGGACCCGTCCGATGGCGGTCCGTCTCTCTGGTTCCAGCAGATGGACGAACCGCGCACGCAGCGCAACACAATTCATCTTGATCTGACTGTTCCGCACGACGATGCCGTTGCCCGAGTCGAAGCCGCCCTCGCGGCCGGCGGTCGGCTCGTCAGCGACGACCATGCGCGAGCATTCTGGATCTTGGCAGACTCCGAGGGCAATGAAGTCTGCGTGTGCACATGGCAGGACCGTGACTGACGCGTCGTAGGCGGCAGATCGCGGGGCTAGCCCCACCGAGCGACGCGGGGAGGGTTTCGGTCACGAGACGCCGGTGACCGTGCCGGATGCGTCGGTGTCGTAGGTGCCCTTGGTCGAGTCGAGCAGCACCAGTCGGTTGCCAAAGGGGTCCTCCACCACGGCGAGTCGGCCGATCGGGATGTCCGCGGGTTCGACCAGCACCCTCCCGCCGTGAGCGGCGAACGCCACGGCGGCGGCATCGGCAGAAGCAACCTTCCAGTCCGGCTCGTAGCCCTGCCGGGTGGTGAGCACGATCTCGGTGCTCGATCCTGGCATTCGGAGCCCGGCCTGCCCGGCCGCCTCGTTCCGCCAGATCAGCTGGTGGCCGAGCACGTCGCGGTAGAAGGCCATCCCGCGGTCAAGGTCCGGCACCGGAACCGTTACCGCGTCCACGTACTGAAGCACGGGTTCCATAGGACAAGACTGTCACACCGCCGATGGCCGATGGGTGACTGAGCGCCTAGGGCAGGAGCAGGTGGACATCGCCGAACTCGTGCCACAGGTAGCCGTTTGACAGGACGGCGTCGTAGCAGTCGCCGAGCAGGTCTTCGCGGTGGAAGGCGGCGAGCATCCGCAGGTGCGATGACCGCGGCTCGTGCAGCCCGGTCAGCAGCCCGTCCACGACCCGCAGGCCCGTCTCCGGGGTGACCACGTGCGAGGTCCAGCCAGCCGTGGCCGCCATGGGGACGGCGCCCAGGGCGGTCGTCTCCAGGGCGCGGACGACGGTCGTGCCAACCGCGATCACCCGGCCGCCCGACTGCCTGGTCAGGTTGACCAGGCGGACGGTGGCCGGCGGGACGTCGTACTGCTCGGGGTACGGATCCTCGCCCGCCTCCAGCGACGAGACCCCGCAGTGCAGGGTGATCGGGGCGAAGGTCACGCCCCGGGCGACCAGGTCGGTCACGACGGCGGGGGTGAACGGGCGGGCCGCGCTCGGCATCTCGGCGCTGCCGGGGAGACGGCCGAAGACGGTCTGGTAGGCCTCAAGCGGCCACCGCTGCCCGGCGTAGGAGTAGCGGATCGGCTCACCGTGCCGCAGCAGGTACGGCACGACCGCCACCGACAGCCGGGCGCTCCACAGCCGCGCGGTCGCGCGGCCGGTCAGCGTCAGCTCGGCCCCGCCGGGCAGCGCGATGACCTCCGGCGGCGGCTGGTCGCCGTGGGGGAGGCTGGACTTGCCGGCCGGGATCCGCGGCTCCACCAGCCAACTCCCGTCCGGGCGGGCGGTCGAGAAGTGGATCGTCAGGTCGGGGCCTGCGGGCACCGCGGCGGGCAGCGTTCGCGAGTTGTTGACCACCAGCAGATCGCCCGGGAGAAGCAGCCCGGGCAGGTCGGTGAAGCCGTGATGCGTGACGGTGGCGTCGGCGGCCCGGCTGACCAGCAGCCGCACGCCGTCTCTGGGCAGGCCGCGTGCCTCCGGCGGCGCGTGCGCCTCGAGCTCGGTCGGCAGCGTGAACTCGGTCAGGGTGGCGGTCATCGGTGTCCCCTTCTTCGTTGTGGCTGGATGGTCAGGCCGGGACCAGCTCGGCCGCCCGGTACCGTCCGCTCGGCAGCCGCTCGGTGACCAGCCGGACCAAGGCGGGGACGACCGACTCCGGCAGCGGCCGGTCCGAGATGTCCTCGCCAGGGAAGGCCGCCTGGTGCATGTCGGTCCGCAAGTCGCCCGGATCGACCCACCAGACCCGGACCCCGGACTCCTCGGCTGCGAGCACGTTCGACGCCTGCTCGATCGCCGCCTTGGCCGCCCCGTAGCCGCCCCAGCCCGCGTACGGCTCCACCGCCGCGTCGGAGGTGACGTTCAGGATCGCGCCGCCGCGCTCGCGCAGTACCGGCAGGAACAGCTGGGTCAGCGCGATCGGGGCGATCACGTTCGCCTCGAACGCAGCCCGGAGCTGCTCGACCGGGTAGTCGGCGAGGGCGGGCAGCGGAGCCGCGCCGAGCGTGCCGGCGTTGTTAACGAGCAAGTCGATCTCGCCCGCGGCGCAGAGCACGGCCCGGTGGGCGGGGTCGGTGATATCGCCCGGCAGCGCGGTGACGTCGGCCCCGGCGTGGCCGGCCCGGCGGGCGCCGTCGCGGATGGCGTCGGCCGCCAGCCGCAGCGCGCGGGGGTCCCTGGCGTCGATGACGACGGCGTAGCCCGCCGCCGCGAGCCCGGTCGCCAGCGCCCGGCCGAGTCCCCGGGACGCCCCGGTGATCAGTGCTTTCTTCATGTCTTCGACGCTAGGCAGGCGGCCGCGACCGCGCATCGGCCGCTGGGCGCGAGCGACGCGGGCCGATGGTCCTAAGACCAGCGGCCGATCCGGTCCGGTGCCGGTGGGGATACGGTCGAAGACGTGGAAAGCTATCTCGCCGAGCTGCAGCTGGTCAGCCAGGCGGTGCTGGCGGTCAGCCGCCCGCTGTCGACCAGGGACGCGCTCGAGGTCATCGTGGGGTCCGCGCGCACGCTGGTCGGCGCCCGCTACGCGGCCCTCGGCGTCCCCGACGACGCCGGCTCGTTCGGCGAGTTCGTGGTCGCCGGGATGACCCAGGCGCAGCAGCGGGCGATCGGCCCGCTGCCGCGGCAGCACGGGATGCTGGCCGCGCTGCTGACCGCGGGCGCGCCCGAGCGGCTGGCCGACATCAGGGAGGACCCGCGGTTCGGCGGGTGGTGGCCGGCCGCCCATCCCGAGCTGACCGGGTTCCTCGGCGTGCCGGTGAAGAACGGCGACGAGGTGCTCGGCATCATCTTTGTGGCCAACAAGAGCTCCGGCGAGTTCACCGACCGGGACGAGGAACTGTTGACGCTGTTCGCCGCGCACGCCGCGATCGCCCTCACCAACGCCCGGCTGTACGAGCGCAGCCGGGAGCTCTCCGTGCTCGAGGAACGGGCCAGGCTGGCGCGGGAACTGCACGACGCGGTGTCGCAGCGGCTGTTCTCGATCCGGGCCCACACCCGCGCGGCCGAGCTGCTGATCGCCAAGGATCCTGCCCGGGCGGCAGCCGAGCTTGGCGCGATCGCGGAGCTCGGCGCGCAGGCGCACGGCGAGCTCCGCGCGGTCATCGACGGCCTCGCCCCGCCCGAGCTAGATGGGCTGGCCGAGTCGCTGCGCCGGTACGCGGAACTGGCGGGGCGGGCGCACGGGGTCGCGATCCGGCTGACCGCGGCCGACGTGCCCGAGCTGGCGGCCGCGGCGCAGGCGGCCGTGTTCCGGGTCGCGCAGGAGGCGCTGCACAACGCGCTCCGGCACTCCGGGGCGAGCGAGGTGTCGGTGACGCTGTCGCGGACCCGGCGCCGGGTCATCCTGGAGATCGCGGACAACGGGTCGGGCTTTGACCCGGCGCTGGCCTCGGCCGGGCTCGGGCTGACGTCAATGCGGGAACGGGCGGCCGGGGTCGGCGGGATGCTGCGGATCAGCTCCACACCTGGCGCGGGGAGCACGGTCAGGATGGAGGTGCCCGGGTGACCGGCGCAATGGCCGACGACGCTGCCTCGGTCGGCGCTGGTACGGAGGGTGCCGGGCGTGGACCGGGCATGATCAGCGTGCTGCTGGTGGACGACCATCCGGTGGTGCGGCAGGGGCTGCGGGCGCTGCTTGAGGCGCAGGACGGCATCGTGGTCGCGGGCGAGGCGGGCGATGGCCCGACCGCCGTGTCGCTGGCCACGTCGCTGCGACCGGACATCGTGCTGCTCGACCTCAAGCTGCCCGGGATGGACGGCGTCGCGGTGCTCGAGTCGCTGCGCTCGTGCGGGCTGCGGGTGCTGGTGCTGACCAGCGCGACCGAGCCGTCGGCGGCGGCCCGGGCGATGCGGGCGGGTGCGGCGGGCGTGCTGTACAAGGACATCGACCCGGACGCCCTGGTCCGCGCCATCCGCTCGGTGCGGGATGGCAACGTGCTGCTCGCGCCGGCCGCCCTCAGCTCGCTGGTCCGCGGCTCCCGGGCCGACATGCTCACCCCGCGCGAGCGCGAGGTGCTGGCCCGGATCGCCGACGGCCGGTCCAACCGGGAGATCGCCCGCCTGCTGCAGCTGTCCGAGAAGACCGTGAAAGCGCACGTGAGCTCGGTGCTGGCCAAGCTCGGGGTGCAGGACCGAACCCAGGCGGCGGTGTACGCGGTGCGTCACCCGAGCGACGGGCCGGACCCGTCGTTAGCTAGCAGCGGCAGGATCGGTCCTGGGAACCGCCCTCGCGCCCGGCCGCCTGGCGGCGGGCGGCCGAAGGCTCGTGAACCGACGTGGCCGAGGTACGGAGCAAGAACTCGGCGTAGCTGGCCGGGGGTTCGTCGGCGAAGCCGAGCCCGCGCGAGAGCCGGAACTCGGTCGACAGCTTGACCCCGTCGTTCAGCTCCCGAATCGTGCTGGCTACCCGGCTGAGTAGGTCTTTTGTCTTCATGCTTCCATTTTCCGGGGGATCGGCAGTCTCCGGCAGTGGCAGTCATGCCATCCTCAGATGACATCCTGCCAATGCCGGTGTCATACTCAGGGACATGCTGAAGAACGTCGCCGTCGTCGTGCTGAACGAGTTCGCCCCGTTCGAGTTCGGGGTGATCTGCGAGGTCTTCGGCATCGACCGGTCCGGGGAAGGCCTGCCGGTCTACGACTTCGCGGTGGTGGCGGGCGAGCCCGGGCCGCTGCGGTCACGGAACGACTTCACCATCCAGCCCCAGTTCGGTCTTGACCGGCTGGCTGAGGCCGACCTGATCGCGCTGCCCGCCATCAGCGAAGCCCGTCTCGGCCCGCGCCAGTACCCCGAGCCGTTCCTGGCCGAGCTGCGGGCGGCGGTGGACCGGGGCGCGCGGCTGCTGAGCGTCTGCAGCGGGGCGTTCATCCTCGGCGAGGCCGGGCTGCTCGACGGCCGCCGCTGCACCACCCACTGGCGGCACGCGCCCGAACTGGCCCGCCGGTTCCCGGCCGCCGAGGTCGACCCCGACGTGCTCTACGTGGACGACGACCCGATCATCACCAGCGCGGGCACCGCGGCTGGCATCGACGCCTGCCTCTACCTGGTCAGGAAGGAGCAGGGCACCCGGGTCGCCAACGGCATCGCCCGGCGGATGGTGGTGCCGCCGCACCGCGACGGCGGGCAGGCCCAGTATGTGAAGCGGCCGGTCGCGCCCACCTGCGGCAGCGGCAGCACACTGCGCGACCTGCTCGAATGGCTGCAGGCCAACCTGGACGAGCCGCTGACCGTGCGCCAGCTGGCGGCCCGCGCGAACATGTCCGAGCGGACCCTGGCCCGGCGGTTCGTTCAGGACACCGGCACCACCCCGCAGCGCTGGCTGACCGGGCAGCGGATCCTGCTCGCCCAGCAGCTGCTCGAGGAGTCCGACGAGACCGTCGACTCCATCGCCGACCGCTGCGGATTCGGCAACGCGATGGCGCTGCGCCATCATTTCCGCATCTGGCGCCAGACCACTCCGCACGCCTACCGGACGATGTTCCGCGGCGACCCGGCCTTGACGCAAAACGAGAACACGTTACAGTTTTGCTGTGACTGACGCGATCACCTGGGAAGCGCCCGACGGCGATCACCCCGCCCGCCATGCTGCGCGGCAATCGATGACGGCCGTGGCCGAGGGACGTAAGGACGACTGGCTTGCCCTCCTCGCCTCCGACGCGATCGTAGAGGACCCGGTCGGCCCTTCCCTGCTGGACCCCGAGGGCAAGGGGCACCACGGGCACGAGGGGATCAGGGGGTTCTGGGACCGGAACTTCGGCGCTGTGAGCCGGTTCCACTTCCACGTCAGGGACTCATTCGCCAACGGGCCGTGCTGCGCCAACCTCGTCACCATCACCATGTGGCTCGGCGAGGATGGCACCACGATGACGGTGGATGGCGTGATGATCTACACCCTCAACGACGACGGGCTGATCGCCTCGATCCGAGGGCACTGGGAACCCGAGCGGGCGATGGCCACGATCACCCGCCCGGCCGGATAGGTCATCCCGCTGAAGGCCTCGACGCCGCGGTCTCGGTTGAGATCCGCAGCGACAGGTGACGTTCGCGGTGGTGTTCCTCGTGGTGGTCGGTCCGCCGGGCGTGCAGGAGCGCCGAAAGCGAGACCATGCCCAGGAAGTGCCCAGGGTCGGCCGGGTCGATGACGGGAGCCCGGGTGGTCCCGTTCACGGCGAAGGCATTGGCGACCTCGCGCAGCGTCTGGTCCGCCCGGATCAGGGTCTTCGGCGGGCGGGCCAGCTCGCCGACCGTGCGGCTGGCCGGCTCCCGGCCGACGGCGGGGGCGGTGGGCCCGGCCGCCGCGGGCAGCACGCTGGCGAGCGTCGCGTCGGCCGCCAGCACGACCGGGTCGGTGGTCATCACCTCACGGCGAAGAAGGTCTCGAGCGGATCGGTGGAGTACTCGCGGGACAGGTGGAGGCCGCGGCGGGCGATGTTCTCGGTCAGCACCGACCGCTTGAGCAGCAGCGCCGACAGCAGGTAGGCGCTGACCGAGGCGACCAGCGGCGGGGAGCGCATCACCTCGCCGACCCCGCCGCCAGCCCGGCCATCGCCCAGAAGCCGGGGAAGACGTGCGGCAGCAGGTTCCCCTCAAGCGCGCCGAGCGCGCCGCCGATCATGAAGACCGGCGCGAGCACGCCCCCGGAGGTGCCCGAGCCGAGCGAGAGCGACCAGATCAGGTCTTGACGACGAGGATGCCGACAATCAGCGAGAGCCCGGCCCGGCCGGTCAGCAGCTGATCGATGACGTCGTAGCCGACGCCGAGCGCGCGCGGTTCGATCAGGCCGCCGAGGCCGATGATCGCGCCGCCGATCGCGGGCCACCACATCCAGTGGAACGGCAGCTTCCTGAACGCGTCCTCGGCCAGGTGGACCAGGCCGGTCGCGGCGATCGCGAGCAGCCCGCCGGTCAGGCCGGGGATTAGCGAAAGGCCGATCGCGGCCGGTCCCGGGTGCACCAGGTCGGTAACCGGGAAGGCCGGGGCGGTGCCGAGCAGCCAGCCGCGGCAGACGATCGCGACCGTGACGGCGGCCCCGACCGGGACGAGGCTGCGCGGTCGCCGCTCGAACAGCAGCAGTTCCACCGCCAGCAGAACCGAGGCCAGCGGCGCGTTGAAGGTGGCGGCCATGCCGGCCGCCCCCCGCGACGAGCAGGGGCAAGTGTTGTGAAGCGTCGGGCTTTCCGCACCGCACGACGTCGTTTGGCCCTGACAACATCGCCACCGAGACCCCTGACCGCCATTTCCTCTGCTCAGCCGCGCTCCCCTGGTGATCAACCGCGCCTAGGTGTTGGATGGTCCACAGGCGGCGAATTCTGGCGGGGGCGCGGGATGTGGGAATCGTTCGAGCGACGGTACGCGGCTGAGCATTATCTCGCCCCGTACATCCGGGGCCAGCGGCTGATCGAGCGGTTTATCGGCTGGCCCGCGGCCACGCGAGACGCGGCCGTCGGCGAAGAGCTGGGCCGACTGAGCTATTTCGATCTTCGCGGCTTCTATATCCGAACGGTGGAGCTCACCGGCGGACCTTCCGGCAACGACGTCAGCGCCGATACCGAGCGCTGGCGCCCCGACCGCGAAGCGCTGCTCGCGCTGCGCGCGGCCGGCAGCGCCGCCCTGAACAGCAGCACCGCGAAGCGGAAGCAGCAGCTGGCGACCCAGGATCTGGCCGCGGTCCGGGAGTCCGTGCAGATTGACGAGCGGATGGACCCGTCGCTCAAGGCAGCGGTGGGAGGGGACGGGACCGACGATGACGCCCGCCTGCTCGCTTCCGCTGTCCGTGACTACCGGACCATCCTCGAAGCCGCCGAACTGTCCGAGGCCGGTCGGCACCTGCTCCAGTGGAAGATCGGCACCGCGCTCGACGGCCTCGGCCGGGTCCGTGCCACCACTCATCACGATGCCGAGGCCAAGGTTCACTTCACCGCCGCCGTGGCCGCGTTCACCGAGGCGGGGGAGGGGAACGCCGCCGCCGTCAGCCTCAGTCAACGGGACGCGGCCGACGAGCGGCTGGTCCCCGACTCCGACGTCCGGCTCGAGCTGCTGCTGGCCGAGCTCAGCACGATCGCGAGTCCGTCGCTGGAAAGATCCGGCATCCTGGTCGGCCTGGCCGAGCTCGCCCAGGGGAACAGCGACGACTTCGAGGCGGCGGGTCTGCTGAGCGACGCAATTGGCGAGCTAGCCCGGGCCGGCTACCCGGTCCCTGGACCGGACGGCATTGAACGCGCGGTCGAGACATGGATCGAGACCATTCCGCCGGGCGACGTTGAGGACTCAATGCACTTCTTGCGACAGTTCGCCGCCGTCGTCACCCTGCACCTCCGGGTCGGCGTACTGCGGCTCGCGCTCGCGCCCGACGACGCCCCCGGCCTGCAGGCGGAGCTCCGCCGGATGGCGGAGATCGCCCTGGAGCAGCCGGCTCACTCCCAGGCGGTCGAGGCTAGGCTCGCGGCCGAGCTCGGCCGCTCCCCGGTCGGCTGGCAGCCTGGCGGCCCTGATCACAACGCGGCCGAGAACCTGGCGGTGATGGACATCGTCAGCAAGCTGCTCGAGCTCACCGAGAACGTCAACCCCGACACCCCGGAGACGGTGGTGCAATGGCGGCAACTGGCCGACGACTGCATCACCCGCGCACGCGCCCTGGGCGAGCCGATGACGCTGGCGCAGGCGCTGGACGCGGGGGCCCGGGTCCAGCTCGTCACCGGCGAGCCGGACGCCGCCGTCGCCCTCTTCGAGGAGGAATACCGGCAAGCCATTGCGATCGGCGGCAAGTTCGCGACCGACCAGGCGATCATCGCGATGTCCAGTGTCGCCAAGACCCAGCTCGGCCAGGGCCTGAACCGGGTCGCCGAGGCGTCGCAGGCAGCCGGCATCGTCATCGAACTGATCGAGCGCGACCGCTACCGGATCAGCGCCCCGTTCCAGCAGGCGGCGCTGCTCGCCGCGCACGCCGACGTCTTCGCGATCGGCGTGTTCAGCGCCTGGAAAAGCGGCGACTACGACACGATGCTGCAGCGGATGGAGCTGTCCAAGGCCAGGGCCTCGGTCCGGCGGCTGTTCCTGGCCGGAACCGGGGACAGCGCCGAAATCGACCAGCAGCTGCGCACGCTGAACGACGCCATCCACCAGCTCAACTCACCGGCCGCCGCGACAGGCCCGCCCGACCCCGCGGCCGACCGGAAGCTGCGGCGAGAGCGCTTGCAGCTGTGGGACCGGCGCGCCATCGCCCGCCGCGATCCGGTCGCCCAGCCTCCGCCGGTGACCCTGGCCGGACTGCGGGCCGAGCTCGATCCCGACGAGGCCGTCATCTACTACTACTGGCTCCGTCCGCTGACCTTGCTGGTGGTCACGCTGACCAGCGACGCCATCGCGGTCGAGAGCAAGCCCGTCGAGCAGCGCCAGCGGACCCTGCTTGAACGCATGATCGTCGCGCTCGGATCGCTGAAGGGCTCCATCCTGACCCTGGACGCGACCTTCATCAACCCGCTCGGTCCGCTGCTGATCCCGATCGAAGGCCAGCCGCTGCTCGACGGGAAGCGGCGGCTGGTCATCTCACCGCACCAGCTGTTGCACTGGTTCCCGTTCGCGGCCGCCCCCTACCAGGGCGAGCCGTTGATCAGGTCGTTCGCCATCCGGTACGCACCCAACCTCACCAGCCTGCTGCTGCCGGCCGCCCGACCGCCCGAGCCCCGGATAGCGGCGCTGGCCGTCAGCGAGTTTCCCGGCCGCCCCGGCCTGGAGGAACTGCGCGGGGTTCGCGACGAGGCGGCCGATATCACCGCGATCTACGCCGCCGCGTGTGTTCCCGCCCAGCTGACCGCCGAGCCAACCCGTGCCCAGGTGCTCGCCGCGCTGCGCGGCGGGACGCTGGCCGGCGCCTGGTGCCTGCTGATGGCCACCCACGGGCACAGCCTGATGGACGAGGTCTCCGCCGACGCGCCGCTCGAATCGATGCTTGAGCTCGCCGACGGCTCGGTCGACGGCTACGAGATCGCCGCGGCCGTCCTGGGCTGCCCGGTCGTGGTCCTGACCGCCTGCTACGCCGGGCAGCGGGCCATTGGCGGCCGCGGCCGCCTCCAGCAGCCGGGCGATGAGCTGTTCGGCCTGTCGGCCGCGTTCCTCGAAGCGCGCTGCGGCAGCGTGCTCGCGCCCACCTGGCCGACCGACGACCAGGCCATGGCCCGGCTGATCACCGCGTTCCACCAGCACCTAGCGCAGGGAGCGCCGGCCGACCTCGCCCTGGCGTACGCGCAGCGGTCGTTCCTCGACACCGCCAGTGGCAAGGAGCGCCTGGCCTACTACTGGGCGCCGCTCACCCTCACCGCCATCGGCCGACCGAGGGCGATGCCGCGCCCTTCATCCGACATACCTGCAACGAGAACGGAGACCAGCAATGGCTGAAGTCGTCATCCACTGCCTGACCGAGCCAGGGACCGACGCGGACGAGGCCGCCGCCGAGCTCGAGGCCTACCTCGAGCAGACCGAGGGCGTGGCCCCGGTCCTGGTCGAGGTGGAGCAGCCGCGGGTCGGGCTGGCCGAGATCCTGGCGATCATCCAGGTCGTCAGCGGGGTCGTCGACCTGGTCCAGAAGCTCTCCGACTTCATCAAGTCTCGCCAGGCAGCGGGCAAGGTCAAGGAGATAGAGGTCGAAATCGACGGCGAGCGCCTCCCGATCAGCAAGCTCACCGAGGAACAGCGGGCCAAGCTGCTGGTGGCCATCGCCCCGGAAACCGGGTGAACGTTCCCGCCTTTCTACACTGAGCCGGGCGCGATGACGTCCGCCGGCCCGAGTGCCGCCCTCATCTGGGGACTGCCCGAAGAGCCTGCCGCGCGGTACTGGCGACGTTTGGCGGCGTTCACCCGGGCGACGCCGGGGCGAGGACGGCGAGGTTAGGGCTCGACGAGCCATCCCTTCGCGGCTTGCGCTGGCCGCCTGCGCCCGCACCCTCGCGGGCAAGCCGCGGCGGAAACGGTCGGTGTTCTCCAACGCGCTCGGCTAATAGGGCCGACGAGCAGGGACACCTCATATCCAACCCCGTCGACCGCTGCGTCTTAGTTAGCCTCCCAGGCCCGGAAACAGTGTTCTCACTGACTACGGTGACGATGTCCCTATCCTGCGTGCCGGTAACACGTCCGCCGTCTACGTCCGTCCAAGCGCCGATCTCGACGTACCGCTGCCGCCCCGGACCGCCGGTCAGCCAGACCGTCCCGTCGCGCGGCCATGACCGACCATTCGCCCGCGTCGGAGACGACGCGGAGATGTCAACGTCGGTCCATTATCGGGCCGTCGCCGGCGGGGGCCGGCGTCCGTGACTGAGTGGGCGCGCCGGCCCGCGCGAGCGGCGATGACCCTTTGTCGTGCCTGCGCCACCCCCGCCACCTGCGGCGGGGGCAGGTAGGCTGCGAGTGAGGGGGGCCTCGTGGTGGCAAATGATC
>Ga0302311_10006789_pt1 | contig 11767 bp, 11 predicted proteins | sample III_Palsa_N1_3_FD_200449 | JGI IMG/M metagenome (GOLD analysis project Ga0302311, IMG submission 200449) | Peat permafrost microbial communities from Stordalen Mire near Abisko, Sweden - III_Palsa_N1_3 | ecosystem: Environmental > Terrestrial > Soil > Palsa > Peat permafrost | place: Sweden...
TTCGATCAGAGCATACCTGCGGGCCGCCGCTATGGCCGGTACCTGACGCACGGCCTCGTGTGGCTGAACACCCTGTCGTTCTCGATCCCGGATTCGCTGTGCGGGTTCCGGGTCTATCCGCTTGGCGACGTCATCAGCCTGATGGCAGAGGAGTACATTGGCCGTCGCATGGACTTCGACGTGGAAATCATCGTGCGTTTGTACTGGCGTGGGGTGCCGATGCGCTGGCTGCCCACCGCCGTGACCTATCCGCTGGACGGGGTCTCACACTTCCGCCTGTTGCGCGACAATGCCCGCATGGTGGCGCTGCAACTGCGGCTGTTCGGCGGCATGCTGGTGCGGCTGCCACGGCTGCTGGCGCGGAGAGCGGCTTGAACAGCACGCCATCGCCCGCCGCGCCGCAGGGCAGTTCGCGCACCCAGGCCTCCTGGGCCGCGACGCGCGAACGCGGCGCGCTGATCGCGATGTGGCTGATGTTTCACACCGTGAAGCTGCTTTCCGGCCCGCTGACGATGCCGTTCGTGTACCTGTCCACGGCGTACTTCTTCATCGTAAGCAGGCCCGCCCGGGCCGCATCGCGGGACTATCTGGCCCGTGTCGCCGCCATGGCTCCGGATCGCGGCGTGAACGCCCGACCGCTGACCGTGTACCGGCACTTCCTCAGCTTCGCACGGGCGATTGTCGACAAGCAGGACGCGTGGCTTGGCCGTATCGACTATTCGAAGGTCGGCATCGAGGATCACGCCAGGATGCGGGTCATGGCGCAGGGCGCGCGCGGCGTGCTGCTGATCGGCTCCCACCTCGGAAATCTTGAGCTCTGCCGCGCCCTGGCGACCCTGAACCGCCGCGTGCGACTCAACGTGCTGGTCCACACCCGCCATTCGAAAAGTTTCAACCAGGTGCTGCGCATGGCCGGCGCCACGCAGGTGGAACTGCTGCAGGTCACGGACCTGTCGGCGGCGACCGCGCTGATGTTGAAAAGCCGGGTCGATCAGGGCGAGTGGGTGGTCATTGCCGGGGACCGGGTTCCGGTGCACGGCGGCCGGACGGTGGACGTGCAGCTGCTGGGCGCGCCGGCGCCGGTACCGGTAGGGCCCTATGTGCTGGCCTCGGTACTGGAATGCCCGGTGCACCTGCTGTTCTGCCTGCGACGGCCCACCGGCTATCGGGTGTTCTTCGAGCCGTTCTGCACGCAGGTTCGCTGGCAGCGTTCGCAGCGGGATGCAATCATTGCCGAGCTGGCGCAGCGCTTTGCCGCCCGTCTGGAGCACTACCTGTTGATGGAGCCGTTGCAGTGGTTCAATTTCTACCCGTTCTGGCGTAGCGAGGCGCGCGCGCGGGACGCGAACGGCGCCCCGTGACCGACACCGTCCTGGTCACCGGCTCCAGCCGCGGCATCGGACGCGCCATCGCGCTGCGCCTGGCCAACGACGGCTACGACGTGGTGGTGCACTGCCGGTCACGTCGGGCCGAGGCCGACCAGGTCGCCGAGGGCATCCGGCACATGGGCCGTCGCGCCCGGGTGCTGCAGTTCGACCTGGGTGACCGCCTCGCCTGCGCCAGCGCGCTGGCCGGGGACCTCGAGGCGCACGGCAGCTACTACGGGGTGGTCTGCAACGCCGGTCATTCGCGCGATGACGCCTTTCCGGCAATGACGGGTGAGATCTGGGACAGCGTGGTCCACAGCAACCTCGACGGCTTCTTCAATGTACTGCACCCGGTGGTCATGGCCATGGTGCGACGTCGTGCCCCCGGCCGCATCATCACCGTATCGTCGGCCGCCGGCGTCATGGGCAACCGCGGCCAGACCAACTACAGCGCCGCGAAGGCCGGCATCATCGGCGCCACCAAGGCGCTGGCACTGGAACTGGCGAAACGCCAGATCACGGTCAACTGCGTGGCGCCCGGACTGATCGACACGGACATGCTGCAGGGTCAGCCGCCGCCGGAAGAACTGCTCAAGGCCGTCCCGATGCAGCGCACCGGAACCGTCGACGAAGTCGCCGCCGTGGTGAGCTTCCTCATCTCGCCCGATGCGTCCTACATCACGCGGCAGGTGATCGACGTCAACGGCGGCTTGTACTGAAGCGGGCCGCGCTGTGTCGCAAACGCTGTCCCTGATTGCCGGGTTCGATGCCGGAGCGCCGCTGCTGTGGCAACGCGGCGCGGTGGTCACTGCGGGCCAGTTCCTGCGGCAGGTGATGGCGCTTGCGGATGCGCTGCCGGCGCAGCCCTACCTGGTCAACCTGTGTGAGCAGCGTGCGAATTTCATGGTCGCCTGGTGTGCGGCGGTCGTGCGCGGGCAGACCAACCTGCTGCCGGCGTCACGCGCGCCGCAGGTCATCGCCGATGCCCAGGCGAGCTACGGTGACAACCACGTGGTCGACGATGAGGCCATCGAGCGGGCGCTGGCCGGTGGTATCCCCGCTGGGGTCCCCGTCATGCCGCGGATCGCCGCCGAGCACATCGTGCAGATCGCGTTCACTTCCGGGTCCACGGGCACACCGACGTCCCATGCCAAGCGCTGGGGCAGCCTGCATTACAACACCCGCTTCAACGCCGAGCGCATCCGCGAGTGCCTCGGCGCATCCGGCGCGGCAGCCGCGAACCTCGTCGCCACCGTCCCGCCCCAGCACATGTACGGGACCGAGACCTCGGTACTGCTGCCGCTGCTGGCGGGCATGGCCGTCCACGGCGGTCGGCCGCTGTTTCCCGGCGATGTGGCGGTGGCCCTGACCGAGATTCCGGCGCCACGGGTCCTGGTCACCACGCCCGTGCACCTGCGGACGCTGCTGGCCTCGACGCAGGCCTTCCCGCCCATCGCGGCGGTCGTCTCGGCGACGGCGCCGCTCGATGCGGCGCTGGCGCAGCAGGTCGATGCGCGGCTCGGGGCCCCCCTGCTGGAGATGTTCGGCTCCACCGAAACCTGCGTCATAGCCACGCGCCTCACGGCACGCGAGAGCGGTTGGCGCCTGTATCCGGGCGTCACGGTCGAACCCGCGGTGGATCACGCCTGGGTGCGCGCGTCATGGTTTGACCAGCCGATGCACCTGCAGGACGTGGTGGAGATTTCGGCCGACGGTCGCATGCTGCTGCGTGGCCGGAACGTGGACATGATCGAGATCGCCGGCAAGCGCGCCTCGCTGTCGGACCTCACGCGCCGTCTGCTCGACCTACCGGGTGTGCGCGATGCGGTGGTGTTCCAGCCCTCGGATACCGAAGCCGAAGCGCAGGGCGTGGGCCGGGTGCAGCGTATCGCGGCGGCGGTGGTCGCACCGACCCTGACTGCAGCAGAAATCCTCACGGCACTGGCGCGCAGCGTGGATCCGGTGTTCCTGCCACGGCCGCTGCTGCGGGTGGCCGAGTTGCCGCGCAACGAACTGGGCAAGACCGCCCGCGCGCAGCTGCTGCAGCTGCTGCGCCATGCGCCGGACTGATCAGGCCGAGGGGGCGAAGTGCGCGGCGTCGATTTCCACGACCAGCTCGCGCCGGCAGATATCCGCGCCCAGCACCAGGAACTGGACCTGCGAGGGCAGGTGGGCGCGCAGGTAGGCGCTCACGAGGCCGGCCGCCGCGGCATCGCGCAGGTAGATCTTGAGCAACGTGCCGCGCCCGGACTGCAGTGGTGCCGGGCCCCCGCTGGCCTGTCGCAGGCTTGCGAGGTTGCGCAGGATCTCGTCCAGCTGCGCGGGCAGATCGTGCGCGTGGTGCGAGGCATGCCCGAGAATGCTCCCCGTCCCAGAGATCAGCAGGCCACCGGTGACCAGCATCGCGCGCGAGAAGCTCGGTGGCGCCGGTCCGTACTGACGCGGATAGTTGAAGGCGCTGACCTGGCGTGGATTTTCGATGGCCCGGCCCGGCTCGCTGCCGGCCAGCCAGTACACCTGCAGCAGGCTGCTGTGATCCTGCCGTCCGACCGCCGTCGCCGCCGGCCACGGCGCATCCTTCAGTCCCTGAAGCCCCGCCGCCCGGCCGCTGCAGAAGAGCTTGTAGCGCTCCACGTCCCCGCTGCCCGAATTGATGCCGGAAAAGTAGTTGTACATGCGCAGCAGATGCTGCTGTCGACAACGCGTCGTGAAGCGGCAGATGGCGTCGTACGCTTCTGCCGCCGCCGCCTCGAGGCCCCCTGCGGCCTGTTCATCGATCTCGACGCAGCCGGCCAGGAAGTGGCCGCCGCTGGCGAAGTGGATGCGCCCCTCCCGGCCGGCCTCGACGCGCGCGTCGGTATGCCACAGTTCCGTCAGGCCCGTGCCCACGAGGACGGGCAGGTTCAAATGGATGGGCAAGGCCTGTGAGCCCTGCGCGGTGGCCCGCTGCGAGCCGAAGCTGATCGCACACAGCGCGGTCGAGGGCAGCGGTTCGTCGGCGCCGAGCCGTCGATAGTCCATGCTCGGCAAGCCACCCGGCACCGCGCTGCTTGCAACCTGCGGACTGCTCAAACGAGATCCTCGCCTTCGAAGACCACGTCGACCTGGCGGCGGCGGATGCGGTTATTGAGCAGCGACCGTCGCCACAAGCTGGCCCAGGTCCACAGGTAGATCAGCTTGAACAGCTGCAGGCGCCACCACACCCGGGAACTGCTGAAGACATCGCCCGCGAGCATCGACACCATGGCCCGCTCCACCTGCAGCGTGTCGCGCGGATGCGCAAACAGGCGTGACATGGCCGGTGAGGTGAACCGGAAGATGAACCAGGACAGCTGGCCCAGGCCACGACGGACGAAGCGTGCGTAGTCGCGCTGCAGAGCCGCCTCGCGGCGCGGCTCGCGCAAGGCGGCAGCGACGACCGCGGCGGCCCGTTCGGCACTGTTCATGGCCAGGTACACGCCACTGGAAAAGATCGGATCGAGGAACGCGAACGCGTCGCCGACCATGATCCAGCGATGCCCGCTCATCCGACTGCACATATAGGAGTAATTGCCGGTGGCGTGGAGGTTTCCGATGATGCGCGCGTCCTTGACGCGATCGCGCGCGCCGGGGATGCGCGACAGCGTGGCCAGCAGGAAGTCCGCGTTGCTGCCGCGGCGCTCCTTCAGGTACTCCGGGTAACACACCGCGCCGATGCTCATGCAGTCACCGGGCAGGGGAATCATCCAGACCCAGCCGGCCGGAAAGCGGTAGATGCTGATGTTGCCGGCGTCCTCGCCTTCCCGGCGTTGCACGCCTGCGAAGTGGGCGAACAGCGCCGCGCTCTGGTGACGGTGATGCTTGCGCTTGAGCCGCAGCGCCGTACCCAGCAGGGTGTTGCGGCCGGTGGCATCCACGACATAATCGACCCGCAAATCCTCCTCCGTACCGTCTGCCCGGCGCAGGCGCGCCGTGGCGGCAGCGGCGGCGAAATTGATGCGCAGCACCTCCGTTTCCTCGTGGGTTTCGGCGCCGCAGGCGGCCGCGTGCGTGAAGAGCAGTTGGTCCAGGTCCTCGCGGCGGATCTGCACCGCATAGCCCGTTCCCGGGTTCAGGGTGCGGGCGAACCGGAACACGGCGTAGCCGCGTTCGTTCGGCGACGGAAAGTCGGCGCCAAGTTTCTGGCGTCCGATGGCCATGACCTGGTCGAAGACACCCAGGCGCTCGAAAATCGGCATATTCATCGGCAGCAGTGATTCGCCGATGTGAAAGCGCGGATGGCGGCTTTTTTCCACCAGGGTCACGCGCAGCCCCTTGCGCGCCAGCAGGGCCGCCGCCGTGGAGCCGCCGGGGCCGCCGCCCACTACCAGGACATGAGCGCGATCAGTGTCTTCTGACAAGGGTGGGTCAGGCTCCATGTTAGGATTTGCAGCGATTGTCCGCCTCAGGATGCGGGCTGCCACATTTTATCTTGCGATCTGCCATGCCTGCCACACAGACCCCTGCTGAAACCGAACTTGCCGAACTCATTATCGCCGCCGTCAACCTCGAAGGCGTGCGGTCGGCTGACATTGAACCCGAGGCGCCCCTGTTCGGCGCGGGGCTCGGGCTGGATTCGATCGACGCGCTGGAGATCGCCCTGGAGGTTTCGCGGCGCTACGGGCTGCAGCTGCGCTCGGATGATGCGGACAATCGCCGCATTTTCGCCTCGCTGCGGTCCCTTGCCGCCTATATTCAGCTGCACAGTCAGCAGCCCAGCCCGCAACCCGGCCAGGCCCCGCCCCGCCGGCAGTGACCCAGCCGCCCGGTGACCGGCCGATGCTGCCACTGGCCATCACCGCCTACTCGGTGGTTTGCGCGACGGGATACGGGCAGACCGCCCTGCTTGCGGCATTGCGGGAGCGACGCGGACCGCTGCGGCGCAACGACTTCACCGCCCAGCCACTTCCGACCTGGATCGGGCGGGTGCCGGATCTTGAGTCCCCGGCCCGGAATCTGCCCGCGGCGCTGACGCCGTGGGAGTGCCGCAACAACCGGCTGGCCTGGGCGGGGCTCAATGCCGATGACTTCCTGAGTGCGGTCGCGGGTGCGGTCGAACGGTACGGCGCGCGGCGTATTGCGCTGGTGATGGGGACTTCCACCGCGGCGATCGATGCGACCGAGGCGTTCTATCGCCACCTGGACGATCCAGCCGGCGTGCCGCCGCAGCTGCTGCAGCCCGAGCTGCACACACCGCACTCGATCGGTGATTTCGTGCAACGCGCATTAGGGCTTGCGGGAACGTGCTTCACCATCGCCACCGCCTGCTCCTCGAGCGCGAAGGTGTTCTGCCAGGCCGAGCGGCTGATGCGCCTGGGGCTGTGCGACGCCGTTGTGGTCGGCGGCGTGGACTCGCTGTGCAACAGCGTGCTGTACGGCTTCGGCTCCCTGGAGCTGCTGTCGCCGGATGCCTGTCGGCCCTTCGCCGTGGATCGACGCGGGCTGAACGTCGGCGAAGCGGCGGCGTTTGTGCTGCTGGAGCGCGGCAACCGGTCGGATCTGAAGCTTCTCGGATACGGCGAGAGCAGTGATGCGCATCATATGTCGGCGCCACATCCCGAGGGTCTTGGCGCGCGCCTCGCGATCGAACAGGCGCTGGCACGCGCCGGTCGCGAACCTCGCGAGATCCAGTACATCAATCTTCACGGCACGGCGACGCCCAAGAACGACGCGGTCGAGGCCCACGTCGTGGCGAACCTGTTCCCCGCCACGACGCGCGCCAGTTCCACCAAGGGCTGGACCGGGCACACGCTCGGCGCCGCGGGGAGCCTCGAGGCGGTCATCACGTTCCTGGCGCTGCGTACCGGATTGGTTCCGGGCACGCTCAATACCACGCAGCTGGATGCCGAGTGTGGTCCGCAGATCCAGCTCGACAATACCGATGGCGACCTCCGCCGCGCGCTCAGCAATTCATTTGGCTTCGGGGGCAGCAACTGCGTGCTGCTGTTCGGTCGGGAACCGGCATGAGCGCGGCGCTCGAGGTCACCGTGGCCGGATTTGCCCTCTGGAATCCGCAAGGTCGTGCCCGGCCACAGCCGTCCATCCTGCCGCCCAATGAACGGCGTCGTGCACCGGATTCCGTGGCGGTCGCGCTGGAAGTGGCGCAGACGGCCTGTGCGAACGCCGGACGCGATCCGGCGTGGCTGCCGATGGTGTTCGCGTCAACCTACGGCGATCTGGCGATCACCGACTACATGTGCAGCACGCTGGCGAAGGCGCCCACGTCGCTGTCGCCCACGCGCTTTCACAACTCGGTGCACAACGCGGCCGCCGGCTACTGGAGCATCGCCACAGGCTGTCACGAGCCGTACTGTGCGTTGAGCGCCGGTCCGTACACGTTTGCCAACGGGTTGTTCGCCGCGGCGCTGCAGGTGTGCGCGGATCACACCGACGTACTCTACGTCGCCTATGACATCGATGCCCGCGGTCCACAGACGCAGATTACCCACAGCCAAGGCATCCTCGGTGTTGCCATGGTGCTTGCCCGGGATGGAAGTGGGATGAGGCTGGAACTGGCCGCGGTTGCGGAACGATCGGCAGACACGGCCTGCGCCGCATCTGCCAATGCCATGGCCGACAGTCTGCCCCTCCTTGCCGCGCTCGAGCGCGGCGCCGGCGAACTGCTGCGCCTGCCGCTGGGCCCCGAATCATCGCTGCAGGTGCAGGTTCGACACCGATAGGGACGGGATCGCATCCCGGTCGGTAAGCGTTTTGAGAAACGCAACCACATCATCGATCTGAGCATCGGTCCAGACGGGCGCCTGGCCGACGGTTCGCGTGAGCGGTGCATCGATCACATCGATATTGCCCCGCTCCTCGCGCGGCAGATCATCGAACTTGTCCACGACACCGCCCGTGGCGGGATACCACTGTGCGGGGTGCGTATCGCGCCGCACGTAGAACTGCAGCGCCTCCTTCAGAGTGTGGAACCGACCGTTGTGAAAAAAGACGCGGCGCGTCGCGACATTGCGCAGCCCCGGCGTTTTGAACAGGCCGCAGTAGCTCTTCTGGCTGCTCTGATCGTTGCGCAGCGGACCGCACAGGCCCCCGTCGTGAAAGTGCGGATCGGCGTTGGCGGGGATCTGCGGATTGCGCGGCACGCCCAGCGCCTCGAACTGAAAGTCCGTGAACAACGGGTGTGAGCCATCGGCCCCCTTGCGGTCGAGATGACAGGCGGCGCAGTTGCCTCCCCGAACATCATCGAACAGCGCCAGCCCTCGACGCTCCTGCGGGCTTAAGCTGACGCGGCCATCGAGATAGTCATCGTACTTGCTGCTGTACGGGTGGAAGCTCGGATCTTCGAGTTCGAAGCGTGCGAGGGCCGCGCGTGCCCGCGCGAATGCCGCCTCGGGATCGGCGAAGATGGTCGCGCCGAAAACGCGCTTGAATACATCTGCGTAGGGTGCGGCGGCGAGCTTGCGGGTAACCTCCTCGGGGTCGCGGTTCGCCATCTCGTTCGCGGCCAGCAGCGGGAAGGCGGCCTGCGCTTCGAGGGTGTCAAAGCGTCCATCCCAACCAAAGCCGCCCGCGGGTGGCTCGTTACCCTCGAGGAGTCGCTCCGTGGGGCTCGAGATGAAGGGTTTGGACCACACCGGTGTCCGGTTCAGCACATACCGTAGCGAGGGCACCGCGCGCGAACCCGGCTGATCGAGGGCGGCGCCGCCCTTGCGAACCGCGGCGCCATCCGGCGGGCCGTAGCCGTGCGCCGGGCTGTGGCAGCTCGCGCAGGCGAGACGGCCGGAAGCGGAGAGCGCGGTATCGAAGAACAGCTGTCGGCCGAGTTCGGCCTGCGCCGATAAAGCGGCATCGGCGCGCCCGGCCACACCGAAGGCCGCGCCGATGCCGAGCGCGACTAGCGGCAGAAGTGCCCGCACGCGATTACGGGCGCCGGAAGATCGCCTCATCGTTGCCAATGGTATCCAGGTGGTAGCCGGTGCGCGGGTCATCCGCCGCGTAGCCCAGGTAACCGCCAACGTGGAAGATGTCCTCGAGGCTACGTAGCAAACCGTAGTGGTTGTACGGTGTCGCGGAGGTGCTGCCGGGGATGATGAACGGTGATACCAGGACGGCCCCGATGCGATCCCCCCCGAAACCCGCAAACACGAGTTTCTGAACCACTGACGGGGTACTGACCAGCGTCGTCGTGCTCGGACGCACGCCCGCGAGGTTCGGACCCGGCCGCTGATCGCAACAGGTCTGACCGGCATACGTAATGTCTAGCGTCGTCTGGCCGGTGGTGGTGTTCCGGCTCGAAGTCACGGCACCGTAGGTGCTCTCATCGAAAGTGACGATGAGCAGTCCGTCTTCGCGGTAGGCCGGTGAGGCGAGGATCCGCGGCACCCAGGTCTGCAGGAACTCGTCCGCGGAAGTAAGGCCCCCGGGCCGGCCGTTTGCGCAGGTCATGCCCCGGGCGCCCGTACCGGCGCCGTCATGGCCATCGTTGCAGAGGTTCGGCGTGATGAACACCAGGTTCGGCGTAGTGCGCTGCTGCGCCAGGTCGGCCTGCAGGTGGGTCAGGTTCACCACGTTGGTCTTGCAGGACTTCGAGTCGATGATCGAATGAAAGTACACGAACGGGTTGTGGCGCGTGGCGTAGGCGTCGCCCAGCGGCACCGCGGTGCTGGGCGCCTCCGCCGCATTCGTGTTGTCGGTTCTCACTCCGATCACCGGATGGCCGCAGGCGGCACTTTCGCGTGCCGGATCGTTGCCCATGTCCTCCATGTAGCCCCGCCATGACAGCCCCACCCGCGTCATTTGGTCCACCAGCGTCTTGACCCGGGTGGAATAGATGCAGCCGCCGGTCGCTACGACCTGGCCCCGCGGTGCCCAGCCGGTCTGGGTGACGTCATTGTAGTTACCCAGCGTACCCATGAGGCCGGGGACGCAGTCGTCCGCCGTGTCCGGCGTAGGCGCCTGGCCGCTGATCAGGGATATGTAGTTGTCCAGGCTCACGTGCCCGGTGCCGTAATACTGCGTCAGGAGTGCGCCCATCGGCACCAGCGTCTTTTGCAGGTAGGGGTCCTGGGTGCTCGTGCCGAAGGTGTCGGCGTAGTTCTTGTTCTCCAGAACGATGATGAATAGGTGGTGGATGCGCGCCGCCTGCGTGGGAACCTTGTCCAAAGGCGTGCGGGCTGTACCTAAGGTGGCCATCATGGCGGCCATCGCCGCCAGCAGTGCCACGGCCCAGGTGCGCATCCGTTTCATTCGGATCTGCCGAAGATCGAGTTGAGCTCCTTCCCGGATGCCGCATGGGCGGCATACCCGAAGGTCCCGTGGGCCTGGATCTCGGTCGCTGCCTGCAGCAATGCACCGTAGGCCGCTCGCGCCAGCGTGCCACCCAGACTGATGCGGGTGACGCCCAGTTCCTGGAGATCCGCCACCGTAAGGTCCATGGCGGTCATGCCGACCAGCACGTTCAGCGGCCGATCGATCGAGCGCACGATCTCGCTGATTTCCTCCCGGGTCTTGACGCCGGGAGCAAACAGCACGTCGGCGCCGGCCTCCTGGTAGGCCTGCAACCGGCGAATGGTGTCCTTGAGGTCCTGACGGCCGTAAAGATAATTCTCGGCGCGCGCAGCCAGCGTGAATGGAAAGTTGAGAGTTTTCACGGCAACGGCCGCATTGCGGATGCGCTCGGCCGCGAACTCCAGTGGATAGACGGACCCATCGCCCGGGGCATCCTCGATCGAGCCGCCGACGATACCGGTCCGGGCTGCCTGCAGCAGTGTCACGGCGACATCCTCCGGGTCATTGCCGAAGCCGTTCTGCAGATCCGCGCTGACGGGGAGCGATGTCGCCTGACACAGCGCCGTGAGATGCGCCATCAGACTGCTCTTGGCGATGCCGAGATCACTCTTCGCCTGTGACCACGCAAAGCCTGCGCTCGAGGAGGCCAGCGCCTTGAAACTAAGGTGCTCCAGCAGGCGCGCCGAACCCGGATCCCAGGGATTTGGAATCACGAAGCATGAGCCCGTCGAGTGCAGCTGTCGGAACGCGTCGGCCTTTTCGATTTGTGTGCTCATGTCTTCTCCCGTGGTGGAACCTGCCAGACCATTCGGTTTACATGCCGACCCTTGATGTCGAGCGATTCGCGCAGCACGAAACCCACTTTCAGATAAAAGCCTATCGCGAATGTCGAGGCGTTCAGCCGGACTTCGGCGACCGGTGGTGACAGGGATATCACGAATTCGCGCGCACGATCCCAGAGCTTTCGCGCAATGCCCTGCCGAAAGGCGCGCGGATGGACGAAGAGCACTGCCAGCCACGTCGGCTCCGGCATGATCAGCAGTCCGAGCAATTCGCCCGCATTGCTGAAGGTGCCCGCGGTGAATGCGGACTCGGTGATCAGCTTGCCCATGCGCTCGGGTGCGAGTTCTATTTCA
>Ga0302311_10006790_pt1 | contig 11766 bp, 8 predicted proteins | sample III_Palsa_N1_3_FD_200449 | JGI IMG/M metagenome (GOLD analysis project Ga0302311, IMG submission 200449) | Peat permafrost microbial communities from Stordalen Mire near Abisko, Sweden - III_Palsa_N1_3 | ecosystem: Environmental > Terrestrial > Soil > Palsa > Peat permafrost | place: Sweden...
AACGATGGCTGATCATCGCCGGCTTCCTCGGTCAACGTGGTCCAGTCCAGCTTCCCCGACAAAGACCAGGGCGAGATATCCGGCTTGTCGCGCAGCGTGTCCAACCTGGGCTCCTCACTTGGCACTCCCTTGGTTGGCTCGGTCCTGGTCGCCGTCAAACTGCCCGCGGGCAAGCCATTTGCCGTGGCCCTCACCATGCTGCTCGTCATCGCCCTGATCGGCCTGGTGATCGCGGTCCTGATCCCCCGCCAGCCGGCCGAGTCGGCCGGGCCAGCGTCCTCGGCGGGGGCGCCTGCGCCGGAACCGCTGGGCGGGCAGGTGTCGTAGCCGCCGCGTCTTCGGCCAGAGCCGCGCGCCGCCGCCCAAGGTTCTTCGCGGCCGGTTCCCGCCGGCCGACGGGCAGCGGTGACGCGCGATTCATCATCGTGTCTCCTGTTGCCCGGTCCCGGTCCCGGTCCCTGTCCCGGTGTCCGGTGAGCTGGCGAGAGGCGCCCGTGGCGGGGCCGGCTCGGCCGCTGGAGCCTGCGGCGGCACGGTGGCGGTCGCGGCCGAATGCGGGGGGACGGGCGCGGCGCCGGCCGCGGTCGGCTGCGGTTCGGGGTCAAGGAAAACGGTGGTGTCCCCGTCCTGCGGCGCCGGCGTCGTGTGCTCGGTGACCGGGACGAGCCGGCCGTCGGCCCGGATCAGGAAGAGCAACTCGGCTGCGGCGGGCGGCGGATCGCTCCCCGGCCGGGCGGCGACTCGCGCCCCGTCCTGGTATCGCCGGATGACGACGGGCCTGGTCAACTTCGAGCCGAACAGAGCCGCGCCGCCCGTGTAGGGCGCGACGACCCCATGGCCGGGCAGCCGGGGCCGCAGCCGGTAGACGGGGCCATCGACGTTGTCCCGCAAAATCGCCGACGCAAGCGCGTTGAAGTCGTCCTCGTCGGTGAGCAGGAGAACCATCGTGATTCCCTCGAGGAAGCCGCCGTCGATCGCGGCCGCGAGGAGTTCGCCGGTGGCCAGTTCGAGCCCCGTATCCCTGATCTGGCGGCGCTGCGTTTCGGCTCCGGCCCACATGAGCACCTCCAATCCGGCTGACTGAAGACACCGGCCGAGCTCGATGACCCACGGATCGCCGCCGACGAGGAGCGGCCGCGTCCGAGCCGGGCGAGTGACGCCAAGCCGCCGGGCCACCGGTACCGCGGTGAGGCTGTAGAGCGTCACCGTCAGCACGATCACGAGGAACGTGACCGGCAGGATCTTCTGCGCGCCGCCGACGTGCGCGGCGGACAGGGCGGGCCCGAACGTCGACGCGGTGGCGGCGGCGATGATCCCGCGCGGCGCCATCCACCCGATGAAGCCGCGTTCGCCTCTGGTCAGGTCGGTCCGCAGCGTTGCCGCCCAGGCGGCAAGCGGGCGGGCGACCAGGACGAGAACGGCGACAAGCCCCACCGTCGGCAGGATCAGATGGCGGAGCGACGCGGGGGTGACCGTGGCCGAGATGGAGATGAACAGCAGGCCGATGATCAGCTGGACCAGCGTCTCGAGGAACGGCCGGCGGGCGGGGATGTCAAAGCCGCGCAGGTTGGCCGCGGCTAGCCCCATGATGATCGCGGCGATCAGCCCGGTATCGTCGCGCAGCACGTCACAGGCCGCGGCCACGCCGATCACACAGGCCAGCTGGGCGGTGGTACCGAGAACCTCACCGAGCCGGAGCACCCGCAGCACCAGGACGAGCAGCGCGACGCCGACGGCGCCGCCGACCGCGCCGATGCCGACGCTGGCCAGGAACTGCCCGATCTGGGCGCCGGAGCCGCGGTGCGTCCCCGACACGATGCCATGGAATATGACCGCCCCGAGGATGGCGCCGACGGGGTCGATCAGCGAGCCCTCCCAGGCCAGGATCCGCTGGAGGCGCTCGCTGGGCCGGACGAAGGCGAGCAGCGGGCCCACCACCGTGGGCCCGGAGACGACCAGAATCGCCCCGGTCATCAGCGCCGCCTCCGACGGCATGCCCAGCAGCACCAGCGCCATGCAGGTGGCGAGCGCGATCGTGATCGGGACGCCGAGGGCAATCAGCCGCCAGACCACGCGGCGCGGGTGCCCGGTCAGCTTCCGCAGCTCGAGCCCGAGGCCCGCGTCGTACAGGATCACGGCGACCGCGAGCGACACCATCGGCTGAAAGGCCGGACCGAGCAGCGTGTCGGGATTCACGTCGCCGGTCAGCGCGCCCGCGGCGAAGCCGACGGGCAGCAAGACGATGAGCGCGGGGATCCGCAGCCGGCTCGCCAGCACCTGCGATCCGACCGCGAGCACGACGATCAGGCCCAGGCCGATGAGGAGCTGATTGGTGGTCACGGGAGATTCAAGCAACTCGGCCCCGCGGATGAATCACCCGGCCGGGATGATCCGCGCCTGGCCTGGCCCGCAATAACGTCCAGCGCATGGACAAGCATCGCGGGCGGTCCGGAACCTCCCGCGAAGTAATGCGCTGATGCCGTGACCGACGGCGAAGGGACCGGCCGACCAGGCGGACAAGCCCGGTACGGCCTGCTGCTCGCTACCCTGATCGCGGTTTACCTGCTGTCGGCGCTGGCCAGCGGCCGGCCGAGCCAGGTCGCGCAGCTGGTTCTCGTGGTCGCGGTGGCGTTTCTCGCGCTGCGGAACACCGACTTCCCCCATCGCGCGGTGGCGCGGTGGGCCACGCTGGCGGGCTCTGTCCTCGCGATCGCGGCCGTGGCGTCGTCAGACAGTTCGGTCGCGCGCGGCGCGGCCAGTGTCTGGACCGGCATCCTGCTGCTGGCGACGGTGGTGATCATCGTCGACGGCGTGCTGAAGCTGGACACCGTCACCCTGCAGAGCATCTACGCCGCGCTGAGCGCCTACATGCTCATCGGGCTGATGTTCGCCGCCGTCTTCGGCGCCATCGACGGCCTGGGCGGCACTGATTTCTTCGTGAACGGCGAGACGGCCAATCTCCGTACCTACCAGTACTTCAGCTTCACCACCCTGACCACCCTGGGCTACGGTGACTTCACCGCGGGAGGCAGCTTCGGACGGGCGGTGGCGGTTCTCGAGGCGATGACCGGCCAGGTCTTCCTCGCCACGCTGGTCGCCCGGCTGGTCAGCGCCTACCGCGGGCCGGCCCGGCGGGACCCGCTGTCCGGTGATTCATCCGACGGCGGTGCGGCATCTAACGGCGAGGCGGCATCTAACGGCGAGGCGGCGCCGCCGGGGTTAGCCGCCCGCGTCGAGCGGGCGAACGACGGCCGGGGCCGCTAGGCGCCCGGCCGGGAGGACCACGGCGTCGCCGTCCGGTAGGGGGGCGAGGTGACCGCGAGTTCGTGCTGCAGGATCAGCCCGGCCACGATCTCGAGCAAGCCGATGACGAGCAGCCAGATCCCGACCAGCACGGCCAGCACGGTGACGGACGACAGCGGGCTCGCGGTGACCACGATTCCGGCGATGAGGCTGACGGACCCGAACAACGCCCACCAGACGGCGCCCTCGCGCGGCCCGCAGAACGCGGACATCAGCCCCGCTATCCCCTGCACGATCCAGCTGAGGCCGACCAGCAGGCCGAGGAGGGCCAGGGTCAGGTGCAGGTGCCGGATCAGCACCACGCCGAGCGCGACGAAGAGCAGGCCGGCGATGCCCAGCCAGAGGCGGTGCTGCGCCTTCCGGTCAGCCGCCCGGATCAGGTGGAAGATCCCCGAGACGATCATGGCGATGCCGACCAGGACGGCCAGCACGCGCAGCGAGCCGTTCGGATGGGAGGTGACGATGACCCCGAAGACGATCGTGACCAGGCCGATCATCAGCGTCGCCTGCCAGCTGTTGATCATCAGCAGCACCGTCGCTGGCGGCTGGTCTGCCTCATCGTCGTTCATCTCCGCTCCTTCCTCTCGGCTGGGGTCGATTGCGCCGCGGGCCGTGCCGCCGGCGGCGCTCGCGCAGCCAGGCGGCGTCGGTCAGCGCACCTCCAGCAGGTAGAACTGCCCCGGCTGCAGATCGACGTACAGCCCGGGGTCAGTCAGCTGGCCGCCGTCGCGGGTGAAGTCAGCCCCGCTGAGCGGGTCAAGCAGGCGCCAGCGACGGCCCGGCAGGTCCGGCCACGGAAGCGGGATCTGGGCCTGAGCCTGCGCCCGCGACAGGTTGACCACGATCACGTGCCTGCGGACGTGCCCGGCGTCGTCGGCCGGCGTCCACGACCACGCGATCAGGTTGCGACCGGACTGGTTGTCGGTCCAGCCCCCGGTCTCGAGCAGCTGCCAGGCCCCGGTCCGCACGCCCTGTTTGGCGACCACCGAGACCAGGCCGCGGTGCCAGGCGGCCAGCTCCTGGTCGAGCGGCTCGTCGGGCCGCCGGGCGAGGAAGACCCGCCGCCCCTCGAACTGCCCCTCGTGCCACAGCGTCGCCCCGGGCAGGGTCGCGATCGTGACCGCGGCCGCCCGCTCGAGGCCGGCGGGCAGCTTGTCGGCGATCCGCGGCTCGTCGTGGTTCTCCAGGAAGCGCACCAGCCGGGACTGGTAACCGAGGTCGGCCTGCAGATGCCCGCGCAGGTCGGGCGGGTTCACCTCGAGGATGCGGTCGTAGAGCCGCTTGTCGTAGCAGAAGGCGAAGCCCTGCTGCTGCAGCGTCCACTCCATGTCCCAGTAGGCCTCGGCGATCAGCACGGTGTCGGGGTGCCGGGTGCGCAGCTCGGCGATCACGAACGGCCAGAACTCCTCGTCCGGCCGCTGGCCGGCCCGCTCGCCCCAGGTCTTGCCGAAGATGTCGTTGGTCATCAGCATCGCCATGTCGCAGCGGATCCCGTCGCACTGAGCGGAGATGTCCGACAGCGTCTGCGCCGTCGCCGCCCGGGCCGGGCCGGCGTACGCGTTCAGCTGCACGACGTCCGGCCAGGGCGGGAAGTACGGGTCGCGGCCGTGCGCGAGCACGTGCCCGCCGACCGCCAGCCAGCCGCCCGGATCCGCCTTGACGTCGGACTCGTCGCCCTGGATGAAGAACTCCGGGTGCTCGGTGACCCAGGGGTGATCGGGCGCGACGTGGTTGGGCACGTAGTCCAGGATCAGCCGGACGCCGCGGTCGGCGAGCGCCGCCCGCGCCGCCGCCAGCCCCGACGGGCCGCCGAAGCGCTCGTCGGCCACGTAGCGGTGCACGCAGTAGGGCGAGCCGATGATGTCGGAGTCCCGCACGTCGGGCAGCGCCGCGCGGAACGACTCGAGCAGGCCGGCGTTGGCGAGCGCCAGCTCCAGGCCGGCCGGGCTGCGCTCCCACACGCCCATCAGCCAGACCGCGTCGACGCCGGTCGGCGTGACCGCGTCCCAGTCGGCCTCGGTCACCGAGGCGAGGGTCACCGGCGTCCCGGCCGCCTGCGCCAGCTCGGTCAGCCAGACGGCGGTGTTCACCTCGTAGATAGCGGGCTTATCGGGCCAACCGGTCATCTCGCCGCCGCCTCCTGCCGCGCCTGTACCGCGCTCTCCGCCGCCCGCGGCATCGGGATCCACCCGCTCTCCTCGAGCCTTCGGTTGCCGCGGAAGAGCAGCGGCAGGACCCCGACGGTACCCGACCAGCCGGTCTGGTGGCTGGCGCCGATCCCGGCGCCGTTGTCGCCGTGGTAATACTCGTAGAACAGCACCAGGTCGCGCCAGTGCGGGTCGTTCTGCAGCGTCGGCTCGCCGCCGTTGACTGGGCGGTGCCCGGCCGCGTCCCGGCGGAAGGTGCCGATCAGCCGCTCGCTGATGTCGTCGGCCACCTGGTACAGGTTCTTGTGCTGACCCGAGCCGGTCGGGCATTCGATCGTGAACGCATCGCCGTAGTACTCGTGCAGGTTCAGCAGGCCGCGGATGAGCATGATGTTGATCGGGACCCAGACCGGTCCGCGCCAGTTGGAGTTGCCGCCGAACATGCCGGTGTCGGACTCGGCCGGGAGATAGTTGACGGTGTAGTCCTGCCCCTCCAGTTCCAGGGTGTAGGGATGCTCGAGGTGGTAGCGGGACACCGCACGAATGCCGTGCGGCCCGAGGAACTCCTCCTCGTCGAGCATCCGCGCCAAGACCCGGCGCAGCCGCTCCTCATCGAACAGCGCGAGCAGCACCGGGCCGCTGTCCTGCTCCGCCTGCCGCCCCTTCTCCGGCAGCGCGGCCGACAGGGCCGGGTGCTGGCGGACGAACCCGGCGACGGCTCCCGCTAGCTGCGGGAAATCGGACCGTACGCTGTCGGTGATGACGGTGGCGGCGATCAGCGGCATCAGCCCGACGATCGAGCGCACCTTCATCGGGATCGAGCTGCCGTCCGGCCGCCGGAGCACGTCGTAGAAGAAGCCGTCCTCCTCGTCCCACAGGCCCACGTCGTCCGGGCCGACGTGGTTGGTGGCGGCCGCGATCCAGGCCCAGTTCTCCAGCAGCGCCAGCGCCTGGTCGTAGTAGACCGGGTTCTCGCGGCCGAGCTCGGTCGCCATCTGGGCCATGTTCTGGCTGTAGAGGGCCATCCACGCGGTCCCGTCGGCCTGGTCGATCCGGCCGCCACCCGGCAGCGGCGCGCTGCGGTCGAAGACGCCGATGTTATCGAGGCCGAGGAACCCGCCCTGGAAGATGTTGCGGTCGTCGGCGTCCTTGCGGTTCAGCCACCAGCCGAAGTTCCGCATCAGCTTCTGGAAGGAGTCTTCAAGGAAGACCCGGTCGCCACTGCCGGTTCTCGCCTTTTCCATCGAGTAGACGAACCAGGTGGCCCAGGCGTGCACCGGCGGGTTGACGTCGCTGAAGTTCCACTCGTAGGCCGGGAGCTGGCCGTTCGGGTGCAGGTAGCGGTGGTCGAGCAGCAGCTGGAGCTGCCGCTTGGCGAACGGCATGTCGACGGCCGAGAGGGCAATGGCGTGGAAGGCGAGGTCCCACGCCGCGAACCACGGGTACTCCCACTTGTCGGGCATCGAGATGATGTCCTCGGAGATCAGGTGCTGCCAGTCGTGATTACGCAGGTTGTCCCCCGGCGCGAGCGGGTCGGCGCCGTGCTCGGCCAGCCACTGCTCCATGTCGAGGCCGTAGTACTGCTTGGACCAGAGCATGCCCGCCAGCGCCGTACGGCTGATCATGCGCTCGTCGTCGGTGAGCTCCCCGGTCAGTACCCCGGCGTAGAACTCGTCGGCCTCGCCCCGGCGGGCGCTCATCAGCCCGTCAAAGCCGTCGAAGGGTCGCTCCGACCGGGTGTCGGTCAGCCGCATCCGGATCGTCGCGCTGCCCTCGGCCGGAACGGTCAGGACGTAGTGCATGGCCGCCTTGGTCCCGCTGCCGTCCGGGCTGACCTTGTCCTGCTCGCCGTGCACGACGGCCCGTTCGATGCCGTCCTTGACGTAGGGCGTGTCGTTCGGCGAGCCGAATACCCGCTCGTTGTTGGTCTCGTTCCCGGTCACCAGCACCGGCACCGGCTGGTCGGCGTAGAACCAGCGGACGCCGAGGTCGCTCTGCTGGGCGACGACGGCGCTCATCCCCTGACCGTCGGCGTCGACGTGCAGCGAGGGCTCCTCGTCGCCGCCGGCCCAGGACCACGTGTGCCGGAACCAGAGCGTCGGCAGCACGTGCAGCCGGGCCTCCTCGGGGCCCCGGTTATGCACGGTGACCTGCATGAGGATGTCCTCGGGGGAATCCTTCGCGTATTCGACGAAGACGTCGAAATAGCGGTTGTCGTTGAAGATCCCGGTGTTGATCAGCTCGTATTCGGGCTCGGTCTTACCGCGCGCTCCGTTGGTGGCGATGAGGTCGTCGTACGGGAACTCGCGCTGCGGGTACTTGTAGAGCATCTTCAGGTAGGACGACGTCGGCGTCGCGTCCAGGTAGTAGTAGCACTCCTTGACGTCCTCGCCGTGGTTGCCCTGGGAGTTGGTCAGGCCGAACAGGCGCTCCTTGAGGGTCGGGTCGGCCTCGTTCCACAGCGCCACTGACAGGCACAGCCGCTGCTTGTCATCGCAGAGGCCCGCCAGCCCGTCCTCGCCCCACCGGTAGGCCCGGTAGGCGGCCTGGTCATAGGGGAACGCCGCCCAGGTGGCGCTCGGGTCCTGGCCGGGGTCCTCCCGGACCGTCCCCCACTGACGCTCGCTGAGGTAGGGCCCCCACCGGCGCCACCGAACACCGTTTTCCGCCTGCTGAAGACGACCCTGCTCCTCGTTGGTCATGCCGCGCCCCGCTCCCCCGTGCCGTTAGCCCGCCGACCCGCGCCGGATCGTCGCCGGCGTGGCGGCTCCCAGCATCGCCGCGGGCCGCGAGGGCATGCATCACCCAGGCGGGGTGACGATCGCTGTTAGCCGGGCTGCCCAGATGAACAGTTGATGAGGGGCAGCCGACGCGCGGGCGCGAGGACCTCTAGCCGGGGGCGTTAGCGGAGCGGGGGGCGAGGCCGAGGAGGATCTCGTCGACGACGCGGGCGGCGAAGCAGGGCTCGGCCGGAAGCGTGTCGTGCTTGCCCCGGATCATGACCGCGCCGGTGAGCGCGAGCACCGCGATCTCCACGTCGGCGTCCGGTCGGATCTGGCCGGCGGCGACGCCGCGGCGGAGCACCGACCGCATCAGCTCCCGCCGGGGCTCGACCACGCGCTCCCGGTACAGCGCCACCAGCCGGGGGTAGCGCTCGCCCTCGGCGTGCAGCAGCGCGTACTGCTGCGCGAACCGGGGGTCTTCGGCGTCCTCGGCCATCACCTCGAGCATCGCGATCAGGTCGTCGCGGGCCGACTCGCCCCCGGGCTCAGGCAGCGGCCGCTTGAGCGCGGCGAACGCGGCGATCAGCAGGTCCTCCTTGCCGGGCCAGCGACGGTACAGGGTGGCCTTGCCGACGCCGGCCCGGGCGGCGACGTCCTCGCAGCTCACGCCGTCGATGCCGCGGTCCGCGACCGCCTCGATGGCGGCGTCGAGTATCGCCTGCTCGGCCTGCTCGCTGCGCGGCCGCCCGGGGCGCCGGGCGGCCCCGCAGTCCCCGGCCGGGCCGGCCTTCTGGGCGACCCCGGCGTGCTGGGCGACCCGGGCGTTCGGGGGCAGCCCGGGGCCGGGGTTCCCGCCGTCGGGGTTCCCGCCGTCGGGGTTCCCGCCGTCGGTCCCGCTCCGGGTGCCGGTTCCGCCGGGCATCCCGGCGGCATCAGTGCGCGCGCCCGCGGACGGGGTGGCGTCGTGAGTGGTTCGCATGGCCGGGATTCACCTCTTCTCGGTTTCTCGGATGGCTGGTTTCTCGGCTGGCTGGTTTGCTGGACGAGCGGCGGGGTCGCTGCCCGGCGGTCAGGTTACCCGTCGATGGATTCGCTGGCGCTGCCGGGCGAAGCAACGGTCCGTTCGAGATAAATGGATGTTGAATTTTCCTCGGGGCTCGGCTGCCGGCGGGCGATCAGCGCGAGGTCGCGCTCGGCCGCCGCGATCTCCCTGGCGATGATTTCCTCGATCTCCTCGATGGTAGGCCGCGGCTTGCCCGGCATCCAGCGGGAGACCGCGATCGCGCCGATGACGGCCAGGCCGGCCGCGACGGCGGTGGTCACCCGCATGGCGTCCACGAACGACGCGTCGGCGGGGGCGAGCAGGAACCGGCCGGCCGGGCCGAGGTGCTGCGCCACCGCCTGGGTGGCGGTGATCGAGGTGCCCGCCGCGTTCCTGGCCGCGGCCGGGAGCCTGGTCAGGGTCGGGTTCAGCGAGCTGCGGTAGGCCTGCGCGAGGATCGAGCCGAGCACGGCCACGCTGAGCGCGACCGCGACCTGGCGGGCCGTGTTGGACAGGGCCGAACCGGCCCCCGCCCGCTCCCGCGGCAGGGCCTGCATGATGCTGGCGGTCGCGGCCGGGACGGCCAGGCCGAGCCCGGCGCCCTGGATGAAGTAGAGCACCGCGACGATCCAGATCGGCGAGGAGGTGCCGATGAACGCGTAGCCGCCGATCGCGATCGCGTTCAGCAGCATGCCCGCCACCCCGACCGCCCGGACCCCGAACCGGTCCACCAGCGGGGCGCTGCGCGGCGCCATCAGGAACTGCGCGAGCGCGAACGGCACCGCCAGCGCGCCGGCCTCGAGCGGGCTGTAGCCGCGGACGTTCTGCAGGTAGAAGCTGGTGAAGAAGTAGACGCCGCCCATGCCGAAGAAGAGCAGCGCGATCGAGCTGACCGAGGCCGCCAGCGTCCGGTTCTTGAACAGGCGGACGTCGAGGCTGGGGTGCTCGATGCGGCTTTCGTGCCAGACGAACAGGGCGAGCACCGCGAGGCCGCCGAGCAGCGGGCCGAGCACGCCCGCGCTCAGCCACGACTCGCCGTCGCCGCCCTGCACGACCCCGTAGACGAGCAGCACGAGGCCGAGGACGGAGCCGAGCACGCCGGCGTAGTCGATCCGGCCCGGGGCGGGGTTGCGGGACTCCGGCACCAGGAAGAACGCCGCGACCAGGCCGACGGCGGTGACCGGGACGTTGATCAGGAAGACCGAGCCCCACCAGAAGTGGGTCAGCAGCAGGCCGCCGAGGACCGGGCCGATCGCGACCCCGATGCCGACGGCGGAGGTCCAGATGCCGATCGCCTTGGCCCGCTCCTGCGGCTCGAAGACGTTGGCGATGATCGACAGCGTCTGCGGCATCACCGCCGCGCCGCCCAGGCCCATCGCCGCGCGGGCCCAGATCAGCTGGTCGGGCGAGTGCGAGTAGGCGGACAGCAGGGAGCCGAGGCCGAACAGGGCGAGGCCGACCATGAGCACGCGCTTGCGGCCGATGCGGTCGCCGATCACCCCGAAGGTGAACAGCAGGCCGGCGAAGACGAGCGTGTAGGAGTTGATCGCCCACTCGAGCTGGGACTGGCTGGCGCCGAGGCCGCCGACCGGGCTGGCGATGGTCTTGAGCGCGACGTTGAGAACGGTGTTGTCGATGACGATGGCGAGCAGTCCGACGACGAGCACGCCGAGGATGATCCATCGTCTGCGCTGGATCGCTGACGTGTCCACAGGCCCCTCCAGAACTCCAGAAAGCTTCCGTGCCGGCCGCTCGCAGGCGTCATCGCGACGACGCCCGGACCCTGCACTATCGATACGGAACAGGACCGTATCGGAATGTATTCCTGGAGAGTCCCTGACTTTTTTCTACAGGGTCACATCGGCCTGGCGGAGCTCGCCGGTGGCCCGGTTGACCAGCAGCGAGAGCGTGGCCGGAGCGTGCGCGCCGACGAGTTCGACCGTGACCGAGGCGGTGCCGCTGCCGACCTGGAAGGCACCCGCGGTGCACTTCCCGGCCCAGGCGGCCGCCATCCGCAGGCGGCGGGCGATCAGGCCGGCGTCGGCCGACGCGGCGATCGGCACCTCGGCCGGCCACTCCTGAGCGGGGTCGTTCATCCACTCGAGCACGGCGTCGAGGGTCCGGGCGAGGGGCGAGTCGGGGGCCGGCGGGACGGCCAGGGTGAGCGACATGACCCGGGGGGCGCGCTCGGGGCTGAGCTGGATCTGGACCTGAACGGTGCCGTTCTCACCGGTCAGCCACCAGCGGCGGTGGGCCGGGGTGTCGGACTCGGCCGCTCGCGCGGGGTCGGCGGTGAACGCGCCGATGCGCTTGCGGATCAGGCCGATCGTGTGGCGGCGCTCCGCGTAGGGGCCGTCGAGGGCGACGTTCTCGGTGAACAGCGCGTCGGCGGCGGCGTCGTCCCAGTCCGCGAGCAGGCGGTTGACCTTCTCCTGGGCCGCGAGGGTCTGCGGCCAGGGGGCGCCCGTCTGGTGCGTCTTGTCCGCTGCGGTCGCGGCGGACGCTTCGGGGGCGGCGGGGGCGGCGGGGGCGAGGGCCACGTGGTAGGCGT
>Ga0302311_10006795_pt1 | contig 11764 bp, 11 predicted proteins | sample III_Palsa_N1_3_FD_200449 | JGI IMG/M metagenome (GOLD analysis project Ga0302311, IMG submission 200449) | Peat permafrost microbial communities from Stordalen Mire near Abisko, Sweden - III_Palsa_N1_3 | ecosystem: Environmental > Terrestrial > Soil > Palsa > Peat permafrost | place: Sweden...
TCTTCTATTGCGTGCGGCCCTATTACAAGCCTTATCGCGTGGGCCGCCAGGAATACCGGGGCGCGAACGCGGGTGATTTTTCCGGCATCAATGAGATTGATCTGCTCCTTGGGGTATGCCGCGCCAACGACCCCTACTACGCGCAGCTGCTGGTCGACAAAATGCTCTTCATGATCCCCGCCGACCAGCAGCGTCTGCGCGAGTGCATGACTCGCACGAGCCTCCTCGATGAGCTGCTCGGCCTCGCGGGCGAGTACGCCGGGGCCGGCTGGTTTCAGCAGAATGCCGCCGCTTTCCTCGAGGTGTGCGCGCTGTTCGGCCGCTACGCGGCTCAGCATCACGACGGGCTGGTGCAGCGCTTCATCGCCGCCCCCGCGGCCGCGCTCGACGATGAGGGCTTGCAAGGCATCACCGCAAGCGGCCCTCCGCTGCCGGTGCTGCTGCGCTCGCTCGAGATATTGCGCGACTTGCGCATCGCCGCGCCGCGTTCGGACATTGCCAGCCGGCACGAGGATTTGCGCCGCCTCGGCAGCGTAGTGCACCGCCCTGCACTCAAGAGTGATCGGCCTCTCTAAGGTACCGCGCGCACCCGTTCCCAGATCTTCTCGCGCACGATCGTCTGTCCTTGCTCGACGGTGCGCGTGGTGAGCACCAGACGCCCGTGAACGAGAGCGGCGGACTGCCCATAGTCGAGGCCCACCTCGGCGGGGATGAGCGCGCCCGCCACGTGATGCGTCACGGTGGCGGTGGCTGGGTCGAACGTCCACGTGCCGAAGTAGGCGTAGTACGTGCCGAAGGCCGAGGCCTCGCGCAGCGCCGTGGCTGCGTCGACCGGCGGCCCGCGCACGGTAGGAATGTCGCCCGGCGCGCGCCGCGGACCCGAGATCTGCACGCTCATCCATCCCGAGCGTTCGTAGATCAGCAGTCCGCTGGAATCCGGCTGATAAAAGGGATCGACGTGCGTGCCGTTCAATCCCGAATAGCTCATGCGGATGAGCCGCCAGGTGCCGATCAAATCCTGCCGATCGAGATGCGCACGCGCACCGCTCTCTGCGCTCGCCGCCTGCGCCGGGGTCAGCGTCAACGCCAGCGTCGGCGTCAACGTCAGCGCCAGCGCCAGCGCCAGCGCCGACATTCCAGCGGTATCTTGACGCGGGCCTCCACGTCCTTCGGATCCTACGAGCATCGCGCTACAGGTTCGGGCGCTACAGGTTCGGGCGCTACAGGTTCGGGGCCTTGCTGTCCTTTGGCCGCGCCTCGGACGGGGCGCCCGCCGCTTGCACGAGTTGGGCAGCTTTGTGCGCGCCCTCGAGTCCCAATGCCGGGCTGAACGCCGTCACGGTGAAACGAGTCACCAGCCGGTCCGCCGGCAGCGCGCCGCCGTTCGGGGTGAAATGATCCGCCGTCACCGTCGCATCGCCGCAGCGCTCCACTTGCGACTGCAGCTCCCGCGGCGTCAAGCGCAGCGCGAGATTCTCGCGCTGCGCGCTGCTGACGCTCAGACCTCCGAGCCCCCCGAACGTGCCGCGCCGTCCGCACGCATCGCCGACCTGCACGCTGCCGTCATCCTGAAAGCGCCAGGTGACCGACGCCGGCAGTCCACCGGCCGCGACATAACCGCCGTATTTCTTGACGAGGCCGTCGTCGAGCGCCGTCTCGTGGATCGCGTTTTGCTGCGAGAAGCCTTGCGTGTGAATGATGGCCATCGCGCGCTCCTCGCCGGGAACCGGCGTGAACATGACTTCGAACGACTCGCCGTCGCTCTCGAAGTCCTCACCGCCGGACGCCGCAGGTGTCCAGGCCGCGATGACGTTCACGAAGCGTCCGTTCGGAATCGACTGGCTGACGCCGTTGCCGCCCAGGAAGCTGAGCGTCTCGGTCCACTCCTTGTAGTGGCGCAAGTCCTTGGACTTGAGTACGGTGCGCACCGCATCGGGCGACATCCCCAGCTTGACCCCGGCCACGTCGATCCGACCGGCCGCCATGCGCACCGCAGGCGCGGGCACAGTTGTCGCGGCGACGCGGGCAGGAGACTCCCCGGCAGCGGCGGCGGCGGCAGCTGTGGCCGCGGCGGCGGCGGCGGCCGCGTCGGTTGCGGCGGCAGATTCCAGCGAGGTTGGCGGGGGCGGTGCCGCGGGAGCGGCGGACCGCGCCAGCGCGCGGCCGATCAGCACGTAGCCTGTCGAGACGAGAAACCCCTTCTGCTCGGCCTTGGCGCAAGTATACAAGGACACCGCCTCGATCTTGATCCCGGTCATTCCATCCGGCCGCACCACGGGCTGCCCGGAAACGCCGTTCGGCTCTCGCCGGCCGTTCTTCGGATTCACCAGGCAGTAGTACCGGCGCACGTTCGGCGGCTCGCCGAGGTCGAAATGCCCGCGCACGACTTCCTGCTCGCTCTCTCGAAGATTTTGCGTGACGGAGGAGAACAGGCCGTCCTGGGGCATGGAATTCCAGTCGGGCCCCGCGTCCGCCGCGGACGCCGGTGGAGTGGACGCAGGCGGCGTGGGGTAGTCGGGCGCGGCAACCGCGGCGCCGCTCGCCAAGATCAACCAGATCCCGCCGATCGCAGAGACTCTCGAAGCACTCTTATTGCTCCGTAAACAGGTCGTCAAGCGTTCCCCCTTGAGCTCCGGGCATTTTGCTTTTGTCGCGAGGATTCTAGTCGCTGCGCCGCGATTGCGCACTAACCACTCGCCGCTGATAGATGCAAAGATGCGTATATGCCGCGGCCAGCAGCGGCGTCGACAGCGATGCGCCGCGGGCGCGAGCGAGCAGGTCACCCACGATCTGATCGGCCTCGATCGGACGCTGCGCCGTCAAGTCGCGGTACATGGAGGATGTCAGAGAAGATCCCTTCGCTGCCGCGAGCAACGTTCGGGTCTGTGCGAGAAACGCCGGCTCGAGAGGTATGCCGACGGCGCCGATGACCGATGCCACTTCCTCGAAAAAGCGCGTGAGGAACTCCGCGCCGCCGGGCGAGGCTTCGATCTCACCGAGGTTGCCGCGCATGAGACAGGTCACGCCGCCGAGCGTCGCGAGCAGCGCCCACTTTTCCCACATCTCGAGCGCGATATTGGCCGACAGGCGCGCCTCGAAGCTCGCGCCCCGCATGAACTCATCGACCGCCATGATTCGCGAGGAGCGGCTGCCGTCCATCTCACCGTAAGCGAGCTCCTGAAAGGGCGCCAGCTGGACGATGCCGCCTTCCCCGTCGAGGGTCGCGGCCACCTTGGCGGCACAGCCGCCGACCGCATTGCGCCCGAACCGCGCCGCGAGCCGGTCCATGTGCCTCATGCCATTGAGCACCGGCAAGATGATCGTTCCCTCGCCGACCGCCGGCGCCAAATCCTCGAGTGCCGCCTCGAGCGCAAAGGATTTCACGGTGAGCAGCACCGCTTCGTACGTCCCGTCGATCTCGCCTGCGGTCGCGAGCTTCGGCTGCACAACGGCATCGCCGTATGGGCTCTTCAGGCGCAAGCCCCGCTCGCGCAGCCTCGCGGCCCGCTCCGGCCGGACCAGGAAGGTAACGTCGCGCCCGGCTTGCACCAGCCGCGTGCCGAAGAAACCGCCGGTCGACCCGGCCCCCACGACGAGCATCCGCATGGGTCCATGGTAGCACTCAGGGCCGCGTGCCAGCCCCCATGCCGGGCCGGTCTAAGCAGATTCCGATTGCTTAGTTTCCCCGGCTCTGGGCAGAGGCCTAAGCTCGGTAGGCGCCCAATATGGCTACATCGAGGCACCCACCGATGAACGCAAGCAACCAGGCGATGAACGAAGGACTGACGCCGCGGATCTACCGCGAGTACTGCTGGTTCGCGCTCTTGCTGCTCGTGGTGGCGATCGGCCTGGTGTCTCGCCCGCCGCTCGCGCAGACCCGCACGGGCGGTTCTTCGATCTCCGCGCCGGCCGTCGATCCCGTACCCTGATGGCACCCGCTCCCCCGGTGGCGTGGATCGCCGGCGTCGGCGCATCCGGCGGGCTCGGCGCAGCCCTCGCGCGGCGTTTCGCCGCCGGCGGGCTGCTGGTCGCCGTGACCGGTCGACATGCCGAGCGCGTGCAGGCACTGGCCGCCGCCATCGTCGCCGCCGGCGGCCAGGCGTATGCGTTGCCCGGCGATGTCAGCTCGGAGAGCGACACCAAGCGCCTGTCGCAGGCGCTCGAGTCGCTCGGCGTACTGCAAAGCGCGGTGTTCAACGCGGGGAATGCCGTGCGGGGAACGCCGCTCGAGCTCACGCCCAGCGAATTCGAGTCGACCTGGCGCGGCAGCACCTACGCCGGTTTTCTGTTCGCGCGCACCGCGCTCCCGCGCCTGCTGGCCGCGGGCGGAGGATCGCTGTTGTTCACCGGCGCGACCGCATCGCTCCGCGGCCGCGGTCGGTTCGTCGCTTTTGCCGCCGCCAAGGCGGGACTGCGCTCGGTCGCGCAAAGTTTTGCCCGGGAGTACGGCCCGCAAGGCGTGCACGTCGCCCATATCGTCATCGACGGCGGTATCGACGGCGAGCAACTGCGGCGCAACGCTCCCGAGCGCTTCACGGAGGCTGCGGCCGACCGTCTGCTGAGCCCCGATGCCATTGCCGAGACCTACTGGCAGCTGCATCGCCAGCATCGCAGCGCCTGGACGCACGAGCTCGACCTTCGACCCTACGCCGAGGCCTTCTGACCTCTGCCGAAAAACCAGTGCTGGATTGCGAACAGGGTGACCCCGATCCCGAGCACGTCATGCGCCCCGGCGGCGTAGCGCTGCCACGCGTCGCTGCGATATCTGCGATGACTAGGGCAGGTCTTGCTCGGCGGCGAAAGTGCCCGGCTTTCCGGCGACCTGCAAGAGTACGCCCGGATTATTGGTGTACACGCCGTTCAACAGCGGGTGCGACACGCCGACCGGCACCACGATATCGGGCAAGCCATCGCCGTTCACGTCGGCGATCGCGACTTGGGTCGCGTTGGCGGTCGTATAGCTCGTGGCGGCGAGGAACGTGCCGGCCGTGGAGGCATCTTGCAACAGCACGTCGACTGCCGCCGATCCGCCGATGATGATGTCGGGGTGACCATCGCCGTTCACGTCCGCCACGACGATCGATTGTGGAATGCTGTTGCCCGACAGCGCATAGCTTACCGGAGCGAGGAAAGTGCCGGGCGCGCTCTTATTTTGCAGCAAGATGTTGACCGTGGGCGGACTGCCGACGGGCCCTGGATCCGTGATCACGAGATCATTGAGACCATCGCCGTTCACGTCGGCAATGGCAATCAAGTTGGCGCCCGTGATACCCGGATTCACACTCTGCGTGAACACGGCGACGGGCGCCGCATAGGTGAGGCTGCTGGCGGCACCGGTGTGCAGCAGCACTTTCACTCCCACGGAATCCGTGAGCGCAACATCGGCGATTCCATCGTTATTCAAGTCGCCGACGGCGACCCAGTTGGCGCCCCCGGAATAAAGGCTGACCGGGCTTGCAAATGTGCCGGGCGCGGTCTGGATGAACAGCGAGACTGTGAAATCGGCGGACACAAGATCCTGCAGCCCGTCGTTATTCATGTCGCCGATCGCGAATGTGCCGGGCGTCTGTGTACTGTTGTAGAACACCGTGAGCGCGCCGTCATCGAAGCTCGCCGATACGACGTCGAGCGAGCTCGTGCCCGTCAGATCCGCGCTCGCGAGATAAAGCGGATCGTCTCCGTCGGGAGTCAGTACAGGTGCGCCGAACGTCCCTGCCCCGGTCGATGGATAGATCTTGAGATTGCCGGGATTGTCATGGGGATAGTAGTAGACCGTGCTCGTGGCGATCACGGAGGTGTGGCCATTCTGATTGAAATAGCCGGCGACCAAACCGTAGGAGGCTTCGCTCGGCGACGACGTGACGTTGCAGTTGTCGCACCAATGGTCGTCGTCGCAGCTTGCGAACAGCGGTAGCGTGACGAGGAGTGCACACCCGCGCAGCAGCGTGCGTGACAGCGAGCGCGATCCCCCTTGCTCGGCAAATTCGTTGGTCGACATAACCCCTCCCTAATTCGAGCTCATGCAGCCACTAACGGCCGCTGGCGCCGATGGTTGACCATGCGCCCGCGGCGGTGCGCCAGGTGCCACTGCGCAGCGATATTAAATACGTTTTTTATCATAGCCTTACGAGATTTATCTAGAAGATTCGAGATTTATCTTGAAGATGTGCCTGCGACAAGAGGTCCCCTCGGCACCAATCGAGCGCTCTGCGCCACGGCTCGCGCGGGCGCCTTCGCGGTGCGTGGCCGCCGCTCGCGACCGGCGCCTCGCAGCCAAGCGATGAGTGCGCGGCCGCCGATGAGCTCGATGCGCGTGCGGCGGACAAACTCGCGGGCCTCGCGCGTGAACTCGCCCGCGGTCAGCACATATCCGCCCTGCGCCCCGACCGCATCCAGTGCGGTCTTCAATTCACGAACCGCGAGCACGCCGACCTCGTGCTTGCGCCAGTGCTTGAATTGGACCAGGAACCGCTCGCCCGTCTTGACCAGCGCGAGATCCGCCGCGCCGTCGGCGCCACGGCTTCCGAATCCCGTCACTTGAAATCCCCTCTCGCGGAACGCCTCGCCGATCAGCCTCTCGAAATCATGCGAGGAGAGTGTGGCGATCGCGATCGGATTGAAGCGCGCTCGTGCGACGGCTGGGTGGGAATGCATCCGGCGCAGATTGACCGAGCGCGCGGCGAAAAACGACGAACACGGTCACAGCCGCGGGGTTTCACTTAACGCGGCGCATGCGGGTCCGGTGCGCAATTATTCACACTGCATTCCTCCCCCCGGGCGCCCAGCGCCGTACAATGCAGCATGGTCGAAGACACGGATTTGTTGCCCTGGATCCTCGGCACTGCGCTCGCGCTGGCGGCGGCTGCCGCGACCGCCGTCGGTCTGTCGGATCCGACCGCTCCGCCGAGCGCGCCCGTTGTAGCGGCAGCGAGCAACAAGCAGGCGGCGCCGAGCACGACGGCCGCCACTGCTCCCGTGCAGACCGACCTTTCACCCGTCGCCGTATCGCCGACCGCTCGGACCCAGCTGCCGCCGGGACAGGTGTGGCAATGCGAGGTCGGCGGGCAGCGAATTTTTTCCGACACACAATGCGGCGCGCATGCCACGGTACGGCAGCTGACCGAGCTCAACGTGTTCGATTCGAGCACGGCCTATGCGCAGCGTGCGCCGCGGCCCTATGGCGCAGGCCCAGTCCCAGGCCGAGGCCCAGGCTATTATCCGCAACCCGAGCCCGCGAGCGAGGCGCCGCCGGATGACTCGGATGCCAATTATCCGTTCTACACCGGCACACCGGTCGTCGTGGTCCACGACCACTTGCGTCGCGATCACTTGGCTCATCACGGCAATCATCCGCAGCCCCGCGGCGCGCGTCCGTAATCCCGAGGCCAGGAGCGAGAGCCGGTCAATTCCAGTCGTTCGGCCGGCCTGACGAGTTGTTCGAAAGCAAGCTGGCGAGCAAGCCCCCGACGATGGCGCCGCCGACCTGGAGCGCGATCTGCGCACCGGGATTTTGCGGTGATCCCGCATCCGCACCGAACACGTCGTCTTGTGCGATTCGCGACACCACCCAGTCGAATTTTCCGCTCGTCACGGCCGCCTTGCAGTAGCGGCACTCGCCGATCTGGGTAAGCGCGATCGGCGCGCCGCAATTAGGGCAGGTGTTCTCGAGCGTCCCCGGCTTCTGGCTCGTGGCGACTCCGACCGAGCGCTGGAAGGTCCAATCCTCGACGAAAGGCCGCACCATCCGGTCGCCGAAGACGATACGGTTGTCCTTGTCGACCTCGAAGTCCGCGGCCGAGGCCGATATCCGTACGGTAATGTCATCGAACACACGGCCGTGCACGATGAGCACGGGCTCGATGTGTTGCACCGAGATTTGCTCCATGACGTTGCGGCGGCCCTCCAGCGCCAACGTCTCGAGCTGCGCGCGCCAGGTGAAGTAGGCGCCCGGGCTCAAGAACGCGCGTCCTGCATCGAGATTTTGCTTGCACCAGGCATCCTGCAGGGCAACGAAGGCGGTCCTGACGCGCACCCGAAAAGCGTCGGGCGAGAAGCCGGGATCTGCGGCCTGGAGCGCAGCGATGCCCTGCCCGACGCTCGGGGCCGCCACCGCCAGTGCGGAGTCGTTCGGGTATCCGAGGAAGGGCGCTTGCTCGACGCCGGCGACGATCCAGTCGACGGTGCCGTTGGTGACGCTCGCCCGGCAGTGCGCACACGTGCCGTCGAGATTGAGCCGCAGCTCCGCGCCGCATGCAGGACAGCGCGCAGCGGTCACGCCACCGTTCGCCGGCGTGACGGCACCCGCCTTGCGCGTGAACGTCCAGCGCTCGCCGTGCCGCTGATCGGCCTGCTCATCGGCGACGACTTGGTTGGCATCGTCCAGCACCTTGGCCCGATAGACCAGATCGAAGTGAACCTGCAAACGTTGCCCCGCTTCATCGCACTGCGCATCCTGCATATGCACGGCGCGCACGTTCAGGCTCTCGAGCAGGGCGTGCCGATGCTGTGCGGCGGACGCGGCGATACCGCGGGCGACCTGCTCAAAAACCGCATCGCTCAAGAACGGGCGCACCGCCGCGGCGTCATTTTGCTGAATGCCGCGCTTGACCAGAAAGAACGCCATCTCCGCGCGCTGCAGGAACACTTCGAGCTCGAATCCCGGATCCTGTGCGCGGATCCGATCGATCGTGGGCCGCAGCGTCGTCGCGAACACCGCGGCGGGCAGCGGACGCTGCCCCATGCTGCCCGTCGCAGCGCTGGCGGCGCGCTGACCGAGCGTAGCACCGAGCACGCTCATCACGGCCGCTTGCGCGGTGGGCGAAGGATTCGCCGAGGTTGCGAGGCTGCCGCGCTGCGAGCGGCGATAGAACATATAGATGAGCAGCACGATGATCAGCAGAGCGATGAAGCCCCCGCTGCCGCCCGAGGCTCCACCGTGAAACGAGTGGCCCCCGCCGAAGTGGCCTCCGCCGGAAGAGCCGCCCCCACCGCCGCCATGCCCACCGCCGCCGGCCCGCGCCAGCGCATCCCCCACACCGCTCAGCGCGGCGCTCACGGCCGCGCCGGCACGCGCGGCGCGCCTCATGCCGAAAGCGCGCTTCCGCAGTTGGCGCAGAACTTCGCACCCGACGAGGCCGCCGAGCCGCATTGCGTGCAGTGAAGAACTTTGGGCGCGGTGATCGCGGTACCGCAGCTCGCGCAGAATTTTGCGCCCGGCGGATTGGTCGCATGACAATTGGAGCACTCGAGGCCCGCCGCCCCCGCCGGGCCGGCACCACCCGCAGGCGCTACCGGCACGGCAGCTCCGCCACCATAGCCGGGTGCCGGACCGGCCGGAGGTGCGCCGATGCCCGCGACCAGACCACCGAGTCCCAGGCCCACACCGAGAACCGCGGGACTGTTGCCGCCGCCGCCGTTGCCGCTCGCCGCACCCTCGCCGATACCTTTCAAGGCGGCTCCGACGCCGTACTCGCGAAAGCCCCCGGCGAGGCGCGTGTACGCGCTGTCCTTGCGCAGCCCTTTGAGCGTTTGCTCGTCGTCGGGCGTAAGAGTGATGGTGACGTTGCCGAGGCGGGTGATTTTCACACCATAGGGCGATAGCGCCGCCTGCACGTCGGCGAGCAGCGCCGATTCGATCTCGGCCGTGCGCCCGGCGATGCCGAGCACCGGCCATTTCTCGGCTGTCAGCTTGCGCACCACGCCCGTGCGCAACGACTTCATGATCTGCTCGCGGGACCAGTCGGTGACCAGATCGTTGGAGGCTTGGCGCGTGCCGATCAGCGTCAGAATCAATGTCGCGGGATCGTTCACCTTGAGCGCGTACTCTCCGAACACGCGTAACCCCACGGCGAGGCCGGTCTCGGGATCCTCGATGTTGTCGATGGGACCGCCGAAGGGCAGACTCACGAACTCGCGTGAGCTCACGAAGTAGAGCTCAGCGCGATACATGTTGTCGCCGCTCGCCCAATCCACGATGTCGCCGAGGAACGGGATCAACGCACCGTCGAGCGTCGAGCGCCCTTGGGGCAGCGCGCCCACTACCTTACCTTCCTTTATGAAGAGCGCCGTCTCGTCCGGCTCGACCGTGACCTGTGTGAACTTTCGGATGGTGAGATCCGGCCACTTGTAAAGGATCGCACCCTTCGCCTCATCGGGACGCGCGATGAACTGCCGATTCAGATCGTTTCCCTTACCGAATAGGCTCACGATGCACCTCATGCCGTATGTGTGGCATGGGAAATATATGCCGAAACGGCCGGCGAAAGCCATGAGCCAGCGCACGGCGATCAATCGTGGTAAAACAGCCCGCTTCCCGGTGTCACAAGGTCCCTGCATGCACGACTTCAACTCGCCGGCCCGTTGGGCTCGGCTCGCCTTGCTCGCCGGTCTCGCCGTCGCTTCCTTCGCGCGGGCGAGCGCCCCGACCGCGACGCCTGCAGTAGCCGCCGCGCCGCCGCCCGCCCCTGCCGCAGCGCCCGCCGCCGCCGATCACCTGGCCCCCACCATCGCACCTCAATATGCGGAGCTCGCCCGCAAGCTCGCAAAGACGCTACCGGAGTACACCATCGAGCGCATCGAGCCGAGCGGCGTGGACGGCATCTTGGAAGTTCTCATGGAAGGCAATCGCATCGTCTACACCGACACCTCGGGCAAGCATCTCTTCAATGGACATCTGTTCGATATCGACGCGCACGAGGATCTCACCGAACGGCGGATCGAGGCCCTCACGCGCATCGACGTGAAACAATTGCCGCTCGCGGATGCCTTCGACGTCGTGCACGGCGACGGCAAGCGGCAACTCTATGTCTTCGAGGACCCCGACTGTCCGTACTGCAAGAAATTCGAAGAACAGCTGCCGAAAATCAATAACGTGACGCTGCACATTTTCCTCTACCCGCTGACGAGCATTCACCCGCACGCCTACGAGCACGCGCAGGGCGTGTGGTGTTCGAAGGACCGGCAAAAGAGCTGGGCGGACAAGATGCTGAAGGGGATCGATCCCCCCGCGGCGAAGTGTGCCAATCCTCTCGACCGCAATCTCGCCCTGGGCGAGAAGCTGCACGTCGACGGAACGCCGACCATCGTGTTCGCCGACGGCCGGGTGCGCGCCGGGACCATGTCGGCCGAGGACCTCGAGCACTTGCTCGGCGGAGGCTAGCGGCTCTCGCCGGCTACGGCGAATCCTGGGCGCGCAGCAAGTAGCGTCCCTGCGTGAGCACGAAGCGCTTGAACGCCGCGGCGGTGGGCGACAGCCGCTTCTTCGCGAGGTGCGCGACGTGCCACTGCCGGATCACCGGCGTGCCGCTCACATCGAGAATCACCAATCGTCCCGTTTGCAGCTCGAGATCGAGCGTGTGCTTGGAGATGAAGCTCACCCCCATCCCCGCCATGACCGCTTGCTTGATGGTCTCGTTGCTCGCCATCTCCATGGCCACTCGAAAGGTAAAGCGCCGCTCCTCGAAGAACTGCTGCATGGCGAGGCGTGTGCCGGACCCGGGCTCGCGCACGATGAAAGTCTCGCGCGCCACCCGGTCGATGGACACGCGGCGCGCCCCGGCCAGGGGATGGCCGGGAGCCGCGATGATCACGTGCGGATTCGGCGCGAACGGCTCGGCGACCGTGTCGAGCGTCTGGGGTGAGCGGCCCATGATGGCGAGATCCACCTCGTTCGCGATCAGTTGCTCGATGACCGAATCGCGGTTATTCACCGCGAGCCGGATGTCGAGCTGCGGAAAGTCCTTGCCGAAGCTGGCCAGCAGGCGCG
>Ga0302311_10006796_pt1 | contig 11764 bp, 13 predicted proteins | sample III_Palsa_N1_3_FD_200449 | JGI IMG/M metagenome (GOLD analysis project Ga0302311, IMG submission 200449) | Peat permafrost microbial communities from Stordalen Mire near Abisko, Sweden - III_Palsa_N1_3 | ecosystem: Environmental > Terrestrial > Soil > Palsa > Peat permafrost | place: Sweden...
GCGCGTCGTAGTCCAGGAGGATCATGGAGCCTCTCCGATCAAGTGGCCGGAAACATAAGGCGGACCGAGCGCATCCGCCATGCCCGCCGGGCGGGGCTGCCGCGTTTGAAGCCTGAGCCGTTTCCCGCTATCTCGCATTGCAGCATGGATGCCATTTCGACTGTCGATCCGCTGTCCCAGGGTCCGCTGCCTGCCTACCGGGCGCTGGTCGCGGACGGGCGGCTGGTCTCCGACCCGGCGCAGCGCATGGCGGCGGAGCGGTTGCAGGCGCTGTGGACGAGGCTGCGCGGCTACGACCCGCCGCTGCGCGCCGCGACCGGCAATTCGCTGCTGTCCCGCTTCCTGCGCCGCAAGCCTGCCGAGGGCGAGGATGAGGCGCGGCCGAACGGGCTGTATCTCGTCGGCGAGGTCGGCCGCGGCAAGTCGATGCTGATGGACCTGTTCTTCGCCGCCGCCCAGCTCACGCGGAAACGGCGCATCCACTTCCACCAGTTCATGCAGGACGCGCACGCGCGCATCCATCGCTGGAAGCGCGAAAACCCGAACGGCGACGACCCGATCCCGCCGCTCGCCGACATGATCGCGGCGCAAGCGGCGCTGCTGTGTTTCGACGAGTTCCAGGTCAACGACATCGCCGACGCGATGATTCTGGGACGTCTGTTCGCCGCCCTGTTCGAGCGTGGCGTCGTCGTGGTGGCGACCTCCAACACCGCGCCGGACGATCTGTTCGCCGGGCAGCCGGGGCGGGATGCGTTCCTGCCGTTCATCGCGCTGATCAAGCAGCGGCTCGACGTGCTGGTGCTGGAGGCCGGGCGCGATTTCCGGCGGGCGCGGCTGCGCGGCCTGCCCACCTGGTACATCCCGCCGGATGGGCGGGCGGAGCGCGCGCTGGACGACGCGTTCGCGCAACTGACCGGCAACGCCCGGCCGGGCGAGGAGCGGCTGGTCGTCACCGGCCGGGTGCTGCGCGTGCCACTGGCGGCCGAGGGCGTCGCCCGCTTCGATTTTTCCGCGCTGTGCGGTGCAGCCCTCGGCCCCGGCGACTACCTCGCCATCGCCACGCATTTCCACGCGCTGGTGCTGGACGCGATCCCCCGCCTGAGCCCGGACAACTACGACGAGGCGCGGCGCTTCATCACGCTGATCGACGCGCTGTACGAACATCGCGTCAAGCTGGTCGCCTCGGCCGCGGCGATGCCGGACCAGCTCTATCAGCGCGGCGACGGCGCCAAAGCGTTCGAGCGGACGGCATCGCGGCTGGAGGAAATGCAGAGCCAGGAGTACCTGGCGCTGCCGCACCTGACCTGAGGACAGCGCCTACCGCAGCAACTGTCCCGGCACCGGCCCCGCCAAGTTGAGCGAGCGCCATTTGGCGACGTTCTTCAGGTGGTCTTCCAGCGTCGCCGAAAACGCGTGCCCGCCAGTGCCGTCGGCGACGAAATATAGGTCGTCCGTCGCCTCCGGCCGCGCCACCGCTTCCATCGAGGCGAGCCCGGGGCTGGCGATCGGCGCCGGCGGCAGGCCGTTGGCCCGATAGGTGTTGAAGGGGCTCGCCACATCGAGGTCCGCCTTCGTCAACGAGCGGTCCAGCGTGCCGGCGCCGTTGCTGACGGCGTAGATCACCGTCGGGTCGGATTGCAGCCGCATGCCTTTGCGCAGCCGGTTGAGGAACACGGCGGCGATGTGCGGCCGTTCCTCCGGCCGCGCCGTCTCGCGCTCCACCATGCTGGCCACGATCAGCAGGTCGGTGGGCGTGGCCAGCGGCAGGTCCGGTGCGCGGCTGGCCCAGGCCTGCGCCAGCGACCGGTCCATCGCAACCGAGGCGCGCTGGACGATCGATTCGCGGCTGGCGCCGTAGTCGAACGCGTAGGTCTGCGGCAGCATCGCCCCTTCCGGCGGCGTCGGCGTGTCGCCGGTCAGCACCTCGGACTTGCCGAGCAGGCGGGCGATCTGCACCGCCGTCAGCCCTTCGGGGATGGTCAGCTTGTGCTGCACGGGTTTCGCCGTGCGCAGCACCAGCAGCACCTCGCGCAGCGAGGCGTGCTCCGGAAATGCGAGTTCGCCCGCGTGCAGCTTGCCGTTCAACGTGGTCAGCGTCGCCGCCGCCCGGAAGGCCAGGGTGCTCTCGATGACGCCGGCGCCTTCCAGGACCTCGCCGACCTGCCCGAGCGACCCGTGCGGCACGAGGACGGCGCGGGACACGTCCAGCGCGCCCGGCCGGTCATAGGCCTGCCGCGCGTACCATGTGCCCCCGGCCCCCGCCACGATCAGCAGGAGCAGCGCCGCCAGCCAGGTCGCGCGCAAGCGTCGCAGGGTCTCAGGCCGCCTTCCGGAAAATGATGCAGGCATTGGTGCCGCCGAAGCCGAAGCTGTTTTTCAGTACCACCTCGATCCGCCGCTCCTGCGCCGCCTGCGCCACCCGGTCGATCACGCTCGCACGGCTGGGTTCCTCCAGGTTCAGGGTCGGCGGCGCCACCCCGTCGCGGATCGCCAGGATCGAGAAGATCGACTCGATCGCGCCGGCGCCGCCCAGCAGGTGGCCGGTCGCGGACTTGGTGGAGGACATCGCCACCGTGCGGCCGTCGTCGCCGAACAGGCGCTCCACGGCTTCCAGCTCCAGATCGTCGCCGAGCGGCGTCGAGGTGCCGTGCGCATTGATGTACTGGATGTCCGCGGTGGTCATCGCCGCACTTTTCAGCGCCGCCTTCATGGCGCGGAATGCCCCCTCGTGGCCCTCCGCCGGCGCGGTGATGTGGTGCGCGTCGCCGGACATGCCGTAGCCGCCGATCTCGGCGTAGATCTTGGCGCCGCGCTTGCGGGCGTGCTCGTACTCCTCCAGCACGACCACCCCGGCGCCCTCGCCCATGACGAACCCGTCGCGGTCCTTGTCCCACGGGCGGGAACTGCGGGCGGGCGTCTCGTTGAAGCCGGTGGACATCGCGCGGGCGGCGCAGAACCCCCACATGCCGATCGGGTTCACCGGCGCCTCGGCGCCGCCGGCCACCATCACCTCCGCATCGCCCAGCGCGATCAGCCGCGCCGCGTCGCCGATCGCATGCACGCCGGTCGCGCAGGCGGTCACGGCGGAGTGGTTCGGACCCCTGAAGCCGTATTTGATCGAGAAATTGCCGGAGGCCAGGTTGATCAGCGCCGACGGGATGAAGAACGGCGACAGCCGCTTGCCCTTGCCGGCCAGGATCGTCGCCGAGCCCTCGTAGATGGTCTCCACGCCGCCGATGCCGGAGCCGATCATCACGCCGGTGGCGTTGCGGCCCGCGTCGTCCGTCGGCATCCAGCCGGAATCCTCGACCGCCTCGGTGCCGGCCACCATCGCGTACTGGATGAACCGGTCCATCTTCTTGTGGTCCTTGGTCGGGATCCACTCGGCAACGTCGAGGTTGCCGTCGGCCTTGCTGCCGCGCGGGATGACGCCGGCAATCCGGCACGGCATGTCCGACACGTCGAACGACTGGATCGCGCTGATGCCGGACTCGCCGCCGATCAGGCGCTTCCAGACATGCTCCACCCCGATGCCGAGGGGGGAGACGATCCCCATGCCAGTGATCACCACCCGACGCATCGCTGCTATCCCTATCCTTGGTCCGGGGTCTTGCCCTGGACCCGCACGCTGGCGGGCGGCGCCATAGTGCCGCCGCACCGGTCAGTCGGCCGTGCCACGGTCCGTCGCGTCGTGGACATCACGCCGAGGTGTCGCTCAGGCCGCCTTCTGCTTCTCGATGTAGTCCACAGCATCGCGCACGGTGCTGATCTTCTCCGCCGCGTCCTCGGGGATCTCCACGCCGAACGCCTCTTCGAACGCCATGACAAGCTCGACCGTGTCGAGGCTGTCGGCGCCGAGATCGTCGATGAAGGACGCCTCCGGCGTCACCTTGCTTTCCTCGACGCCGAGATGTTCGACGACGATCTTCTTCACCTTGTCGGCGATCTCACTCATGGAAATACCTGCTCCTGCCTGCCTGTCCTGGTTCAAGGTCTCGTCCAACGACGCAGTTCCCGCGCGCGACTCGTCGTCTTCCGAGTGGTGCCGCACTTCCCCGGACGAGGCGGGGCGGCGCTTAGCACGGTTTTGTCACACGGCCAACCCGGCCGCCCGGCGGCTGCCTTATAGCATCGCCATGCCGCCGTTCACGTGCAGCGTGGCCCCCGTGACCCACGCCGCTTCGTCGCTGGCAAGATAGACCACGGCGGCCGCAATGTCCGCGGGGGCGCCCAGCCGGCCGAGCGGAATCGCCTCGGTCAGCTTTGCCCGTTGCGCCTCCGGCAACCCGTCGGTCATCGCTGTCACGACGAAGCCGGGGGCGACGAGGTTCACGGTGATGCCGCGGCTGCCGACCTCCTGCGCCAATGCCTTGGTCATGCCGACCAGCCCGGCCTTGGCCGCGGCGTAGTTGGCCTGCCCGGAGTTGCCGGTGGCGCCGACGATCGAGCCGATCGAGATGATCCGCCCGGCGCGCCGCCGCAGCATGCCTTTCAGCGCCGCGCGGGCGAGCCGGAACGGCGCCGACAGATCGACGTCCAGCACCGTCTGCCAGTCCTCGTCCTTCATGCGCAGCGCCAGCATGTCGCGCGTCAGTCCGGCATTGTTCACCAGGATGGAGAGCGGCCCCGCTGCGGTTTCGGCCGCCGCCAGCAGTGCATCCGCAGCACCGGCCTGCCGCAAATCGGCGGCGCAAGCGAAGGCCCGCGGCCCCAATTCGGCGGCCAGCGCCTCCAGCACGTCCAAACGCGTGCCGGAAAGCACCACGCTGGCACCCTGCGCATGCAGCGCGCGCGCGATGGCGGCGCCAATGCCGCCGGATGCGCCGGTTACCAGCGCGGTCTTACCGTCCAAACCAAACATCAGAGCGCCTTTAACAAAGCCTCGATTTCCGCCGGCGTGCCTGCGTTCAGCGCAATTGCATCGGGCGCAATCCGCTTGCCCAAACCGGTCAGCACACGCCCGGCGCCCAGCTCCACAAACCGGTCCACGCCCATGTCCATGGCCGCCACAATGCTTTCACGCCACCGCACGGTGCCGGTCACCTGCGCCACCAGTAGCCGCTTGATATCGCTGGGCGCGGTCACCTTGGCCGCCGTCACATTGGCGATCAGCGGCACCACGGGCGCCGCAAACAGGGTGTCCGCCAGTGCTTCCTCCATGCGATCCGCCGCAGGCGCCATCAGCGCGCAATGGAATGGCGCCGAAACCGGCAGCAGCATCGCCCGTTTTACACCGCGCGTCTTGGCAATCTCCACGGCCCGTTCAACCGCCGCCTTATGGCCGCTGATCACCACCTGCCCGCCACCATTATCATTCGCCACCTGCACCACCTGGCGCAGATCGGGCTCACCTTCGCGCTTCAGCACGGCTGCCTCGGCGCATATCTCAGCCGCGACCACCGCCTCCACACCCAGCAGCGCCGCCATAGCACCCTGTCCCGGCGCCACCGCCGCCTGCATCGCCGCGCCACGCAGGCGCAGCAGCTTCGCGGTCCCCGCCACACTCAGCGCGCCCGCCGCCGCCAATGCGCTGTACTCTCCTAGCGAGTGCCCCAGCACCAAGGCCGCACGTTCGGCCACATGCACGCCGCCTTCCTGAGCCAGCACCCGCGTCACCGCCAGTGACATCGCCATCAGCGCCGGCTGTGCGTTCTCGGTCAGTGTCAGCGCTTCGGCCGGCCCCTCGAACATCACCTTGGACAGCCGCTGGCCCAACGTCTCGTCCACTTCGTCGAACACCTCGCGCGCTGCGGCGAAGGCCGCCGCCAGGTCGCGCCCCATGCCAACGCTTTGGCTACCCTGGCCGGGAAAAATGAACGCGGTTGGCATGCAGGGGAATTCCACTTTGACAGGCGCGGCGGTATCACGCCCGCCGCCCACGCTGTCAAATACCGGCCACAGGCAACCCGCGATTGCCGGAGAAATGTCGGCGGCGGCAGCGGCTCTGTCTGGCTCTCCGCAAAGGTCCCGTTCTATGGTTCGCGCATGCCCAGTTTGATCGAATCCCTGATCGCGAGCGCCATCGAACGCCCGGACAATGTACGTATCGCGATCACCAAGCGACCGGCCCCCATGCGCCCGCGAGAGCTCTTCGAGGTTTTCGGCGCCATGGGCGTCACCGCCAGCTTTGGCGGTGTTATCCGCTCACTCGATTTCAGAACGATGGCGCCAAGCACGCTGGCCAACGTCATCCTCGGGCGCTGGCTGACCAATGCCGAACTGGCCGCCCTGCCCCAACCCTATCACGCGCCTACCCATCTGCGGGAGATGATGGCGTCCGAAGAATTCCGCCGGCCCTTAATCCGCCGGATCTGCGAGGCTTTTCCCGAAAAGCGCCGCCTCATGCATGTGCGCATTCCCAGCTGCGCCGGCCGCTACACCGCGGCACTCCTGGAAACCGCCTATCCTGTCCTACGCCAGGACTACGCAAGCAAAGCCTTCGCCAGGGTCGAACCACTGGCGCAACACCTCGGCGCCATCCTCAGCCGCATCGATACCGCGCGAGGCGTGGTGTTTAGCGCACCGCACATGGGCATATTTCTGGCAGCACCCGAACGCACCCCTGCCGGCGACGACTATTTGGGCTGGACACTCGACCAGTCTCCCTGCCGCGCCATCGACCTGCTATTCGCAACCGTCCGGTCCCCGGTATCCCTGGCGCTCAGCCAGGCCAACGGCACGATCATGCGGCTGCGCGCCACGCCGCAGGCCGAAAACCTGCGCGCCATCGCGCGCGCGCTCGGCCACCTACCGCCGGCCGACGCGCCTGCCGCTGCCTGGAAAACGGTCGGCCAGAAGTTGATTGCGGCGCATTTGCCGCTCAATCCCATTTGCTCGGCGCTGGGCGACGGCACCGCAGAAGGCGCGTTCGCGGCCTGTGCCCGCGGGCCCGTCGAGATTGTCGAGCTAGAACGCCACAGCGCCTGGTGCCGGACAACATTCACTGCCCCGCCTTATGAACCCATCGGTATATCGGAACCGACCTTGCGGCTTTCGGATCTGACGCAGGCCGATCATGCGGCCATTAAGGATCGGATGGGACAGGACATGATCTTTTACACGCGGTTTCGGCGGGTGATCGAGGCTTCGGACCTGCCGGCGGCCGATGGGCATCAGCTAGGGACGCCGACCACCGCGTAGGAAAAGGCCAGGGCCTCTGCCCTTGGCCCTCGCGCCAAGCAGCCTTTCAACATTATGCCTTGCCCCAATTTGGCAAAAGTGCTTGATGCGCCGCTTCCCTGCCAGAGCGCGGCATCGCTCTGGTTATGCCCATTTCCGGGCCACCAGCCATGGGGAGTAAACATGCCACTTTATGAATGTGTGCTCATAGCACGCAACGATGTCACGCAGCAGCAGGTCGAAGCGGTCGCCGATCAGGTCGCCACCCAGCTCGAAACCGAAGGCGGCTCCGTCGCCAAGCGGGAATACTGGGGCCTTCGCTCGCTCTCCTATCGCATCAAGAAGAACCGCAAGGGGCATTACATGCTCCTGGGTCTCGACGCACTGCCCGCCAGCGTCAAGGAAGTGGAACGCCAGCTGAGCCTCAACGAGGACGTGCTGCGCTTCATGACCATCCGCGTGGACAAGCTGGAAGAAGCCCCCTCGGCCATCCTGGCCCGCAAGAGCGACGACCGTGAGCGCAGCTTCCGTGGGCCAAAGCCCGCCGGCCGCTTCGAATCCGGCCGCACGCGCCGCGGCTATGACGACCGCGAGGAATTCCGCGCCCGTGACCCCAACGAGCTGATCGAGGAATAAGCGATCATGTCAGACACCACAGACGTTAATCCCGCCGCCCGCCGCGCCGCGGTTGGCGCCCGCCGGCCGTTCTTCCGCCGCCGGAAGTCCTGCCCGTTCTCCGGCCCCACCGCGCCGAAGATCGACTACAAGGACGTGCGCCTGCTCAGCCGCTTCCTCTCCGAGCGCGGCAAGATCGTGCCCTCACGCATCACGGCCGTCTCGGCCAAGAAGCAGCGCGAGCTGGCTCAGGCCATCAAGCGCGCCCGCTTCCTGGCGCTGCTGCCCTACATCGTCGCGTAAGGGGCAAGCTCATGGCACAAATTGAACTGATCCTGCTCCAGCGCGTCGAAAAACTCGGCCAGATGGGCGACGTGGTAAAAGTGAAGCCGGGCTATGCCCGCAACTTCCTGCTGCCGCAGAAGCGCGCCATCCGCGTCAACAAGGCGAACCTGGCCCGTTTCGAAGAGCAGCGCGCTCACCTCGAAGCGCTGAACATCAAGCGCCGCGAAGAAGCCGAGCGCATTGCTGAACGCGTCGGCGGCCTCACCGTCGTCCTGATCCGCCAGGCCGGCGAATCGGGTGGCCTCTACGGCTCCGTCACCAGCCGCGACATCTCGGACGCCGCCACCGCCGCGGGCCTGCAGATCAGCCGCGACCAGGTGATCCTGGAACATCCGATCAAGACACTGGGCCTCACCCGCGTGCGCATTGTGCTGCATCCGGAAGTCTCCATGCAGATCACGGTGAACATCGGGCGCTCCGTCGAGGAAGCCGAGAAGCAGGGCCGCGGCGAAGCCGTGGGCCGCGATGCGGCCGAAGCCGAGGAAGACGCACGGGACGAACAGCCCGAGACCGTCGATGCCTTCGGCCCGGACGATCAGCCCGACGTGCCGTAACACGCGCCACGGCGTAGTACGAAAAAAGGCCAGCGGATCCGTCCGCTGGCCTTTTTTCGTTCCCCTGGCGCTATCCTTCCGCATCCTGCAGCGTTGCATCCATTCGCCAACCGGCCAGGATGCCGAGATGCAACCTCTTCTCCATGCCGTCCTCACGCGCCTGATTAAAGTGGGCCGTTTCACGGTCCGCTTCCCTAACGGCCGCACCGAATCCTACGGTCCCGGGACCGCACAAACCGCCACCCCTGCCGCCGGCGTGGCACTCGCGGACTGGGCCACGGCGCGCCGCATGCTCACCAACCCCGCGTTGGAATTCGGCGAGGCGTATGTCGATGGCCGCCTGCAGCCCCTGGATTGCACGCTACCGCAGTTGATGGATTTCCTGTTCGCCAACCTCTCGGCCGGCGGCCGGCATCCCGCCCTCGGCATCCGCCGCGCTCTGGCCCGCGTACATCGTGCGTTGTTCGGCGCCAACCACATGCCCCGCGCCCGCCGCAACGCGGCCCACCATTACGATCTGAACGGCCGCCTCTACAGCCTGTTCCTGGACCGCGACCGGCAATATTCCTGCGGCTACTTCGCGAACGGCGACGAAACCCTCGAAGAAGCCCAGGCCGCCAAGAAGCGCCACATCGCCGCCAAGCTGGTGCTGGACCGCCCCGATCTGGAAGTGCTCGACATCGGCTGCGGCTGGGGCGGCATGGCCATCACGCTGGCCCAGGAATACGGCGCCCGCGTCACCGGCATCACGCTCTCCGTGGAACAGCACGCCGAGGCCGAGGCCCGGGTCGCCGCCGCCGGCCTCTCCAACCGCATCACCATCAAGCTGCAGGATTACCGCGACCTCGCCGGTCATTTCGACCGTATCGTTTCGGTCGGCATGTTCGAACATGTCGGGCTGACCCATTACGGCGAGTTCTTCGCCACCGTCCGCCGCCTGCTAACGCCAGACGGCGTCGCCCTGATCCACGCAATCGGCCGCGCCGACGGCCCCAGCGTCACCAACCCGTGGCTGGAACGCAACATCTTTCCCGGCGGTTACTCCCCGGCCCTGTCCGAGGTATTCGCGGCGGTCGAGAAAAGCCGCCTGATCGCAACGGACGTCGAAATCCTGCGCCTGCACTACGCCGAAACCCTCCGCCACTGGCGCCGCCGTTTCGCCGCCAACCGCGACACCATCGCCTCGCTCTACGACGAACGCTTCTGCCGCATGTTCGATCTTTATCTCACCGGCGCCGAAATGACGTTCCGGCGGCTGGGGCACATGGTTTGGCAATTGCAAATCGCCCGCGGCCACGAAGCCGTGCCCCTGACGCGCGATTATATGCTGAACGCGGAACTCGCCCCTTCCAACGCCGCGCGGAGCGCCCGCACCACTGTCCCGCCCACGCTAAGCCGGGATACCCGTTAGGAAACGGTAGGGTAAAGGCAAGCAGTTCTTTTTTGGAAAAAAGAACCAAAAAACTTTTGATCCTTTAGGCGCGCGTTCGATCCAACGCGCGCCCCGATAAGCAAAAGTTTTTGTTTCTTTTTTCAAAAAGAAACGCTTTCTTCCTATACGCCCGTCACCGCGAGGTTTGCATTCCGGCGGCGGCGCAACGCTCCTAGCCCGAGCAGCCCACTCGTGAACACGACAAGCGCGGCCGGCTCCGGCACCTGGCTATCCACGGTAACGGTGCCGGTGCTGATAGCACCCACATCCCAATCACCCGACGAAGCATCCCCCACACCCAAATCCTGCACCCAGAAGAACTCATTCGGGAAATAGTAGCCCGGCTGCTGGTCGGTCATGAAACTGAGGCCCGTCAGCACGCCGTTGGTGAACACCGCGTTGAAGGACTCTACGTCGCCTAGCCCGTATGTGTAGTCATCCGTGCCGCCCAGGCTCTGGGAACTTAGGACCAGATTAAAGCTGAAACTGGTAAGATCGCCCAACCCATCTGTAGTGAACGCGCCGCTGCCCGAGGCCAGGATATCGGGAGCAAACACATCTCCGCTGCCGGTATATGAAAACGCGGCACTCTGCGCATATGCGGCTGCACCGGGCACTACCGCTACAAGTCCCGCCAACATCGCCAACACCCTGGAAAACTTCATACCCAGCCCCTCCCCACCAAATGCACCATCGGATGACGCACCAAACCGGCGGTCCCTGGCTGCATTCATATGCGCAAGGATTTGGTCCATCAACGCATATTGCCTAGTAAAAAACGCACGCTGCTTAAAAAATGCGGAGCGTGACCAGAAAAGCGTATCTCCTTCCCGCCGCCGCCGCATGCCCGGCCCGGCCAGCCCGGAACAACTCCTTTGCTGAAACTCCGCATCATCCCCTGCCTGGACGTGAAAGACGGCCGCGTCGTCAAAGGCGTGAACTTCGTCGACCTGCGCGATGCCGGTGACCCCGTCGAGCAGGCGGCGGTGTACGACCGCGCCGGCGCCGACGAGCTCACCTTCCTGGACATCACGGCCAGCCACGAAAACCGCGACACTATCCTCAGCGTCGTCGCCAAAACCGCCGAGCGCATATTCCTGCCCCTCACGGTCGGCGGTGGCATCCGCGCCACCGACGACATCCGCCACCTGCTGCTGGCCGGCGCGGACAAATGCAGCATCAACTCCGCCGCCGTCGCCCGCCCCGAGCTGGTGCGCGAAGCCGCCGAGCGATTCGGCAGCCAATGCGTGGTTGTCGCCATTGATGCCCGGGCCACCAAAACCGGTGGCTGGGAGGTGTTCACCCATGGCGGCCGCACCCCCACGGGGCGGGACGTGATCGCCTGGGCCCGTGAAATGGAGGCCTCCGGCGCCGGCGAAATCCTGCTCACCAGCATGGACCGCGACGGCACCGGCGCCGGATTCGACCTGGACCTGCTGCGCGCCGTTACCGCGGCGATTCGCCTTCCGGTGGTCGCGTCCGGTGGCGTCGGCACCATCGACCACTTCATCGAAGGTGCCCGCGCCGGGGCAACGGGCCTGTTGGCAGCAAGCGTTTTCCATTTTGGCACATTCACGATCCCGCAGGTGAAGCGGGCTTTGGCCGAGGCTGGCCTACCGGTGCGCTTGCCGCGCCCGGCGGCTTGAAGGACAATCGGCACGTGGCGAAAAAAGTTCTAAAACTCACCAAGCCGGGCAAG
>Ga0302311_10006805_pt1 | contig 11753 bp, 8 predicted proteins | sample III_Palsa_N1_3_FD_200449 | JGI IMG/M metagenome (GOLD analysis project Ga0302311, IMG submission 200449) | Peat permafrost microbial communities from Stordalen Mire near Abisko, Sweden - III_Palsa_N1_3 | ecosystem: Environmental > Terrestrial > Soil > Palsa > Peat permafrost | place: Sweden...
CGCCGGCGGGCGACGTCGACTACTACGTCCTGCGCGTCCAGCAGCCCTCGCTGGCGCACTTCGAGCTCTCCGGGCTGGACAAGGTGGACCTCATCCTCTCCGTCGTCGAGCCCGGCGCGCGGCCCGGCACCGAGCGGGTGGTGCTCAAGTCCAACGATGGCGCGGTGAAGGAGCCGGAGCGGCTCAACAGCGTCGCCTGCGCCCAGGAGTGCTTCGTGAAGGTGGAGGGAGCGCCGCGCAAGGTGGACGGGAAGTGGGTCCGCGACTTCGAGAATGCCGAGCAGCCCTACCGGCTGAGTGTCGTCACCACGCCGGACACCGGCGCCGAGGAGCGGGAGCCGAATGACTCGCCGGAGACGGCCACTCCCCTCTCTCCGGGAAAGCCCATCCGTGGCACCGTGTACCCGAAGCGCGACGTGGACTACTTCCGGCTGGACCTCGGCGACCGGCCCGTCAAGACGCCGCTCAGGGCCACCCTCACCCGCATTCTCAAGGTGGAGGTGGCGCTCTACCTGTACCGCCAGGAGGCGGACGGCACGCTCACCCTGGTGCAGACGGCGGACCGCGCCAAGGGAGACGCCCCGGAAGTCATCCACTACGCGGCCGAGCCCGGGACGTACTTCTTCAAGGTGGACGCGAAGAATCGCGAGTCCAACTTCCAGGACAGCTACCAGCTCACGGTCGAGGAGTCAGACTAGAAGCCGCCCCGCCCTTCGCTTTGCTCCCGGGGGCCGCCGGTTTCGTCCACTCGTCGAGCCAGTCCAGCACCGTGTGGTGCCAGAGGATGCTGTTGGCTGGCTTGAGCACCCAGTGGTTCTCGTCTGGAAAATAGAGGAAGCGGCTCGGGATGTTGAGCCGCTGCAGCGCGGTGAAGGTGGAGATGCCCTCGGTGTCGACCACCCGGTAGTCCTTTCCTCCGTGGATGACGAGCATCGGCGTCTTCCAGTTCTTCACGAAGTTGATGGGGTTTTGGAAGGCGTAATTCTCCGGGCTCGACCAGGGTGTCCCGAGTCGCTCCCACTCCGAGAACCAGAGCTCCTCGGTGGTGAAGTAGGCGCTGCGCTCGTCGAAGTCGCCATCATGCGTCACCAGGCAGCGGAAGCGGTCCGGCCAGTTTCCGGCGATGAAGTTGACCATGTAGCCGCCGTAGGACGCCCCCAGGGCGCAGGCCCTCTGGCCATCCAGGAAGGGGTACTTTTCGAGCGCGGCCTCGAGGCCCTTCTTCAGGTCGACGAAGGGCTTTCCGCCCCAATCGTTGCGAATGGCGTCGGTGAAGGCCTGCCCGTACCCGGTCGAACCGTGAAAATCGACCATCACCGACGCGTACCCCGCGCCCGCGTACACCTGGGGGTTCCATCGGTAATGAAACTCGTCGGAGAAGCTTCCCTGCGGACCCCCGTGGATGAGGAAGGCCAGGGGCACCCGCCGGCCAGGCTGGAAGTCGACGGGCTTCACCAGCCAGGCATGCACGGTGTCACCGCCGGCCCCGAGGAAGGTGAATTGCTCGGGCTCCCCGAGCTTCACCGTCGCCAGCCGGGCGGCGTTGAGGGAGGTGACGGGCGCAAGGCCAGTCCCGTCGAAGCGGATGCGCTGCAGCTCCGCCGGCGAGCGCAGGGTGTCCAGGCTGAAGACAATCTCCGAGCCGGCGATGCGCGGCGATTCGACGCGCCCGTGGCTCACTAGCGCTCGCGTCTTGCCCGTCGCCACGTCGATGGCGAAGAGGGACTTGTTCCCCAGGTCATCGGCGGTGACGAAGAGGGTCCTTCCGTCCGGCGAGAAGATGGTCCCGTCGGCCGAGCGGTCCCAGTCTTCGGCGAGAAAGCGTTCGCGGCCGCTTTCCCAGTCGCGAAGGACGAGGCGCCAGCGGTCGGCCTCGTACCCCGGGCGAGCCATGGCCTTGTAGAGCAGCGTCTTCCCATCCGGGGAGAAGACGGGCCCTGTGTCCCAGGCGCGGTTGGCGGAGGTGAAGTCCTTCGGCGGTGCGGAGCCGTCCACCGGCGCCGCGAAGAGGTCGAAGTTGGTGGACCAGGGTTCCTCTCGCCCAACGTTGCGCGCCGAGAAGACCACCGAGCGGCTGTCCGGGGTGAAGACATAGTCCTCGGCGCCGCCGAAGGGCTTGGAGGGGCAGTCGGCGTCGAGGCCCCGCATCACGTCCACCGCCGTCCCGGCGCCACTGACGGGCAGGACGAAGACGTGTGAACGGCGTCCATCACTCCAGGTGTCCCAGTGGCGGATGAAGAGCGTGTCGAAGACTTGCCCGGTGCTCTTCTTCGCCGCGGAGGTTTCCAGACGCTTCTTCGTGCACTCCACGTCCGGGCAGCTAGCGAAGACGTCCAGGCTGACCGCCAGGCGCGTCCCGTCGGGGGACAGACGGAAGCTACCGACCTCGAGCGGCAGCCGCGTCACCGGCTCCGCCTCGCCACCGTCGACGGGAATGCGAAACACCTGCGCCGCGCCCGAGCGCGCGGAGAGGAAATACACCCACCTGCCATCCGGTGAGAACGCCGGCGCCTCGGCCGAGCCGTGGGCCGTGAAGCGGCGCGCGCCGCCCCGCTTCACGTCGGCCATCCACACGTCCTTCCGGCGCCGGTTGGCATCCAAGTCCAGGGAGCTCACCGTGAAGACAACCCGGCTCCCGTCGGGCGAGACGGCCGGTTCCGAAATCCGGTCGAAGGCCACCAGGTCCTCGACGCTGAAGGGATGGCGGGCGTCGGCGAGCGCCGCAGACGCGACGACGAGGACGGAGCCGAAGAGGAGAGGGGCAAGACGCACGGGAGAGCTCCAGGGCAGAACGGCGGCCGGCGGATATACCCGCTTCGCCCGAAGACTTCGAACAAGGAATGTCCGGGGCGGCGCCTGTGCTTCAAGCCTTGGGGGGCCAGAGCATGAAGGACGACGTCCTCCGCATGTACTCGCGGTAGCCGGGCTTGGTCGCCAGGAGGTGCGCATCGAGGAGGCCCACCCCGGAGACCTTGAGGAGGAGGAGCGTCATCAAGAGCGGCCCGAGGAGGCACAGCCACCCGTAGGGCTGTCCGACAGCGAAGAACCCGAAGCCCCACCACAGGAGCGCCTCGCCGAAGTAATTCGGGTGTCGGCTGTAGCGGAAGAGGCCCGTGGAGAGGACCTGCCCCCGCCGAGAGGCGTCGCGGCGGAAACGCTCGAGCTGTCCATCCGCAACCGCCTCGACGGCGAAGCCAACCCCGAAGAGGAGAAGCCCGGCCAGGGACGCCGCGCGGATGGGGTCCGGAAGAGACGCGCTGGCCGCCCGCTGCAGCGGGGCCGAGACGAGGAGCACCAGGGCCCCTTGAAGAAGAAACACCTGAAAGAAGCTTACCCACCAGTAGCGCTCAGGGCCGGCGCGCATTCGAAAGGCTGCATAGCGCGGGTCCTCCGGCTTCCCTCGGCTTCGCCACAGGAGGTGGAACCAGAGCCGGAGGGCCCACAGGGCCACCACCCCGAGGAGGAGCTCCTTGCCGGGGGTGAGGCCAGTGGCGGCGACGGTGTGGCCCGTCACGAGGAGGAAGGCCATCGACCACCAGGGGTCGACGATGCTCGCGTCCCGGCGAGCGACGCTGGCCAGCCAGAGGAGCGTCATCAGCACCAGCACGAGGAGCGCATTCTGCCCAAGGAGGGCCGGCGTCATTGGGCCGCACCGAGGGAAGATGCTGGACAGGGCTGTCGTCGCCTCATCCTTCAGCCCTCTGGGACAGCCGGCTCTGGACGGCCCTGCCCACCGCCGCGGCGCTGGCCGTGAGCACCACGCCCCAGGCGACGTCCACCGGCACGAGGGACGCCGGCCAGTCGCGCAGCACCGCCCAATTCGTGAGCTCGTAGCTTGCGTAGACGACGAGGCCCAGCGTCGCGCCCCTTCGCGCGGCAGCGGCCACGCCACTGGCGCCGTCCACGGCGTAGCGCACGATGACGACGACGTAGAGCGCGTAGAAGGCGGCCGCCGCGGGCACGAAGACCGAGCTCCGTCCGAGGGGCCCGAGCGCAGAGGCGTACAGCCCATTCGCGACGAGTCCCAGCCAGGCCCCATCCAGAAGGAGGGTGGCCAAAGCGGTCGCCGCGACAACCACGGCTGTCACGGCCCAGCGGGACATGAAGGGCCGCCCGCTCAAGGCCCACCGGCCCGCGGCTTCGAGAGACGCGAAGCGGCAAGGAGGAGACATCCAAGGGGGCCGCCGGACACGTACGCCTTTCCTGCGAGATGAGCTCTCGACGCTCTGCCCTCCATTATGTGAACGAAATGGTCGTATTTCAAGTGGCAAAACGTCCAAATCGTCCGTATGGTCTCCTGACGATGGGAGAGGTCCTCAGCACCCTGGAAGCGGCCCGCCTGGCTCGAATCGCGCCCTCGAGCATCAAGCGCTGGGCGGACCAGGGGCTTCTGCCTTGCGTGCGCACGGCCGGCGGCCACCGACGCTACGACCGGCGTGCGCTGGAGGAGTTCCTGCGCTCCCGGGCGAGGGCCCCGTCGTCCAACCCCCTCGAGGTCTGGCTCGACCGGCTTGTCCGCGCCCGCCGGCACGAGGTCGAGGGCGCACTGCTCGAGGCGCGTGCCCGGCTCGGGAGCTGGCATCGCGTGGCGGACGAGCTGGGGCCAGTCGTCACCGCGCTCGGGCGACGCTGGGAAGCGGGAGACATCTCCATCGCACAGGAGCACCTCGCTGCCGACTGCCTCTCCCGCTCGCTGGCGCGCCTGGCCGAGTCGCTGCCCGGGAGGCCGGACGGGCCGAGGTGTCTTCTGGCGTGCGCCGAGGGAGATGACCACACCCTCGCCCTCTCCCTCCTCGAGGTCTGCCTGCGCGAGCTGGACTGGGTCCCGGTGTGGCTCGGCCGCCGGACGCCCACCGCGGAGGTCATCCGGCTTGTCCGAACCGGGGACGCCCAGCTCGTCGCGCTCTCCGCCTCGTCGGCCTCCGGCAATGCCAAGCCCCTCAGGGACATCGCCGACAGGGTGGGAGCTGCCTGTCGGGACGCCGGCATCCCCCTCGTCCTCGGTGGGTCGGGAGCCTGGCCGGACAGGCCACGCCAGGGCACTCGCCTCGAGTCCTTCGGCGACTTCAACGCCTTCGTCGCACGGATGGAGGACTGACGATGGTTGCCTTCTCTGAGCCCCACAGGAGCGAGCGGGAAAGCCCGCTTCGGGAGCGCGCCACGGGCTGGGCCGTCACCCTCAGCGAGCATGGACTCGTCCCCGAGGTGCTCCTGCGCGGAGGCATCCGCCGCCTCCTCGCCGACCGCCTGCGGACCGAGGCGGCCCGGCAGCCAGCCTTTCGTGAAGGCTGGCCGAGGACGATGGCCAAGGGCCCTATCGCGCTCGTCCCGGCGATGGCCAACGCTCAGCATTACGGCGTGCCGCCCGCCTTCTTCCAGAAGGTGCTCGGCCGCCAGCTGAAGTACAGCGGCTGTTACTGGCCCGCGGGCGTCGACACCCTCGACGATGCCGAGGAGGCCATGCTGAAGCTGACGGCGGACCGTGCCCAGCTGGCCGACGGCCAGCGCATCCTGGAGCTGGGTTGCGGCTGGGGGAGCTTGAGCCTCTGGATGGCGCGGCGCTTTCCTGCCTCGACAATCATCGCCGTCTCGAACTCGGCGCAGCAGCGGGGCTTCATCGAAGCGCGCATTCGCGCCGAGGGGCTCACCAACCTGGAAGTCCACACCGCCGATATGAACCAGTTCGTTCCGTCCGACGCGGGCTTTGACCGGATTGTGTCGGTCGAGATGTTCGAGCACATGCGGAACTGGGAGGCGCTGCTGCAGCGCGCCCGGGGATGGGTGAAGGACGACGGGCGCCTCTTCATCCACGTCTTTGCGCACCGCCTCTATGCCTACCCCTTCGACTCCGAGGGTGACGACAACTGGATGGGCCGCCACTTCTTCAGCGGGGGGATGATGCCGTCGGTTGACCTGCTCGACCGACTCAGCATTCCCTTCTCCGTCGTCGCCCGGCACACGCTCGACGGCACGCACTACGCACGCACCGCCGAGGCCTGGCACACGAACCTCCTGGCCGAGGCACGGAACATCGAGGCCCTCTTCGCCGCCGACCTCGGCCGGCGAGGCGCGAAGCTCCAGCTCGAACGGTGGCGGATGTTCTTCCTGGCCTGTGCCGAGCTCTTCGCCTTCCGCCGCGGAGGCGAGTGGGTGGTCTCGCACGCGCTCTTGGCTCCCACCGGGAGGCCCGGCGCGTGAATATCGCCATCATCGGTTCCGGCGTGGCCGGCCTCACGGCCGCCCACCACCTCCAACGCCATCACCGGGTGGTCCTCTTCGAAGCCGAGGGCCGGGCGGGCGGGCACACCCACACCGTCCGGGTCATGGAGGGTGAGCGGCCCATCCCGGTGGACATGGGCTTCATCGTCTTCAACACCAAGACGTACCCCAACTTCGTCCAGCTCCTCGCCGAGCTGGGCGTGGGCTGGGCGGAGAGCGACATGAGCCTGTCGGTGAGCAGTCGCCGGCGGAACTTCGAGTACGCCGGCCAGAACCTGGCGACCCTCTTCGCCCAGCCCCGACGCGCCCTCTCCCCGCGCTTCTTGCGAATGGTGCGGGACATCCTGCGCTTCAACCGGGAAGCGGGCGAGGTGCTCTCCGATGGGCCGGAGACCCCGGTCCTGGAGTGGCTCCAGCGCCGTGGCTATTCCGATGCCTTCGTCGAGGACTACTTCTTCCCGATGCTGCGCGCGGTGTGGTCCGCAAACCGGGACATCGCCGCGCGCTTTCCGGCCCGTTTCCTGGTGCGCTTCTTCGACAACCACGGCTTTCTCCAGCTCCGCAACGCTCCGCGCTGGCTCACCATCCCCGGAGGCTCGCGCACCTACGTCGATGCCCTCTTTCGAGGTTTCTCGGGAGAGCTGCGGCTCAATGCCCCGGTGCGGTCGGTCACGCGCACCGGGAACGGCGCCCTCGTCCACTGCGATGGCGCCGCCCCACAGCGCTTTGACCACCTGGTCATTGCCTGCCACGCCGACCAGGCGCTCGCCCTTCTTGCCGACCCCTCCGACCTCGAGCGCACGACGCTCGGCGCAATCCCCTACCAGGCCAACCAGGCCGTCCTTCACACCGACGAGCGGCTGATGCCGAGGCTCCGGAAGACCTGGTCGTCGTGGAACGTCCACCTCGACGACGAGCACGCGGACGGGGCCTGCATCACCTACTGGATGAACCGGCTGCAGCCGCTCGGGGCTCGAAGGAATTATTTCGTGACCCTCAACCGTACCGAGGAGATTCGGCCCGAGCTCATCCTCCACACCGAGACCTTCGCCCACCCCGTCTTCACCCTGGAGGGGGTGAAGGCCCAGGCCAGCCACGCCGAGCTCATCGACCACCGGAGCACGTCCTACGCCGGCGCCTACTGGAGAAATGGCTTTCACGAGGACGGGGTGGTCAGCGCACTGCGCGTCGTCGAGCGCCTCGTGCCGGGGTGGCATTCGAAGCGGGAGGCAGCATGACAAAGAGCGCCATCTACCTGGGGCGCCTCTCCCACGCGCGGTTCGCGCCGACGCGCCACGCCTTCTCCTACCGGCTGTACATGCTCTACCTCGACCTCGACGAGCTCGAGAGCCTGCCCTCCTCGGCGCTCTTCGGCATCGAGGCCAGCAGGCCCCTCTCCTTTCGCAGGCGCGACTACCTGGGGAGGCCCGAGCAGCCACTGAAGGAAGCCGTCCTCGACGAGGTGGAGCGCGTCCTCGGACAGCGGCCGGAAGGGCCGGTGCGGTTGCTCACGCAGGTCCGGGCCCTCGGCTACGTCTTCAATCCGGTGAGCTTCTATTACTGCTTCACCAGGGACGGCGGCGCGGTGCAGGCCGTGGTGGCCGAAATCACCAACACGCCTTGGGGAGAGCGTCACCGCTACGTGCTTTCTGCCGAGCGGCACGGAGCCAGAGCACGCTTCGAGAAGGCCTTTCACGTCTCTCCCTTCTTCCCCATGGAGCAAACCTACGACTGGAGCTTCTCCCCGCCGGGAGAGCGGCTGTCGGTGGGAATGGCCAACGAGCAGGACGGCCGGACCGTCTTCCGGGCTCGCCTCGTGCTGGTGCGACGCCCCTTCTCGGTGGGACAGCTCGCGCGCGTCGCCCTCGGACTGCCGCTCATGGGCTGGACCGTGCACGCCGCCATCTACCTGCAGGCGCTCCGGCTCTGGTTGAAGGGGGCGCCATTCTTCGCCCATGCCGCCCTCGGTGTGGGGGGCGCTCGAAGGACGGCCGATGATTGACCTCTCGCGAAGTCTCGCCCCGCTTCAAACCCGCCCGAGCTTCTCGTCTTGGGCAGAGAAGCTGGTCGCGGTACGCCTGGAGCGCGTCGCCGAGGGGCAGCTCGACCTCGAATGCCAGGGGCGTCTCTGGCGGTTCGGCCGCCCAGCTCCGGATGGCCTTCGGGCCAGGGTGACGGTCCTCGACCGGCGCCTCTTCACCCGGGCCCTCCTGGGGGGCACCCTCGGCGCCAGCGAGGCCTTCGTCGACGGGGCCTGGGTGGCGGACGACCTGACGAAAGCCATCCGCGTCTTCGTGCGCAATGCGGAGCTGCTCGAGGGCTTCGAGCTCGGAGCGTCCCGGCTCGGCAACTGGCTGGCGGGGCTGTACCACTCCACCCGGAAGAATACGCGCGCCGGCAGTCGCCGAAACATCTCGGAGCACTATGACCTGGGGAACGACTTCTTCCAGCGCATGCTCGACCCGACGATGACGTATTCGGCCGCCATCTTCGAGCAGCCGAGCTCGAGTCTCGAGGAGGCGAGCATTCACAAGCTGGACCTCCTTTGCCGGAAGCTCGACCTCGGCCCTGGCGACCACCTCCTGGAAATCGGGACCGGCTGGGGCTCGCTCGCGATGCATGCGGCCTCGCGCTACGGCTGCCAGGTGACGACCACCACCCTCTCGCGCGAGCAGCATGCCCTGGCCACCGCCCGCATCCACGAGCGTGGTCTCTCAAGAAAAGTCACCGTGCTCGAGGTGGACTACCGTGAGCTCGAGGGCCGGTTCGACAAGATTGTCTCCTGCGAGATGATTGAAGCTGTGGGACGGGAGTACTACCCGACCTTCTTTCGCCAGTGCGACCGGCTGCTCGCCGCCGGCGGCAAGCTCGCCATCCAGGCCATCACCATCCGAGACCAGCGCTTCGAGCAGGCCTCGCGCGAGGTGGACTTCATCAAGCGCCACATCTTTCCGGGAAGCTGCATGCCGTCGGTCACGGCTCTCCTCCAGGCGGCCACCCGGGCCAGCGCCCTCACCTTGCGCAGCCTCGAGGACTTCACCCCCCACTACGCGCGCACGATGGCCGAATGGCGCGCCAACCTCGCGCCGCACAAGCACGAGGTCATCGCGCGCTTCGGCGAGCGATTCTGGCGGATGTGGAGCTACTACCTCGCCTACTGCGAGGCCGGCTTCGCCGAGCGCTACATCGGGTCTGCCCAGCTCGTCTTCGCAAGAGCGGACTCCGTGCGCTGAGGTGAGCCTCACCGCTCGCCGGCGTTTCGCGTAGCGGCCGACGGCGCAAGCAGGTGGAGGCCTGGCGACCCCCGGCCTCGACGGGCGCCGATTGACGGGTCGCGGACGCAGGGGGCATAAGCGCGAACCACCATGCACAGACTCCTCGTCGCCGCCTGCCTGTTGCCCCTGGTCGCTCGCGCTGCGGGCGGGCAACCCTCTCCCGCAGCACCAGCGCCGCGCGCCACGGCTCCCGTCGAGGCGAACGCGGGGTACGACAAGCCCCCGAAGAACATCCTCGACGTCCTGCACGCGCCCTCCCCGCCCGCTCCCGTCGTCAACCCGACGCACGACACGGTGCTTCTCGTCTCCTGGGAGGAGTACCCGCCCATGGCGCGCGTCGCGACGCCCTTTCTTCGCCTGGCCGGAGTGCGCGTCGAGCCGAGGAATCGCAGCCGGCACGACACGCCGGGCGGCTATGGCATCACGGCATGCGCCACCCAATTCGTGCTGGTGCACGTTGCGGATGGCAAGGAGCTGCCCGTGACGCTTCCGCCGGGCGGTTGCCCGGGGAGGCCCCTGTGGAGGGCCGACGGCAAGCGCTTCGCGTTTCAGAACATCACCCCCGATGCCGTGGAGCTGTGGCTCGGTGACACGAGCACCGGCGAGGTGCACCGCGTGCCTGGCGCCCGGCTCAACCCCATGCTGGGCAGTGCCGTCCAATGGATGGCCGACCAGAAGACGTTGCTCGTGAAGCTCGTCCCCAGCGGTCTTGGCCCACCGCCGGCAGCAGCCCTCGTCCCGAGCGGTCCGAGCATCCAGGAAACCAACGCCGAGGCGGGACAGAGCAGCACCTACGAGACGCGCGACACGCTCACCAGCAAGCACGACGAGGACCTCTTCGACTACTACGTCGCCTCGCAGCTGGCGCTCGTCGATGCCGCGACCGGCAGAGTCAACCCCATCGGGAAGGTGGGAGCTTACGACGATGTCGATGCTGCGCCCGATGGGCAGCACATGCTCGTCACATCGCTCCACAAGCCCTACTCCTACGTCACGACGTACGAAAGGTTCCCGCGCGACGTCGACGTCTGGAGTCGCTCCGGAGCCGTCGTGCATCGCGTGGCGTCGCTGCCCCTTGCCGACCGGGTGCCCATCCACGGCGTGCCCACCGGACCGCGCGATTTCGACTGGCGGGCGACCGAACCGGCGACCTTGGTGTGGGCCGAGGCGCTCGATGGCGGGGACTGGAACGTCAATGTCCCGGCCCGCGACAAGGTCATGCTGCAGAAGGCACCCTTCACCTCGCCGCCGGTCGAGCTGACCCGGACCGAGCAACGCTTCGGGGGGTTCCTCTTTGGCCAGCAGGCGCGCGTCGGACTCTTGAGCGAGTACGACCTCAATCGACACTGGACGCGCACCTTCGTCGTCGACCTGGACGACGCCCGCGCCAAGCCGCGCCTTCTCTGGGACCACTCGACGGACGAGCACTACAAGGACCCCGGGCGGCCCGTGCTCCGCCAGCTCTCGAACGGTCCATGGGTGCTGCAGCAGGACGGTGATGCCATTTACCTCTCGGGCGTCGGCTCGTCGCCGAACGGCGACCGGCCCTTTCTCGACCGCTTCAACCTCAAGACTCAAACGTCCGAGCGCCTCTTCCGCAGCGACAAGGCGGCATTCGAGAATTTCCTCGCCTTCACCGGCGCCGACGCCCACAGCTTCATGACCTGGCATCAGTCGCCATCGGACCCACCGAATGCGTTTGCGCGGACGCTCGGGGCCTCAGTCCCGGACGCACCCCCGGGCGAGGCGGTGTACGCGTCGAACGCCAGCGCCATCACGCACCTCCCGGACCCGACGCCGGTGGTGCGCGCCATCAAGAAGCGACTCGTGCAGTACAAGCGCAAGGACGGCGTGGACCTCTCCTTCACGCTCTACCTGCCCCCGGACTACAAGGAGGGCACCCGCGTCCCGGCCATCCTCTACGCATACCCACTCGACTACGCCGAGGCGTCCAAGGCGGGTCAGGTCACCGGCTCGGATGAGACCTTCACCAGGCTGCGTCAGTACCGCCTCCTCCTTCTGGCTGGGTACGCCATCATCGACCAGGCGGCGTTCCCCATCGTCGGAGACCCCAAGAAGGCCTACGACACCTACCTCGAGCAGCTGGTGCTCGACGCCAAGGCCGCCGTGGAGAAGGCGGTGGAGCTCGGCGTCGCTGACCCGGACCGCATCGGCGTCACCGGCCACAGCCACGGTGCGCTCATGACCGCGAACCTTGTCGCACACTCGGACCTCTTCCGGGCTGGCGTGGCAACGAGC
>Ga0302311_10006806_pt1 | contig 11753 bp, 10 predicted proteins | sample III_Palsa_N1_3_FD_200449 | JGI IMG/M metagenome (GOLD analysis project Ga0302311, IMG submission 200449) | Peat permafrost microbial communities from Stordalen Mire near Abisko, Sweden - III_Palsa_N1_3 | ecosystem: Environmental > Terrestrial > Soil > Palsa > Peat permafrost | place: Sweden...
TGTCCGCCGCGAAGCTGACCGCCTGGGCCATGCGCATCCCCCGTGGGGTCGTGCAGATCGCGGGATCGCAACCCACGGTTCGGCGTGTACTGCCGCGCCACAACTAGCGCAATGATTGTTTTTCCGTCGTCACGGCTCCCGCGCGAAGCGGCTGGCGCGGGATCAGCCGCTCAGCACGAGGACGACCGCGCCGGCGCCGATGAGGCCGGCGCTGGCGAGCCTGGCCGGCGTCGCGCGTTCCTTCAGGAACACGATCGCGATCAGCACGCCGAACAGCACCGAAATCTCGCGCAGGGCCGCCAGGCGTGGGGTCGCGCCCAGCCGCAGCGCCCAGAGCGCCAGGCCGTAGGAGACGATCGAACCAACGCCGGCGGCGAGGCCGGCGCGCCACTCGCTGCGGGCGGAGAGGATGAAGGTCGGTCCGCGCCAGAGCGCGAACAGCGCCGCGATGATCCCGCCGTCGATCAGGAAGATCCAGACGATGTAGCTGGGCGCCGAGGGCGCGGCGCGGACGCCTTGGGCGTCGGCCACTGTGTAGAGCGCGATCGAGGCGCCGGTGATCAGCGACCACATCAGCACCCGCCGGTCGAGATGGCGCCCGAACGCGGCCACCATCACGCCCACCGAGACGCAGGCCACGCCGGCCGCGACGGCGGCCGTCAGCGCCTCGTGGAACACACCGACGGCGACTAGCGACGCCAGCATCGGCGCCATCCCCCGCATCAGCGGATAGGTCACCAGCATGTCGGCGCTCTCGAACGCCTTGATCAGCGATGTGAGGTAGACCAGGTGGATCGCGCCGGACGCCGCCAGCCAGATCCAGGCGTGGGCCGGCAGCGGCAGGAAGAAGGCCAGCGGCAGCACGATCAGCGCCGAGAAGCCGTCGATCAGCGCCCGGCTCGACATCTTGTCCTTGCCCGCCTTCAGCACAGCGTTGACGGTAGCGTGGGCCGCGCCCGAGGTGATCATCATCAGGCTGGCGATGGCGGCGGGACTCATGGCGGCGCAGCTACGGCTGCGTTGGCGCGCCTGTCAAAGCCGCCAGTTGGCGCTGGGCCGCCGACGACGTAACAACGGCCGGGGGGCGGCGTAGGCGCCACATCCCGCGGCAGACCGGGGCTCTTTCCGATGCGTGGATTGATGATCATCGCCTGTTGCGCGTCGCTGGCGCTCGCAGCCGGGGCCGCCGCGGCGACGGACGAACACCTGCTGGTGAAACCCTATCCAGCCGCGGCGCCCTGGAAGCGGATTACCGACAAGTCGGGGCCGCAGGGCTGGCTGCATGAGCAGATCCCGGGCAATCATAAGGCCGACGACTACAGCGATATCCTGACCGACCAGGCATTCGCGGGTTCCCGCGGCGCCGACCCCGCGGCGTTCCTCCAGACCATTTTCCAGAACGTCTCGAGCGCCTGCGACGGCGTTCGGGTGAATGGTCCGACGACGCGGCTCGAGGGCGGCTTTAGGGTGGCCTATGGCCAGGTGCGATGCGGGACCCAGCACGGCGAAAACTTCGGCGTGCACATCTTCTACAAACTGATCAGCGGTGATGCGGCGCTCTATTCGATCTCGCGCGACTTCCGGGTGCCGGCCTCGGCCAACGGCGACCAGCTGGTGTTCGCCAAGGGCGAAGCGGCCAAGGCGACGGCGCTACTGAAGGCCGAAGCCGCCGCCGACAGCTATCTGCTGAACCAGGTCTACGTCTGCGGCGGCCGCTCGACCGATCCGCGGTGCGCGCGTTAGGGCTCGCGCCGGCATCGGCGATTGTGGCGGCCTCGCCGCGGGGCTACCCTGACCCGCAAATCTCGATTTCAAAACCGACTAGCGGAGGCCGCGCGATGAGCGAGGGAAAACCTTGGGCGCTGATGCGCCACCACGCCGGCTGGGCCGACATCTTCCACGTCGACTCCGAGACGGCCGATTCAGTGACTGGATTCTATCCGGACCGGGAAGCCGCCGAGCCGGTCACCTACAACGCCTATGCGGTGCTGGCGCGCTTCGCCACGGTCGAGGCGGCCCGAGCCGCGCGCGAGCGAGGCCTCGCGGAACGGCGCAAGCACGACGCCGCCGTCGATGCGGCCGAAGCCGCGCTGAAGGCCGCCGAGAAAGCGCGCGAGGACGCCTGGGTCGCCGGGCTGCGGGGCTCGGACGGCTGAAGCCAGCCCCGCCTGAATTTGCATGCAGGCAGCCCACCGGCGCGATGAATCGGTTTGCCTCGGCATGGATTGCATGCAAATTCTGCCGGCGGCATCGGCGCGCACGCCGTCATACCCATCAGGAATAAGCCATGTCATCCGAGTCCGATGTCCGCGCGCTGGCCAAGCGCTTCTTCGACGCGGTGGAAGGTGGCGACATCGACACGCTCTACGGCTGCTACGCCCCGGAGGCGAAGATCTGGCACAATACGGATGACGCCGAGCAGAGCCGCGACGACAACGCCGCCACGCTGAAGGGTTTCGTCGAGCGCATCTCCCAACGCGTCTACGCCGATCGCCGACTCAATGTGTTCGAGGGGGGTTTCGTCCAGCAGCACGAACTGCGCGGCGTGCGGGCGGACGGCGTGGCCGTGCGGCTGACCGCCTGCATCGTCTGCGCGGTCGAGAACGGACGCATCACCCGCCTCGACGAGTATTTCGACTCCGCCCAGGTGGCGCAGTTCCGCGCCGGCGCCGCTGCAGCCTGACTCAACCGATCGCGCAAAGAGAGCCGACGATGCCCAGACTTCGCCAAGTGTCGCGCGCCGAGGCTAAGGCGCCGATCGTGCTTCGGATGTACAACGCTCTGTTCGGCGACCGCGACCCGGTCAGCCAGCCGGGCACCGCGACCGGCACGCCGGGCGACTGGTGGACGGTGTTCGCCCTCGCGCCCGACATCCTGCAGCACGCGGTCGACGGCTTCGCGGTCTATCGCCACCCCGATCGGCGCATCGATCCGGTATTGCGCGAGTTGGGCCAGACCCGCGCCGGCTGGGTCAAGGGCAGCCAGTTCGTCTTCTCGCAGCACTGCAAGTCGCTGCGCGGCCTCGGCGTTTCCGAGGCGAAGATCGCGGCGGTGCCCTACTGGACCGTCTCGGACCTGTTCGACGACAAGGAGCGGGCGGTGCTGGCCTATGCCGACTGCCTGACCCAGGCCAGCGGCCGAACGCCCGACGAGGTGTTCGACAAACTCAAGACTTTCTGGGACGATGAGCAGATCTTCGAGTTCACCTACATCACCTGCCTTTATGACATGCACGCCGTGATCACCCGCGCCCTTCGGATGGAGTTCGACGACCGGCCCGACCCGATCGTCGAAGTCGCCGCGCCGAAGGAGTTCAAGGCTGCCGACTTCCTCAGCGCCTCGCCGCGCCGCTGACCGCCAACGCCACACCGGAGGACCTACAGATGTCCAAGCAAACCAACGCCGAATTCGAGATCCGCGGCGTCAATCACCTGGCGCTGACCTGCCGCGACATGGCCAAGACGGTGGAATTCTACCGCGATGTCCTCGGCATGCCGCTGACCAAGACCATCGACCTGCCGGGCGGCATGGGTCAGCACTTCTTCTTCGACATCGGCAACGGCGACTCGCTGGCCTTCTTCTGGTTCCCCAACGCGCCGGAGCGGCAGCCCGGGCTCGCCAGTCCGCAGGCGCTGCCGGGCGAGGGCTCGATGATCACCGCCCATGGCTCGATGAACCACATCGCCTTCGACGTGCCGCCGGAGAAATTCGACGAGTACTGCACGCGGCTGAAGGCCAAGGGCGTCAAGGTTTCGATGGTGATGAACCACGACGACTCGCCGTCCCAGGTCAGTCGCGAACTGCATCCAGGCGTCTTCGTCCGCTCGGTCTACTTCTTCGACCCTGACGGCGCCTGCCTCGAATTCGCCGCCTGGACTCGCGCGATGACCGACGCCGACGTTGCCCACGACCCGATGACCGCCGAGGGCGTCAAGGCCGCGGGCGTGATCGTCAAGGACGCGAAGCGCGAAGAACCGGCGCTAACGACCGCCAGCTAGGCCCAGCCGACCTACATCCGCTTATTTCGCCGCGCATCCCACGGCGGGTGCCGGCGGATTGCATCCAAAGTCATATTGCATGCAATCTGGCGCTCCTTTATAGCTTCTCACCAAGACGGATCGTTCGACTGCGTGCAATCGCGGTCGAACGGCGGGCGCCGCAAGAAGCGCCCTTCGATCAGGGGGAAGCTCAGATGACCAGCAGACAGCGGATATTGGCGTCGACCATCCTCGCGGTGGGCGGCCTCGGACTAGCCGGAATAGCCCACGCGGCGACCGACACGGCGGCCGGCGAAAGCGGCGCGCAGGTGACCGAGGTGATCGTCACCGCCGAGAAGCGCGAGGAGAAGGTGCAGGACGTCCCGCTGGCGATCACCGCCTTCAACGCCGAGACGATCCAGAACGCCTCGGTCACCAGCCTGACCGACCTCGACGGCCATATCCCGAACGTCACGCTCGAGCAGGTGGCGACCTTCCCGGGCGCCTCGTCGTTCTCGGTCCGCGGGTTGGGATTCGGCGATGTCGAGTCGACCTTCGAGCCGACGGTCGGGGTCGAGGTCAACGGCGTCTACCTGGCCCGCAACGTCGGCGCGGCGACGGACCTGTTCGACATTGCATCCATCGAGGTGCGCCGCGGCCCACAAGGCACGCTCGACGGCGGCAACACCGTCGGCGGCACCGTCGCCATCAACACCAAGAAGCCGACCGGGGCGTACGACGGCGAGATCGAGCTGACCGGCGGCGATCGCGGACGGCTTGAGGTGCGCGCCGCGGTAGATGCGCCGATCATCAAGGACGTGCTGGCCGTGCGCCTGTCAGTGCTGGACCTGAACTACAACGGCTACCTGCACAACGTGGCCAACAACACCACGATGGGCGGCATCAACTCGCTGTCTGAGCGGCTGACGCTGGTCTATACGCCGTCCGGCCCGTTCGACGCGACGCTGGTGGTCGACCACGACACCGACCGCGACGGCGGCTTCCCGAACAAGAACGGCACGCCGCCGGTCGGCGCGCTGGCCCCGGCGCCGGACTTCCTGCTCGCCGAGATCGGTTTTCCGATGGACCCGACCCAGGGGCCCTACGACGTCGATGTGACGATCCCGATGCACTACGACTACGACACCATCGGGGTCGCGGCGACGATGAACTACAAGGCCGACTTCGGCACGTTCACCTCGGTCACCGGCTTCCGCGAGTTCGACGACAACAACGTCAACGAGTACGGCGGCGCGGGCAACGTCAACTTCTTCGGGGCGATTGGCCCGTTCTTCTCCTCGGCCCGGGTCCAGAACCACGACCAGATGAGCGAGGAGCTGCGCTTTGCGTCGCCGAGTGGCGAGAACAAGATCGACTACGTGGTCGGCGGTTACTTCCTGCACCAGCACTATAGCCTGCAGAACGTTGAGGACGGCGCGCTATTCGGGAACTTCGCGGTCACCCAGTACGCCGGCCAGGACGAGGACAGCTACGCCGCGTTTGGCCAGGCCAACATCCACTTCACCCCGAAGCTGACCCTGACTGCAGGCGGCCGCTACAGCTACGAGGACAAGACCTTCAATAACACGCCGCCCGGCATCAGCACCCCGGACCCCACGCTCAGCGCCAACTGGAGCGATTTCTCGCCGAAGGCGGTGCTCAGCTACAAGTTCACCCCCGACGTGATGGGCTATCTGCAGTATTCGCGCGGCTACCGCAGCGGCGGCTTCAACGGCCGCGCCGGGAGCCCGAGCTCGGCTGGCCCGTACAACGCCGAGCACGTCGACAGCTACGAAGCAGGCCTGAAGAGCGAATGGTTCGACCGCCGCCTGGTGCTGAACGCCGATGCATTCATCAGCAAATACAATAGCATCCAGGAGGAAATTCAGCGCCTCAACCCCCAGACCCAGCTGGACGAAACTGTCGTCGCCAACGCCGGCGCGGCGACCTACAAGGGGGTCGAGGCCGAAGCGCACGGCATCATCGGCGGCGGTCTCTCGGCGGACGCCTCGGTCGGCTACCTGACCGGCCGCTTCGACAGCTTCACCGCCAACCTCAACGGCGACTGTGTTGCGCCGGTGGTGACGAGCTACTTCTGCGGGACCAACAACTACGCCAACATCCCGCTGCCGGACGTCCCGCACTGGAGCGCGAGCCTCGGCCTGAACTGGCGCCACGAACTACCGTTCGGCATATTCACCGCCAACCTCAACGGCGCCTACACCTCGTCCCAGTACACCTCGCTGACGCCGATCAATGTGGTCGCGCCGTGGTTCACGCTGCGCAAGGCCAACACCATCGTCAACACCACCGTCGCCCTCTCCACGCCGGACGAGAAGTACCGCGTCGCGCTCTGGGTGAAGAACCTGACCGACCAGCATGTGCTCTACGACCGCTTCACCGTCGGGCCGCTGTCGTCGCCGGAGAGCTTCGAGCCGCCGCTGACCTGGGGCGTCTCGGTGGGCGCCAAGTTCTAGGACCCTTCTCATGGCCGCCGATCCGACCTGCGAGCCGCAGAACCGGGGCCCGCTCGAGGGCGTGCGCGTCATCGAGATGGGCCAGCTGATCGCCGGACCGTTCTGCGGCCAGTTGCTCGGCGATCTCGGCGCCGAGGTGATCAAGGTCGAGGCGCCCGGCCGGGGCGATCCGATGCGCGAGTGGGGCCAGCCGGGCTTTCCGCTGTTCTGGGAGATCCTGGCCCGCAACAAGCGCACCATCTCGCTCGATCTGCGCAAGCCAGAGGGGCAGGACCTGGCGCGCCGCCTGATCGGCCGCGCGGACATCCTGATCGAGAACTTCCGGCCCGGCACGCTGGAGGGTTGGAACCTGTCGCCGGAGCGGCTGCAGCAGGGCAATCCTGGCCTGATCGTTGTGCGCATATCGGGCTACGGCCAGACCGGGCCCTATGCCGGGCGCGCCGGCTTCGGTGGGATCGGAGAGGCCATGGGCGGCTGGCGCCACATCGTCGGCGACCCGGACCGGCCGCCGTCGCGCATGGGGGTTTCGATCGGCGACAGCCTGGCCGCGACCTTCGGCTGCGTGGGGGCCTTGGCGGCGCTGCGCCATCGCGAGGCGACCGGCGAGGGCCAGGTGGTCGACTCATCACTCTACGAAAGCGTGCTGCATGTCATGGAGAGCCTTGTCCCCGACTACGCGCTCGCGGGCCATGTCCGCGAACGATCCGGCTCGATCCTGCCAGGGGTCGCCCCCTCCAACGTCTACCGCTGCCAGGACGGCGACTATCTGATCGCCGCGAACCAGGACGCGGTGTTCCAGCGCCTCGCCCGGGCCATCGCTCGCCCGGAACTGGCCGCCGATCCGCGCTACGCCACTCATCGCGCCCGCGGCGAGCGCCAGGTCGAGCTCGACGCCCTGATCGAGGCATGGACCCGCGAGCGCCCTGTGGCCGAGGTGGAGGCGGCGATGATCGAGGCCGGCGTGCCGGCCGGGAAGATCTACCGCGCCGCCGACATGCTGGCCGACCCGCACTTCCAAGCCCGCGAGGCGCTGATCGAGCTCGATCATCCGCGCTGGGGGAAGGTGCCGATGCAGAACGCGTTTCCCAAGCTGTCGCGCACGCCGGGCGCCGTGCGCCGCCCCGCCTCGCAGGCCGTCGGACAGGACAACGCCGAGGTGTTTGCGGAGCTGGGGCTTGGGCCGTCGGCGCTGCGGGCGCTTGAGGCGGCGGGCGTGATCTGACCAGACTTGCACATCATCATACCCCCCCTCCGGTCATCACTGTAAGTCCCGGTGACCCAAGCACACAGACCACCGAGTGGCCGCGCGCCAAGCGCGGCCACTGCCTAGAACGAGTTCTTGGGTAGCCGGGACTTACGCCCGCTATGACCGTACGGGAGGAGTGGCGCGTCTGCGTTGGTGGCGCGTCTAACTCTCCGCCTCCCCGCTCGGCGCCAGCGAGCGCAGCAAGGTGTTGCGGCCGGCCAGGATGTGGCTGGACATCACGCTGCGGGCCCAAAGGCCATCGCGCGCTCGCAGCGCTTCCACCAACTCCAGGTGCTGGCTCATGCTGCGCCGCAGTTCGTCCTGGCTGTAGCGAACGAAGGTGCGCAGCACGAGCGGCATCTCGACGATCGACGCCAGCGCCGTTTCCAGCCGCGGATTGGCGGCCGCGGTCACGATCAGCTTGTGGAACTCGTTGTTGAGCTGCGCCACCCGTTCGATCGCCGGCGCCGGCGGCAAATCCACGGCCGCGACCATCTCCCGCGCAAGTTCTCCCAGGCCATCGATTTGGGCGCTGGTGGCCTCCTGCGCGGCGGTCTCGGCGGCGTAGCCTTCCAACACCACGCGCAGGTCGTAGATCTTGAAGATGTCGCGCTGGTCGAGATGGGTGACGAAGGCGCCGCGGTTGGCGATGAACCGGATCAGCCCCTCGGAGTGCAACCGGCGCATCGCCTCGCGCACCGGGGTACGGCTGATGCCGCTGGCGGCGGCCAGACCCTGTGCGGTCAGATGGGCGCCTGGCCGATAGACGCCGCTGACAATCCCGTCCCGGATCGTGCGGTAGGCCCTTTCGACTGCCGCCGCCATCGATGCGTCTCGCCCCAGAACGTCCAAGCTAGGGCCCGCAGCCCCGGCGGAGGTATTGCATCCAATCGCGCAAGCGGCAACGCCGGGGCCGAGCGCCGGGCCCTTAGCTCAGCCGGCCTGGGCGATCGTGGGCGTCGGCGTGGGCGTCACCTCGATCCGGAAGGCCCGGTCGGCCCGCAGCCACTTGCGCGCGACCCGCTGGACGTCGGCCGCTGTGACGCCCGAGAGCCGCGGCAGCGTCTGGCGAATGTAGTCCAGCCGGCGCGGGTCCGTCTGCGCACCCGCCAGCTGGCCGATCCAGTAACCGTTCTGCTGCTGGGCTCGCATCGCCGTCTCGACCTCGGGCCTGACGGCGCGCTGCAGCTCATCGACCGTCACTGGCTGCGCCGCCAGATCGGCGGCGATCGCATCGATCGCGGCGTAGACACGCGAGATCGCCTCCGGCTTGCAGGGCACGAGCAGAGAGATGCGGCCCCACCTTGGAAACACGAGCGAAAACTCGGCGCCGCCCCGCGGCGAATAGGTCTCGCCGTCGGCGGTTCGCAACTTGTCGATCACCCTTTGCTTCAGGATGTCCGCCAGGATCGCCGCCGGGGCGATATCGTCCCAGGCCGCGTACCGATCGGTCGTCGGCCAGCTGATCTCGGCGATGGCCTGGTCGGCGCGGCCCTTGTGGTGGAGTTCGGCCGGCTCGGCGGTCGGCGCGGGAAAGTGTTCCTCGCGCGTCCCTGGCGGCTCGGGCAGGTCCTGGCGTTTGGGCAAGGCGCCGAGGGTCTTGGCGACGGCGGCGATCGACTGATCGGGCGTAACGTCGCCAACCACGACCACCTCGAGGCTCGAGCGCTTGAGGATCGGCTCGATGAACGCGCGCGCCTGTTCGGGCGTCCATCTCGCGCGCAGCTCCGCAGTATCGAACGCCCAGCGCTGATCGCCTGGCTGGAGCAAGGCGCGGGAGTTGCGTTCGAAGACGCCGTCTGGCGTGGCGTCCGCAGCGCGATCCTGCTGCGCGGTTGACACCAGCAGCGGCTTCCAGTCATCCGAGCGCCAGCCCGGCGCTGCGACGGTCGCCGCAAGGTATTGCATTTCCAGGTTGAGATCGGCGACAGCCACCGAGAACGGACCGGTGCCAATCGAAAAGACCTCGTCGCCGGTGTTGGTGAACATGAAGACAGGATGGCCCGGAACGGTTCGGGCCACCTCGCTGGCCCTCAGATCGTTCAAGCCGCCGATCTGGAGCAAGGTCATCGACCAGTCGGACGCATCGAGACGGTCCCTGGGCTGGTCCAGCCGCCCGTGTCCGAAGCGCACCACCACCCGAACCTCACCGGGCGAAGCCTTCGATGGCCTGACCGTCAGCCGCACCCCGTTATCGAAGCGCGCCATAGTGACGCCAAGGTCGGCGACGTCCTTTCGCTCAGCCACTTGTCCGGACGCGCCGAAATCGGTGTGTGTCCAGGGCTTGGCGACCGGGGCGACATAGGCGGCGAGCGGTGCGGCGCCCGCCTGGTCAAGCAGCGCTTCGACTCCTGCCTTGCCGCCGGGAGGCTGGGCATCGGTGGCGATGAAGACGATCGGGCCCTCGCCCGTGAACCGCTCACGCAAGGCGGCGTTGACGCGCTCGAGCGTCAGTCCCTTTGCTGCTGCCTCGAACAGGTCCAACTGCTGCTGATCGCTGAGATCGATCCGGCCTGTCGCAGCCTCGCCGGCCAGCGCGTCGGCGAGGAACGGCGTCTGGTTGACGGGCAAGCTGAAGCTGCCCGCCGCTTGTCGCTGGAAGGCGGCGCGCATTGACGTGATCGTCAGATCGAGCTCGGGCTGTGTCAGACCTCCTGCGGCCGCCTGCCGCTGGGCGGTGGTCAGAATGCCGATCGCGGCGGGAAGGTCGCTGACGAACTGCGCGCCCATGCCCTCGCCGCGGGCGACGCCGTCGATCGAGTAGGATCCGACACCACCGGCGGCGAACGGCTCGCCGGCCGCGTCCTTCATTCCCCTGATGCGCGCCGACAAAGCCGAGTCGCCGATCCCGCGCACGATCTCGTCGATACGACCCGCCCGGCTCTGATCCGCCGCGCGATAAGGCGGGATCCAGGTGAGCGACAGCTGGGTCTGCAACGCGCCGGGCTGAACATCGACCACGACAGTGCGAGCGCGGCCGGCGGGCGTGAACGGCGGCGGGTCCTCGCCGGCGACGCCGCGGCGTTGCCAGTCGGAGAACAGAGCTTTGACCTTGGCCTCAATCGCGGCCGGGTCAATGTCTCCGACCACCACCAGCACGGCGCGCTCGGGCCGGTAGTAGGCATCGTAGAAGGCGCGCAGCTGCGCCGGCGTGGCGTGCTCGATCACCTCGTCGCGGCCGATGGTCGGTCGGGCGTAGGGATGGCCGGGAAACTCGGCTGCCAGCTGCGCCGCGCCGATCTCCACGCCGGGGCCGGCGCGCTGGCGCTCCTCGGCCAGCACCACGCGCCGTTCGCTGTCCAGCGCGTCCTGGGAGAGCGTGAGCTCGCTGGCGATCTCGCGGAAGAACTTCAGGCCGGTATCCACCGACTCCGCGTCGGTCTTGGCCAGGTCGAAGCGGTAGCGGGTCTGCTGCTGATCGGCGCCGGCGTTGGTGTCGGCGCCGAAGCGCAGGCCCAGCCGTTCCAGCGTCTTGATTACCTCGCCGTCGGGGACGTGGGACGAGCCGCGGAAGGCCATGTGCTCGAGCACGTGCGCCAGGCCTTCCTGGTCGTGGGTCTCCTGCATCGAGCCGGCTTCAATGACGAGGCGCATCGAGACCACGTTCGCGGGAAGGGTGTTGCGCCGGATGGCGTAGCGCATGCCGTTGGGCAGCGTGCCGAAGGTCACGTTCGGATTGGCCGACAGGTCACTGGTGGCCTGGGGCCACCCTGACGGGAATGCGTCGGCGACGTCCGGGCGAAACAGCGAGACCGCAAGCACTGCCGCGAAGACGATGCCGAACGCTGCACCAAGAGCGCGCATTGGGCGCCTCCGTTTCATGTGCACGACATGGTCCCATGGTTGCGCTTAGGCGGAGGATCTCGCAACTCCGAGACCGACTGCGGGTGCGGGACCGGCGAGGCGTGCGCCTTCGGCGTAGCCGTCTAGCCTAGTTCGCATCCACGAACACTAACCAATTGAAGTTATTAATATAATCGGCCAGTTCGCGGGTGCGAAGCTCGGCGGCTGCGGGTAGTCTTTGGATCATGCCACTGATTCCAAACAACAAAC
>Ga0302311_10006810_pt1 | contig 11750 bp, 6 predicted proteins | sample III_Palsa_N1_3_FD_200449 | JGI IMG/M metagenome (GOLD analysis project Ga0302311, IMG submission 200449) | Peat permafrost microbial communities from Stordalen Mire near Abisko, Sweden - III_Palsa_N1_3 | ecosystem: Environmental > Terrestrial > Soil > Palsa > Peat permafrost | place: Sweden...
CTCGGCCGCCGCCGCGCCCGCGAGCACCTGCGCCGCGAGGCCCCCGGCCTCGTGGAGGCCCAGGTCGGACGGGCCAGGGCGGACCTGCAGTACTGGCTGCCGGAGGCGTCCCGCGCCCTGGCCCGCTCCATGGAGTGGCGGTACGCCGAAGCCACGGGCCGCATGCAGGCCGCCCTGCGGGCGGCCGAGGAATTGCGCGGCGCCTCTGCCGCCGAGGCCGAAGACAGGGAACGCGAACTGTCAGAACGGGAGGCAGCCGTGCAGCACGCGCTCACCCTGCTCGGCGAGGCAGGCAGGGTGAGCGGGCAGCCGGCGCCGTAGCGTCAGCTCATGCCGTACCGGAGCCCCGGCGCGGTCGCGGCGATCTCCAGCAGCCGGTTGTACTTGGCGGTCCGCTCGCCGCGCGCCGGAGCACCGGACTTCAGGTGCCCGCACCCCGTGCCGACAGCGAGGTCGGCGATGAAGCTGTCCTCGGTCTCCCCGCTGCGGTGCGAGACGAACTGCCGGTACCCGGCCTGGCGGCAGATCCGCATCGCCTCCAGGGTCTCGGTGACGGTGCCGATCTGGTTCAGCTTGATCAGCGAGGCGTTGGCGATCCCGCGCTCGATGGCGCTGGTAATGATCGCCGGGTTGGTGCAGAAGTTGTCGTCGCCGACGAGTTCGACCCTGCCGCCGAGCCGCCTGGTGAGTTCGATCCAGCCCTCGTCGTCGTCCTCGCCGAGGCCGTCCTCGATCAGGTGCACGGGGAACTCGTCCGTGATGGCCGCGAGGCGGTCGATCAGCTGGCCGCTGGTCAGCAGGTCACCGGCCACCAGGTTGATGCCCCGGCTGGTGAGGTCGGACAGGATCTGCCCGCCGGCGTCGTCGCGGGGTGCGATGGTGAAGGAGTAGGTGGTGTGCGGCCCGATCCCGAGCCGCTCGGTCCACCGCCGCCGTGCCTCGCCCGGGGCGCGGAGTACCAGGCTGGCCGGGCTGTTGTCGCGGTCAAGCCGGGCGCTGATCAGGACTCCGGCGCGGAAGCGCAGCTGCTTGAGGTGGTCGCTGATCTCCTCGAAGTAGGCGTCGTCGAGGTCGCGCTGCAGCGTGGCGAACAGCCTCCGCATCCCGTCGGAGCGGAATTTCCCGGCGTTGCCGTCGGCGATCTGCCGTAGCTGACGCAGCCTGGCCACGTAGGCTTCCAGGTGGCCGACCGCGCCGGACAGGTTGGAGGACGCGTTCTGGTAGCTGCCGCCGTAGCCTCCCCACAGGTGCCGCTTGTCCTCCAGGGCGCCGGCCGCGACCGCGTGCATCTGGCGGATCACCTCAGGGCAGTCGAGGCAGTCGGCCAGCACCTGCTGCCGGTAGCGGATCGCCTCCGGGTCGTCAAGGCCGGTGAGCAGGACCTTCGCGGCCACCTCGTACAGGAGCTTGTCGCCTGCGGCCATCGCCTGCAGCAGCGTGGTCAGCTCCAGGTCCTGGATCAGGTCCTCGTGTCCGGGCGGCAGCCCGGCCCCCCAGTCGAAGTCCCGGTCGGAGTAGAGGAGGCAGGCCTTCACGGTGTGAGCCTTTCCCGCAGCCGCTCGTAGGTGACGTCGTATTTCTCCGCGATGGCCAGCGCGTAGGCCAGCCCGTCGGCGGGCTTCCTGACCACCTGGTAGGTGCGCTCTGCCGGGCTGCCGGGAACGATGGTGCTCATCATGCTGACGACCTGGTCGCCGAGTGAGGCCAGCTCGTCGACGAAGGTGACGTACACGCCCAGGGCGCCGAGCCGCATGAGCTTCGTCAGCAGCCTGGTGCCCAGGAAGCGGGCGTCGTGCACGGTGGTGGAGGCGAAGGTCTCGTTCAGGATCACGATGCTGGCCGGGGTGGCCGCCCGCAGGATCTGCCCGATCCGGATCAGGTCGTCTTCCAGCCGGCCGGTCATCGCCGCGAGGTTCTCCTCCTTCTCGAAATGGGTGAAGATGCGATCGGGCAGGAACAGGCGGGCGGTACGGCCGGGGACCGGGCAGCCAACCGCGGCCAGGTGGTGCAGCTGGCCGAAGGCCCGGGCGAAGGTGGTCTTCCCGCCCTGGTTGGGCCCGGTCACGACGAAGATCCGCTCCGGGCCGTCCAGGGCGAAGTCGTTGATCACCACCGGCTTGCCCGCGGCGGCGAGCTTGCGCGCCAGCGCCAGGTCGAACGTGCCGGCGGCGCGGACTTCCCTCGAGCTGGCGGAGACCTCGGGATAGCAGAAGCGCAGCCCGGCGGCCCGGACCGGCGTGATGTAGTCCAGGTAGGCGAGGTAGAACTGGAGCTCCTGGTCAGCATGCCTGATTCCCTCATCGGCGAACGCGGCGTGCTGGCGGCAGTACTCCGCCAGGGCGGTGAACTCCTCCGGGAACAGCCGGGCCACGAGCTCGGCGATCTGGGCGGTGACGTGGTTCATCCCCGGCTGCATCCGGTAACGGATCAGGTAGTCCGTGGCCGCGCCCTGCTTGAACCGGTCGAAGGTGTCAGCACCGCGGCGCTGTAGTCGGCCTCGCCGGCGTAGCGGCTCACCTCGACCCGGTCGCCCCGGATGCGGATGCGGCAGCGGATCTTCCCGAGAGCCTCCTTGCGGCTGCGGGTGTCGCTGGCCAGGGCGGTGAACCCGGCCGAGGCCACATACGAGGCGAGGCAGTCCCGGAAGGCCAGCAGGGCGCGAGAGCCGAGCCGCGCGGAGGCCAGGTGCCCGGCCAGCGAGGTCATCGCATCGCAGTAGATGGCGGCCGCGTCCAGCAGCCAGCCCTCCCGCTGGTGGGTGTACCGCATCTCGCCCAGCTGGCGCAGGTGGGCGCGCACCTCGCCCATCTGGCCGGTGAACCGCCGGACCTCAGCGGACAGGGCGGGGTCTTCCAGGTCCTGGAAGACTTCCTGGCGGTAGCGAACCGTCCCGGCATCGCGCAGCGGGCTGGACAGGACCGTGGTGATGAGATCGCGCTCCTCGCGGTCACCCGCGACCCCCGCCACGATCTGGTCCAGGTTCAGGTCCCGCGCGCGCTTGTCGGCGTCGCCACCTCCTACGTGATCGGGGCGTGAGGCACCGTGCAGTCCCTTTCCGCGTCCACTACCGCCGGCGTCCTGCCTGACCTGTCAGGCGCGCTGATCCTGCTGCTTGCCTTCGCCTGCCTGGCCTCCAAGCTGTTCAACCGGCGGCAACCACGGCGCGGTCTTCGCCTCGTGCCACGAGAGGTTGGGCCGCTTGCGTGAAACCACGGGCCCGTTCGGTAAAAAAGATCTTTTATCCCGAACGGACCGTGGTTTCTGCCGGGGGTGCGCGGGGCGCCCGTTTGCCAAAGCGAAGGAACATGTCTAATTTTGCGACATGTTTCACGATGGTCCGATTCTCTCTGTGGCTGAGCTTCTCCTGCGGCACGCGGCCGCCAGGGGACAGCAGATCGCGTTCTCCGATCCGCGTCGTGACATCAGCTATGCGGACCTAGAACGGCGTACCGCGCGTATCGCGGGTCACCTGGCGGGCCTGGACGTGGCTCCGGGCGACCGGGTTGCGATCGTTCTCGGCAGCCGGGCCGAGGCGGTCGAGAGCACCTTCGCGATCACTCGGGCCGGCGCCGTCGGGGTACCGCTCGACCCGCGCTCATCCGTCGCCGAACTTGCCCGGGCGCTTGAGGACAGCGGCGCCCGCCTCGTCTTCACCGACGGCCAGCGGCTCGGCAGGCTCCGGGCGGCGGCCCCCGCCACCACGATCGTGCTCGCCGAGACGGTCGCGCCCGAGGGCTGCCTGCGGTACGAGGACCTGGCCGGCCGCGACGCGGCCCAGCCCGCCGCCGACTGCCTGAGCCCGGACGCGCCTGCCTGGCTGCACTACACCTCGGGCACGACGGGAGGCCGTAAGGGCGTCCTGTCCAGCCAGCGCGCCTGGCTGTGGTCGGCGTCCGCCCACGCGTCCGCCCTCGGGATCTCCTCCCGGGACAGGCTGCTTTGGCCGCTGCCGCTGTTCCACGCGTTCGGGCACTCGCTGTGCGTGATCGGGACCCTGGCGGTCGGCGCAAGCGCGCACCTGCCGGGCGAGGAATCCCTGCTCGACAGCCTGCACGGCAGACCCGTGACCGTGCTCGCGGGCGTGCCGACCACCTACCGCGAGCTGATCGCCGCGGCGCGGGCCGACGCGAGGCCGCTGCCGAGGCTCCGGGTGTGCATCACCTCGGGCGCCCCGGCGCCGGCCGATCTCACCGCCGAGGCCACCGAGCTGCTCGGGACACCGCTGCTCAACCAGTACGGCAGCACGGAAACCTGCGGTGCGATCGCGGTGAGTCGGCCGGGCGACCCGTACGTCGAGGGCTCCTGCGGACCGCCCATTCCTGGCATCGGCATCCGGCTGGTCGATCCCGTCTCGATGACCGACGTCCCGCAGGATGAGGAAGGCGAGATCTGGGTCCGCGGCCCCAGCCTCATGCTCGGGTACCGGGGCGACCCCGAGACGCCTTTCGCCGACGGCTGGTACCGGACCGGCGATCTGGGACGCCGGATCTCCCGCGGGCGCCTGACGGTGACCGGGCGGGTCAAGGAACTGATCATCAGGGGCGGCGAGAACATCCATCCCGCCGAGGTAGAACGGGTGCTGCTCGCCTGTCCCGGCGTGGCCGACGCGGTCGTGACCGGGATCCCGCATGACCTGTTCGGCGAGGTGCCTGCCGCCTTCGTCGTCCCCGGGCCGGAAGGCACCGATCCGCGGGTGCTGCTCGCGGCGTGCCGCGCGGCCCTGCCGGACTATAAGGTGCCCGCGGCGTTCTACGAGCTGGACGCCGTGCCCCGCACCCACTTGGGCAAGCCCCGGCGGCTAGAGGTCAGTTCCCGCACGGACCGCCCGCTCCGCGCTCCGCTGGTCGCCGGGCCCGCGATCGACCAGTTGGTGCTCACGGAGACCGCCGCCGCGTGCGGTCTCCCGCCAGGGCACTCCCTCGACCCCGGTCAGCCGTTCACCGCCTGGGGCATGACCTCGCTGGCCGGCGTGGTGCTGCGGGACCGGCTCGCCGCCCTGACCGGCCTGGAACTGCCCGCCACGCTGGTCTTCGACCATCCCACGCCCGCGGCGGTCGCCCGTCACCTTCGCGGCAGGCTCTCCGGGCAGCAGGAACCGCACGAGGAAACGGCGGGCGCCCGCCCGGCCGGAGACGACCCGATTGCCATCGTCTCGATGGCCTGTCGCTATCCCGGTGGTATCTCTTCACCCGAGGACCTGTGGCGGGTGGTGTCCGAGGGTCTTGACGTCACCTCGGATTTCCCGGACAACCGGGACTGGGACCTGGAGAGCCTGTATGACCCGGATCCGGACGCGCCCGGCACGTCGACCGCCAGGCGCGGCGGGTTCCTGCGCGACGCGGCGGATTTCGACGCCGGGCTGTTCGGCATCTCACCGCGTGAGGCGCTGGCGACCGACCCGCAGCAGCGGCTGCTGCTTGAGACCGCGTGGGAGCTGGCCGAACGCGCCGGCATCTCCCCGGACTCGCTGCGCGGCACCGACACCGGGGTCTTCACCGGCATCATGTACAACGACTACGCGTCCCGTCTCGGTACCGGGCACGAGCTCGACGCCCAGCTGGGCACGGGGTCGGCGGGCAGCGTGGCGGCCGGCCGCATCTCCTACGCCTTTGGCCTGCATGGCCCGTCGCTCTCCCTGGACACCGCGTGTTCCTCGTCCCTGGTCGCGATGCACCTCGCGGCCGGATCGCTGCGCTCGGGGGAGTGCTCGCTTGCCATCGCGGGCGGGGTAACGGTCATGGCCTCGCCCACGTCATTCATCATGTTCAGCAGGCTCCGCGGGCTGTCGCCGGACGGACGCTGCCGGTCGTACTCCGCCGACGCGGACGGCACCGCATGGGCGGAGGGCGTCGGCCTGCTCCTGCTTGAACGCCTGAGCGACGCGCGGCGCAACGGTCACCGCGTGCTAGCCCTGCTCAGCGGTACGGCGGTCAACTCCGACGGCGCCTCCAACGGCCTCGCCGCGCCAAGCGGGCCGGCCCAGCGGCAGGTGATCAGGCAGGCCATGGCCCAGGCGGGACTGGCCGCCGGCGACGTGGACGTGGTCGAGGGGCACGGCACGGCGACGCAGCTTGGCGATCCGATCGAGGTGCAGGCCCTGCTCGCGACCTACGGCCAGGATCGCCAGGCACCGTTGCTGCTTGGCTCGATGAAGTCGAACATCGGCCACTCGCAAGCGGCGGCAGGCGTCGCGGGGGTCATCAAGATGATCAAGGCCATCGGCCATGGCATCGCGCCGGGAACGCTGAACGTCAGCGAGCCTTCCCGGCACGTCGACTGGTCGGCGGGGAAGATCGAGCTGCTCACCCAGGCAAGGCCGTGGCCGCCGGTCAGCCGGCCCCGACGCGCTGCGGTATCTTCCTTCGGCATCGGCGGGACCAACGCGCACGTGATCCTGGAGCAGCCGCCTGCGCAGGACCCGGCCGGGGGAGGACCGCGAACGCGGCTGAGCTGCCCGTGGCTGCTGTCAGGCGCGGACGAGGCCGCGCTGCGGGCGCAGGCCCGCGCGCTGGCCGCGTTCACCAGCGAGAATCCTGCCGATGTCGCGTTCTCGCTGGCCACCACGCGATCGGCGCTGGCGCATCGCGCCGTCGTCCCGCCGGGGGACCTCGCCGCGCTCGCGGCTCTCGCGGACGGCGTTCCGCACCCGGATGTCACCACCGGCGTGGCCGGGCCGGGCCGGCTGGCCGTGCTGTTCTCCGGGCAGGGCTCCCAGCGGCCCGGCATGGGAGCAGAGCTCCGCGCCGCCTTCCCCGCGTTCGACGCCGCGTTCCGCGCGGTGTGCGACGAACTTGACCCGCGCCTGGAACGGCCGCTGTCCGACGTCATCTCCGCCGGCGGTGACCTGCTCGACCGCACCGACTTCGCGCAGGCCGCGATCTTCGCGTTCGAGGTGGCGATGTTCCGCCTGCTTGAGACGCTCGGCGTGCGGCCGGACCAGGTGGCAGGCCATTCGATCGGGGAGGTGACCGCCGCGCACGTCGCCGGGGTTCTCACGCTTCCCGACGCGGCGGCGCTTGTCGCCGTGCGCGGCGCGCTGATGAGTGCCCTGCCGCGCGGTGGCGCCATGGCCGGCATCTCGGCCACCGAGGAAGAGGTAGCCGAGGCGCTCGCCGGCACGCAGGCGGCGGTCATCGCCGCGGTCAACGCGCCGCGTTCGGTGGTGATATCCGGTGCGGAGGAGGCGGTGACCGAGGTCATGGCGACGTTCGCCGGCCGGGGACGCCGCGTCACGCGGCTGAGGGTCAGCCACGCCTTCCACTCACCGCTGATGGACCCGGTGCTCGCCGGCCTCGCCGCGGCGCTGGGAGAGCTGTCGTTCCACGCGCCGCGGATCCCGCTGGTCTCCACCGTGACGGGCAAGCTGGCCGACGCCGGCCAGCTCAGGTCACCGGAGTACTGGGCGCATCAGGTGCGTGCCCCGGTCCGCTTCGCGGACGCCGTCGCAGCGCTCGGCGAGACCGGTATCTCCGTGTTCGCCGAGGTAGGCCCGTCCGCCGTGCTCGCCCCGCTCACCGGCGGCGCGGTAGCGACCGGCGGTGACGTGAACGCGCTGCTCGCCGCCCTGGGCCAGCTGCAGGTGCACGGCGTCGGCATCGACTGGAAGGCGGCCTTCGAGGGCAGCGGTGCACGCGTGGTCGAGCTGCCGGTCTATCCGTTCCAGCGTCGCCGGTACTGGCTGAGCCCGACCGCAGCGCTGGCGCCGGGAGGCGGGCTCGGGCATCCGGTGCTGAGCCACGCCGCCCCCGTTCCCGGCACGGACCAGATGGTCTGCTCCGGTCACCTGTCGGTGAGCGCCCAGCCGTGGCTCGCCGACCACGCGATGGGCGGTCAGGTCCTGCTGCCCGCCACGGCCTTCGCCGAGCTTGCCCTCCGCGCGGGCGACGAGGCTGGCTGCGGCACCCTGGAGGAGCTGGCGATCGTGGCGCCGCTGAGCGTGCCGTCACCGGGAGGCACGCGGGTTCAGGTCACCCTGGGCGAACCCACGGGTGACGGCGGCAGGAGCGTCGAGATCTACTCGCGTCCCGATGGCGCCCCTGCGCACGAGGAGTGGACGCGGCATGCCACCGGCATGTTCGTGCCCTCGGCACCCCGGTCTGGCACACAGCGCCCGGTTACCGGAACCGCCTGGCCGCCGTCGCATGCCACACCGGTGGACATCACCGGCGCCTACGAGTCGCTGGCCGGCGAAGGCATCGGCTACGGACCGGCCTTCCGGTGCGTGCGTGCCGTGTGGCGCGCGGACGGCGAGCTGTACGCCGACCTTGAGCTGCCCGACTCGGAGGCCGGCGGCGGGTTCATCCTGCATCCCGCGCTGCTCGATGCCGCGCTGCATGTGCCGCTTGTCGCGGCGCCTGAGCTGCGTGACATCCGGTTGCCGTTCACCCTCAGCGGGATGCGGGTGTTCGCTCCCGGCGCGCGGCGGCTCCGGGCGCGGGTGCGCGAGTTCCCTGACGGCCAGATGTCGCTGGCCCTCACCGACCCGGCCGGCGCGCCCGTCGCCGACCTGGACTCGGTGACGACGCGGACCTGGCGCGCCGACGACGAGGCGGGGGAGCTGTACCGGCTCGAATGGACCGCCGTTCCCGGCAGCGCCCAGGTCGCTACTTCCGGCGACGACGTCCTCGCGACGGTGGAGGGTACCTCCCGAGGTCCTGACGTGATCGCCGCCACCCGCGACGCGACCGCCGAGACACTCGGCCTGCTACAGAAGTGGAGCGCGGATCAGGCCCACGCCGGCGGCCGGCTCGTCGTGGTGACCGAGAACGCGACCGGCGAGGACCCCGATCTCGCCGCGGCCGCCGTCTGGGGCCTGGTCCGGTCGGCGCAGGCCGAGTTCCCTGACCGCATCGTGCTCGCCGACGTGGACGGCGCACCGGAATCGGCCGGGGCGCTGCGAACAGCGCTCGCCTCGGGCCAGACCCTGCTGGCGGTCCGGGCAGGGCAGGTCATGGCCCCTCGGCTCAGCCCGCTGCCGCGAGGCCAGGGAGGCCAGGGAGGCGCCATCGATACCAGCGGCACGGTCCTGGTCACCGGGGGCACCGGCGGCCTCGGCTCCCTGCTGAGCCGCCACCTCGTCAACCGGCACGGCGCCCGGCACCTGCTGCTGATCAGCAGGTCAGGGGTTGACGCGCCCGGCGCGCGCCAGCTCCGCGAGGACCTTGCCGCAGCGGGCGCGGAGGTCCGCATCGTGGCCTGTGACGTGGCCGACCGCGGGAAACTGGCGCCGGTCGTGGCGAGTGCCGTACCGCCGGTCAGCGCCGTCGTGCACGCTGCGGGCGTCGTGGACGACGCCGTGTTTGACGCCCTCACGCAGCGGCGGCTGGCGGATGTCCTGCGCCCCAAGGCCGACGCGGCCTGGCACCTGCATGACCTGCTCCCTAAGGTCCGCTCGTTCGTGCTCTTCTCCTCGGCGGCCGGGGTGCTCGGCAACAGGGGGCAGGCCAGCTACGCGGCCGGCAACTCATTCCTCGACGCGCTGGCCCGCTTCCGTGTGGCGCGCGGTCTTCCCGCCGTGTCGCTGGCGTGGGGGCCGTGGCAGAACGAAGCCGGCATGGCCGGCGGCGGCGCACGCCGCGGACGGCTCGTGCCGCTGACCGATCGGCAGGGACTTGACCTGTTCGATTCGGCGCTAGGCGCCCGCGGACCGGTGCTCGCGCCGCTGCTGATCCGCGGGAAGGCCGGGGTCCTGCCGCTCACGGCCGTGAGCAACCCCGCCGGGCCCGTGCGTTCCGTGGCACCGGACGAGGCCGGGAACTGGCGGTCGCGGCTCGCTTCCCTGCCGTCGGCCGAACGCGGTGCCATGCTCCTTGACCTGGTGCGCGGCGAGGTGGGCGCGGTACTCGGGTATGACACCGTGCCGGACCGGTCGTTCAGTGAACTCGGGTTCGACTCGTTCACAGGCGTCCTGCTGCGCAACAGGCTGGGAGTGCTGACCGGGCTGCGGCTTCCGGGAACGCTGACGTTCGATCTGCCGGGCGTTCCTGAGCTGGCGGATTACCTGCTCGGCCAGCTGTCCGGCGACCTGCTGACGGCCGTGCCTGAACCGCAGCCCGAGCCGGGACCGCTGCCCGCGCTTGGCCTGGCCTCGCTGTACCGGCGGATCTGCGAGCAGGGGCGGCCGGGGCCCCGCCGGGGGGGTGGGGGGGGGCCGGGGGGGTGGGGGGGGGGGAGCCCCCCATGCGGAAGGTCAGCCCCCCCTGCGGAGAGGCAGCCCTTGTCTGCTTCCCCGACTTCTTCCCGAGGATCGGCGGGAGCGTGTATGCCAAGCTGGCGGCCCGTTTCGAGGGCGAGCGGGATGTCTTCGAGATCCCGTACCCGGATGCCGACGTCCCCGAGGACTTCCGGACGCTGGCCGGCCTGCACGCGGGAACCGTGCTCGAGCGTTTTGGAGACAGGCCGGTGGTACTGATCGGCTACTCCGCCGGCGGCTGCACCGCGCAGGCCGTGGCCGAATGCCTGGCCGACGCGCAATCGCCGCCTGCGGGCGTGGTACTGATCGACACGTACCTCCCCACGCGGGACGACCCGGACTGGCTGCTCTCGCTCCCGGCCGCGGCGGTGTCGCGGGCCGGGGCGCGGTTCGACCAGATCGTCGGTGACACCGCGCTGGCCGCGATGGGTGCGTACCTGCGGATCGCCGCCGGCTGGCAGCCCAGGCCCGCCGGGACCCCGACCTTGTTCCTGCGCGCCCACGCCCCGGTGCCGGGGATGCCCCCGGGAGAGGAATGGCGCGCGTCGTGGCCGTCGGCTGACCGCACCGCGGACATCCCCGGCAACCACCTGGAACTACTCGATGACCACGTCCAGACCACCGCCGCCGCCATCGGATCATGGCTCGGCGGCCCACCGCACGCCAGGTAGCAAGCTGATGGGAGTGATTCCTATGGGCCTAGCGCTAGCCCTCGTCATCCCCTGGGACGTTTGCCCCCTCGGCGTGTTGCTCAGGCGCACCCTTGATCGCGATCGCCGCGCGGGGCTCGAGAGCCGCGTCGAAGAGCTCGGCCACGGACTTGCGGATCTCCTCGCGCAGAGCCGCCCTGTCCTGGCAGAGGTTCTCGATGTTCCGCTGGTAAAGAACGAACCTCGTTCCGAAGGAGACGCGCGAGCGTGCCCCCGCAGCGAAGTCCCCGCCCAGCCCGCCAAACAAATTGTCCGAATCGCCGCCCCCGGTGCTAGGCCCTTCCAGATGCCACCGGCGATCCGGATCTACACCCCGCCCCTGTCTGCCAGACTCACGTGAGTCTGGCAGACAGGGTCCGGACCGCGGGCACCGGATCCCTCAGGTGGCGATGGGCCGCCCACAGGGCCCCAAGCGGATGATCAGGGCAGCTGCGCGTGTGTTCCCGCAGCGTCTCCAGAGCATCCTTCGCCGATTCCCGGCCGTCATGGCGGTGTTCGGCGGGAACAAGGTTGAGCCACCGCGCCGCGGCGTCTCTCAGCGGCTCGTCTAGTTCGAAGTCGGGCGCTTTGGGGTTCGCCACATAGCCGGGGCCGGAGTGATGGGAGGGCCGGGACCCTGGAATAACGGTGGGTGTCACATCATCTCCGGGCACAGGGCACATGATCGTTTCCTTGCCTCGGGCCGCGCCCGCTAGAGAGGGGCAAGATGTCCGTCTACTCTACCGGGCCGATGCGCGGTGCAGGAGTGGTCAGGTAGCTCTGTCTCTGGCCGCGCCGTTGCCGAGCGCGCTGCGGGGAGCAGCGGCGATGCGCCACAGTCTGCCACGGGTGGCCGCCCGCCTTAGTGC
>Ga0302311_10006813_pt1 | contig 11749 bp, 12 predicted proteins | sample III_Palsa_N1_3_FD_200449 | JGI IMG/M metagenome (GOLD analysis project Ga0302311, IMG submission 200449) | Peat permafrost microbial communities from Stordalen Mire near Abisko, Sweden - III_Palsa_N1_3 | ecosystem: Environmental > Terrestrial > Soil > Palsa > Peat permafrost | place: Sweden...
AGTTCGGCCCGAGCGGCCTGCCCGCCGCCAGCGGCGAGGGCGAGGAAAAGACGGCCACCGACCTCGCGCCCGTGTTCGACGTACCGGTCAACATTTCGGCGGTGCTGGGGCGGGCGCACCTCTCGGTTGCGCAGCTGCTGCAGCTCGGCCAGGGCAGCGTGCTCGAGCTCGACCGCAAGGTTGGCGAGGCGATCGACATCTACGTCAACAACCGACTGGTCGCGCGCGGCGAGGTGGTGGTGGTCGAAGACCGCCTCGGCGTGACCATGACTGAAATCATCAAGGACGGGGACGCCGCGGTCTAGAGGGCGCGACGTCGAGTAAAGGGAAAATGAGATGCGGCTGCTAGTCGTCGGACACTTGAGCGGACAGCTCTCCAGCGCGGTGAAGCTGGCGATGGCCGCCGGTGCGAAGGTGTCGCACGTGGAGACCTGCGAGGCCGCCACCTACGCCCTGCGCGCAGGCCAGGGGGCGGACCTGTTGATGGTCGACTACGACCTCGACATCGCCGGCCTGATCGCGGCGAACGAGGCCGAGCGGATCCGGGTGCCGGTGGTGGCGTGCGGGGTCGGGGCCGATCCCAAGCGCGCCGCGGACGCCATCCGCGCGGGGGCCAAGGAATTCATTCCGCTGCCGCCCGACGCCGAGCTGATCGCCGCAGTCCTGGCCGCCGTCTCCGACGACGACCGGCCGATGATCGTGCGCGATCCGTCGATGCAGTCGGTGATCGCACTGGCCGACCAGATCGCCACCTCGGACGCCTCGATCCTGATCACCGGCGAAAGCGGCGTCGGCAAGGAGGTGATGGCGCGGCACGTCCACGTGAAGTCGCGACGCGCCCAGCGCCCGTTCATCTCGGTCAACTGCGCCGCCATCCCCGAGAACCTGCTGGAAAGCGAGCTGTTCGGCCACGAGAAGGGCGCCTTCACCGGCGCGATCGCGCGGCGGATCGGCAAGTTCGAGGAGGCCAGCGGCGGCACGTTGCTGCTCGACGAAATCTCGGAAATGGATGGGCGGCTGCAGGCCAAGCTGTTGCGGGCGCTGCAGGAGCGCGAGATCGACCGCGTCGGCGGCGGCAAGCCGGTGAAGGTCGACATCCGCGTGATCGCCACCTCCAACCGCGACCTCGGCGAGGCGGTGAAGACCGGAACCTTCCGCGAGGACCTACTCTACCGGCTCAATGTCGTGAACCTGCGCCTCCCGCCGCTGCGCGAGCGGCCGGGCGACATCCTGGCCCTGGCGGAGCATTTCGGCCGCAAGTACGCGATCGCCAACGGCATGCCCGAGCGCCCGCTCTCGATGCTGGCGCGCCAGCGACTCTTGACCCACCGCTGGCCAGGCAACGTGCGCGAGCTCGAGAACGCCATGCACCGCGCGGTGCTGCTGTCGTCCTCCGACGAGATCGAAGAATTCGCGATCCGGCTGCCTGACGGCGCGCCGATGCCGTCCTCACCGGCCGCGGCGACCGCTCGCGCGGCTTCCATCGCCGCCGAAGCCGTCACCCGCGGGCTGGTGGGGCAGACCGTGGCCGCAGTGGAACAGCAGCTGATCATCGACACGCTGAGCCACTGCCTCGGCAACCGCACCCACGCCGCCAACATCCTCGGCATTTCGATCCGAACCCTGAGGAACAAGCTGAAGGAATATGCCGACTCCGGCATAGCCGTTCCGCCGCCGCAACAGAGCGCCGCGAGCGCCGCCTGAACCGATGATCGCCGCTTCCCGCCGCACCCTGATCGCCGGCGCGACCGCGAGGCTTTGCTCCGGGCTGGCCTCGGCGCGCGGTCCCCTGGCCGAGATCGAAGCGAAGGTCGGCGGCCGGCTGGGCGTCGCGGCGCTCGACGTCGCCAGCGGCCGGCGGCTCGCCTGGCGCGCCGACGAACGCTTTCCGATGTGCAGCACGTTCAAGGCCATGGCGGTCGCGGCAGTGCTGAAGCGGGTCGAAGCCGGCCAGGAGCAGCTGGACCGCTTCGTCCGCTACACTGCAGCCGACCTGCTCAGCTACGCGCCGGTGACGCGGCCACATGTCGCCGAGGGCGGAATGAAGCTCGCGGACCTCTGCGCCGCGGCGGTCGAGCTCAGCGACAACACCGCCGCCAACCTCATTCTCGCCTCCATCGGCGGACCGGCCGGCTGGACCCGCTTTGTCCGCTCACTGGGCGATGGCCAGAGCCGGCTGGACCGCAACGAGCCGACCCTGAACACCTGCATTCCTGGCGATCCGCGCGACACCACAACGCCCGCATCCATGGTTGGAGATCTCAAGGGCGCCCTGCTTGAGGGCGCGCTGGCGCCGGCTTCCCGCCACCTGATGAAGACTTGGATGATCGCCGCGCAGACCGGCCTCACGAAGCTCCGCGTCGGCCTGCCGTCCTCGTGGCAGGTCGGCGACAAGACCGGCAACAACGGCGGCGGCACGTCCAACGATATAGCCGTGGCCTGGGCGCCAGGCGGCCCGATCGTGATCGCCTGCTATCTCACCGGCGCCGACGCAGCGACCTCGGACGGCCGTGACGGCGCCATCGCCGACGTCGGCCGGCTCGTGGCCGAGACGTTCGCGGCGCGAGGCGCGGCCCGCCGTGGCTGATCTCTCGCTCCCATCAATCCGTCCCGGATTCGATCTACGGGCGGTCTGGAACTCGGCGGCGCGCGGCGAGGTGGCGCTGGCCATTGGGATCGTCGGGATCATTGTTCTCCTGATCCTGCCGATCCCGTCTTTCGTCCTCGACATGCTGTTGGCGATCTCGATCACCAGCGCGGTCTTGATCCTGATGACCGCGCTCTTGATCAAGAAGCCGCTGGAGTTCACCGCCTTCCCGACCGTGCTGCTGGTGGCGACCCTGTTCCGGCTCGGGCTCAACGTCGCCTCGACCCGGCTGATCCTGGGTCACGGCCACGAGGGCACCGACGGCGCCGGCCACATCATCCAGGCGTTCGGCGAGCTGATGATGCACGGCAACTTCGTCATCGGCGTGATCATCTTCGCGATCCTGGTGATCGTGAATTTCGTCGTGGTGACGCGCGGCTCGTCGCGGATCGCCGAAGTCGCCGCGCGGTTCACCCTGGACTCGATGCCGGGCAAGCAGATGGCGATCGACGCCGACCTGTCGTCAGGGCTAATCGACCAGGAGGAGGCCAAGAAGCGGCGCAAGGACCTGGAGCAGGAATCGACCTTCTTCGGGGCCATGGACGGCGCTTCGAAGTTCGTGCGCGGCGACGCGATGGCCGGCCTGATGATCGTGGCCATCAACGTCATCGGCGGCGTCATCGTGGGCGTGGTGCAACACAAGCTGCCGCTCTCGCAGGCCTTCTCCAGCTACACCATCATGACCATCGGCGACGGCCTGGTCAGCCAGATCCCGTCGCTGGTGATCTCGATCGCCGCCGGCCTGCTGGTCTCCAAGTCCGGCGTCGAAGGCTCGGCCGACAAGGCCCTGGTCGCGCAGTTGGCAATGAACCCGGTCAGCCTGGGCATGGTCTCGGCCGCGTCCGGTGTTCTGGCGCTGGTCCCCGGAATGCCGGTCTTCCCGTTCGCCGCCCTGTCGATCGGCGCCGGCGTGCTGGCCTGGCGGCGTTCGCAGGCGGGTGGCGGGGGCAGGCCGACCGTCGCGCCGCCATCGGCCGCCGCCGAGCCGAAGGAAGAGCCGATCTCGGCCAGCCTGGCCATCGACGACATCAAGATCGAGCTGGGCTACGGCCTGCTGCACCTGATCAACGATCTCGAAGGCCGCCGGCTGACCGACCAGATCAAGGCCCTACGCAAGACCCTGGCCTCCGAGTACGGCTTCGTGATGCCCCCGGTGCGCATCCTCGACAACATGCGCCTGCCCAACCAGGGCTACGCGATCCGCATCAAGGAGATGGAGATCGGGACCGGCGAGGTGCGGCTGGGCAAGCTGATGGCGATGGACCCGCGCGGCGGCCAGGTGGAGCTGCCCGGCGAGCATGTGCGCGAGCCCGCATTCGGCCTGCCCGCCACTTGGATCGAGGAATCGCTGCGCGAAGAAGCGGCCTTCCGCGGCTACACCACAGTCGATCCGGCCACGGTGCTGACCACGCACCTGACCGAGATCCTGAAGGACAACATGGCCGACCTGCTCTCCTACGCTGAGGTGCAGAAGCTGCTGAAGGACCTCTCGGCCGACGAGAAGAAGCTGATCGACGACATGATCCCCTCGGTGGCCACCGCGAGCACGGTGCAGCGGGTGCTGCAGGCCCTGCTGCGCGAGCGGGTCTCTATCCGCGACCTGGCGACCATCCTGGAGGGTATCGCCGAATCCGCCCCGCACACCGGCTCGATCGTCAATCTGGTCGAGCAGGTCCGCGCCCGGCTGGGCCGGCAGATCTGCTGGGCCAACCGTTCCGACGACGGCTCGTTGCCGATCATCACGCTCTCGCCCGACTGGGAGACCGCGTTCAGCGAGGCCCTGATCGGCCAGGGCGACGACAAGCAGCTGGCGCTGGCCCCGTCCAAGTTGCAGGATTTCATCCGATCCGTGCGCGAGACCTTCGAACGCGCGGCCCTGCAGGGCGAGAGCCCGGTGCTCCTGACGAGCCCCGTCGTGCGGCCGTACATCCGCTCCATTGTCGAGCGGTTCCGCGGCCAGACCGTGGTGATCAGCCAGAATGAAATCCACCCGAAAGCGCGGCTAAAGACCCTTGGGACGATCTAGCCGGCCACAATTTGGACGGCCTTAATTCGGAACGATCTTCGCGGGAGCCTCGTTGGGAAGGCGGGTTGGGGATCACGACCCAGGGAGAGAATCCAGATGCGCTCAGCACTTTTCATCGTGGCCAGCGTCGCCATGGCGATATCCGGTCAGGCCCTCGCGGCCAGCCAGACCTCCGCCGGCGCGTCGAACGTGCCGGCCACCGACGCCCCGATGCAGTCGAGCGGGGCTAGTTCGCAGACGACCACGCCGCCGGACGCGACGTCCACGCCCTCCACCTCGGGCTCGGCCGCTGACAGCAGCGCCACCGCCGGGGCTTCGGCCGCGGCAGCGCTCTCGGTCGGCGAACCGGTAAAGGACAACACCGGCTCTACCATCGGCGCGATCTCGAGCATCAGCACAGCCGCCAACGGCCAGACGATGGCCGTGATCAAGATGGGCAACGACACCTTTCAAGTGCCCGGCGACCGTCTTGGGGTGACCAACGGCTCGGCGACGATCAACCTGTCGCAGGCTCAGATCGCCAGCATGATCCATCCGGCCGCCGGCGGGCGATGACCCGGCCGGGCGCTGCCTTCAGCGCGGCGCTCGTCGCAACGATCCTGGCGAACGCCGGGGTCGCGGCGGCCGACGCCGGGCTGACGGCCGTGGCCGTGCAGCCCGGGCGTGCTCGCCCCGCCGAAAGCGGCGCCCATGACTCGGCCGCGACCCTGGGCCCGCTCGCGATCGGGGCCTTAGTGACGGATCGCAACGGCGCGGAGATCGGCCGCGTCACGCGGATGACTACCGATAAGGATGGCCACTCGGTCACCGAGGTCCGACACGACGAGGATCTATTCTCGATCCCGATGAACCTGCTCTACACCCATGGCGGCAAGGCCTTCAGTTCGCGCACGCTGGACGAACTGAAGCACAGCGCCGCGGCGCATTAGCACCAATCCCCCGGCATCGATCTGTCGCGGCCCGCGGCGACTTCCGCTCGCCATTGCGGCTCAGCGCTGGCGCTGATAGCGATGCCGTCAGGATAAGCGGCCGAGCCGCGCGGGGAACGATCGGCCATGGGACCAGCCAGGGGCGCAGCGTCGCGAAGGCCGAGCCGCGGCGGCATTACGAGCATCCTGACCTTCGAGCACATGATCACCGGGCCGGTGATCCATCTGGTCTATTGGGCGGGGCTGGGCGTAATCGTGGTGGCGGCGGCCGGCGTGGTCGGCGCCTCGTTCGGGGTCGGCCTGCGGGCGATCAGCGAGCGCAGCTGGGAAACCCTGCTGGTGATCGTGCCAGGCCTGATCGGCGGCCTCTTGATCGTGCTGGCCGGTGGCCTGATCTGGCGCGCCTTCTGCGAGTTCTACGTGGTGATCTTCCGCATCGGCGATGACTTGGCGGCGCTGCGCCGCGCCGCCGAGGAAGAACAGTCCCGGACTACCCAGTTCATCCCGCCGCGTTAGCGGCGCAATGCCTGCTCCCAGGCGGCGGCGGCTGGTTTCGGGCGCCCGGCGTCGTCGAACAGCAGCGGCGAGTCGGCCGGGTTCTCGCGGCGTAGCCACGACTGCGAGTCTTCGAGCCCCCAGAAGGTGAAGTCGAAGCGCTGATGCGCCGGCAGCGCCGCCAGCGCCGCGGCCGCCTCGGCGTAGAGCGCGGCCTGCCGCCGCTGCAGGTCTGCGCGCGCATTGACCAAGCCCTGGGCGCGGCTGAGTGATACGTCCATCTCCGAGATCCGCACCTTCAGGCCGAGACTGGCGAGGTCCCTGACCGCGGCCGTAATCGCCCCCGGCGCCAGGTCGGCGGCGACATGGGTCTGCGTCCCCAGTCCCGTCAGCGGCGCGCCGGACTTCAGCAGCGCCTCGGCGAGGGCCATGAACGTCGCCCGCTTCTTCGGATTGCTCTCGAGATTGTAGTCGTTGAGAAACAGATCGGCGGCCGGGTCGGCGGCGTGAGCCAACGCAAAGGCCAACCGCATGTGCTCCAGCGGCCCGAGCGCCTGGCTCCAGAGGCTGTCACGCCACGCGCCGCCGTCGTCGGTGACCTGTTCGTTGACCACGTCCCAGGCGACGATGCGGCCCTTGTAGCGCCCGACCACGGCGGTGATGTAGGCGGCGTAGGCGTCGCGGAAGGCGCTGCGATAGGCTTCCCCAAGCAGGTTTTCGAAGAAGGCCGGCCTCTGGGCGTACCAGACTAGTGTGTGGCCGAAGAAGCGGAGGCCGTGGTCGGCGCAGAACGAGGCGATGCGATCGGGGGCCTCGAAGCGGTAGCCGCCGTCCGGCTGGACAACGTACTCCATCTTCAGTTCCCACTCCGGCGTCAGCTGGGAGACCTGCGCGGCGATCAGACCTGTGAACGTCGGGTCGTCCAGCTGGACGGCCTGGACGCAGGTTCCGACGGGGAACGGCGCGACCGAGCTCAGCGGCGGGAGTGCGAGCCGCCCCTGGCCGACGGCTTTCGGGCTGCAGGCGGCGAGGGCGAGCGAGGCGGCGACGAAGGCGCGGCGCCCGACCTCGCGGCCGGTCATCTGCGACCCGCAGCCCGCCGAAGTCCCATCTCGTCCAGCACCGCGGTCTCGCGGCGGGCGGTCTCGCGGGCGACAGCCACGCGATTGGCTTCGGCGACGTGCTCGTACTTCTTCAGCGTCTCGAACGCCTCGGCGAGGGCCTCGCGGGCGCCGGACTCCTCGACCAGCGCCAAGTCGATCTCGCGCTGGATGGCGGCCTTGCGCAGCTTCAGCCCCTCGCGGAAGGCGGCGAGACTCCGCGACGCTTCCGCATCGGCGCGGGCGAACTCCGTCTCCGCCTCACCCTCGGCCGTCAGCACGACGAACTTCATCTCCGCCCGCTCACGCCGCTCGACGACGTCGGCGAGGCGAATCTGCAGCAGCTCCAGTTCGAAGTTCGAAAGCTTGATCAGCTGATCGGCCCACCTCATGCGCCTTCACGCTCCAAAATGCCGTCCAGACGGTCAAAGGCGTCGGGCAGGCTGGTGTAGTCGTCCTTGTCCTGGCTGAGGAAATCCTCCAGCCACGGATGCAGGGTAATGGCGCGGTCCACCTCGGCGTCGGCGCCGGAGCGATAGGCGCCGATGCGGATCAGCTCTTCCATGTTGGCGTAGGCCGCAAGGCTGGTGCGGGCCTTGGCGACCGTCTCGCGCTCCAGCGGCGTCTGGCAGCCGGGCATGGTGCGGCTGATCGACTTCAGCACGTTGATCGCCGGGAAACGGCCGCGCTCGGCGATGGCCCGCTCCATGACGATGTGGCCGTCGAGGATTCCGCGCACAGCGTCGGCGATCGGCTCGTTATGGTCGTCGCCGTCTACCAGCACGGTGAAGAGGCCGGTGATCGGGCCGGCGACCGCGCCGTCGGCACGCACCGGACCTGGGCCGGCGCGCTCGAGCAGCTTCGGCAGTTCGGAAAAGACCGTCGGTGTGTAGCCGCGGGTCGTTGGCGGTTCGCCGGCGGCCAGGCCGATCTCGCGCTGGGCCATGGCGAAGCGGGTGACGCTGTCCATCAGGCACAGCACTTCCAGGTCCTGGTCGCGCAGGAACTCGGCGATGGCCATGGTCATGTAGGCGGCTTGGCGGCGCTTCAGCGCCGGCTCGTCGGAGGTGGCGACCACCACGATGGCGCGCTCCAGGCCGGCCGGGCCCAGCGTTTCCTCGATGAACTCGCGCACCTCGCGGCCCCGCTCGCCGATCAGGCCCACCACCACCGCATCGCACGCAGCGTGCCGGGCCAGCATCGACAGCAGCACCGACTTGCCGACGCCGGAGCCGGCGAAGACGCCGAGCCGCTGGCCGCGACAGCAGGTGGTGAAGACGTCCATCGCCCGAACGCCGAGCTCGAGCCGCTCGCCGACCCGGCCACGCGAGTGGGCCGCGGGCGGCGGCGCGCGCAGCGGATAGGCGGCCAGGCCCTGCCGCAGCGGCCCTTTACCGTCGATCGGATTTCCGAACGCATCGATGATGCGGCCGAGCCAGCCCATGGTGGGGCGGACTGACGCCCCCTCGGGCCGGATACGGATCTCGGCGCCCGGCGCCACGCCTTCCAGCGGGCCGAACGGCATGAGCAAGGCGCGGGTGTCGCGGAAGCCGACCACCTCTGCCTGCAGAGGCGAAGCGCCGCGCCGGACCACCTCCGCCCGCGCCCCGATGGAGAGCCGCGTCAGGCCGCCGCGCGCCTCGATCAGCAAGCCGTTGACCGCCGCCACGCGCCCTGAGACCACCAGCGGATCGACGCGTTCGACAGCGGCGATGAGATTGCGCAAATTGTATGTGCCCGCGCTGAGAAAATCAGCCGTCGCGATGCTGGCCCCGCGGCCTTAAGCATTGGCTAACCTGGAGGCCTGCGCGACGAATGATCACTCTTTGGGGCCGGCGAAATTCCATCAACGTGCAGAAGGTGCTGTGGACGTTGGACGAGATCGGCCTGCCGTTCGAGCACGTCGACGCCGGCGGCCGCGCCGGCGGGCTGGACGATCCAGGCTTCCGCGCGATGAACCCGCACGGCCGCGTGCCGGTGCTGCGGGATGGCGCGACGTCGGTCTGGGAGTCCAACACCATCGTCCGCTATCTCTGCGCCGCCTACGCGCCAGACCGGCTCTGTCCGACATCGCCGGCGGAGCGCGCGCACGCCGAGGGGTGGATGGATTGGGAGGCGGCGCTACTGCAGCCTGCCCTCATGGGGCTGTTCTGGGGTTTTTATCGCACGCCGGCCGGCGAGCGGGACTTCGCGCGCAACCGCGACCTCGAGGCCCATTCCGCTTCGGTGATCACGACCCTTGATCAATGGCTGGGGGAGCGGCGGTTCGTCGCGGGGGACGCGTTTTCCATGGCCGACATCCCTGCCGGGACCCTGATGTTTCGCTACTTCGGGATCGACGTCTCACGGCCTCATGCGCCGCATATCGACGCTTGGCGACTCCGCCTCGCAGAGAGAATCGCCTACAAGACGCACGTCATGCGGCCGTTCGACGAACTGTTCGGCCGCCTCGCCTTCTGAGGCGATCACGAAAGAGTCATCGCGGCCCGCGACGAAGCGCGCAGGCAGGCCGCTTGCCGGCGATTCGCAAATCAGCTTAACGATTCGGGCGAGGCGGCTTTCACCATTAACCTGTCTTAAATTAACTCGTCGGTAATTTGGTGGACGAGCATTGAGGCAGATTCTGGCCCGTGCCGCAGAGATTCCGCATGGCATGCGGGGAGGGGTAGATGCGCGTTCTGTTGATTGAGGACGACAGCGCTACGGCGCAAGGCATCGAGTTGATGCTGAAGTCGGAGGGCTTTAATGTCTACACCACCGATCTTGGTGAGGAAGGTATAGATCTGGGTAAGATCTATGACTACGACCTCATCCTCCTCGATCTGAACCTGCCGGACATGAGCGGCTCCGAGGTGTTGCGCACCCTGCGCGTCGCCAAGGTAAACACGCCGATCATGATCCTTTCCGGAACCAGCGAAATCGACACAAAGGTGAAGACGCTGGGCGGCGGCGCCGACGACTACATGACCAAGCCGTTCCACAAGGAAGAGCTGGTCGCCCGCATCCACGCCGTGGTGCGCCGCTCCAAGGGCCACGCCCAGTCGGTGATCCGCACCGGCGACATCACCGTCAACCTCGACGCCAAGACGGTCGAGGTGAACGGCATCCGCGTGCACCTGACCGGCAAGGAATATCAGATGCTCGAGCTGCTCTCCCTGCGCAAAGGGACGACGCTCACCAAGGAGATGTTCCTCAACCATCTCTACGGCGGCATGGACGAGCCGGAACTGAAGATCATCGACGTGTTCATCTGCAAGCTGCGCAAGAAGCTGGCCGCAGCCGCCAACGGCAAGCACCACATCGAAACCGTCTGGGGCCGCGGCTACGTGCTGCGCGATCCCCAGGAGGGGATGATCGCCGCTTAAGCGGCGGCGCCGGACACCCCCGCGCGCAATCGCGGTCAAGACAGAACCCGGCGCAGCGTCCATGCTTTGGTCATGGATGACGCCGCGCAACGCGAACCTAACATCGCCGACCCGCTGGAGCGAGCGCGAGCGTTTGTCGAGGCGAATGGCGCCGAGCCCCTAAGCCTGGAAGCTCTGGCGGCTGTCGCCGGCCTGTCGACCTATCACTTCGCCCGCCAGTTCACCGCCCGATTCGGGATCAGCCCGATGGCCTACGTTCGCGAGCAGCGCATGGCCCTGGCCGCCAGCCGGTTGGCGGACGCCAAGCCCCCTGCCCTGGTCGAACTTGCCTTCGACCTCGGCTTCGGGAGCCAGGAAGGCTTCACCCGCGCGTTCAAGCGCGCCCACGGCGTCAGTCCCGGCCGCTTCCGCAAGAACCCGACCCAGCAGGAGATCGCCGCCATGAGCGACGCCGCCGTCCAGTCCAGGCTCTCCATGCGGCCCGAGCCGGTGCGCAAGCCCGGCTTCCGCGTCGCCGGCGTCTCCGGCGTATTCGACGAGACGACCCGGGCGCAGATCCCGGCGTTGTGGCCGCGGCTGATCCAGCGGCTGCCGCTGCAGGGTCAAGTCGGCGCTGGCGTCAGCTTCGGCGTCTGCTGGCCGGCCGAAGGCGAGGCGGGCTGCTTCCGCTACCTCGCCGCGGTTCCGATCACCGAAGATGCGCCCGCACCGGAGGGCCTCGAGGTCAAGGACGTGCCGGCCCAGACCTACCTGGTGTTCCGCCAGGAGATCGACGCCTCGCCGCTCCACCCGCAGATGCAGGCGGCAGTGAAGGAGATCTGGGGCGAACGGGCGCCGAACTCCGGGTTCAAGCTGGCCGACGGCCCAGACCTGGAGGCCTATCCGCATGACTTCGAGCCGGGCCAGGCCAGCCACGTCGAATGGTGGATCCCGGTCGAGGGCTAGAACGCCGCCCGGTTCATTCGCCGGCCAAGGCGACAACCGACAGGATCGCGTGGTCGGCGCCCTTGCGCACCACGAAGTCCGCCAGCTCGCGGCCTGGCGCGATGTGCTGGCGCAGGTTCGGCAGGTTGATCGCGCGCCAGACCTGGCCGGCGAAGGCGCGGGTCTCGGTTTCGTTCATGTGCCGGAAACGGGCGTAGAACGAGGCCGGGTCGGACTCCGCCGCGCGCCACAGGCCGATGAAG
>Ga0302311_10006818_pt1 | contig 11743 bp, 8 predicted proteins | sample III_Palsa_N1_3_FD_200449 | JGI IMG/M metagenome (GOLD analysis project Ga0302311, IMG submission 200449) | Peat permafrost microbial communities from Stordalen Mire near Abisko, Sweden - III_Palsa_N1_3 | ecosystem: Environmental > Terrestrial > Soil > Palsa > Peat permafrost | place: Sweden...
TTGCACGTACCAGGGATATGGGTTTCAGGGGTGCTGCCATGCTTACAGACGAACAGCTTCAGAACGATCACCTGCCGGTGACGGTCGCCCAGCTCGCCGCCCTGACCTCTCGCCTCGAGGCGATGCACACCGCGACCATCGAGCGAATCAAGGAAGTGCGCGCCGACGTCGCCGGCACCGCCGAGCTCAACGACATGGCGTCGGGCGAGGTGCTGGGCAAGATCGGCGATCTGCTGAGCCAGGTGACCGCCCGCTCCTCGATCGACGATGTCGGCGGCCCCGGCTCGGAGATCGAAGCGGTGATCCGCCTCAATGCCGAAGCGGCCAACCGCATCATGGACGCGGCCGAGCATATTTCCGACAGCATCGAGATGGACGGCGTGCCGGACGAGGTTCGCTTCACCGTGCTGAACCATGTCACCGCGATCTTCGAGGCCTGCGGCTTCCAGGATCTGACCGGCCAGCGCATCCAGCGCGCGCTGAAGACCCTGCGTTCGATCGAGGAATCGATGCTGGGCCGCCAGGTCGCCGACGCCGCGCCGAACGTGAAGATCGACCAGGGTTATGCCGACGCGGTGCTGTCGGGCGAGCACCCGGACTCCACCAAGGAAGTCAGCCAGGCCGACATCGACAGCCTGTTCGGCTGATCGGCGCCGAGCGAAAATCGGGGAACCGAATGGATCCCCGGGGACTTCGGACTCCTTGAGCGCCTGCTTCCCGCAGCGAAAGGATAGCCCGATGTATTTCGTCGTAAAAGCAGCCCTTGCCGATCCCGCCGCCGAAAGCTTCTCCTTCGACGAGAAGACCATGTATGGCGGCAAGAAGATCCAGGAGGGCGACGATGTCTATATCTTCGCCTCCGACCATAAGGGCGGAAAAGGACTATGCGCCAAGGGCGTCGTCACCGCAGCCAAGGCCGGCGAAGGGATCCGCATGTCGGTCAAGGTCAAACGCACCGCCAAGGCCCGCTTCCCTCTCGGGCGCGAAGAGTTGAAATCTCACCGCGAAAACGAGGAAGAGAGCGCCGAGGCCGAACTCGCCTGGCGGCTATACCATCAGGCGACCAACAAGATCTCCGGTATATCGGAACTCACGGCGGCGTTTCTCGACGGATTTTTCTGATCAGGTCCCGCAGAATGTCTGCAGCACCCGCTCCTGGGGCTGAGGCGGCTGTTCATACAGAACGAAGTCCGGCCGATCCGTGGTCGGATCCTCCAGCGCAGCCAGCATCTCGCGGAAAGGCGCGAAATCGCCGCGGTCGGTGGCGGCGCGGATCACCGCCTCGATCCGGTGGTTGCGCGGGATGATGGCCGGATTGGCGCGGCGCATCACCGCCAATCGATCTTCCTTCGACGCCGTTTCCTGGCCGCCCCGCTCGCGCCAGCGGGTCAGCCACCCATCGATGGCTTCCCTGTCGGCGAACAGGGGAAGCAAGGCACCATCGCCTTCCTCCTTGTCGGCCGCGCCGCACAGACGGCGGAAGGCGATGGTGAAATCGGCCTCGGACGCCGCCATCAGCTTGAGGAAATCCTGCGATAGTTCCAGATCGTCCGGCTGTGCCGAGAGCAAGCCGAGCTTGTCGCGCATCACCGCCAGATAGGCGTCGTTGAAAGCCGTCTTGTAGACCTCCAGCGCGGTCTCGGCCTCGGCGACGGCCTCTTCCTCGATATCGGCCAGCAGCGGCAACAAGCATTCGGCCAGGCGGAACAGGTTCCATTGCGCCATGCGCGGCTGATTGGAATAAGCATACCGGCCGCCCTGATCGATCGAGCTGAACACGGCGTTAGGATCGAAGGCATCCATGAAGGCGCAGGGACCGAAATCGATGGTCTCGCCGGCGATCGAGCAATTGTCGGTATTCATCACCCCATGGATGAATCCGATGCCCTGCCAACGCGCCAGCAGCGCCGCTTGGCGTTCGACCACGGCCTGCAGGAAGGCACGATAGGGCTTCTCGGCCCCGGCGCAGTCCGGGTAATGGCGGGCGATAGCGTAGTCGGCCAGCGCCTGGACGCCCTCATTGTCCTCGCGGGCGGCGAAGAATTGGAAGGTACCGACGCGCAAATGGCTGGCGGCGACGCGGGTCAGCACGGCGCCGGGCAGCGCCGTCTCGCGAAAAACCGGCTGACCGGTGGTAACCGCGGCCAGAGCTCGAGTGGTGGGAATGCGATAGGCGGCCATCGCCTCACCGAGCAGATATTCGCGCAGCACCGGACCCAGCGCCGCGCGGCCGTCGCCGCGGCGGGAGAAGGCGGTCTGGCCGGAGCCCTTGAGCTGGATGTCGCGACGGCGGCCGTGACGATCGATCACCTCGCCCAGCAGAATGGCGCGCCCGTCGCCCAACTGAGGCACAAAATTGCCGAACTGGTGGCCGGCATACGCCATGGCGAGCGGCTCAGCCCCTTCCGGCACCTCGTTGCCGGCCAGCATTGCGGCCGTCAGCGCTTCTGCGTCGATGCCGAGCTCCTCTGCCAAGGCGCGGTTGACCTCGATCAGCTGAGGCTCGGCGACCGGCGTCGGGTCGATCCGCTGGAAGAAATGCGCCGGCAGGCGGGCATAGGAATTGTCGAAGGCGAAGGGGAGCTTGTTCATTTCAGGAATGTAGGTCCTGGCGGTTTCCCGTTCCAGTCCCGGTTCCTATTCCATTGGCCCAGGCTACGGTCCATTATGACCTTTAAACACCATATGGCGGGGCGAGCCGAAACTCACCATCGGCGGCTTGATCGAGCAGGATGCCACCCGGCGCTTCATCGAGGCTTGGAAGCGCGCCGAAAAAGGGGAGCACGTTGCCGAGCGTCATCTGGCGTTCGAAAGCAAGGAAGCCTTTGCCCGCGCCTTGACCAGCGAGCAGTCGGACCTCCCTATTTAATCTTCCCTACTCCGCGAATAGAGCCAGCAGATCGTCCCGTCCGATGTCGAGCAGCTCCGACTGATGATCGAGAATGGCCGATCATTCCGTCCGTTTCACGAAGGCGGCTCTATTTGCTCGATTGGCCGCCAAAAACCGTTCACGAACAACCCGAAAGAATTTGGGTGGCAGAAATCCGTAGGCGGCGCTTTCCAGCCCTTTGCCGGGCAATAACCGCAAGTCGGGACCGGGCCAAACGAACGTATTTGCCTCGCTGACCATCACCCATGACCGCTCCCCGTCCAGTCCAAGCCGTGCTTTGACGGGTGCCGGAATCTCTAAAGCCTCATCCAGTTGTACCGGAGCAGAGTGGGTGATTGGCAATACGTAGACGCGTGTAGCGCCATCCTCGTCCCGCCGCGCGACTATGATGGCGCAAGGTCGATCCTTCACGCCTTCTTCGCGTCCAGCTTGGGCCTCGCGCTCCCAAAGATACGAATATCTTATTACCAAACCCGGTTGCGGGCTTGGCCAAGTCACGGTCGCCAGTCTTTTAGTTCTTCATCGAGATGCGCATGCTCGGCGGGAACTTCTGCCTCGGCGATCAGAGCGATTTCTTCCTCGCTCAGCTCGCCGGCACGAATGACACGGCGGTCACGACGTTTGAGCCGTTCATATTCCTCTACCGCCAAAACAACCAATCGGTCATGCCCGTTCTTGGTGATCGTCACAGGCTCGGACAGGGCCTTATCTGCAAGACGCCCGTAATTCTTGATAAAATCCGCCGTGGTGACTTTCATCGCACGCGCCCCAATATGAATAACTCATATTATACGAATTATTCGAATAATTCCAGTCCACCGGCTTCGGGTGCTGGAGTTCTATGTGGCAGCGGGATGTCGGGGATCCTCAGGAGCCTGGGGCCTTGCGGCCATGGCGGTCGCTCGGTGCCTGCGCCACCGTTCCCGAAAGCGGCCAATCACAAGTGAAAATCCCCCCGCAACCAGCTTTAAGGCCCGCCGGATCATCCCGGTGGACTTTGTTACTTTTGGCTTCGCGCCGCACGAGGATGTAGACCTCGATAAGCTGGCGTAGCTGCGAAGCCCCTGGGTCCAAGTCATGGGCCAGATTAGTAGAAATAGCAGGCGATTATTCACTTTTCTGCTTGGCAGTATCCCCTTTTCCAATAAGATAGCCAATTAATAGGGTTAACGTTCCCGTGAGAACTTGCAGGGATTTGTTTTCTGTATTCTGTATTGTGATAAATATTACAGTTGCCAACAAAGAAAGAGCCAGCAAAGACACTACAAAGAATTTTGCCAGATCGAGGAATGGCGTCTCGCCAATTAATGTCAATAACGTTTTTGGTTTTGACTGATCAGCTATTAATGTCGCCACCTCTTCAGTTCTATAAAGAACCCTCCTAATATCTTCTTTTTCAAAATACCACCCCCAATTAACATTTTCACTTTTTACGTATCTTATTGTGCACAACACGCCTCCAGCTACTGTAAGTCGACTGTTTACACTGGCGTCTGTTACATTCTTCAGAGAAGAAAACGCCCCTGCAGCACGTCCATCAACTGTGTCCTCAACCGCATCATTTGCCTCGCTCATTTTCACCTCTCTTACCTGAAAGAGTATATTATTAATAGTTATTAATAATATTTAATCTCTTAAAAGTAGCATAAATTTACACGGAAACATAGCGACATAGGGATGTGCCGCAACAAGCTACCGAGTTCCAGGCTCTGAGCCGTTGCGCCCACGGTCGAAATAGACAGGCCAAATGCGTAAGGCCGCACCAGTTTATTGGCATCCGCTTTTTCTGTATCCGCCCTTAGAGCGGCCAGTCGCTTTACGGCCCAGGAAAGAAATAAGCCTCTCCCCCAAGATGCCGTGCAGACCCCACGCCCCCTACGGCAGACAACAAGTAAATTGCGCGCGACGCGCAAGGACGCCTGCGTCGGCTTACCTCATCCAGCCAGGGAACCCGAAAACACCCGAGCGGCAGAAAAGCCGCCTACAGCCACTTCACTCTTCGGAACCAGCCGAAGAGACCGAGGCACACCGCCGCCATTCCCCCCAGCACGACGTAATAGCCATATTTCCAGTGCAGCTCCGGCATGTTCTCGAAATTCATGCCATAAATGCCGGCGATGGCGGTCGGCACGGCGAGGATCGCCGCCCAGGCCGCCAGTTTGCGCGTGATCTCGCCCTGGGCCTGCTGTTCGAGCAGCGCGCTGACCTCGAACACCGAGGACAGCACGTCGCGCTGTGCCTCGACCATCGACGCGACGCGGCGCACATGGTCGCGCACGTCGCGGAAATAGGGCTGGATCTCGAGGTCGACGCAGGGAAATTCCTGATGCTCCAACCGCGCCGCCACTTCCTCCATGAAAACCAGCATACGGCGGAAGCGCATCATTTCCCGGCGCAGGGCGAACAGGCGCGCCACCTGCCCGCGATGCAGCAGGGACTGCAGCGCCCGGCGCTCCATCGCCTCGACTTCGTCCTCGATCTCTTCGATGACGGGCAGATAGCCGTCGACGATGTAGTCCAGCACCGCATGCAAGACATAATCGCTGCCGTTCCTCAGCATGCCGGAGATGGTTTCCAGGCGCTTGCGCAGGTCGCTATGGTCGCGCGCCGAGCCGTGGCGGACGGTGATGATGTGGTTGCAACCGACGAAGATGTCGGTCTCGCCATAGACCAGCTCGCCTTGTTCGAGATGAGCGGTGCGGGCGACCACGAACAGCTGGTCGTCATAGACCTCGACCTTGGGGATCTGGTGCGCCGTCAGCGCGTCCTCGACCGCCAGCGGATGCAGATCGAAGCGCGCCTGCAGCACGCGCAGTTCCTGCTCGCTCGGCTCGACCATGCCGATCCAGGCGAATTCGCCCTTGGCCATGTCCAGGCTGCGCGGATCGTCGAGATCGACTTCGCGCAAGCGGCGGCCATCGGCGTAAATATAGGCGGCGACGACGCTCACCCGGTCCTCCCTGACGCTGCGTTGGGCGTCAGCTTCCCATCAACGCGGCGCTTTTTCCACCCGCCTCGTGCCCTGAACCGCCCGTCTCCGGCAACATTAGGAAAAGTGTCATCAATGCCGCCGCGGCTGCCGCGCCGAGACCGAGGAAGGCAGGTCCATATCCGAGATGATCGACAACGACGCCCGCCGCCAGTCCGCTGACCGAGGCGCCGATCGCCTGGGCCGAGGCGACCACGCCGAGCGCCAGAGTGTAATGGCCAGTGCCGCGCATCAGATCGGCCACCACCAGCGGCAGCAGCACGCCATAGATCCCGGCGCCGATTCCGTCGAGCAGCTGGACGCCGATCAGCCAGGCGGGATCGTCGGACAGGGTGTAGAGCACGGCGCGGACAGGCAGGATTGCGAAGCCGATCAGCAGGACGGGCTTGCGGCCCCAGCGGTCGGCGAACCGCCCGGCCAGCACCGCGACCGGCAGCATCACCAGCTGCGCCGCCACGATGCAGGAGGACATCATCGCCGTCGCCCAATCGGGATTGGCCTGGGCCAGCTTCTGCCCGACCAGCGGCAGCAGCGGCGCATTGGCGAAATGAAACAGCAGCGCGCAGAGGGCGAACACCATCAGCGGCCGGCAGCCGGCGATGACGCGCCAGCCCGCCTTCCCGATCGCCGGCTTTTCGCCCTCCTCGACGCCGCGCGCCCGCTCATGGTCGATGGCGTCGCCGGGAATGGCCAGCACCGCCAGGATCGCCAAAGCGGCGAAGACCGGCCCGAGCAGGAACACGGCGCGCTGACCGAACAGGCGCCCGATCAGTCCGGCGGCCAGGGCGATGAAGACGTTGCCGGCATGGTCGAAGGCGGAATTTCGTCCCATCCGCCACGACAGAACGCGTCGCGCGAACAGGCCCAGCGTCAGGGCCGCGACCGCCGGCGCGAACACGTCGCCGACCACCGCCAGAACGGTATTGGCCGCCAGTACGGGCCAGAAATCGGGCCAGGCGAAGATCACCGCCGTGCCGATGCCGAGGATCGCCAGCGCGACGACGAGCAGCCCCCGCTTCGCGCGGGTCGCGTCGATCAGCGCGCCGGCCGGGGCCTGCCCCACCAGCCCGAGCAAGCCGCTGATCGTGGTCACCAGCCCGACCGCGGACTGGCTCCACCCCTGCTGGGTAACCAGAAAGACATTGAGAAACGGCCCCAGCGCGCCGCGCACATCGGCGAGCAGGAAATTGACGGCGTCGAGCGCGTCGAGGCGTGCCCATTTACGGAGCGGAGTTTGGGTGGTCATAAGGCCGAAAACCCCGCAGATCGCCGGAAGATCCGGACTACTAAAGAGAGGATATTCACCACTGACGCGCAGAGGACACTGAGGTAAAAGCGCCGCAGGCAGTCATTCCTCCATACCGGCACGGTACCGCGAATTAGAAATGACTGCGCGTCGCGCTTCTCTTTTCCTCAGTGTCCTCTGTGCCTCAGCGGTGAACCTCTCTTCTAAAGACTCCCGAGGAAACTCATCAGCGCGTCTCGGTCGGTGGCCGACAGACCGGCAAACGCATCCCGCGCCGCCTGCGCCTCGCCGCCATGCCAGAGGATAGCTTCGGCAAAGCTGCGCGCCCGTCCGTCATGCAGATATCCGGCTTGGGAATTGATCGTCCTGGCCTGCCCCAGTCCCCATAGCGGCGCCGTGCGCCAATCCGACGGCCCGGCGGCGAAGTCGGGCCGGCCGTCGGCCAGGCCGGGGCCCATATCGTGCAGCAGCAGGTCCGAATAGGGATGGATCACTTGCCCCGCCTGGATCCGCCAGTCCGGCTTGTGGCATTGCGGGCAACCGAGCTTCGAGAACAGCGCCTCGCCCTTCTTCACCGCAGAATCCTTGGTGTTGCGTCGCTTGGGCTCGTCGAGTGCGGTGACATAAGCAGTCAGATCCTGCAGCCGGCGCGCATCGAGATCGGGCTGGGGACCGCGAAACGCCGCCGCGCAATAGGTCTGCGCCGGCTGGCAGTTCTTGTCGGGGAAGAAGACCGAGGTCAGGCCCATATCGCCCAGCGCGGCGCTGGCATCCTGGACCATCAGGCTGGGCTGGTTGGCCTTCCAGCCGAAGCGGCCCAGCGCCATGTCGCCGGTGGAGGGATCCCATACCCGGTTGGCGCGGCCATGGCCCTGCCCGGCATAGGCCAGGATATCGCTTTCGGGAACCGCCTCCAGCAAGCCGGCGCCGAACAGCGGCTGGGCGATGCGGGCGGAGGTCATTACCCCATCGCCCAGCGGCCCGAAAGCCAGATCCTCGAAGGCAATTTGCGGCGCGCGCAGGGTGATTTCCGTGCCGTCGGCCAGCGTTATCGGCTCGTCGCGAAAGGAGATCACGGCGCGGCCCTCGGCCGCGACGCCGGCGATGGCGCGGTCGTTAAGCTGATCGCCGTAATTCGGAACGGGCAGTGGTCCGCCATGCTCGTCCTGGCCGGGCAGGCTGAGCCGCACCAGCATGCCGCGAAGATGCTGATCCGGCCCATCCGGCGCCCCGCCGCGGCCATTGCCGACATGGCAATTGCTGCAGGCGGTGTCGTTGAAGACCGGCCCCAACCCTTCGAACCCATGGGCGGCGTGCGGCGAGGCCGGAACCCAGACCTGGGTGAACAGCACCCGCCCCCGGTCGGCGGCCTCCTTCTGCGCGGGGGTAAGATCGGCAGCCGAGGCGGCCCCGCCCAACAGCAAGGCGGCGAGACCGTAGGTCACATACTCTTTGAACGACACTCACACCTCTCCCGAAGCGAGCGGAGAAAGCCCGACGCCGCGCGTTCCCTCGACGCGCCTCATTGTGACGCCTGTTGTGGGATCCCTTTTGACGAAGATCAATCGCTATCAGGTCGGTCGTTCAGCGAACTGGCGATAACAGTCATTATGCCGCGTATCCTACTCGTAACGCAGCGCGGTGGCCGGTTTCGCCCAGGCGACCCGCATCACCTGCAGCAGAACGGCCAAACCCGCCACCAGCAGCACTAGCACGCTGGCGGCGGGCAGCAGCCAGAGTGGGACGGTGGTGTGATAGGCGAAGCCGCTCAGCCACCAGGTCGCGCCGAAATAGGCCAGCGGCCAGGCGATCAGATTAGCGACGATCGCCGGCATCAGCAGATCGCGCGACAGCAGCGCCGCGATCTGCGCCGAGCTCGCGCCCATCGCCTTGCGGATGCCGATCTCCTTGGTGCGCCGCTGCGCCATGAATTCCGCCAGCGAGAACAGGCCCAAGGCCGCGACGAAGATCGACAGCAGGGAAAAACCGCCGATGCTCTCGGCGTCGCGCAGCATGTCGAGATAGCGGCTGTTCAGCAGGGCGTCCATGAACCCGTCATGATAGACCACGTGGCCTGAGACCTCGCGCTCGGCCCGCTTGATGGCCGCGACCGTGCCCGGAACGTCGCGCCCGGTCAGCTTGACCATCAGCAGGCTGTAATCGGATGGCGGGGTGACGATGAAAACGCGCGGCGGAATGCGGCCATAAATGGTCTCGACCATGAAGTCGGGCACGATCCCGACCACCGTCAGCCGGCGCGTCGGCTTCGAGCCGTCGGGCATCTCGGCGACGATCTCCTGGCCCAGCGCCGCTTCCGCCGAAGCGAAACCGAAGGCCCCCACCGCCGATTGATTGAGGACGATCATATCCGTGTCGGTGTGGTCGCCGTCGAACAGGCGTCCCGCCTGCGGCTTCAATCCCCAGGCCTCGAAGAACCGCGAGCCGACCGGGGTGTTCATGATCTTGGCGGAGCCGGCGATGACCTGATCCGGGCGGTGGAAATACCAATCGTCGCCGGTGCCGAGTGCGCCGACCATCGCCACGCCGGGCAGAGCGCCGATCAGATCGAGCAGGCGCGCCGGGAAAACATTTGGCCCGGCGCCATAATCATCGACCTGATAAACCAGATTGTTATCAACGCCATCTATGTCATTGGCTGCATAGTGATATTGGCGATAGATCACGACCGCGCCGACGATCATGGCGATCGAGACGGCATATTGCAGCAGCACCATGGCCTGGCGCAGCAATCCCCTGCCCTCCGCCTGCCGCCCGAGGCGCAAGGACTCGGCGGGGCGACCGGCCGACAGGACCAGCGCCGGATAAGCGCCGGCCAGCAGACCGAAGACCACCGCGAATCCCGCCAGCGCCAGCAACAGGCCGGGCTGGTGCAGGTAATCCACCGACAAATGGACGAACATGAGCGTGCTGAAGACCGGCAGGACCAATTCCGCCAGCGCGATCGCCAGCAGCGTGGCGACGCAGGTAAGCGCCACCGATTCGGCCAGGAGATGCAGGATTATCTGCCGACGCGAGGCGCCGATCGCCTTGCGCACCCCCATCTCGACGCCGCGCCGCCCGGCCAGCGCGGTGGCCAGATTGATATAGTTCAGGGTCGCCACCGCCAGCACCAGCAGTCCGACCGCGTCGACGGCGAGGAGACGGATCAGCGGATGGGCGTCGATATCGCCATATTTCTTGCCCTGCAGCCGCCAGGCATCGAGCGGCATCAGGACGAAATAGGCCTTCATGCCGTCGATATAGAATTGATAGTGGCGATGGGCGAAATCCGCCAATCCCGCCTCGATGCGGGCCCGCACATCGGGCGAGCGGATCAGCAGATAGCTGGCGATATAGGTGAAGGGCAGCACATGCGCCGAGTCCTGCTTATCCATCCGGCTGAGCACGCTGTTTTCACCCGCGCCAGACAACATGATCCGCGCGCCATCCTGGACTTCCACCATCTCGCGATAGATCGCGGTGACGCGCACCGTCTCACGGTCGGACAGCGAGAAGGTCCGCCCCAGGCAATCGAGCGTGCCGAAAAGCTCGCGCGCCAGCGTTTCCGAGATGGCCACGCTGTCGGGCGCCGACAGCGCGCTGTGCGGATCGCCGCGCAGCAGCGGGACGCCGACCACGTCGATATAGCTGGGATCAACGATCAGGACGGTCTGATTGGAGATGACCTGCTCGCCGTTGACGACCTCCTCCTGGGTGTCGGCGGCGCGGGCTATGCCATCGATGCCGGGGAAATCGAGCTTGAGCTGGGCCACGCTGTCGGCGGGCTCGGGCGTCGTCACCGCCTTGGAGCCGTAAATTTCGCTGCCCATACGGATCATGTAGAGATCGGCGTGATTGGCGAAATGAGCGTAGTAGTTCGTCTCCTCGTGAGTGAACAAGGCCACTAGGATGAAAGTCGCCAGCCCCAGCGACAACCCCAGCAGATTGAGCGCGCTGTGCAAGGGCGTGCGCAGCGCGTTGCGCCACGCCGCCTTGAGATAGAAGCCCGGCATCAGGCCGCCACCCGCGTCTCGCCGACCATCCGCCCGTCCAACATCCGCACCACCCGCGCCGCCATCGAAGCATGCCCTTCGGAATGGGTGACCATCACCACCGCCGTGCCGCCCGCCACCGCATCGAGCAGCATGCCCATCACCGCCGCGCCATTGCCGGTGTCGAGATTGCCGGTCGGTTCGTCGGCGAGGATCAGCTTCGGCCGCGCCACTAAGGCCCGCGCTATGGCGACGCGCTGCTGCTGGCCGCCCGACAGCTGGCCGGGACGGTGCTTGGCGCGATGGCCCATGCCGACCTGCTCCAGCGCCTCGGCAACGCGCTTTCTACGTTCGCCTGCTGAAACCCCACGATAGATCAGCGCCACCTCGACATTGTCGGCCACCGACAGATCGTCGATCAGATTGAAGCTCTGAAACACGAAGCCGACCGCCTGGCGCCGCAATTGGGTCAATGCCTGTTCCGGCAGGCTGGCGACTTCCTCGCCGAACAGCCGGTAAGAGCCGGCGCTGGGTGAATCGAGCAGGCCGAGGATATTGAGCAAAGTCGATTTGCCACAGCCCGACGGGCCCATCACGGCGACGAACTCACCCGCTCCCACCGACAG
>Ga0302311_10006824_pt1 | contig 11736 bp, 11 predicted proteins | sample III_Palsa_N1_3_FD_200449 | JGI IMG/M metagenome (GOLD analysis project Ga0302311, IMG submission 200449) | Peat permafrost microbial communities from Stordalen Mire near Abisko, Sweden - III_Palsa_N1_3 | ecosystem: Environmental > Terrestrial > Soil > Palsa > Peat permafrost | place: Sweden...
TCGGCTGTGTTTCCGATCCGATCAGGAAGTTGAACCCCGGAAATGCACGATTGATGAATGCATTGGTGACCGAACCCGCGACCGACACCAGACCCGTCGTGGCGTCCGTGGTGGTGGCCGGCGCGGTCGTTGCCTGGGTATTGAGGATGGAGCCGGTGTTAGGCTTCAGTCCGACATTTTGGCTGGTCAGGTAGGATTGGACGCCATAATTGAGGTCGTCGTTGAGCGTCACTTCGGCGATCGTCGCATCGATTGCGACCTGCAATTGCGGTTGATCGACCTGATTCAGGGTGGCTTCGATGATCCGGTAATTGGCCTGGTCCGCGTAGATCAGCAGCGTATTGTTGATGATATCTGGCGTGATCCGGACGTCCTGCAAGACCGGTTGGCCGTTGCCGGCTCCTGAGGCGCGACCGTCGAGTGCTCCGTTCCCGGCGGTCGCATTCGCTCCTCCCGCCGGCGCGCCTGCTTGTGCGCCGAATCCGGAGGTCCCGCCGCTTCCGGTTCCGCCGCGCGCGCCAAATCCGCTGGTCGATGACGATGCGCTGCCGTTCTGCGAAAGACGGTCGCCGCTGGAAGTCGTGGATGCACCCGATCCGGGCGCGATCTGATTGTCGGCGCTGTCGAGCAGGCCGGAGGACGAGCCGCCGATGAACATATCGGTGAGCACCCGCGCGATCTGGCGGGCCTCGCCGTATTTCACCCGATAGACATGGACGCTGGTTCTCGCGGTATCCGCGTGATCGAGCCGCTTGATCCAGGTCGCGGCGGTGCGCAGCAATTCGGGCTTTTTGCTGACCACCATGATCGCGTTGAGACGGGTAACCGGTTGAAACTTGATGACATTCTGGCTGAGGCCGTTTTCGCCGGAGTCCGTGATCTTTTCCAGTTCCGCGATGATGGGGGCCGGGCCCCCGCTCGAGATCGGAAAAATTCCGACCGACTGGCCGCGCATCCAATCGACGTCGAAGCTGAGCGCGGTGTCCACAGCGGAGCGGCGCTCGGCGCCGGTGCCCTGAATCAGCAGAAGATTTCGTGGTATGTCGGCACGGACCGTGCCAGCCTTGGTGGCAAAGCTGTCCATCAGCTTCAACAGCGTTTGCGCCGAAACATATTGCAGCGGTACGACGGAAACTCCGAAGCCCGGTTCGGGGCTGGAGGCGGCCGCATCGACCCGCCCTGCGCCCACCGCGTCGCCGAGCGGCGTCAGGCGATAACCGGCGGTGTCGTGGAGCAGAACTATTCCACTGAGCCGCAAGGCACTTTCGAGCACGAAGATGATATCGGATTTGGCGACCGGCCTGACCGAGACAAGGCTGACCGTGCCCTGCACGCGCGGATCGATGGTGTAGCCCACGCCCAGGATATCGCCCAACACGACTTTGGCGACGGTGGCCACGGGGGAATTTTCAAAATTCAGGTCGAAGCCGCGACCGCTTGCGGCCGGCTGCGGGCGCTCCTCGGAGACGGCGGTCACCTCCGTACCTTCGAACATGACGGGGCGGCTGCGTTGGCCCGAACTGGTGGTGGCGGCACTTATCGGCTGCGGCTGGCGCGGCAAGATGTCCAGCGAACGCACCTTGTCGAGCACGTCGATCTGGGAGCTGTCCGTCGTCGAACTGGTGGTCGCGGAATTGCAGGAGATCAACAGACCCATGGCCAGCAGCACGAAGACCGCGCAAACGCCGCGACCGATCATGGAATACCAGCCCAGCTTACCCACGCGTACCATATTTCCGCCGTTCTACCTGTCTGTCCGGACTCGTGGGTTGTTTATGACAATCCATCCGGTCCGACCGGCATAGTTAGCGGCGGAGTGTGACAGGAATTATTATTCGCACCGCGGATCGGAGATTCATTTCGGCAAACCCTGCCAAAACCTGAGTGGGATGTTGCCGCCGAGTGACGGTCGCCAATGAATTTTCCCCAAACGGCCTCCATGCCGCGCGCTTCGTACAGCTGTCACACTTTGGATCAATAACCCTGCAGTTGCCGACAGCTCTCGGACGACGGCCATGGCGGCGTTGAGCGATCCGCCGACCGGTCTCAAAAAGCGATGCGACTGGAAGGACGAATGACCACCGACCTGTCTTCACGGTTCGTGGAACATCTACGTCAAAACAAGCATTTGACGCGGGTGGACGACCGCGACACCACCGCCGGGCAGGAGGCTTCCGTTCGCCGTCAAGGCAAGCTTTGGGAGCTCACCGATCTGTCGGCCGGCGAGTTCGCGGACGAAGCGGCGCGTTTCCACGGTCTGGAACGCGCGGCACTGCAGGACATGCTGTCCGCCGTGCCGCTGGTGACGTCATTCTCGCAGCGCTTCCTGCGCGAAATGATGGTGCTGCCTTATCGATCCGCCGACGGCGCAGCAGTACTCGCGGTGGCGGATCCAACCGACATGGCGGCGCGGCGTGCCGCCCAGATCGTGCTCGGTGAGGGGGTCATCATCAGGGTCGCGGCATTCGACGATCTTGCGGTCGCCCTCGGTCAGCGCCTGGGCGAAGACGACGTCGAGGCCATGGGCGGCGGCGAGACCGCGCAGCCGCGCGAAGACGATATCGAGAGCCTGCGCGATCTGGCCAGCGGCGCGCCCGTGGTGCGCGCGGTCAACGATCTCCTTGAAAAGGCGGTCGAACTTCGTGCCAGCGACATTCACATCGAGCCTTTCCATAGCGGGCTGGTAGTCCGCATGCGCATCGACGGCTTGCTGCGCCCGGTGGCGGCGCCCGCGGGCGTTTTGCCTCAAGCCGTGATTTCCCGCATCAAGATCATCGCCAGCCTCAACATTGCCGAGCGTCGCCTGCCGCAGGACGGCGCCGCGCGACTGCGCGCCGGGCGTTCCGACGTCGACATTCGCGTCGCGATCATGCCGACCCAGTACGGGGAATCCGCGGTCATCCGCATCCTGCCCAAGGATCGTGGGTTGCTTGTTGTCGAGAAACTCGGATTTTCACCGGCCGACGACGCCACACTCCGCCGCTTGCTGAAAATGCCCCACGGCATGATCATCATCACCGGCCCGACCGGCAGCGGCAAGACCACGACGCTGGCGACCATCCTGTCGATCCTGAATGAGCCGATTCGCAAGATCCTGACCATCGAGGATCCGGTCGAGTACGAAATACCCGGGGTCAATCAATCGCAGATCAAGCCGGCGATCGGGCTGACCTTTGCGGCGGCGCTGCGCTCGTTCGTTCGCCAGGATCCCGACGTCATCATGGTCGGCGAAGTCCGCGACGCCGAGACCGCGCATGTGGCTGTCCACGCGGCGCTCACCGGCCATCTCGTGCTGACGACGTTGCACACCGAAACCGCCGCCGCAGCGGTGCCCCGCCTGCTCGATCTCGGCGTCGAAGGCTATTTGTTACGATCGGTGTTGCGGGCGGTCGTCGCACAGCGGCTGGTTCGTCAGCTCTGCGAACGCTGCAAATCACCAAAAACCCTCACCGAGGCTGATCTCGCCGAAGACCCGCGGCTCGGTGCGTTCGGTTTCCGCCCGGGTGAGACGCTTCAGCAGCCGTGCGGCTGCGAGCGCTGCGGCGGCCTGGGCTATCGCGGCCGGCTGGGGGTGTTCGAGATTCTCGAACTGTCCAATGATCTTCGCGAATTGATCGGAGAAAAGACCGATGGGCTGAAGATCGACGAGATGGCTATCCGCGCCGGGATGACGACGATGCTCGACGACGGTATCGCGAAATGCCGCGCCGGATTGACCTCGCCCGCGGAGATTCTCCGCGTCACAACCGTGCGGTGAACCGTGCCGAATTATCGCTATCGAGCCCTCACCCAAAACGGCGAGATCGTGCACGGCACGCTGTCGGCGCCTACGCCCGCGGAGGTCGCGCGCCGGATCGAATATCTCCGGCTGCTGCCGATCGAGACCATCGAGGACAAGCGAACAACCGCCGGAGCCGGCGGTTTCGGCCTGTTCGGCCGGCCGAGTGCGGCCGAGGTGACGACGTTCACCCGGGATCTGGCGCTGCTCCTGAAGGCGGGCGCTCGCCTCGACGACGCCCTCGAACTGCTTGCCAGCGATTCCGATGTCGGCCGGTTGCGTCCGGTGGTTGGCAAGCTGCGCGCGGCGCTGCTCAGCGGAGAAAGCCTGGCGGATGCGGTTGGCAATCATCCGCTGCTGTTTCCCCCGATGTACGGCGCGCTGGTTCGCGTCGGCGAAGTCTCCGGCACGCTCGACCAGGTGCTCGACCTCCTGGGAACGGAACGGAACCGATCCGAGCAGATGCGTCGCAAGCTCACCGATGCGATGCAGTATCCGATCTTCGTGCTGATCGCGGCGGCCTGCGTCATGCTGTTCTTTATTCTGTTCGTGCTGCCGCAATTTTCATCGGTGCTGCAGGACTTAGGCGCAAAGTCGGACACCGCGCTCAGCGCCTTTATCAGGCTGTCGGATTTCCTGCGGGCCAACGCGACCGTCGCGCTGCTGAGCTCCGCCGCGGCGGTGGCCGGGATCTGGTGGCTGCTGCGCCGGCCCGGCACCGGTGCGGTGGTCATGAGCGCGATCTCCCGCATTCCGGGGATCGCCGGCGTCTTTCTGTTCTATCGCACGAGTCTTTTCTGCCGCAATCTCGGCGTCCTGCTTGGCAGCGGCGTCAATCTGACCGCCACCCTGCGTATCCTGGTGGATATCATGGCGGTAACCGGCGGCGAGGCCACCTGGGCGGCGGCCGCGGATCGCGTGCGTCATGGCGGCAAGCTGTCCGATGCCCTGTCCGCCGCGAGCAGTCTGCCGCCGATGGCAGTCCGCATGCTGCGGCTGGGCGAGGAAACCGGACAATTGCCGGCGCTGGCGGCCCGGGTCGCCGAATTTTACGAAGCGAAGTTGCAGCGCAGCCTCGACCGCATCGTCGGCATCGTCGGACCGCTTGCCATTGTCACCATCAGCACGGTGGTCGGCGGACTGATCGTGTCGGTCATGACCGCGCTGCTGTCGGTTACTCAACTTGTCGGCTAGATCAGAGGTTGGTTCATCATGATAGCGATCAAAGACATCGGCGGGGTTTTCGCTCGACGCGCGAAGCGCGGACAGGCGCGGGAAATTTGTCGCCGGGAGACAGGCCAGCAGGGTTTTACGCTGGTCGAAATGCTGGTGGTCATCACCATTATCGGCCTCATCATGGGTTTGATAGGTCCGCGCGTTCTGAACTATCTCAGCGAATCCAAGGTCAAGGCTGCGAGAATTCAGTTGCAAAGCTTCGGGGGCGCGCTCGACCTGTTCTATCTTGACGCCGGCCGGTTTCCATCGACGGCCGAAGGGCTGGCAGCCCTGGTCCGGCAGACGCCGGGCGTCGCGGGCTGGAACGGGCCTTATCTCAAGGGCGGCAATATCCCCAACGATCCCTGGAACCACGGCTACGTGTACCGGTCGCCCGGGGAGCATGGACCCTATGACATCGTATCCTATGGCGCCGACGGCCAGGAAGGTGGCAGCGGGGTCGCGGCCGATATTTCACTCGAAAACCTGACCAGTGCGAAAAATGAGTGATGGCGCCGAACGCGGCTTTACCTTGCTGGAAATGGTGTGTGTGCTCGGCATCATCGCGCTGTTGGCGGCGGTGCTGTTGCCGTTCATTCCACGTGAGACGTCCCGTGCCCGTTTGCAGGCCTATGCGCTGCAGACCGCGACGCTTCTGAAAGCGGATCGGGTCGCGGCGATCAACCGGCGGATCAGCGTCGCAACGCTCGTCGATGCGGGCGCACGCGCGATCCATTCGGGCGTGACGTCGGATTCGATCCGGATACCCGACGACGTGCGCTTCGACGCCATGCTGCCGCAGACCTGCCGGCGGCAGGCGGCGCTGTCGACGATCAGTTTTTTTGCCAATGGATCGTCGTGCGGCGGCACCATCGCGCTGACGCGCCTCGATGCGGGCTTTGAAATTCGCGTTAACTGGCTGACCGGGAGGGTCGAGATTGTTTCCCGTAACACCGCCTCCAACTGACCGCCGCGATGCCGGGTTCACGATCATCGAAGTGCTGATCGCGCTTGCGATCGTGGCCGTCTCCGTCGTTGCGATCGGTTCGGTGATGGCGACCAACGTGCGGGGCGTGCGGTCGCTGGAGCAGCATGTCGCACTGATGCAGGCGGCGCGCACGGTGATGACCGCGGGCATTCCGGCACGGACCGAACTTGGCCCCGGTGCCGTGTCGGGACAGATTGACGATTACCGCTGGACCATCGACGTCGGTCCACTCGGCGGCGACTGGGCGGTACCGGGCGCCGACATTGCCTGGGTCCCTGAACTCGTCAGAATTCGTGTCCGATCTCCTTCCGGCGCGGTGTCGGACATTCGCACCGTACGGCTGATGCACAGGCCCGCCGAATGAACGCTCCGCTTGCGCAACAACGGATCGGCGAGCGCGGCTTTACGCTGATCGAAACCGTCGTCGCGCTGGCCTTGACGGGGCTGGTATTATCGGCGCTGGCCAGCATGACCGCGCAATGGCTGCCGAACTGGAATCGGGGCGTCGAACGCATCCAGCGCAGCGAAGTGATGGGACTTGCGCTGCAGCGCATCGGCGCCGATCTCGCGGCGGCCGAATACGTTCCCGCCAACCGCGACTCGCGCCATCCGCTGTTCGATGGAAATGAGCTGTCGGTGATCTTCGTACGTACCGCGTCGGGCCCAAACGCCGGGCCAGGGCTGGACGTCGTGCGTCTGGGAGAGACCACCGAAAACCGGGAATTTGTAGCGGTCCGTTCACGGGCGCGTTTCACGCCGCTGCCGCCGACATCGTCATTGTCCGAACAGCTGCATTTCGGCGACCCGGTGGTGTTGTTGCGAGCGCCGTTCCGGCTGTCGTTTGCCTATGCCGGCCCGGACCGGATATGGAAAACCATCTGGCGTGATTCCGAAAAGCTGCCGGCGATGATCAGACTGACGGTTCGCGATGCCGCGAGCGAGCGCGTGCTCTCGGTATCGACGGTGGCGCCGGTGCATGCCCAGGTGTCGAGCGAATGCGCGCGGCCGGACAGCAGCTGCAACGGCAAAGCCGATTCGCAAAAGCCGCCGGACGAGACGCGGTCCGGCATCGCCGCCACGGGATCGGGAGGATCGTTGTGAGGCGAGATCCGGCATGCGCGACAGCGACCTCCCCGGAACGCGGCTTCGTGATCATCGCGGTGCTATGGATTCTGATGGCCCTGTCGGGGCTGGCGGTGATCTTTTCGTTGTATCTTTCCGGTTCGGCGCGGGCACTTTCGGTCAATGATACCGCGCTGCAGGCGGAGGCGCTGGTATCGGCCAGTCTTGAGCTCACGACCTACCAGCTGCTGTTGCCGGGCGACAGTGCGCGCGCCTCGCACGGAACGTTTCACTTCCGGATGGACAATGCGGACGTCGTCGTCTCCTTCAAATCCGAAGCCGCGCGCATCGATCTCAATTTCGCTCCCAAGGAGGTGCTGGCCAATCTGTTCGCCGGGCTTGGTGCGGGCAAGGCGGCCGCACAGGAAGACGCTGACCGAATCATCGGGTGGCGCACCCGTCCGGTGGCCGGCGCCGTCAATGACGAGGACGCGCTCTACGGCGCCGCGGGACTTGGCTACTCTCCGCGGCAGGCGCTGTTCACCCATGTCAGTGAACTCGCTCTCGTTGTCGGCCTGACTCCAGCACTGGTGGATCGCGCGCTGCCGTTGGTGACGGTGTTCAACGGGTCTTCGGGTGTCGATCCGCAGATCGCGGCCCCGGAGGTGATCGATGCGCTGCCCGGCAAGACGCCGACGAATTCCAGCGACGTTCTTGGTGGACCGCCTCCGTCCTCGAATATGGACCCGGTGAATGCCAATCAGCCCGCCGCGGCGCAGGGCGATGCGACCACCGCCAAAAGCGCGTCCTACCGGATTGAGACGACGATCAATTTCAGCAACGGTCGCCACGCGGCTTCGGAAGTCGTTATCGCCCTTGGCGACAAGGAGGATCCTTATCGCGTGCTGTCCTGGCAGGATGATGTGGAACCCCGCGCGGCCTTACGCAAACGGATGGGTCCATGATGACGCCGGTGTCGGAGTTGAAGGATTTGTTTGGCCAATGGATCGCGGCCGTTGCCGGGGCCGTCGACACGGTCGCCGGGCGTTTCCTGCGCCCGCGCCTGATTCTGCTCGGGGAAGGCAAGGACGACACGTTGGTGGCCAAGGCGGTCTCGGGACGGAATGCCCCGTCATTACCTGAGGTGTCGTTCCGTCTGGACAAGGGCAGGCCCAACCCGCCATTGTCGGCGGATTGGAGCGCGGCCTTTCGCGGCAGTCGCGTCGAAGCCCTGCTGCAATCCGATCACGTCATGTTCTCGCCGCTCGACTTTCCTGGTCAAGCCAGCGATTTTCTCGATGGCATGATCCGCGCACAGGTCGACCGTTTGACGCCCTGGAGCGTCAACGAAGCAATTTTCGGATGGAGCCAGCCGACCAACGCGGCGAACGACCGAATCGAAGTGACCTTCGCCGCTACGTCGAAACTCAAGATCCAGCCGCTCCTGCAGTTGGCCCAGGCGCTGGATGTCGGATCGGTTGCCGTATTCGCCACGGCTTCCGCCGGCGAAGGCACGCCCGCCAGGATAAAATTATTCGACAAGTCGCTACAGGGCGCGATCGGGCGGACGGTGGACGTTCTTCGTATCTTGCGCGCCGTTCTGCTCTCCGTCGGTCTTGCCGCAGCGGCTTCGCTGCTGGTCGCGGCCTATCTCGGCAGCTCGCTTCAGTCCGAACAGCAGGATCTGCAGCGCCGGATATCGCAGCGCCGGGCGGCGCTGCGCCTCGATCCGAATGCTGGCGAATCGAGGGTGGGCCTGCTGGCGAAGCGCAAGCAGGCAACGCCGTCGAGCGTCATGGTGCTGGAAGCCGTCTCGCGGGTGTTGCCCGACACTACCTATGTCACGGAGTTGCGGATCGAAGGCGACAAGGTCCAGGTCGTCGGCATGACACAGAATGCTCCCTCCCTGATTCGCCTGATGGAGCAGTCGCCGCAGTTCACTCGCGCCACATTCTTTGCGCCCACCACGCGCGCGCAGAACGAACCGGGCGAGCGCTTCCATATCGAGGCGCATATCACGGCTTATTTCGGATCGGGCACATGAGCGCGTTCGCGGCAGCACGAAAATCCGTTACCACGTCGCCCATCGTGGCAGCGACGATCTATGCCGGCCTCGTGGTGGTGCTTCTGTTCACCGTTGCAACCTCGATCACGGGCGTCGTCGGCCAGCGCGACGAGGTGACATCCTCGGCGACTATGCTGGAGCAGCTCGAAGGCCGCAACCCCGCCGCGGTTCGCGGCGCGCCCAGCGACGTGACGAGACCGTCGGGCTCGGCATTTCTGGAAGGTGCCACCATCACCGTCGCAGGGGCGATGCTGCTGCAGCGCGTGTCGGCCGCCGTGACGAAATTCGGCGGCAACGTGGTGTCGACCCAACTCGATCTGCAGGGCACGTCATCGCGAGCGGGATTTCTCAGCATGATCGCCAGTTTTGAGATCGACCAGTCGGAGCTGCAAAAGCTGCTCTACGATCTCGAAGCCGGGATGCCGTTCCTGTTCATCGATCAACTCGTGGTCCAGACCCCGCTCACCTCGTCCGGCACCGGAGGCGGAAGACTGCGAATTCTGCTGGCGGTGTCAGGGCAATGGCCGGGAGCCAAATGATGCGCCGTTTGATCACAGGCGTTACGCTATTGCTGCTGTCGCTCGATGTCGCCAGCGCAACAACGTCCGCCGTTTCCAGCGACGCCCTGGATGCCGGTCTCTCCGACGACGCCCAGGCCGCGCGATCGCCTGCGGCTGCGGCCGTTCCGGTCGTGCCGCCTGTCACGACGGTGGGCATTGTCGCGCCACCAGCAGCACCCGCGCCGGAGCGGGCACTGAGCGCCAATCCCCTGTGGGCGATTCCGTTGGCGCAATTGTCGGCGACGCGCGAGCGGCCGATCTTTTCGCCGTCGCGCCGGCCGCCGCCCGTCGCGGCCGCGGCCGAACCGACGACGGTCAAGGCGCCGCCGGTCCGCAAGAAGGAGGCTGAGGCTCCGCAGTTGACCCTGGTGGGCACCATCGCGAGCGATCAGGATGGATTTGGGATTTTTCTCGATCAGTCGACCAAGGAAGCACTGCGGCTGAAGATCGGCGAGGACTATCAGGGCTGGAAGCTGCGTGCGATCCGCGGCCGGGAAGTGACCATGGAAAAGGATCAACAGACTGCCGTCCTGACATTGCCGCAGCCCGACGCCGCGCACCCGGCCGGCGAGGTCCGTCTGCTGCCGGCGAGCATGGAAAGAACTCAAGCGTCAGGACGCCACTGATGCGTGGCGCCGGCACGCGTCCCCGGCTGCTCAGATCGCTCCGATGATTTGTTGAATGACCAGTGCCGATAGCAGGCCGATCGTCAGAAACGGTCCGAACGGCAACGAAGTCCGGCGCGTCATGTCTCGTCCCGTCAATTGCATGATTGCAGCCGCTGCGAGCGCCGTCAGCGCGGCAATCAGCAACAAAATAGGAAGTCCGGCAATGCCGATCCAGATTCCCGCGACTGCGAGGAATTTGACGTCTCCCAAGCCGAGACCCTGGATTTTTCGCCATTCGAAATACAATCGTCGCAACAACCAGAAAATCAATCCGATGGCTGCGCCCGAAGCTGCGGCTTCGATGCCCGCCGCTGAGCCGCCGACCGTAACGGCTCTCGCCAGCCCCAGCCCGGCAACGGACAGGTTCAGCCAGTCCGGAATGATGCCGTGACGAATATCGATCAGCGCCAGCACGCCGCCGAACAGGCAGAGGGTTACGAAAAATCCGGCGAATTCAGGATCGGCGGGCATGCGCGTCTTTGCTTTGATAAATGTGGACGGTCGGTACAGGATCGTCGTCAAGACCTCAGCGAAATACGTATCGGTTTTATGACCGGGTAGGCGTTCAGCGAACTATCTTTTGCACGGCCGGCGCGTTTTGAATGCGATCGCGCGTGATTGGATGACGACGCCCGGTCTGGACAGAAAAATTCCGGGAAAAATTGCGGTTAATGCGATCCCGTCACAAAACAGCATACTAATCCAACAATATTGCGCGCCCGTGCTGCTTGGTTGAGGGGCCGCAAGGTTGCGGCTGGGGACGTCAAAATGTTGAATCGTATGTGGCGCGCCATGTCTGCTTTATTGCTGGTGCCGACTGTGGGCATGTCAGCCGTAAACGCCACGCCGCTCGACGATGCGGCGGAGCGTTATCGGCCCTATATGATCGAAAGCATTGGTCAAGCTTTGGCCGGCGTACGTGACCTGCGCGAACGAATCGCCGCCAAGGATCTGGCGGGGGCCAGGAAGGCATGGATTTCGGCCCGCGCGGGCTGGGAGCGCTCCGAGGTCTTCACGGCGGGCTTCGTCCCCGAACTCGATGCGCAAATCGACGCCTGGCCCAATGCCGACAGCGGCTTCCATGCCATCGAGGCGAAGCTGTTCGGTACCAATCGCACCGACGTCGAGGCCGAGACCGATGCGCTGGTCGATCATCTGGACAGTCTTCACGGCAAGCTTCGCGATATAGCGCTCACGCCGCAGGGATTGCTGGATGGTACCGTGCGGCTGGCCTATGAGGTCGGGGAGAGCAAGGCCGACGGCGGCGAATCCCGCATCAGCGGAACGTCGCTGGACGATATGCGCAATAACGTTGCCGGCATCGATTTCGCTTATCGCACAATTTTTGCGGCCGCGCTCGGAGCCGCCGACGCAAAGCTAGCGGGTCTGGCGGAGGCCCA
>Ga0302311_10006830_pt1 | contig 11733 bp, 4 predicted proteins | sample III_Palsa_N1_3_FD_200449 | JGI IMG/M metagenome (GOLD analysis project Ga0302311, IMG submission 200449) | Peat permafrost microbial communities from Stordalen Mire near Abisko, Sweden - III_Palsa_N1_3 | ecosystem: Environmental > Terrestrial > Soil > Palsa > Peat permafrost | place: Sweden...
ACTTCACACACCGCCCAGCCGAAGGTGCGCAGCTTGTCGGCCAGCGGTTCGAGGTTCAGGGTCTGTTCCACCGTCGTCAGGCTTTGCAGCTTGTTGTAGTCGATGATGGCGACGAGATTGTCGAGCGTGTGGTGCGCCGCGAACATCAAGGCTTCCCAGTTGCTGCCTTCATCCATTTCGCCGTCGGACAATTGCACGAACACGCGCCACGGCGCCCGGGTACGCTTGGCAACCAGCGCCTTGCCCACGCCGACCGGCAAGCCGTGGCCCAGCGAACCGGACGAAAACTCCACGCCCGGCACCTTGTGGCTGATGTGGTTCATCAGATTTGAATTGTCCTGCCCATAGCTTTCCAGCTCGCTGGCCGGGAAAAAACCGCGCGCCGCCAGCGCAGCGTAAACTGCCACGCAGGCATGTCCCTTGGAGAGGATGAAGCGATCGCGCGCAGGCATGTCCGGGTGCGCCGGATCGACGTTCATCACGCCGCTATAGAGCACCGCCACGATGTCGGCAATCGACAAGGCACTGCCGATATGCGAAGCCCCGGCGCGCGTCACCATGCGCAGCGCGTGGGCGCGGATGTCTTTCGCCAACGCCTGTGAATCGATTGCCATCACGGCTCGTCTATCGATTCGTCGACGGTCTTGTGCAGCGGCCACAGCAGGTAAGACATCACGGAACGCTTGCCGACCACGATTTCCGCCGACAGGGTCATGCCCGGCAACAGCTTGGCCTGTGGCGGCAGGTTCTTCAATTTTTCGCTGCCCAGGCCGACGCGGCCGAGGTAGAACGCATCGGTGCCCTGTGCCAGCAGCGACGGGTTGCCCTGGTTGTCGCGGCGGAAGGCGTCTTCGCTGATGGTCTTGATCGTTCCGGTCATCGCGCCATGCTTCTGGAACGGGAAGGCATCGATCTTCAATCGCACGGTGTCGCCGATCTTGACGTAGCCCGTATCGATAGAATCGATCTGCACCTCTGACTCAAGCTCGGTATTGGTCGGCACCAGCGTGAACAGCGTTTCGGCTTCGCGGATCACCGACCCTTGCGAAAGCTTGGCGATATCGAGCACCACGCCATCGGCCGGCGCGATCAGGGTGATCAGGTTGTGCCGCCGGTTGGCCTTGAGCAATTGCTCTTCCTGGGTCTCGCGGTCGTGCGAGGTGGCGAGCAAATCTTCCAGCATCTTTTGCTTCCAGCTCAACTCGAAGGCCGACTTGTCGGCCTCGGCGGCTGCCAGTTGGCGTTTCAATTCCTGCTCGTGATTCTTCGACAAGGTCAGGTCGCGCTCCACTTCAAGCCGCTTGTCGCGCGCCTGCAGCAATTGCGCACGCGCGCCGAAATTCTGCGCCACCAGCTTTTCCTGCATGTTCTCGATTTCCTGCAGCGACTTGACGCGCGCCGTCAGCACCTGCTGGTCGCCCTGGTTGGTGTCGATCTGGGCGCGCAGCGTGGCAATGGTCTCGGTCATCTTTTGCGTCTGGGCCCGATAATTGGCTTGGCGCTCGCTCGAGAGCTGGCCTTCCAGCTTGCTGTCGGCATCGCCTTTGCCATTCAATTGCGGTGCCTTGCCGGCCAGTTCGGCCTGAAGGCGCGCAGATTGATTGTCCAGGCTTTCGATATGGCTTTGCAGCTCGGCCTGGTCGGCCGAAGCAAAGGTCGAATCGAGCGTGGCCAAGGCCTGGCCTTTCTTGACCACCTGGCCCACGCGCACGTTGATGCTTTGGATCACCGAGGTTTCAATCGGCTGCACCACGATGTTCGGCACGGTCGTGACGAGCCGGCCATGCGCCACCACCACACGGTCAACCTGGAACAGGCTGGCCCACAGCACGAATACGATCACCATCGTCACCAGGACGTAAAGCGTCGCACGCGCCGTGGGCGGCAAGGGCCGGCGCTCGATCTCGTCGGCGTCGGGCAGGAAGTCGATGGCGGTTTCCGCCTTCGATTTCCCTTTTACAGGTGGCTGGTTTGCTGGTTCCATAATTGCTGATAGGTGCTGCTGCGCGTCAACAGTTCTTCGTGGCGGCCGCTGTCGACCAGTTTGCCGTGCTGCATGACCAGGATGGCGTCGGCATTGACCAGCGTCGAGAGGCGGTGCGAAATCATGATGACGGTGCGTCCCACCGCGATGCGCGACAGGTTGCGGATGAAAATGGCCTCGCTCTCGGGGTCGAGCGCGCTGGCGGCTTCGTCGAGGATCAGGATGCGCGGTTGCGACAACAGGCAGCGCGCAATCGAAAGGCGCTGCTTTTGTCCGCCGGAGAGATTGGCGGCGTTTTCCTCGAGCATCGTGTCATAGCCTTGCGGCAGCCGCTCGATGAATTCGTCGGCGCCGGCAGCCTGGCAGGCGGCGACGATGTCCTCGAACGAGGCGTCGGGCCGCGTCACACAGACGTTTTCGCGCACCGTGCCGCGGAACAGGAAGTTTTCCTGCAGCACCACGCCGGTCTGGCGCCGCAGGTGCGATAAATCGATTTCGCGCGCATCGACGCCGTCGAAACGGATGATGCCTTCGGCAACCGGATACAAGCCCTGGATCAGCTTGGTCAGCGTGGTCTTGCCCGAGCCGCTGCGGCCGACGATGCCGACCACCGTGCCGGCCTTGATGGTGAAGCGCGCGCGGTCGAGCGCCATGTGCGCTGCGCCAGGATAGCGGAAGGTGACGTCCTCGAACGAAATGTCGCCTTCGAGTTCGGGGCGCAAACCGCCGGCGCCGAGGCGGCCTTCCGGCGCGCGGTTCATCACCTCGGCCAGCATGCGTACCGAAAGGGAGGTCTCCTGATACTCGTTGATCAGGGCCACGATCTGGATCAGGGGGCCGGTCACGCGGCCCGAAATCATCTGGAACGCGATCAAGGCGCCGACCGACAGCGTCTGTGTGAACACATCCTGCGCGCCGATGACGATGATCACCACCGGCAGCAGCTTGCCGAGGAAATCGGTGATCGCATTGCCGCCGATCGAGAGTTGGCCGACGTTGAAGTGCGCCAGGATGGCTTGCGCCGATAATTGATCCCAGTGGCGCCGCTGCGACGGCTCGATCGCCAGCGCCTTGACCGTACGCATGCCGTGCACGGTTTCCACCAGCATGGCCTGGCGCTTTCCTTCGGCGCTATACAGCGCATTGAGACGACGTTGGAAGGTCGGAATCAGCGCCGCAACGATCAAGCCGATCAGCACGGCAAACCCCAGCGTCAGGCAAGCCAGCTTGATCGAATAGGAAAACAGGATGGGGATGAACAGCAACAGCGCGGTGGCGTCCAGCGCGGTGAAGAACATGCGCCCGGTCAGGAATTGGCGGATGCGTTCCAATTGCTGCATGTGGCGCACCACCACACCCGCCGTGGTGGTTTCGAAATAATCGATCGGCAGCGAAAGCAAGTGGCTGAAGGTGCGGCGCGTCAGGCGCATGTCGATCTTGTTGGTTGCGGCCAGCGCCAGGTATTGGCGCAGGAAGCCGAATACGGAATCGAACACCAGCGCGATCACGATGCCGACCGCCAGCACCCACAGCGTGGACGAGCTTTGGTGCACCAGCACCTTGTCGATCACGAGCTGGAAGAAGATCGGCGAGGCCAGCGCCAGGATATGCAGCATGATGGCCGCGATGGCGATGTCGCGAAACGCCGTCTTCTGCTTCAAAATCTCCGGAATGAACCAGCGCAACCCGAAAGGCTGGTTCGGATCGGTCAGCGCATGGTGGCGCTTGAGGAAGATCACGCTGCCGTCCCAGATCGCCTGCATGGCGGCCCGGTCGAGCAATTCGACGCCGGCCGTCGCAGCCAGCGGGTCGATGACTGCAATGCGCCCGCCGTGCTCGTCGCTGCGTGCGCCGACGATGATGGCGGAGTGGCCGTTCTTCAGCCGCGCCATGATGGGAAACACGCCGCCCTGGACGAACAGCGCGTCCCAGCCCAGGGTATCGGGCTTGGCCTTCAGGCCGATCTCGGCGGCGATGCGCAACAGCTTCGCGGTGGACGGTTCCTCATCGGCCAGCGCGTTGTCGTGGATCAGGCGTTCGGGATTGATCTGGATGCCGTGGTGCTGCGCGATGGCGGTCAGGCACTGGATGGCTGAGTGTTGGTAGGGCATATCGTTATGGTTTGGTCGCGCTACGCACCAGGTGTTCGATGGCGGCGCCGAACTCAGCGGCGAACTTGGCCGTGTTCAAGGCGGCACTGTTGGTCTTGGCGGCACGCAGCGTTTCACGGCTCCTGGCCTGGCGCGCGGCATCGTGCGCATAGGCCACCGCCTGTTCTTCATACGCTTGCGCGGTGAAGGTGACAAGCTCGGGCAGGCCCGCCGAATGCAGCAGGCTGCCTGCCATGCGCGACACATAACTGCGGCCCGACAAGGTCACGATCGGCAGGCCGGCCCAGAGCGCATCGTTGGCCGTGGTGCCGGCGTTATAGGGAAAGGTGTCGAGGAACAGGTCGGCGGTGCCGAAGCGCGCCAGATACTCGACAGGCGTCACGCGGCCGGCAAAAAACAGGCGGTCCGGGTCGACGCCATAGGCGCGCGCGGCGGAAAGCATATTGGCTTCGGCCCATGCGTTGTCGCGCAACAGCCAGAGTATGCCGTCGGGTACCTCGCGCAGGATGCGCATCCACGAGCCGAACATTTCGGGCGTGATCTTGTAGTTGTTGTTGAAGGCGCAGAACACGAACTTGTCGGCCGGCAGGCCGTATTTGGCCGGATCGTCCACCACGGCTTGCGGGCGCTGGTCGTCGGCGACCTGGAAGCAGTCGGCCAGGTACAGCGGCTTTTCGGTGAAATAGGGCCGCAACTCCGGCGGATAGATGAACGTGTCTGCCAGCACGTAATCCACGTGCGGGATGGCCGAGCAGTTCGGGTAGCCGAGCCAGGCGATCTGGTAGGGCGCCGGACCTTGCCCGATGATGTTGTAGCGCGCGCCGGCAGTCAAGCCCTGCAAGTCGATCACGACGTCGATTTCATCGTCGCGTATCATGCGCGCGGCCACGTCGTCGGGCACGTCGGTGATATCGACGTAGCGGTCGAACGCCTCGACCACGCGTTTGCGAAACGGCAGGTCGTCCTTGCGGCTCCAGCTATAGGCCACGACGTCGAACCTGTCGCGGTCGATCAACTCGAACAGCCGCACCGTCAACAGCGACACCGCGTGCATCGACAGATCGCCCGAAACGAAGCCCAGGCGAATCTTGCCGTGGCCGTAGTCATGGCCGAACGGCGCCAGGCGCTCGAACTGGCGCACGTTCTTGGAGGTATAGGTAGCGGCGGTCTTGAGCAGGCGCCCGGGATCGTCGGTCATTCCCAAGATAGCCAGCGGCGAAGCCGCCTCCCACATGTCCGCCACGCTGATGGCGGGCAGGGGCCGCATGATGGGCCAGTTGCACTGCTTTTGCCGCGCATGCAGCCAGTGGTACAGTGCGTCGCCCTGGCGTGGATCGAGGGCCAGGCTTTGCTTGAGCATTTCTTCCGCTTCTTCGTAGCGGTAGAACTTGTCGTACAGCCGGCCCAGCCCGTTGTAAAACAGCTTGCGTATGTCTTTTTGATCGGGCTTTTGCAGGCTCTCGACGTCGAGCGCGCTTTTCCACTGCGCCATGGCATCGTCGAAGCGCCCCTGCTTTTCCATCTGCACGCCGAGGTTGTATTGCGCCTGCGGGAACTCGCGCTTCAGGTGCACCGCCTGGCGGTACGCCGCCTCGGCTTCGGATTGGCTGCCGGCGTCGGCCAGCAGGACGCCGAGATTGAAGTAGGCCGCATATTCGAGGTTTTGCACCGGCTTTTTGAGCCAGGCGCGGTACAGCGCAATGGCTTCGGACTGCTTACTCGCGGCAATCAGGCCCTCGGCGACCGAAATGAGTTGGAACAGATCCAGGCTGCCGCTGGCGGCAAGGACTAGCTGTTGATCGTAGGGAATAGTTCCAACTTCAGGGATCATTTTTGGGTGTTTGACATGGTTTCGGCAGCCGCACACCTGCACCTGCGGGTACAGTCTACCGTTCTACACTGTTCCGTGCAATCGACGCGCATGCCGTAACAACCGCGCAGCATCCTGCACGTCGCTGCAATCCGGGTACTTTATACCGCAAATGCGGGTCACCGGGATGCGCCGAAAAGAAGGACTTTTGTTGCTTGTTTGTTGTTCCCGGGTTACGCAGGGCTATGTGCCCCTCTACTTGGGCGGGATGGCCAGCCTACCCGGCGGATCTTCGACAGGCGCCAGGGCCTGGCGTTTGTCATAGGCTGCCAGCGGCGTGCCTTGCGGTTCGTCGAAGCGGAACTGGCCGATTGCCTGGGCCAGTACCCCGGTCGCCGGCATCTGTTCCACGCTTTGCTCGCGCGGCGTGAACGTGGCAGCCTGTTCCGTACCGCCGTATTGCACCATGGTTTGCACCATGGTTTTTACGTTTTGCTGCAGGCTCGTGCCCGCCGGGTCGTGCGGCTTCCTGAGCTCGATGAAGTCCAGGGCCTGGAATTGCGCAATGCTCAAGGCACGGATCTGCGACGAGGTCAGGTGGGTTGCCTGGAACGAGGTCAGGGCCGCCATCTGGGCCGTACTCATCGCCGTGATGTCGGCCGTGGTGATGGCGTCGATTTGCGCCGTCGACATGGCCACCAGCTGGTCGGCGGTCAGCGCGGCGATCTGCGTCCCGCTGAGCACGCCGATGACGCTCGTGTGCAGGGCCGCCACGGCAGCGGTGCTCAATGCCGCGACCTGGTCTGCGCTGAAGCCGAGGCCGACCTGGGCCGTACTCAAGACGCTGGCCTGGGCCGAAGTCAGGGCGGCAACCTGGCTCGCGGTCAAGCCCTGGTTGATTTGCGTCGTGGTCAGGGCGGCGATGTCGGCCGTGCGCAGCGCCGCGATTTGTCCGCTGCCGAGCGCGGCGATCTGGCCGGGATTCAAGCCCTGCGCGACCTGGGTCGTGCTCAGGGCGGCAATCTGCGCCGTGGAAAGCGCCGCCACCTGGTCGGCCGTGAGGCCGGCATTGATCTGCACCGTCGAAAGCGCCGCAATATCGGCAGTCTTGAGCGCCGCGATCTGGGCGGTAGACAAGGCCGACAACTGGGCGGTATCAAGGCCCTTGCCGACCTGGGCCGTCGTCAGTGCCGCGATTTGCGCCGTCGTCAGCGCCATCGCCTGGTCGACCGTCAACCCTTGGGCGATTTGCCCCGTCGTCAGGGCGGCAATGTCGGCTGTAGAGAGCGCGGCCACCTGGGCGGTGGACAGGCCGGCGCCGATCTGTGCCGTGGTGAGCGCCGCAACCTGGGCGGTTTTCAGCACCGCCATCTGTGCCGTGGTCAGGGCCGCGACCTGGTCTATGGTCAAGCCCTGGTTGACCTGGCTTGTGGTGAGCGCGGCGATCTGGGCCGTCGAGAACGCTTCCAACTGATCCACCGACAGGCCTTGCCGGATTTGCGCCGTCGTCAATGCCGCGACGTCCGCCGTCTTGAGGGCAGCGACCTGGGCGGTGGACAAGGCGCTGACCTGATCGGTGGAGAAGCCCTTGTTGATCTGGGCCGTGGTCAGTGCCGCGACCTGCGCCGTGGTCAAGGCGCCGACCTGGTCGTTGCTCAAGCCCTGGCCGATCTGCGCCGTGGTCAGGGCGGCGATGTCGGCCGTCGACAGCGCTGCCACCTGATCGGTCGACAAGCCCTGGTTGATCTGCGCCGTGGTCAGGGCGGCGACCTGCGCGGTCTTCAGCGCCGCTACCTGCGCCGTGGTCAAGGCGGCCACCTGATCGACCGTCAAGCCAAGGTTGACCTGGGCCGTGGTCAGCGCGGCGATCTGTGCGGTACTGAAGTCCGTGATCTGGTCGGGCGACAAGCCCAGCCTGATCTGCGCCGTGGTCAGCGCCGCCACGTCGACCGTGCGCAGCGCGGCAATTTGCGCGCTGGACAAGGCGCTGACCTGGTCGGTGGTCAACCCCTTGTTGACCTGGGCCGTGGTCAGCGCGGCGATCTGCGCCGTGCTGAGCGCCGCCACCTGGTCATTGCTCAGGCCGAGGTTGATTTGTGCCGTGGTCAGGGCGGCGATGTCGGCAGTCGACAGCGCCGCCACCTGATCGGTCGACAAGCCCTGGCCGATTTGCGCAGTGGTCAGCGCGGCCACTTGCGCCGTGTGCAGTGCCGCCACCTGGCTGGTAGTGAGTTCCGCAACCTGGTCGACCGTCAGCCCGTGGCCGACTTGCGCCGTCGTCAATGCGGCGACCTGGACCGTGGTCAGCGCCTCAAGCTGATCGGCGCTGAGCTGGGCGATGTCGGCCGTGGCGAGCGCGGCCACGTCGGCGGTGCGCAACGCGGCAATCTGCGCCGTGCTCATGGCGGCGACCTGATCCACCGTCAAGCCTTTGCCGGCCTGTGCCGTGGTCAGGGCGGCAATCTGGGCGGTCGACAGGGCAGCCACTTGGCCCGGTGTCAGGCCCAGGCTGATCTGTGCCGTGGTCAGCGCCGCAATCTGGGCGGTGGAGAATGCGACGACCTGATCGGTGGTAAGGCCGCCGGTCAACTGCGCTGTGGTCAGCGCGGCAATCTGGTTGGTATGCAGAGCGGCGATCTGCGCCGTGCTCATGGCCGCAATCTGGTCGTCGGTCAGGCCGCGGCCGATTTGCGCCGTCGTCAAGGCCGCGATCTGCGATGTGCTCAGGGCAGTAACCTGGTCCGGCGACAAGCCCTGGTCGATCTGCGCCGTGGTCAAGGCCGCGATGTCGGCGGTGCGCAGCGCCGCGACCTGGTCGTCGCTCAAGGCTGCGATCTGCCCGACGTTGAGGCCGCGTGCGACCTGGGCCGTGGTCAGTGCGGCGATCTGGGTTGTGGAGAGTCCCTGTATCTGATCGGTCGTCAACCCGGCATTGATCTGCGCCGTGGTCAAGGCCGCGATCTGTGCCGTGGAGAACGCCTGCACCTGCGCCACGGATAAGCCTTGCGCGATCTGGGCGGTATTGAGCGCGGCGACATCGGATGTCTTGAGCGCGGCGATTTGCGCGGTCGTCAACGCCGCCACCTGATCCACGCTCAAGCCGCGCCCGACCTGGGCCGTGGTCAAGGCGGCGATCTGCGCACTGCTCAACTGCTGGATCTGATCGGTGGTCAGGCCTTCGCCGATCTGCAGGGTGGTCAGCGCCGCAATGTCTGCAGTACGCAAGGCAGCGACCTGATCCGGCGTCAGGGCCGCGATCTGGGCGGTATTCAAGCCTTGCGCAACCTGAGCCGTGGTCAATGCGTTGATCTGTGCGGTTGTGAGCCCCGCAAGCTGATCCGGCGTCAAGCCCTGGTTGATGTCGGCGGTGCTCAGCGCAGCCACTTGCTTGGTGCCCAGTGCAGCCAATTGCGTCGGCGTCAGGGCGGCGACTTCCGCGGTATTGAGTCCCTTGGCGATTTGCGCGGTGGAGAGGACGGCGATTTGTGCCGTCGTCAACGCCGCCACCTGATCTGCGCTCAAGCCGTGGGCGATCTGGGCCGTGGTCAAGGCCACAATTTGCGCGCTGGTGAGCGCCGCGACCTGGTCCGGGCTCAAGCCCTGCGATAGTTGTGCCGTGGTCAGCGCGGCGATGTCGGCAGTGCGCATCGCCTGAAGCTGGTCGGCTGTGAATGCCGCCAATTGCGCGCTGGTCAAACCCAGGCTCACCTGCTTGGTGGTCAGTACATTGATCTGCGCCGTGGTCAGCGCCGTGGCCTGGTCGGGCGTGAGTCCTTGGCTCAATTGTGCCGTGGTCAGCGCCACGATCTCGGCCGTGGTCAGGGCCGCGACCTCGTCGTTGGTCAAGAGGCTGATCTCAAGTGTCGTCAAACCGACCAGTTGCGAGGTCGACATCTCGGCCACCTGCGCCGGCGTCAAGCCCAGACCGGGCAGATCGATCACGGGCAGTACGCCCATGGTGCGCAATGCGGCAAGCTGGGCGCTGGAAAGCGCCGCGATCTGCGCCGTGGTCAAGCCCTGGATGATCTGTTGCGAGGTCAGCGCCGCCAGCTCGGTGGTGGTCATGGCCGCGACCTGATCCGGCGTGAGGCCGTAGCGGATCTGGGCCGTGGTCAGTGCGGCCACTTCGGCGGTGCGCAGTGCGGCGATCTGGGGCGTCGTCAGCGTGGAAATCTGGTCGGTGGTCAAGCCCTTGGCCACCTGTAGCGTGGTCAAGGCGGCGATCTGGGCGGTGGAGAGGCCGTCGAGCGCGCTGTCGGTCAAACCCAGCGCGATCTGGGCCGTCGACAGGGCCGCGATCTGGGCCGTGGTCAAGCCGGCCAATTGGTCCGCGCTCAAGCCTTGCAGCGCCGTCGTCGAGAGCGCGGCGATGTCGGCCGTGCGCAAGGCGGCGATCTGCGGTGCGCTCAGGGCCGCCAATTGATCGAGCGTGATGCCGCGCGCGATCTGGGCCGTCGTCAGCGCTGCGATCTGGGCCGTGCTCAATGACTGTATCTGCGTCGGCGTCAGGCCGAGATTGATCTGTTTGGTCGTCAGTGCGGCGATTTGCGCGGTGGTGAGCGCCAGCAATTGGTCCGGCGTCAGTGCTGAAACTTCGGTGGTCGAGAGCGCCGCGATGTCGGCCGTGCGCAGCGCCGCCAGCTGCGGCGCAGACAGCTCGGCGATCTGGTCCATGGTCAAACCCTGGGAGATCTGCGCCGTGGTCAGCGCCGCAATCTGCGCGCTGCCGAGCGCCATGATCTGGTCGGGCGTCAGCGCCGCGATCTGGGCCGTATTGAGCGCCGCGATTTCGGCGGTGCGCAGGGCCAGGATCTGATCCGGCGTCAAGCCTACGATCTGGTCGACCGTCAAGCCCTTGCTGACCTGGTTGGTCGTTAATGCAGCCAACTGGCTCAGACTCAGGCCGTCGACCTGCGCTGGCGACAAGCCCAGGCTCAGTTGCCCCGTGGTGAGTGCCGCAATCTGCGCCGTCGACAGCGCCAGCAACTGGTCCTGCCCAAGCGCGGCGAGCTGCGCCGCGGTCAGCGCGGCGATATCGTTGGTGCGCAGCGCGGCGATTTCGGCGGTGGTCAAGGCCACAAGCTGGTCCAGCGTCAGGCCCTGGCTGACCTGGGCCGTGGTCAGTGCGGCAATCTGTGCCGTCGACAGTGCCGCCATCTGGTCGGCCGTGAGGATGCCCACCATGACGGGTTGCAAGGCGGCGATTTCGGCGGTGGTCAGGGCCGCGATCTGGTCCGGCGTCAGCGCCAGAACCTGGTCGGCACTCAAGCCCTTGTTGACCTGCGCCGTGTTGAGTGCGGCGATCTGCGCCGTCGAGAGCGAGGCAATCTGGTCCGGTGTCAGCGCCGCGATCTCGGCCGTCGTCAGCAGGTGGTTGATTTCATAGGTCGTCAGTGCCGCAAGCTCGGCCGGCGTCAGCGCCGCGACTTCGGCGGTCGTCAAGCCCAAACCGATCTGGCTGGTATTGAGCGTGGGCGGCTGGGAAATCTTGAGCGCTGCAACCTGGGCGGGCGAGAGCGCTGCCATCTGCGCCGCGGTCAGGCCGTATTTGTCCTGGTAGGTGCTCAGCGCCGCAAGTTGGGCCGTGGTCATGGCCGCGACCTGGTCCGGGCTCAAACCTTCGCTGATCTGCGTGGTGGAGAGCGTCGCGACATCGCGTGTCGTGAGGCCTTCGCTGATCTGCACACCGGAAAAAGCGGCGAGCTGCGCCGTGGTGAGCGCCACGATATCGGACGTCGCCAAAGAGGCAATCTGCGCAGTGGTGAGCTGCGTGATTTGCGTCGTGGTGATGCCGATGACGATGGAACCCATATGCTGCTGCTCCACAT
>Ga0302311_10006837_pt1 | contig 11725 bp, 9 predicted proteins | sample III_Palsa_N1_3_FD_200449 | JGI IMG/M metagenome (GOLD analysis project Ga0302311, IMG submission 200449) | Peat permafrost microbial communities from Stordalen Mire near Abisko, Sweden - III_Palsa_N1_3 | ecosystem: Environmental > Terrestrial > Soil > Palsa > Peat permafrost | place: Sweden...
CTGGACTATGCGATGTATACGCTGGAGGTGGAGCTGGCGTATTGCCCGAAGTTCGACAATCTGCCGGCGGCGATGAAGGAGATCAAGCCTACGGTGTTCCTGGCGGTTCCGCGGGTGTACGAGAAGATCCGGCAGGCGGTTGAGCATAAGTCTACGGGGATGAAGAAGAAGATTTTGAACTGGGCGATTGGGCGCGGCAAGGCGCAGCGGGAGAAGCTGTTGCGCGGGGAAGAGCCGTCGTCGCTGGCGTGGAAGCTGGCGAACAAGCTGGTGTATACGAAGATCCGCGAGGCGTTTGGGGGGCGGGCACGGGTGTTTATCGCCGGCGGAGCGCCGCTGGGGATGGATACGGCGGAGTGGTTTCTGGATGTGGGTGTGAGGATATTTGAGGGCTATGGGATGACGGAGACGTCGCCGGTGATCTCGCGAAATAATTTTGAGGGTTACAGGATCGGGACGGTGGGGATGGTGGTGCCGAATATGGAGACGCGGATCGCCGAGGACGGCGAGTTGGAGGTGCGCGGGCCTTCGGTGTTTATCGGTTACTGGAAGAATGAGGAGGCCACGAAGAAGGAGTTTACGGAGGACGGGTGGTTCAAGACCGGAGATATTGGGAAGCTGGAGGATGGGTTCCTGTCGATTACCGACCGCAAGAAGGAGCTGCTGAAGACCAGCGGCGGGAAGTTTATTGCGCCGCAACCGATTGAGAATAAGCTGAAGGCCAATACGCTGGTGGGGCAGGCTGCGCTGATCGGAGACACGAAGAAGTTTGCCAGTGTGTTGATCTCGCCGAACTTCCAGGCGCTGGAGAGCTGGGCGAAGCAGAACGGCGTTACTGGTGACAGGGCGGCGATGGTGAAGGATGTGAAAGTGCATGAGATGTACAAGGAGATCGTGGAGAAGGTGAATGAGAAGCTGGCGCCTTACGAGACGATTAAGAAGGTGGGCGTGGTGGCTGAGGAGTGGAGCATCGAGGGTGGGGAACTGACGCCCAGCATGAAGCTGAAGCGTCGGGTGATTACGGAGAAGTATAAGGAGCGGATTGGGAAGTTTTATGGGGAGTAAGGCGTTGCGTTGGGTTGCATTTTTCTTGCTGGGTGGGATGGCGGCTGCGCAGGCTCCCGTGGTGCCGGTGGACCGCTATGGGCCTCCGGTGTGCAGCGCGGAGAAGGCTGCGGCGCATAAGAGCGCGGTTGAGATTGCACGGGAGGAGCAGCAGCGGGGGGCGGGCGATCCGGCGGCACTGCTGTCCGACGATCCGTTTGAGAACTTTGGGATTACGCGCTACCGGATGGCGGATTATGCGGATTGCAGCGGCAAGGTGGGATGCTACTGGGCCGATCTGGATACGCAGTACAAGCGGGCCGAGGCGGCACTGGCGGCGGAGATCGCGAAGAAGAAGCCGGGAGAGAAGCTGGCAGTGGTGATGGACATCGATGAGACGTCGCTATCGGGATACTGCGAGATGAAGCGCGAGGACTTTGGGTATATCGGGACGATGTTCAATGCGTGGGTGGTGTCGCCGGAGGCTGCAGTGGCGATTCCGGGCGGGGTGAGGCTGTTCGATGAAGCCAAGGCCGCGGGGATTGCGGTGTTCTTTATTACCGGGAGGCCGGAGACGCAGACGGAGGCAACAGCGAAGAATCTGGAAGCTGCGGGGTATCGCGGGTGGACGGGGCTGGTGCTGCGGGATGAAGCGGAGACGGCTATGCCGACGATTGAGTACAAATCCTCCGAGCGAAAGAAGATTGCGGCGAAGGGGTACCGGATTGCGCTGAGCGTGGGCGACCAGTGGAGCGATCTGCTGGGAGAGCCGAAGGCTGCGGTGAGCGTGAAGCTGCCGAATCCGTTTTACTTTTTGCCGTAGGTTCTCTGCTTTAGACGTTGGTGAGATCGCCGGATGGGGTGGTCCGGCATAGGCCCATGTGGAAGAAGTAGAGATACTTGCGGGCGGCCGATTCGTTGAGGGTGAGCAGCGGCTGCAACTGGAAGTAATTAAGCAGGCCGGTGGGTTGGCTGTTGGAGCGGCCGGTATCGACGTAGGCCATGGACCAATCTTCAAATTCGCGGCGGGTGATGGGGCTGTTTTCGAGGACATTGATGTTGGTGTGGCGCGGGTCGCGGGTGATCGATTGGAAGATCATGTCCACGTAGCGGTCGTCGCCTTCGAGCACCTGGAGGAAGGAGCCGGTGTGGAAGAGCAACATGCCGGAGAGGTTGTAGAGGGAGTTGCGCGAGCGGGCGCGGTCGAGGAGGAGCTTGAGGTCGTCTTCGGAGACAGGGCGCGTCGCGGCGCTGGTGTAGATGATTTGCTTCACGCTATGTTTATCGGCGGTGGCGGCGGGAGGATGATTTTTGGCGCATATGGGATGTGTGATGCATCCAATGCGCGCATGAGTTATTTAAAGCGAGCGGACAAAGAGGGGCGCAGGTTTGTAAACCCTGTGCCGACGACGGTGGGTGGTCTGAGGATGGCGTTGAAGCTTCTTCCGCAGTACCTGCGCAACCGGGAAGAGCGTGAGCCGAAGGGGCAGTTGGGGCCGTTCAAGACGGATGCGCGGGTGTATGCGACGGCCCCGGCGAGCGGGTTGCGGGTGACGTGGCTGGGGCATTCGTCGATGCTGATCGAGATGGACGGGGCGCGGGTGCTGGTCGATCCGGTGTGGGAGGAGCGGGTGAGCCCGGTGCAGTGGTTTGGGCCGAAGCGGTTCTTTGCGCCGCCGCTGAAGCTGGAGGACCTGCCGGCGATCGATGTGGTGTTGGTGTCGCACGACCATTACGACCATTTGGGGGCGCATACTGTGCGCAAGCTGGCCGGATTGAAGGCGACGGCGGAGGCGCAGTGGGTGACGTCGCTGGGAGTGGGGAGGCGGCTGCGAAGATTTGGTGTTGCTCAGGGGAAGATTGCGGAGTTGGACTGGACGGAGAGCGTCGTGGCGGCGGGGTTGACGATTACGGCCTGGCCGGCACGGCATTTTTCGGGGCGTGGGGTGCTCGACCGGTTCACGACGCTGTGGAGTTCGTTTGTGCTGGAGGGGCCGCGGCATCGGGTTTACTTTGGGGCGGATTCGGGGATGTGGGATGGGTTTGCGGAGTTTGCCGCGAAGTATGACGGGTTCGATCTGACGATGCTGGAGATTGGGGCGTCGCATCCGCTGTGGAAGAGCATCCACATGGGGCCGGATGGGGCGGTGGAGGCGTATGCGGCGATGGGTGGGTTCGCCAAGGCCGGGTTGTTGATGCCGATTCACTGGGGGCTGTTCAACCTGGCGCTGCATGGATGGCGGCAGCCGATGGAGCGTTTGTTGGAGCTGGGAGGGATTCCGTTGTGGTCTCCGGAGCCTGGCGTGCCGACGGAGGTGTGGGCGGGTGAAGAGGTTCGATCGGATTGGTGGTCGGCTAACAGGCTTTGATTTAGTTTGTTAGAGAAAAAATATGAGGAAGTGCTTGAGGCATGAGGTGCGAGCGCGGTATTAGCGAAGTTGCCATCAGTTAGAAGCTGGATGCGTGGCTGGGTGAGATTTCCCTTGTAACCCTGTGGAAAAGGGGGTACAAGAGGTGTTGCACGGTCAATTGCAGACGAAACGCGGTGAAAGGTAGACGTCGATGGCAGCTTCAGCTCAAGGACAGGTGGTACTGCGGGAGGTGATGGATATCCGGCAGGCGGCGTCGTATCTGGGCATCAGCGGGGATACGCTGTACCGGTACGCGTCGGAGGGTTTTGTGCCGGCGTTCAAGTTGGGCAACCGCTGGCGGTTCCGCAAGAGCTTGCTTGATAGCTGGATGGATGAGAAGAGCGGCGTGACGCAGGTGGAGAGCGTCGATGTGACGAAGAAGAAGCCGGTCGCGCGGGCGCGGTAAGGCAGTGCCCAGGGCTGAAGCCCATTTGTTGTTTGATCTGGACAGGGGCCTGAAGGCCCCTTCTAATCCGTCAAAGCTTACGCCCGGACGAGGGTGATCTCTGTGATCTCCGCGGGACAATTCAGCCTGAAGGGCAGGCCCACGGTGCCGAGGCCGCGGTTGACGTAGAGCTGCATGTGGCCGAAGCGGAAGAGGCCTTCTACATACTTTTTGCCCATCGGTGGAAGGATGAGCGGGCCTACCAGCGGGAGACGTACCTGGCCGCCGTGGGAGTGGCCGGCAAGCATCAGGTCGATGAACGGGAAGCGGGGATGCTGGACGACGGTGTCGACGAAGTCCGGCTCGTGGCACATGAAGAGTACGGGGGCGTCGGGCGCGCGGGGGATGGCCGAATAAAGATCGCAGTGGCTGGTGCCGGGGTCGCAGGCGCCGGAGAGCCAGAGGTGGTCGCTGCCGCGTTCGATGGGGAGGTAGTTGTCGACCAGGACGGGGGTCCCATGGTCCTGGAGAGCGTTGATGACGTGCTGGGAGCCTACGGCGACGTCGTGATTGCCGAGGATGGCATAGCGCTGCGGGGCGGTGATGCGCTGGAGGATTTCGGCACAGAGGCCGGCTGCCCGGAAGGCGACGGCGGTGGGTCGCGGGCCTCGGCTGACGTAGTCGCCGGTGAGCAGGACGAGTTCCGGTTTGAGGGCGTTGATGCGGTCGACGGCTTGTTCGAGGAACCAGGCCTCGGTGTACTCCTCGAGGTGGATGTCGCTGAGCTGGACGAAGCGGAAGCCTACGAAGGCGTCGGGGAGATTGACGATGGGGAAGGTGCGGTGGGTGACTTCCAGCTCGTGGCGGCCATGGGTGCCGGAGTAGGTGGCCAGGCCGAGACCCGCGGCCGCTCCGCCAATCATGAAAGCGCGGCGCGTGAGGTGGTGCGGATCTGGATGCGGATCTGCGTGTGGGTCTGGGTGAAGACCTGGGCGTGACCGGTGGGGCATAGTCCATGATACCGGGCGGGAGGCTTCGTGGCCCGGTACGAGGGTAGAATCGTGAATGATGAATGAAAGTACACGACGCCGGGCGGCGATGCGGGCAGCCGCAGTTGCAGGGGTAGAAGCGCTGCTGGTGACGCATCCGCCGGATGTGCGTTACCTGACCGGGTTTACGGGGTCGAGCGCAGCGCTGGCGATGGCGGGCGGGCGGGCGGTCCTGTTTACCGACGGTCGCTATAAGGCGCAGGCGCGGGCTGAGACGAAGGGACTGCGGGTGGTGGTGGAGCAGAGAGCAGCGACAGCGTCGGCTGCGGAGTGGCTGGGGGCGGCGGCCGTTGGGCTCTGTGGGTTCGATTCCGCGCAGACGACGGTTGCGGCGCTGGGGCGGTTGCGGAAGGCGATCCCTGGCACGAAGCGGCGAGGATTTTTTGTGGGCGTAGAGGGGCTGGTAGGCAAGCTGCGCGAGGTGAAGGACGCGGACGAGATTGCGCGGCTGCGACGGGCTGCGGATCTGGGATGCAGGCTGTTTGAGGGGGTGCTGGAGTATCTTGTTGCGGGGGCCACCGAGACGGAGGTTGCGGCGCGGCTGGAGTTCAAGGCGCGGATGGCCGGGGCGGAGGCGATGAGCTTTGAGACGATTGTGGCCGGCGGGGTGCGGTCGGCGCTGCCGCATGGGCGGGCGAGCGGGGCGAAGCTGCCGAAGCGGGGGTTCTGCACGCTGGATTTTGGGGTGTTGCTGGAGGGGTATTGCTCGGACATGACGCGGACGGTACACCTGGGGAAGGCGAGCCAGAGGGAGTCGGACGTGTATCATTCGGTGCTGGAAGCACAGGAGGCGGCGGTTGCGATTGTGGGGCCGGGCGTGACGTGCGGCGAGGTCGATGAAGCGGCGCGGTCGGTGCTGCGGAAGGCGAAGCTGGATAAGTATTTTTCGCACTCCACGGGGCACGGCGTTGGTTTGGAGATTCACGAAGGGCCAAGGTTGGCCGCGAAGCAGACGCAGGTGCTGGAGGCAGGGATGGTGATTACGATCGAGCCCGGAGTTTATCTTTCACCCAAAGATGGCTCACGCGCCGGAGAGTTTGGGATTCGCATCGAAGATATGGTGCTGGTAACCAAGGACGGTGGTGAGGCGTTGACGAGGGCGAGTTCGAAGAGGTTGATGGAATTGTAGTGAGGGCCCTCAAGGGTTCAGGGCCCAGGGTTCGGGGCCCAGAAGACAAGATAGAGGAGTTGGGAATGGATGGAGATGATTTGAAAGAGTTGAGCGAGCTGGTGGAGTTTTTGAAGAGCCAGGGGATCGCGGAGTTCGAGTTGGAGCGGCCGGAGCAGAAGGTCAAGATCAAGTTTGCCGGGGAAGCCGCGGCGGGCGTCGATATGGGCCAGTTGGCGCGGCTGATGGCTGCGGGTGCGCCGGCTGTGATCCCGGCTGCACCGGTGGCGAGCGTGCAGGCGGTTGCGACGCCGGCTCCCGTGGCTGCTGCGGCAGTCGATCCTCATGCTGGGGCGCATATTGTGAAGTCGCCGATTGTGGGGACGTTTTACGATGCGCCGTCGCCGGATGCGGACGCGTTTGTGGCGGTGGGCGACCAGGTGGAGACCGGTAAGGTGCTGTGCATCGTGGAAGCGATGAAGCTGATGAATGAGATTGAGTCGGATGCCAGTGGCGAGATTGTGGCGGTGCTGGTGAAGCCGGGGCAGCCGGTGGAGTATGGGCAGCCGCTGTTTGCGATCAAGGCGCGGTAAAGACAGTGAGTAAGTAGTAGTGAGTAGAGGACAGCGGAGGGGTTTTTCACTACTCCTTACTACTTACTCACTACTCACTCTTCTAAAGGGACAGGAATGATTCGTAAGGTATTGATAGCGAACCGTGGGGAGATTGCGCTGCGGGTGATTAGCGCGTGCCAGGAGATGGGTATACGGACGGTGGCCGTGTACTCGGAGGCTGACCGGAACAGTCTGCATGTGAAGTTTGCGGATGAGGCTATCTGCATTGGGCCGCCTCGGTCTTCGGAGAGCTATTTGAATGTGCCGGCGGTGATCTCCGCGGCGGAGATTGCGGGGGCGGATGCGGTGCATCCGGGGTACGGGCTGCTGAGTGAGAATGCGGCGTTTGCGGAGGTGTGCCGGGCGTCGAATATTAAATTTATCGGGCCGCCGCCAGAGGTGACGCGGATGATGGGCGAGAAATCCACCGCGCGGCAGACGATGAAGAAGGCCAAGGTGCCGATCCTGCCTGGGTCCGATGGCGTGATCGAGAACGAAGGCGCGGCGCTGGAGTGGGCGCAGAGTGTGGGGTATCCCGTGATTCTGAAGGCCGTGGCCGGCGGTGGCGGGCGCGGGATGAGGATATGCCGGTCGAAGGAAGAACTGCCGGGGATGTTTCAGTCGGCGTCGACTGAGGCGTTGAATGCGTTCAGCAACGGCGATCTTTACATGGAGAAGTTTATCGAGCGGCCGCGGCATATCGAGTTCCAGGTGCTGGCCGATGAGCATGGCAATGTGATGAGCCTGGGAGAGAGAGAGTGCTCGATCCAGCGGCGGCATCAGAAGCTGATTGAAGAGGCCCCGAGCTTGCAGATCACTCCTAAACAGCGGGAGAAGATGGGCGACGTGATTAAGAAGTCGCTGAAGGATATTGGGTATTGGAACGCCGGGACGATTGAGTTCTTGATGGATGAAGATGGGTCGATCTACTTCATCGAGATGAACACCCGCATCCAGGTCGAACATTGCGTGACCGAGATGGTGACGGGCGTCGATCTGGTGAAGGCGCAGTTGCGGATTGCGTCGGGAGAGAAGCTGCACGATATTGTGCCGAAGCTGCCGCCGATCAATGGGCACGCGATCGAGTGCAGGATCAATGCGGAGCATCCGGAGAAATTTACGCCGAGCCCGGGGAAGATTACTGTGTTCAATGTGCCCGGAGGGAATGGAGTTCGTGTCGATACGGCGCAGTATGCGGAGGGTGTCGTCCCGCAGTATTACGACTCGTTGATTGCCAAGCTGATCTGCCACGGCAAGGACCGCGAAGAGGCGATGAATAAGATGCAGCGGGCGTTGAGCCAGTTCGTGGTGGAGGGGATTCATACGTCGATACCGCTGCATCAGCGGATCTTTGCGGATGAGGAGTTCCGGTCAGGGCAGTTCGATACGAAGTTTATGGAGCGGTTTCTGGAGCGGCAGAAGGCCGACGCGAAGTAGGCGACGTGACGCTCCCGAGACTGTATGCCATCGTCGACAAAGAGACTCTGAATGCGCGGGGTGTGCGTCTGGCCGAGTTTGCGCGGGAGTTGCGCGATGCCGGCGTAACGCTGTTGCAGTATCGGGACAAGTTGGGTGGGCCGCAGGAGATTTTGCGGGCGGCGGCGGAGATTTCAGCGGTGTTTGCGGGATTGGAGGCGACGCTGATTCTGAATGACCGCGCCGATCTGGCGGTGCTGGCGGGGTGGGGTGTACATGTGGGGCAGGGGGATTTGGGCGTTGCAGCAGCGAAGCGTGTGCTGGGTGTGGGCGAAGAGCGGGAACGCAGAGGTCACGGAGGTATCGCAAAGGTCGCAGAGGGCGTTGTGGGTGTGTCGACGCATGATGTGGAGCAAGTGAGAGTCGCTGAGAAGGGTGAGGCGGATTATGTGGCGGTGGGGCCAGTGTTTGGGACGTCGACGAAGCTGGATGCAGAGACGGTGGTGGGGCTTGAAGGGGTCCGGCGGGCTCGGGCGTTGACGACGAAACCGCTGGTGGCGATTGGGGGGATTACGCTGGGGAATGCTCGGAGTGTGGTGGAGTCTGGGGCGGATTCGGTGGCGGTGATCTCTGGGTTATTCGTGCCGGGACGGACGGTGGGTGAGGTGGCACGGGACTTTCTGGAGATTTTGCGGTAGGTTGGGGGGAACGTGATTCCTCCTGAGGCTGTGCCAGTACAAGAAGCAGATCTCTCCACTGCGTCTTCGCAAAAGCGCGAAGACTTCGGTCGAGATGACAGTGGTGTGGGTACAGTTAGTGCGCCGAAGTTCGTGCAGGGCATGGGGTTGTTTTCGGCGACGGCGATTGTGATGGGGTCGATGATTGGGTCGGGCATTTTTATTGTGCCGGCGGATATGAGCCGGGTGCTGGGGTCTCCGGCGCTGTTGATTGCGGCTTGGCTGGTGACGGCGGCGATGACGGTGATTGGCGCGCTGAGCTATGGGGAGTTGGCCGCGATGATGCCCAAGGCGGGTGGGCAGTATGTGTATCTGCGCGAGTCGCTGGGGCCGATTTGGGGGTTTCTGTATGGGTGGACGCTGTTTACAGTGATCCAGACCGGGACCGTGGCAGCGGTGGGTGTGGCGTTTGCGAAGTTTCTGGGAGTGTTTTTTCCGGGTGTGAGCCAGACGAATTGGATCTGGCATGTGGGGTCGGGCAATGTGGGGCTAAGTACTGCGGGGTTGGTGGCGATCTGCGTGCTGGTGCTGCTGACGTGGACGAATACTCGGGGGATCAAGTTGGGCGCGGCGGTGCAGAACGTTTTTACCAGCGCGAAGGTGCTGGCGTTGCTGGGGGTGATCGCGGTGGGGGTGCTGCTGTTTGTGGAGCACAAGGATGCGGCTGGATTGGCGGCGAACTTCGGGCCGCATTTCTGGACGCTGGGGAAGTGGTTTCATGCAGCTCTTGACCTGCATATATACAGCGCTGAGGTGGTTGCTGCGGATAAAGGCGCGATGTTCTTGTACATCGCTATAGTCATTGCGATTGTGCAGGTGGGCTCACTATTTTCCAGCGACGCGTGGAATAACGTCACATTTACTGCCGGAGAAATTGTCAATCCGAAACGGAATCTTCCGCTCAGCCTCGCGCTGGGCACGGGCGTTGTCCTGCTGCTCTATATAGCCTGCAATTTCGTGTATCTGAGCGTGCTGCCGATGATGGGAGCATCGGGTGACGGGTTGTTAGTGGCACAGGGTATTGCGGGTGCCAAGCAGGATCGCGTGGCGACGGCGGTGATGCAGGTGGCGTTTGGGGAAATGGGCGCGAAGTTGATGGCTGGGGCGATCCTGGTGAGCACGTTTGGGTGCGTGAATGGGATGCTGCTGGCGGGGGCACGGGTGTATTACGCGATGAGCCAGGATGGGCTGTTCTTCAAGAGCACGGGTGTGCTGGATGCGAAGAGCAAGGCTCCGGTGAATGCGCTTTGGATGCAATGCGCGTGGGCTTGTTTGCTGTGCTTGAGTGGGCAGTATGGGAATCTGCTGGACTATGTGATCTTTGCGGTGCTGGTGTTTTACGTGCTGACGATTGTGGGGTTGTTTGTGCTGCGGAGGAAGAGGCCGGATGCGGTGCGGCCGTATCGGGCGATTGGGTATCCTGTACTTCCGGCGATTTACATTGTGATGGCGGTTTGGATTTGTGGTGTACTGTTGCGATATAAGCCTCAGTACACATGGCCAGGATTGTTGCTGGTTTTGCTCGGGGTGCCGGTGTATTGGATTTGGCAGCGAAAACAGACAGCAGACAGTAGAACGTAGACAGAAAACGGAGAGACGAGACGTATGGCGAATTTGTTGGCGATCAAGCCGTTGGCGACGATTCTTGGCGAGGCGGCGGAGACGGGCGAGGGTACGCTGAGGCGATCTCTGGGCGTAGGCAACCTGATTACGCTGGGTATCGGGGCCATTATCGGCACGGGAATTTTTGTGCTGACGGGGCAGGTGGCGTCGGCTTACTCGGGGCCGGGTGTGGTATTTACGTTTATTATCGCGGCGATCTGCTGCGTATTTGCCGGGCTTTGCTATGCGGAGTTTGCGGCGATGATCCCGGTGGCGGGGTCGGCGTATACGTATGGGTATGCGACACTCGGAGAGATTTTTGCGTGGATCATCGGGTGGGACTTAGTGCTGGAGTATGCGTTTGGGGCCGCTACGGTCTGCTCCGGATGGAGCGGATATGTGTTGAGTCTTGGGCAGGACTTTGGACTGCGGCTGCCGCCGGCACTGGCTGGTGTTCCGGGGTCGGTGTTTGTGCAGTGGAATGGACACTGGGAGCTGCTCAACAATGCGATGAGGGACCGGCTGGCGCTGGTCCATGTTGACCCGATGACGCTGCCACAGCAGCATGGGGTGTTCAACCTGGTGGCGTTTCTGGGGATCATGTTTGCGACGACGGTGTTGATCATCGGGATCAAGGAGTCTGCGAACTTCAACAGCTTCATCGTGGTGGTGAAGGTGGCAGTGCTGATCGTGTTTGTCGGCGTGGGCGGCTATACGCTGCTGACGCGGCCAGAGTTGCTGAAGGCGAATTGGCATCCGTTTGTGCCGCCGAATGTGGGTGGTTTCGGGCATTTTGGATGGTCGGGTGTATGCCGAGGAGCTGCTGTGATCTTCTTTGCCTATATCGGCTTCGATGCTGTTTCCACCGCGGCGCAGGAGTCGAAGAACCCGAAGCGGGACATGCCGATTGGCATTCTCGGCTCGCTGGCGATTTGCACGGTGCTATACATCCTGGTGGGGTTGGTACTGACGGGGCTGGTGAACTACAGGCATCTTGGTGTGCCGGATTCTCTGGCCGTAGGCATGGATGCCACGGGATTCCGGTGGGGCTCGCTGCTGGTGAAGGTGGGAGCGCTGGGCGGACTGACGAGCACGATGATTGTGATGTTGCTGGGGCAGAGCCGGGTGTTCTTCTCGATGTCGAAAGACGGGTTGCTGCCGAAGATGTTTTCGGCGGTGCATCCGAAGTTCCGGACGCCATGGATTTCGTCGCTGACGGTTGGGCTGGTGGTGGCGACCTTCTCGTCGTTGATTCCGCTGGCACAGCTGGGCGAGATGACGAGTATCGGGACGCTGCTGGCCTTCATTATTGTGAGCGCCGGAGTGTGGGTGCTGCGGGTGCGGAGTCCGGAGCTGGCG
>Ga0302311_10006838_pt1 | contig 11724 bp, 8 predicted proteins | sample III_Palsa_N1_3_FD_200449 | JGI IMG/M metagenome (GOLD analysis project Ga0302311, IMG submission 200449) | Peat permafrost microbial communities from Stordalen Mire near Abisko, Sweden - III_Palsa_N1_3 | ecosystem: Environmental > Terrestrial > Soil > Palsa > Peat permafrost | place: Sweden...
ACACCCAGATGAAGCCATAGCGCTCCGCCACCGGAAAGCGCCGGATGGCGGGAAAACCGCCGACCCGCTGCCCCGGCATCGACACGGCTTTGCCCTCGCAGCCCATGGTCAGGCCATGATAGCCGCACACCAGCGAGCCCTCGCGCACGAAGCCGAGGGACAGGGGCGCGCCGCGATGCGGACAGAAATCCTCGAGGGCGGCCACACCGTCCGCGCCGCGAAAGAAGACCATGGCTTCGTTGCAGATGCGGCGCCCGAGGGGCTTGTCGGCGCTCACCTCGTCCGAGGTGGCCGCGACGTACCAACTGTTCCTGATATGCATGGACCTGCCTTCCCTCTCCTTATCCGTGGCGGATCAATGTCCCGCCCGGCAGCCTGGCGAGGGCCGCGTTATTGGTGAGCGCCGTTTTCAGATTGCGGTGCGCGATGCGGCTATGTTCGCGCATCAGGGCCTCGGCCCGGGCGCCTTCGCGGTTCTCGATCGCTTCGAGCACGGAGCGATGCTGGGCCTGGGCCAGCAGCAGCATCTCCCGCGCGCCCTCGTCGATGGCCTGGACCATCACGAACGCGCTGGCGGAGGCGAAGGGAAGACGCATGCATTTGTCGATCTGCCGCTCGATGAGCGGGCTTTGCGCCGCCCCGGCAAGCAACCGGTGGAAGCGCGCGTTGAGATCGACATAGGCCGAGAATTTGCGGTCGTCGAGCGCCCCGGCGAGGACCGCATCGATCTCGGCGACGGCATCGGACAGATCCCGCAGGATCGGCTCCGGGGCGCCGCGTTCGGCGGCCAGGCGCGCCGCCATGCCCTCCATGCAGCCGCGCAGCTCGATGGAATCGCAGATCTCAGCCTCGGTGAAGGAGCGGATCGAGAATCCCCCCGAGGGAATTTCCTCCAACAGCCCTTCCTCCTGCAGCCGGATCAGCGCGGCGCGCACCGGCGTGCGCGAGACCTGCAGCTTCTCCACCACCCACAATTCGGAGATGCGTTCGCCCGGCTCGAGCTCGCCGGCCAGGATCATCTCGCGCAGCTGAAGCAGCGCCTTGACGGTTTGAGACGCGGAAAAATCGGCGGTGGGCATGGCATCCTCCTGAGATCAATGTTGTATACATTTTTCTCGGAGATCAATCGATTTATCACGATAAATGGCGGATTATCCGGCGGAACGCTTCAATAATGTATACATTATGGTGCCGCCCTCAGAGCCAACACCGGCGGACGAACCGCGTCGATATCGACAGTCGCCGGAACCAGGGTGCTCGCAGCCGCGAGCGGCTCGCCGGTCCCGGGGTTTCGGGCATAGCGGGGATGGGCGCCACTGGCGACGATCAGGCGAACCCGATGCCCCGCCCGGAAGCGATAGGCGGTCGGCCAGCAGGACAGCGGGACCTCGCGCACCCCGTCGGCATCCGGCGGGAACCGGTCGGAGGTCAGGCGCAGATAGCCGTCCGACACATGCAGGGGCCGTCCGCTTTCATCGACGTCGCAGACGATCAGGAACAGGTCGAAATGCTCGCGGTCGCAGCGGACCCGCACCGTGGCCTGCACCGGGCCGATAATGTCGAGCGTCGAGTCCAGCCGCGGCCCGGTGAAGGAGATCGTGTCCCGGCGCGCCTCGATCGCGCTCATGTCGAGCGGGCCCTTGCCGCCGGACAGGCGCGCGCCGTGCAGCGCCGGGGTCGGATCGGCCGGATCATAGACATAGCGCGTGGGCCCGTCCGGCCGCAGGGAAATCCGCAATTCGGTCCCACCCTCCGGCGGCCAGCTCTCATAGGACCGCCACTCATCCGCGCCCTGCAGATAGAGACGCACGCGGTCCTTCATCCCAGCCGCCCCCGCCCCGAACAGGGCGATCGCCTGGCGGATGCTTTCGCCGAAACCCTTGGGCGCGGCATGGGTCCAGGGGCCGACCGTCAGCCAGGCCTCGGTCCCGGCCGCCCGCATCGCCGCGAAATCGGCGAGCTGCGTCGGCAGGAAAATGTCCCGCCAACCGGCCACCGTCGCGACCGGCGCTCCGATCCGTGACGCCTTGGCGGAATGATCGACCGCTTGCCACCAGGGATCGGCGGGATCGGGATGGCCGACCCAGTCCTGCCACCAGCGCACCGGTTCGCCCGCCGCTTTGCGGTCGAGATCGCCGAGCGGCAGGTGGGAGAACAGATCCGGCGGCGCTTTGGCGCCCCTCATCCCTTTGCCCTTCGCCATGGATCTGATCAGCAGGGTCCAGCCCAGCGACCCTTCGAGAGTGAAGCCGCCGCCGGCCAGGGTTTCGTTGCGGAAATTCGACAAGGTGACATGCAGCACCATGCCGTCGATCCCCGTGCCGGCCTGTTCGGCGATCGCCCATTGGGTAAAGCCGACATAGCTCGATCCATAGGTGAACAGGCGCCCCTTGCCCCAGGGCCGAGCCTTGACCCAGGCCAGCGTGTCGAGCCCGTCCGCCGCTTCCTGGCGCATCGGATCGAGCTGGCCGTCCGACCCGCCGGTCCCGCGACAAGCCTGCACCACCACCTGAAAGCCGCGTTCGGCGAACAGGCGGTAGATCAGCGCGAACGGGCCGCCGCGTCCATAGGGAGTCCGGATCAGGATCACGGGAGCATCGCCCGCCGCCGGCGCATGCCAGCGATCGGCCAGCAGCCGTACGCCATCTTGCATCTCGACGCCGAGATCCCGGTCGACCGCCACGCTTGGATATTTCGCCGGCGGCAGATGGAGCAGCCGGCCGACGAACCAGGACAGGATGGACATGCGGTCTCCTTGCGAGGGTTAGATCACCACCATCAAAGCGTCGAGCGCGATCGCGCCCTCGGGATAGACCACCACCGGATTGACGTCGATCTCGGCGATTTCCGGCCGCGACGCCACCAGGGCGGCGATCTTGGCGACGATGTCGGCGGCGGCGGACACGTCGAGCGCCGGCGCGCCGCGGAAGCCGCGCAGCAAGGCGGCGCTCTTCAGTTTATGCAGTTCGGCCTCGATGCCGGCGCGATCCAGCGCGGGCGAGATCAGCCGGGCGTCGTGGAACAGTTCGGCGGTGACGCCGCCGAAGCCGACCAGCACCACCGGTCCCCAGTCGGGATCGTTGCGGGCGCCGACGATCAGCTCGGTGCCGCGCGCGCCCATCGCCTCGACCAGCACGCCGTCCAGCACCAGGCCGGGCCGATGGGCGGCGATATTGGCCTGCAGCCGGTCCCAGCCGGCCGTCAGCGCCGCCTCGTCGGCGAGATTGAGGATCACGCCGCCGGCGTCGCTCTTATGCGAAAGATCGGGAGACTGCGCCTTCAGCACCACCGGATAGCCGATCCGTTTGGCGACATCGACCGCCTCGGCCGGGGTGCGGGCGAAGCCGCCCTTGGGCAGCGGGATGCCGAGCTCGGCCAACAGCTCCTTGCTGCGATATTCGGGGATCACCCCAGGCGGCAGCGGCGGCCGCGAAGAGGCCTTAACGGCCTTTGCCTCGACCGGATCCGCCAGCGAGCTGGTCAGCCGGGCGATCGCGCGGAAAGCCCGCTCCGGCGACAGGAAGAACGGCACGCCGATGGCGCGCAAACCGTCGATCAGCTCAGGGGGCACCACCGCGCCCTCGTCGAGGGCGGCGAACACCACCGACGTCTTCCCGCCCAGGGCTCTGACCGCCTCGGTGATCGGCGGCAGCTTGAGCCGGCTGGTGGCGGGATCGGTGAGGATGATGCCCAGCACGATGCAGCCATAGGCATCGTCCTCGGCCAGCACCGACAAAGTGCGGTTATAGAGATCGGGATCGACCAGCGCCTGCGCGGTGATGTCCATCGGATTGCTGGTGCCGATGAAGTCGGGCAGCACGGCCCGCAGCTTGCCTTCGGTCGCCACCGACAAAGCCGGCAAGGCGAGATCGATCTGCTCGCACAGATCCAGGGTCAGGGCCTTAAAGGCGCCGGATTCGGTCAGCACGGCCGTACCCGGACCGGGCAGCACCGTCGAGCGCAACAGCAGCTCGGTGACGTCGATCAGTTCCTCGAGGCTTTCCACCGCGATCACGCCGGCCTCGGCCACCTTGAGGCGCATCACCGCATAATCGCCGGCCATGGCGCCGGTGTGGGTGGCGGCCGAGGCGCGGGCCGCGCTCGAGCGTCCCGGATGCAGGAGCACGATCCACTTGCCGAGGCTCCGAGCCTTGCGGGCCAGCTCCAGGAAGCGCTTGGGCTTGCGGAACTGTTCGACGATCATGGCGATGACGCGGGTTTGGGCATCGTCGAGCAGGAATTCGACATAGTCCTCGACACCGGAGGCCGCCTCATTGCCGGTCGAGACCGAATAGGACAGGCCGAGATCCCGCCCCGTGAGACCCGCGGCCAGCACCACCGCCATGGCGCCGCTCTGCGAGACGATGGCAACGCCGTCACGATCTCCCAACTTCAAAGGCGCGGTCTCGACGAAGGTCAGCGGCGTGCCATCGACATAATTCACCAGGCCGAGGCAGTTCGGCCCTTCGACCACCATGCCGGCGTCGCGGGCGATGGTGGCGATACGCTCCTGCTCGACGCGGCCCTGCTCGCCCCCCTCAGCGAAGCCGGCGGCGAACAGGATGGCGCCGCCGACGCCCTTCCGGGCGCAGGCTTCGATGGTCTCCAGCACCGCGGCACGGGGGATCGCCAGCACGGCGCAATCGACGCCGTCGGGCAGCGCCTCGACGGAGGCCACGCAGGGCCGTCCGTTAATCTCGGCGCGTTTGGGATTGACCAGATGGATGTCGCCGGAATAGCCGGCGCGCTCCAGATTGCCCAACACGCTGGCCCCGAGCGCGCCCGGTGTCGGCGACGCGCCGACGATGGCCACCGAACGCGGCCGCAACAGCCGCGCTACCGACATGGTCTTGCCGCTCATATCTCCCTAACTCCTGCCCCTCAATCAAACCGTCATTCCCGCGCAGGCGGGAATCCAGGCTTGAGCCGCGTCTGCGGCGATATGAGTCTATGTCCGCGCTAAAGCGCGTAATGTCCTGGGTTCCCGCCTGCGCGGGAATGACGGTTAATGGCGTCAGCGCTTATAGGCCTGGAGACCAGGCTTGATGCTCTTTTCGTCGAGGAACTGGGTCAAGCCCTTCTCGCGGCCCTTTTCCGGGTCGCGGTAATTGGCCTGGTCGAGCTTGGCGTAGAGGTAATCCTCGCTCTGCTCCCAGGTCAGTTCGCGGCAGCGCTTGAAGCCATGCTTGGCGGCGCGCAGCACGATCGGGTTCTTGTTGGTCAGCTTGGCGATCAGAGCGAGGGTTTCCTCGCGCAATTTCGCGGCCGGCACCGCCTTGTTGACCAGCCCCATCTCGGCGGCCTGGGCCCCGGTGAAGGTGTCGCCGGTCATGATGAGTTCGAGGGCCTTCCTGTGCCCGATCGTGTCGGCCAGCGCCTTGCTGACCAGATTGCCCGGCGGGATGCCCCAATTGATTTCGGACAGGCCGAACACCGCAGCTTCGTCGGCGACGGCGAGGTCGCAGGCGACCAGCGGCGAGAAGCCGCCGCCGAAACACCAGCCATTGACCATGGCGATGGTCGGCTTGCCGAAGAATCTCAGCTTCTTCCACTGCCAGTCCGAGGCTTCGCGGCGGATGCGCTCCTGGACGGCATCGGGGGCGCCGTCGATCTCGCGGAAATATTCCTTGAGGTCCATGCCCGCGGTCCAGGCCGAGCCTTCGCCGGTCAGCACCACCACGCGGATTTCGTCATCCAACTCGATCAGGTCGAGCGCCTCGCCCATCTCCCGGTTCAGGGTCGGGCTCATCGCATTGCGCTTTTCCGGACGATTGAAATAGAGCCAACCAACCCCGTCGGCGACGTCGACCTTCACGGTCTTCCACTTATTCTCATAGGCAGCCACGACGGCGCACTCCTCAAACGATGATTACGAAAGTATAATACATAACTTCGGAAAAAGATCAATCCCCGGCGGGTGTTTTCCGCGCAAGAAACAGCGCGGCGAGACCGCTGACCGCCAATACCGGCGCCAACGCCAGCAACACCTGGGCCGGCAGCAATCCGGTAGCGAGCAGCAGCCCGGCCAGCATCGGCCCGGCGGCCGATCCCAACCGTCCGGCGGCGACGCCGACGCCGACGCCGGTGCCGCGCACCCGGCGCGGATAAAGGGTCGGGGCCAATCCGTAAAGCAGTGCCTGGGTGCCCGATACTGTAGCGCCGAGCAGGGCTCCGACCGCCAGCGATATTCCGAGCGAGACCGGCAGCAGCGCGGCTAACGCGACAGCGACGGCCGCCGCTCCGAACACGCCGCCCACCACCGTCCCGCGGCGGCCGGCGCGGTCCATGATCTGGCCGGTGGCGATGCTCCCCATCGCGCCGAACAGATTGAATGCCATCTGCACCAGGGCCGCGTCGGGGCGGGCCAGCCCGCGGCCGATCAGCAGCGAAGGCAGCCAGCTCAACAGCAGATACATGGCCAGCAGCGCCAGGAAGAAGCCGCCCCACAAGAGCAGGCTGGTCCCGGCACGGCGATCGCCGAACACTGCCTCGGCGAAACCGCCGCGGCCGCTTTCCGCCGCGTGAACCGTCCCGGCCGGCAATATCTTGGCTAAGGGCAGCAGCCCCAGTAACGGCAAGATCCCGCCCACAGTGAAGATCAGTCGCCAGTCGGACGGATCGGAGCCGAAATAGCTGACCAGGCTGGCCAGCGCGCCGCCGCAGGGCAATCCCGCATAGAGAATGCCGATCGCGGCGCGGCGGCGGTCGAGCCGGGTGTTCTCGGCCACCAGCGCCAGCAGATTGGGCAGCGCGCCGCCCAATCCCACGCCGGTCAGGAAGCGGGTCACGATCAATTGGTCGAGATCGTTCGACAGGCCGGTCAGGATCGAGAGGACGCCGAACAACAGGATCGAGGCGAGCAGGCAGGGTTTGCGGCCGAACCGGTCGGACAGCCGGCCGCCGATCGTCGCGCCCAGCATCAGCCCGAAGGTGCTGGCGCTGAAGAACCAGCCGAGATCGGCCGGTTTCAGCCCCAGCGCCGGCGCCAGTCTGGGGGCCGCGACGCCGGCGGCCTGCAAATCGATGCCTTCGAAGAGCGCGACCAAAGTGCACGCGGCGACCGCCAGGGGATTAGTACGTCCGCCCTCGTTCACTTGCATGCGAAGCTCGCTTCGCTATTGACGTCGCCGCCCTGATAGTGCGCCACCTTGGGATAGGAGCATAGCGGCCGGGTCACGCCGGGGAAGGCCTGGCCCTGAGCGACAAGACGTTCGGGGGCCTGATGTTTCTCGACCCAATCCTGCAGCGCGGCCAGACCGTCGAAATGGTCGGTGGCCGGCCCCCCGGCGCAATGGCCCATGCCGGGGATCAGGAACAGGCGGGCGGTCTCGTGCATGTCGCCATTATCGCTATTGAGCTTGTCGTACCAATCGACGATGTCCTCGGCCGAGAAGACCGGATCGCTGAGGCCCTGATAGATCACCAGCTTGGCGCCGCGCGCGGCGAAGCTGGTGAGATAGGTGGAGGTCGGATCGTTGATCGCGCCGGTCTGTGCGGTCTGCTCTTCCAGCTTGTCGAAATCGAAGCCGGACGGAGTCTGCTGCGGCGTCGAGAAGTAGCGTGACAGGGAGTCCGCGCCGAGCGTGGGGTTCAGCATGAACTTCCAGAACCCCCAGCCCTTGTCGGCTATGCCGGCGTCGTAATACCAGCCGGAATAGAGCTTGCGCCCCTTGGAATCATGGGCGCCGCCCTGGATCGCGGCCAGCGCCTCGACCTTCTCCTTGGACAGGCAGCTCTTGCTCTGGCCGGTCTTGCACTGAAGACCTTTAGGATCGAAATGGCAGGCCTTGACGTCGTTGATCATGCCGTCGGCCAGGCCATCCAGCGCGTCGCATTGTTTCAGCACGGCGTCGGAGACCAGCTTCAGCTCGTCCTCGCTGAAGGCCTGGGCCAGGACCGGCTTTCCGTCCGGCCCCTTGGGCGCGACTTTGGCAAAATGTTGGGTGTCCCACGCCTCGCCGATCGCGGCGCGGCTCAGGCGGAAGCCGGGATCGCCGGCCAGGATGCCGTCGAACTGATCGGGATAGCGCTGCGCCGCCATCATGCCCTGGCGGCCGCCATTCGAGCAGCCGGCGAAATAGGAATATTGCGCCGGCTTGCCGTAATAGCGCGCCACGATGGCTTTCGCTTCGATCGTCACCTTGCCGAGCGCGGCATAGGCGTAGTTGAGACGGGCCTGCTGGTCGGCCGCGAAGGACGCGTCGTCGCCTTCATGGCCGGCATCGGTGCTGACCACCGCGAAGCCGCGTGCCAGTCCCGGCGCGCCGCCCGGGCTGAGGCCCAGCGCCGGGATCACATGGCCGTCGAGGCCGCCGCCGCCCTGGAACAGGAAGCGCCCGTTCCAGGCCGCCGGCAGGCGGACCTCGAAGCCGATGGCGTAATCCTGACCGTTTACCCCTTTTCGCGGCTCCAGCCGTCCGCGCACCAGGCAATGATCGGGAATCGGCAGCTCGATATGATACATCGGCACCTGCATGGGGCCGGCCGCCACCGGTTCGGCCTTGTCGATCAGTAAATCGGGCCCGGCCAGATCCTTCAGCGCGGCGCAGGCCTTGGCCTGGTCGGCGGGAAAGTCGGCGAAGGCGGCGGCCGGGGCGATGATGGCCCCCGCCGCCAGGATCAGCGAAAGCTTTCTCATGGTCAGAACTCCGCGCGCAGCCGGACGCCATACAGCCGCGGAGAGCCATAGAACTGGTCGCCCGCCGAGCCGTTGATGGAATAGCCGGTGATGTATTTCTCGTCGGTCAGATTGGTGGCGTAGCCTTCCAGCGAATATTGCTTGAAATCGAGCCGCAGCAGGGCCGACAGCAACCCATGGGCCTTGATGCGGTAGAAAGAGTCGCGCGACGGCGAGGCGTCCTCGGATCCGACATAGGCATAGTTCAGGCGCGGGGTCAGCACCATCTCGTCATTGAGGCCGATGGCATATTCGACGCCGCCATTGAAGGTGATGTCGGGCGACAGCAGGTTGGGCGCGCCGGTGATGAGCTTGGTGGCGCCGAGATAATTGGTGCAGCCCACCGTCTGGCCGGCGCCGCATTGCGGATAGAGCGTGCCGGGCGGCAACAGATTCTGGTCGACGACGGTGTAGGGCGCCAGCTCGGAATGGATATAGGCGATCGAGGCGTCGTAGCCGAACCCATGCTCCTTGCCCTGGATCTGCGCCTCGACGCCGTCGATGGTGGCCGAGGAGGCGTTCTGGATCGCGCTCTGGCCGGTGCCGGTATTGACCGTGTCGAACTGGAAATTGTTGTACTGGTTGTAGAAACCGTCGAGCTGGGTCTTGAGATGGCCGCCCAGCATGGTCGACTTCCAGCCCGCCTCGTAGTCCCACACCGTTTCCGGCGAGAAGGTCGAGGTCGGGCCGTTCAAGCCGCCCGATTTATAGCCGCGCGCGACAAAGGCGTAGAGCAGATTGTCCTTGTCGATATGGTAGTCGAGATTGACCTTGCCGGTCGGGCGGCCGTCGGATTCCTTGCCGCCGGCATCGGCGACATAGAGCCCGCCGGGCGGGAAGCCGGGAATGCCCCGGCCGATATAGACCGAGCCGTCGCCGGTGACGTTGTAGGTCGAGTAGCGCACGCCGGCCGTAAGGACGAAATCGGTGGCGATGTCGTAGCTGACCTGCCCGAAATAGCCGAGCGTGGTCTTCTTGTTGCCGATGGCGATGTCGGTGGGGAAGCCCGAGGACTCGTCCTCGATGGCGACGTCGATGCGGTTGCGCTGGAAATAAGCGCCTGCGATCCAGCTCAGCGGTCCGTCGGTGGGCGACAGGACATCGAATTCCTGGCTGTATTCCCGCTCGCGCACGAACTGGTTCTCGGTGTCGTCGACCACCGCCGTCGCATCGGTGTCATAGAGATTGTAGATCTCTTTGTTCTGATAGCCGGTGACCGATTTCAGGGTGATTCCGTCGGGCAGCACATATTGCAGATTGAGGCTGAATTGCTGCCCCTTCTCGTGATTGCGGGTCGGCGAATCATAGTCGAGATCGCGGATCGAGGGCTCGGAGAAGGCGCCGGCATAGGCGGTGCCGGGTACCGGCTGATAGGCGTAGCCGCCGGTGTCGCGATCGACCGCCTCGACCTTGAACACGGCCTGGAAATCCTCGGTCGGATGCCACAGCACGCCCAGGCGGCCGGCGCCTTCGACCAGGCTGTCCGGCTTGTTGTGGTAGGGGCCGAGATCGGTGTAGTAGCTGTCGTGATTCTGGTCGTTGATGGCGGCGCGGATGGCCCAATCGTCCGAGATCGGCATATTGACCGCGCCCTGGAAACCCACCGCGCCGTAATTGCCACCGCTGACCTCGCCATAGCCGTTGAAGCTCTTGGTGCTGGGATCCTGCGATTTGACGAAGATGGCGCCGCCGGTCGAATTCGAGCCGACAAACGTCCCTTGCGGCCCGCGCAGCACCTCGATGTCGGAGACGTCGTAGAAGCTGCCGGTCTGCACGATCGGCGGCTGGAACAGACCGTCGACATAATAGGCGACGCCGTTGGCGGCGTTGGGCGAACCACTCGACAAGCCGATGCCGCGGATATTGACGCTCTGGGTCAGGCCGGCATCGGTCACCGTCAAGGAGGGCGCCGCATATTGCAGATCGCTCGACTTCGTCACCGCCTTGCCGACCAGATCGTCGGCCGACAGCGCCGTCATGGCGATCGGAACATCCTGGATGTTCTCGTTCCGCTTCTGCGCGGTCACCACCACTTCGTCGATCTGATCGCCGGGACCGGCGGCGCGCACGGCGTTGGAACTCAGGGCGAACAAAACCCCGAGCGCGGCCGAACGCAAGAGCACATGTCTCTTCATGGAACCCCCCTTGGTTATATTTTGCGGGCCACCTTTGCGGCAGTCCCTTGGATGTAGTGATTTTATATCACATACATTCAAGTTATGAAATATAGCTTGGAGGGGTGAGGCCAGGATTTTTCGACGGGAATTTATAGCAGGTTGCGAGCGGAAACGGCTCAGCGTCGATCAGCGCCGCGCCCTACAATCAGGCCGCTCTGATTTTGCGGTGAAACCCTTGTTTCGCCGCGGGATCGGAGCGGAACACTCGCGCTGCGGATCCGGTTCGACGTCAGGGCGATCGCTTAACTGAAACCTAAAGTTCCGTATCCGCCAACACTTCCCCGCCCGACGCGACCAGCTTATGCAGAAGGGATAGCAGCATCGCCGCGTCGGCCTCGCCGAGGCGCTCGCGCATGCGGGTCAGATGGGCCTCGACGCGGCCATCGGCCTCGGCCATCAAAGCGTGTCCGGCGTCGGTCAGGGACAAGGCGACGGCGCGGCCGCTGACCTTGACCTTCTCGCGCACCAAAAGGCCGCGTTTTTCCAACCCGTTGAGCAGGGTTACGCAGTTGGCCGGCTTGATGGCGAGCAGGTCGGTCAGCTTATTTTGCCGCATGCCGGGATGCCGGCCCAGGATCACCAGCACCGAATAGGCCGCCGGGGTCAGGTCCAGCCCGTCGACGCTCTGCTGGAAGTCCTGGAAGACCGACAGCTGCGCGCGGCGCATCACGAAGCCGATATGGTCGGAAAGGGGATGGGACTCGGTCATTTCCTAGCCTTTACAGGAAGATGGTCCGCGCCGCCAGAACCAGTGTCGCCAACTGGACTTCGGTTAAAGAATTGTCGCGCGTCGTCCTGAACGCCGAAGTGCCCCCCCTGAACCGAAAAGGCCCCGGTGAAAACCGGGGCCTTTGACTTAAATCGGATAGT
>Ga0302311_10006840_pt1 | contig 11723 bp, 9 predicted proteins | sample III_Palsa_N1_3_FD_200449 | JGI IMG/M metagenome (GOLD analysis project Ga0302311, IMG submission 200449) | Peat permafrost microbial communities from Stordalen Mire near Abisko, Sweden - III_Palsa_N1_3 | ecosystem: Environmental > Terrestrial > Soil > Palsa > Peat permafrost | place: Sweden...
AGAACCGCAACGACCTGAAGGCCCGCGACTACGCCCGGGTGATCGCCACACTCCCGCTGCGCTCCGAGCCTGGCACGGCCTGGTACTATTCGCGCTCGACCGACGTCCTGGGCGCCGTGGTCGAGGTGGCCGGCGGCAAGCCGCTGGACGTCCTGGTTCGCGAGCGGGTGACCGGGCCCCTCGGCATGACCGACACGGCCTTCTTCCAGCCCGAGGCCAAGCGGGCGCGGTTCGCCGAGTCCGCCCATCCGGAGAGCGGCGTCTATTACGACTACGCCAAGCCGACCGCCCTGCTGTCGGCCGGCGGCGGAATCTCCTCGACCGTGGAGGACTATCTGCGCTTCGTGCTGATGCTGGAGGGCGACGGCCAGTACAAGGGCGTGCGCATCCTGAAGCCCGAGACGCTGGCGCGCATGCGGCAGGACGAGACTACCCCGGACATCCGCAAGGCCGGCTTCTTCTTCCCCGGCCGCGGCATGGGCTTTGGCCTCGGCTTCAGCCTGGTCGAGGACGATACGGTGCAGCGGCCCGGCGCCGGGACCTTCTCGTGGTGGGGCATCGCCGGCACCGAGTTCTGGGTCGATCCGAAGAACGACGTCTTCATGGTGTTCATGGTGCAGAGCCGCGAGCTGGCGATGGACTATCAGCAGAAGAACCGGAAATGGGTCTACGACGCGCTAGTGAAGCCGTAGTATCGGCCATCATTGAGCTATTCTGCATTGGCCGATACTTAGGGCGCCTGCAACAATAACAGCATCTCTTTGAGCTCCGTTCGAGTCGTCCCGTAAAAAGTGTCGTCATCCTGGAAAGGCCGCAGGCCTTGTCCGGGACCCATCCTCCGCGCCAGGCTTCAGCGGTGTGGGCTTGCTTGTAAAGTCCTGGGTCCCGGACAAGCGCTACGCGCTTTCCGGGATGACGACACGGGGGAGACAATCTAACCGGTTGGGCGCCCGGCCCTGGCGTGTCTATGCTCCGCGCCAATGAGCATGAACTCGCCGACAGAAGCCAAGCCCTGGCCCGTGTTCCGGGCGCTGAGCGGCGAGACGCCGGCGGCGTTCGGCCAGGACCTGGCCGCGGGGCTGACACTGGCGGCCATCGCCGTGCCCGAGCAGATGGCCACGGCCCGGCTCGGGGGTTTCGCGCCGGAGATCGGCCTCTACGCCTTCGTCGCCGCATCGGTCGGGTTCGCCGTGCTGGGGTCGAACCGCCAGCTGTCGGCGGGGTCGGATTCCACCATCACGCCGATCTTCGCCGGCAGCCTGGCCCTGATCGCCGCGACCGGATCGCCGCAGTACGCCGCCCTGGCCGCCGGTCTGGCCCTCATGGTCGGCCTGCTGCTGATGATCGGCGGCGTGCTCAAGCTGGGCTGGATCGCCGACCTGCTGTCCCTGCCGGTGCTGACCGGCTTCCTGGCGGGCATCGCGCTGCATATCCTGTTGTCGCAGCTCCCGTCCGTGCTCGGCCTGCCGGAGGGGGCGGGCAACGTCTATCACCGGCTGGCGTCGCTCTGGCGCGACGCGCCCCTGGTCAATCCGCCGTCGATCGCCATCGGACTCGCGGTGTTCGCGGCGATCCTGGTGGTGGAAAAGGTCGCGTCGCGCGTCCCCGGCGCCCTGATCGCGGTGGCCGGCGCCACCTTGGCGACGGCGGCCCTTCATCTGGATCGGTACGGCGTCGCGGTGCTGGGCCAGGTGCATGGCGGCTTTCCCAGCCTGCACCTGCCGACCCTGACCCTGGCCAATGTGACGGCGCTGGGCGGCCTGGCCCTGGTGGTGACGCTGGTGATCATGGTCCAGACCGCGGCGACCACGCGCTCGTTCAGCGGCGAGGACGGCGATCCGGACGTGGCCCGCGACTATATCGGCATGGGTTTCGGCAGCGTGCTGGCCGGCCTGGTCGGGGCCTTCCCCGTCGACGCCAGCCCGCCGCGGACCGCCGTCGCCGCCGACGCCGGCGCACGGTCGCAATACACCGGCCTGGTCGCGGCCCTGGTCGTGCTGCTGCTGGCGGCGTTCGGCGGCCGGCTCTTGGCCTATGTGCCCACCGCGGCGCTCGGCGGCGTCCTGTTGTTCGTCGCCCAGCGGATCTTCCACGTCGGCGCCCTCGCCGACATCCTGCGCCGTTCGCCGGCCGAGTTCGGCCTGGCGCTGGCGACCATGGTCCTGATCGTGGCCCTGCCGATCGAGACCGGGGTCGCCATCGGCATCTTCCTGTCGCTGGGACACGGCGTCTACACCATCACCCGGGCGCGGCCGGTCCCGTTCGAGCGTGTGCCGGGCTCGACTGTGTGGTGGCCTGCCTCAGGCGCCCAGGTGGGCGAGGGCCAGCCCGGCGTGCTGGTCATGGGGTTCCAGGCCCCGCTGTCCTTCCTCAACGCCTACGATTTCCGCCGCGGGGTGCGGGAGGCGATAGAGACCCGTGACGGCGGGACCCGCCTGTTCGTGCTCGAGGCCAGCAGCATCATCGAGATCGACTTCACCGCCTCGGTGATATTGTCGGCGGTGATCGCCAAGGCGCACGCCGCGGGCCTGGACTTCGCCGTCGCGCGCCTGGAATCCGTCCGCGCCCAGGCGGCCTTCGACCGCTTCGGCGTCACCGCGGCCCTGGGGCCCGGCCATATCTTCCAGAGCGTGGACGCGGCGATCCGGGCTCTTGCCGCGGAAAGTCCGGCCGATGGCGCCACGTCGTCCCCTCCGGGCGGATAGGCCGGCTTTCGAGCCATTGCCACGCTCTGCATTTGACTCCATCGTCCGCCGCCTTCCGCTGGAGTCGTCCTTGAAACTCGTTCTCGCCCTGCTCGCCGCCTCCGCCCTGACCGCGGGCGCCGCCGTCGCCAGTCCCGGCCCGGTCGCCGTCCCGCCGACCCCGCCGATCGCCGCGCCGCGCGACGTCGCCTATCCGGGCGTGCTGACCCTGGCGGTCGACGCCACCGACACCGAGCGGCGGATCGTCAAGGTGCACGAGGTGATCCCGGTATCCTCCGCCGGCGGCGAGGTGGTGCTGCTGTATCCGGAATGGCTGCCCGGCACGCATGCGCCCGAGGGGCCGATCGACCGCTTCGCCGGGCTGGAGATCAGCGGCGGCGGGGCCCGCCTGGCCTGGACCCGCGACGTCGCCAACGTCTACGCCTTCCACGTGACGGCGCCCAAGGGCGTGACGAAGCTGGAGGTCAATTTCCAGTACCTGTCGCCGGTCAGCGAAAAGGTCGGGTCGACCGAAATCTCCTCGACCATCGCCGCGCTGGAGTGGGTCGACCTGATGCTCTATCCGGCCGGCTACTACACCCGCGACATCCCGGTCGACGCGTCCCTGACCATCCCGGCCGGCTGGACCCTGGCCACGGCGCTGGAGCGCGAGAACGGGCCCGGGCCGGCGGTGCATTTCGCCCGCACGCCCGTTGAGACCCTGGGCGACAGCCCGGTCTACGCCGGCAAGTATGCGGCCCGGCTCGACCTCGATCCGCACAGCGCCGTGCCCGTCCACCTCGACGTCTTCGCCGACAAGCCCAGCGAGCTCGAGGTCAAGCCCGAGCAATTGGCCGCCCACCGCGAACTGGTCCAGCAGGCCTACAAGCTCTACGGCTCGCACCACTACGACCACTACGACTTCCTGTTCTCGACCAGCGACCTGACCCTGCACCAGGGACTGGAGCACCATCAGTCGAGCGAGGATGGGGTCGGGGCCGGCTATTTCGCCAAGTACGAGGACGCGGCCGCCGACCGTTCCCTGTTCCCGCACGAATACACCCACTCGTGGAACGGCAAGTTCCGCCGTCCGGCCGACCTGTGGACGCCCAACTACAACGTCCGCATGCGCGACAGCCTGCTGTGGGTCTACGAGGGCCAGACCGAGTACTGGGGCGAGGTGCTGACGGCGCGCTCGGGCCTTCGCACCCTGGCCGAGGAGAAGGATTCCCTGGCGCTGACCGCGGCCATCTACGACCACGTGCCCGGCCGCGCCTGGCGGGCGATGCAGGACACCACCAACGACGAGATCATCAATCCGCGCCGTCCGAGCTCCTGGGTCGCCTACCAGCGGTTCGAGGACTACTATGACGAGGGCCTGCTGATCTGGCTCGACGCCGACACCCTGATCCGCGAGCGCTCCAATGGCGCGCGCTCGCTGGACGACTTCGCCAAGGCCTTCTTCGGCATCGACGTCGGCAGCTATACGCCGGTCACCTACACCTTCGACGACCTGGTCAAGGCGCTGAACGCCGTTGAGCCCTACGACTGGGCCGGCTTCCTGCATGAACGGGTCGACGCGGTCGGCAAGGGCGCGCCGCTCGACGGACTGAAGCGCGGCGGCTACCGGCTGGTCTACGACGACAAGGAGAACCTGATCCAGAAGTCCGAGGAGAACGGCGCCAAGGTCAAGGACTTCACCTTCTCGCTCGGCCTGGCGGTCGGCAAGGAGGGGGTGCTGGCCAGCGTGCTGTGGGACAGCCCGGCGTTCAAGGCCGGCCTGACGCCCGGCATGACGCTGATGGCCGTGAACGGGATCCCTTACGCCGACGACGACATGGTGGATGTGCTGAAGGCCTCGAAGACCGGATCGGCGCCGATCGAGCTGATCGTGAAGACCGCCGACCGGTTCAAGGTGGTGCGGATCGACTACCACGACGGCCTCCGCTACCCGCACCTGGAGCGGATCGACGGCGCGCCCGACCGCCTCGACTCGATCCTGGCGGCGAAGAAGTAGTCATGTCCGAGGACGACAAACCCCTGCGCCAGCAGATGACCGACGCGATGGAAACCATCCGCGAACAGATCGAACGCCTGCGCGAAGGCCCCGCCATCGGCGAAGCCCTCGACGACCGCAGCGTGATCGCCGACCTGGAGACCGAATACGCCCAGCTCAAGGAAGCGCGCGACCGGCTGGGGTGAGGGGCCGCTACCCCCTCATCTCATGTCGTCATCCCGGAAAGCGCGCAGCGCTTGTCCGGGACCCAGAATCTTACAGGCAAATCCGCAGCGCGATCGCCGCGCCCGGCGGATGGGTCCCGGATAAGGCCTGCGGCCTTTCCGGGATGACGATGATGGGAGTGTCGACCTACGGCCTACTTCAATCCCGCCTGCCAGGCGAAGCCGTCGCCGGCCACGACGACGCGGCCGACGCCGGGGTAGGGGAAGTGGGGCGAGAAGATCAGTTCATGGCTGGCGGCCAGCCGGGTCAGGAGCGCCCGGCGCGAGGCCTTGCCGACGACAGGGTCGCTGTCGAAGCCCATCACCCAGTCGGGCCGGGCCAGGGAGATCACCGAACTGTGGGCGGTGTCGCCGATGTCGAGCAGGTGGGCGCGGCCCGAGGCGACCTCATAGCCCACATGCCCCGGCGTATGGCCGGCGATCGCCACCGCCGTGATGCCCGGAAGCACCGTCTGGCCGGGTTCGAAGGTCTGCACCTGCGGAGCGATGATCGCGGCCAGGGTCTTGGCGCCGGGCTGGCTCTGCATCCAGGCCCACTCCTTGGCCGACATGCGGATCTTGGCGTTGGGGAAGGCGGGCTTGTGATCGGCCGTCGCGACGCCGCCCACGTGATCGCCGTGGGTGTGGGTGATCAGCACGTCGGTGACCTGGTCCGGGCTTACGCCGGCCAGCTTCAGGCTCAGCATCAGTCCGCTCACCGCCGGATTGCCGAGACCGGTGTCGAGCACCACCACATGCCCCGCCGTCCGGACCAGCAGGGCGTCGATCGAGACGTGGATCTTGTCGGTGGGCGCGCCCCCCGCGGTCAGTACCTTGGCCACCTCGGCCGGTCCGACATCGGCGCCAAAGGTCTTGCCGTCGTTCGGCACGGCGAAATCCGCATCGCGGAGCGTAGCCAGTTCCAGCGTGCCGAGCCTGAACGGCGTCGCCGCGCCGGTCGGCCCCTTGGGCGCCTCCTGCGCCGGCGCCGCGCCCTGCATCAGCAGGCCGAGCGCCAAGGCGAGAGGGAAGGCGAGCTGGGTTTTCATCGAGTGCATCCTTGGCTTGGCTTGGCTTGGCTTGGCTTGGCTGTAGCGTGGCGTCGGCGTCGAACCAACGCCCCCGACCGGGGGGACGAGCTCTCCTTCGTCGCCCTGGGCGGGCAATCGGTTCACAGGAGTCGCGCCGTCGAAATGGGGGAGCATGCTGAGAGCCCCTCACTCCACCGTCACCTCCACGGGGGGCAGGGCGCCGACGGTGAAGCGGTAGTGCTGGCCGGGGAGGGCGAACTCGGTGCGGACCACGCTGCCGGTCAGCACCCATTGGCCGGGCTCCAGCCGGCGGCCGCGCGTGCGCAGATGGTCCGACAGCCAGCCGACGATCTGCAGCACATCGGCGCTCTCGCCGTCGCCGATCGCCACCCCGTCGCGGGTCAAGGTCCCGCGCATGCCGGCGAGCTGCGGCGCTTGCTCCACCGCGACCGGCTCGCCCAGCACCATGCCGGAGTTCCAGCTGTTGTCGGCGACCAGGGTGCCGGCTTCCAGCACGGCGTAGTCGGCGTTCCGGTCGTCGACCACCTCATAGGCGGCGGCGACCACGTCGATGCAGGCCAGCACCGCGGCCGGATCGTGCGCGGCGCCGGGCGGCGGGGTCGATTTCATCCGCACGGCCACCTCGCTCTCGACCCCCAGCCGCCCATGCCCGGCGGCGCGCAACGTCGCGCCCGAGCGGTGCGCGCCGGCTTTCAGGATCGCGCCGGCCACGGGCGTGGTGATCCCGGCCATGGCCTGCATCGCCGCCGAGGTCAGGCCGATCTTCCAGCCGACGATCTCGCCCCCGCCACTGTCCGCGGCCCGCGCGATCAACCGCTCGATCACCGCCTCCTGCACGGCGTAGGCCATAGCCAGGTCGTTCGCGACCTCGGCCAGGGCGTGATAGCGCACACCCTGCCTGTGTTCTTCGAGCAGCTGGTTGGCCAGCGCGGCGGCGTCGATCATGGGAGACCTTTATGGGCCGGCCCAGAAGGGCCGATCGTTGGGGGGCGAACTTGCGGAGTGAAGCGATGACAGGACTGGACCTCGGCCTCGAAGGCAAGACCGCTCTGGTGTGCGGGTCGTCACGCGGACTTGGCCGGGCGTGCGCCGAGGCGCTGGCCGCGGCCGGGGCGCGGGTGGTGGTGAACGGGCTCGACCCGGAGCGGCTGGCGGAAACGGCCAAGGCGATAGGCGCGGCGATCGGCGGCGCGGTCCAGGCCGTGGCGGCCGACGTGACCACCGAGGCGGGCCGTAGGGCCCTGCTGGCCGCTTGTCCCGAGCCCGACATCCTGGTCAACAACGCCGCCGGCCCGCCGCCCGGCGACTTCCAGGCCTGGGGCGAGGAGGAGTGGCGGAAGGCCACGGGCGCCAACATGATCGCGCCGATCCTCCTGATCCGCGCTGTCCTGCCGCCGATGCGGCGCAAGGGCTGGGGCCGGATCCTCAACATCACCTCCTCGGCGGTGAAGGCGCCGCTGCCGCTGCTCGGCCTGTCGAACGGCGCCCGCGCGGGGCTGACCGGCTTCGTCGCCGGCCTGGCGCGCGAGGTGGCGCGCGACGGGGTGACGATCAACAACCTCCTGCCCGGGACCTTCGCCACCGACCGGCTGAACGGCTATGCCGGCGCGCTGGCCAGGTCGCGCGGGATCGAGCCCGACGAAGCGCTACGCCAGATCGAAGCCGCCAATCCCACCGGCCGCGTCGGCCAGCCGCCCGAGTTCGGCGCCACCTGCGCCTTCCTGGCCAGCCGCCACGCCGGCTACATCACAGGGCAGAACATCCTGCTGGATGGGGGTGCGTATCCGGGGGTGATGTAGAGCGCGCGGCCGGCGGGTGGCCGCGCCTACGCCGCTTCCTGGCCGGCCAGCAGATGGTCGGCCACCGTCGTCAGCAGCAGGCGATGGGCCCGGTCGACGATCTCCTCCAGCGGCCTTGCGCGGGAGAACATGGACTTGGCAAGGGCGTCGAGCTCCAGGCGGTTGGGCACGCCGGGCAGGCGCAGCCCCGCCATCACCTCGGCGAGGCCGTGACGGCTCTGATCCAGCAGGGCGTGGAGTTCGGCGAGTTCATGGGTTTGCAGGGCCGCGGTGATGGCGTGGGCGATGCCGTGGGCGTTGAACCGCACCGCCAGCTGTTCCGCCGTCCGATCGACCACCCGCGCGCTCAGGCGATGGTTGTTTTGGAGCACGCTTTCGGGCGGCGTCTTCAGGTCCCACACCAGACCCACGCGCGAGAGCAGCCACAGGATGTAGTAGGTCACGTCGACCTCCCACCAGCGGAACCCCTGGCGGACGCTGCTCTGGTAGGCGTGGTGATTGTTGTGCCAGCCCTCGCCCAGGGTGAACAGCGCCAGGAGCCAGTTGTTGCGGGAATCGTCGCCGGTCACATACCGCCGGCTGCCCCGGACGTGGGCGAGCGAGTTGATGCAGAAGGTGGAATGATAGACGAGCACCGTGCTCCACAGGAAGCCGACCACCAGGCCCGACCAGCCGGCGATAGCGAAGCAGAGACCGGCCAGCAGGAAGGCCGGGACGAGTTCGAACCGATGCAGCCACATGAGCTCAGGATAGCGGGTGAAATCCTCGACCTTCACCAGGTCGGACCCCGCGTGCTTGCGGTCGAAGATCCAGCCCACATGGCTGTAGAAGAAGCCCTTGCGCTGGGCGGAATGCACGTCGTGCTCGGTGTCGGAATAAAGGTGGTGGTGCCGATGCTTGGAGGCCCACCACAGGATGCTGTTCTGCGCGCTGCTCTGGGCCAGGCAGGCCAGCAGGAACTGGACTGGCCGGCTGGTGGAGAAGGCGCGATGCGAGAAGTACCGATGATAGCCGGCGCCGATGCCGAAGATCCGCAGCCAGTAGAGCGCGACGCACAGGCCGAGCGCACGCCAGCTCACCCCCGACCAGATCGCCGCGAAACAGCTGAGGTGCACCAGGACGAACGGGATCGCGGCCGGATAGACGATGTCGTGGCCCGCGTCGTCGCGGTCGACCTGGGAAGACATGGCAAACAAGCTCCGGCCAGACATGGCGGTAATCGGGGATCTCGCGAATGCCGGGCGATGATAACCGTCGCCGCTTACCCGCTGGCTAATCGGCCAGACAGAGCCCGTCGAGGAGCTTCAACCGGATTCTCATGACGCTTTCAAGGCACGCCGGGCGCGGCGAATGGACCGCGACGGAGCTACAATGTGCGAGACACGCGCATGTTCCGAACGCAGGGGGCTCGCGCGCCAAAACGTGACGTTGGGGCAATCCTGACAACGGCTCGGGCTTGGCGCAGGTTGGCGCCTGGATGTCGGAGCAGCCCCGATGAGTTTGATCGCCAAACCCGAGCCGGTGGAGCGCCTGACCCTGTCCGCGGAGGATCGCGCGGCGCTGGTCGATACGCTTCGCCGGCTGCTGGCCGCGCGCAGCGGCGAGGCCGCGGTGCGGGCGGCGATGGACAGCGAGCGCGGCTACGATGCGGCCCTGTGGGGCGCGCTCGCGGCCATGGGGGTGACGGGTGCGATCGTCGACGCGGCGGACGGCGGGTCGGGGCTGGGCGCCGTCGAGCTCGAGCTTTTGATGGAGGAGATGGGCGCGGCGCTGGTGTGCGGCCCGCTGCTGTCGAGCGGGGTGCTGGCCGCGGGCCTGCTGCGGCAGCTTGGCCGGCGCGAACCCCTGTCCGCCGTCGCCGACGGCTCGCTGATCGCCACGGTGGCCGTCGCGGGCGCTCGCGGCGGCTGGACCGAAGCGGACGTCGAGGTCTCGGCTGTGGACGGCCGGCTTACCGGGCGGTCCGGCTTCGTCACCGACGCGCACGTCGCCGACCTGCTGCTGGTGGTGGCCCGGGACGTGGACGGGATCGGCGTCTATGAGGTTTCCGCCGACAGCCTGGGGCTGACCGTCTCGCCCCTGCCGACCTTCGACCGCACGCGCCGGATGGCGGAGGTGGCGTTCGACCAGGTGGAGGCGCGCCGGATCGGTTCCGGCTGGGCCCCGGTGGAGGCGGCGCTGAACCTGGCGCGGATCGCGCTGGCGGGGGAGGCGGCTGGCGGGGCGCGCGCCATGCTGGCCCGCACGGTCGACTACATCAAGCAGCGCCACCAGTTCGGCCGCCCGATCGGCGGCTTCCAGGCGATCAAGCACATGGCGGCGGACCTGCTGCTGGAAAGCGAATCGGCGCTCTCGGCGGCGCGGCATGCGGCCGAACAGTGGGATGCGGGCGCGCCGGACGCCGAACGCGCCGTCACCCTGGCCTCGTTCGCCTGCCCCGACGCCTTCGAGAGGGTGTGCGCCGACGCGATCCAGATGCACGGCGGCATCGCCTTCACCTGGGAGCATCCGGCGCACCTTTATCTGCGGCGGGCCCGCGCCGATGCGCAGCTGTTCGGGTCTTCGGCCTTCTACCGCGAACGCTATGTCCAGGAGCTCGGAGGATGATCGTGCAGACGGACGACGAGCTTCGCGCCGAGGTCCGGGACTGGCTCTCGGACCACTGGCGCAACGACCTGCCGCAGCGCACCGAGTCGTTTGGCCGCGACCCGCGCAGCGACTGGCTGGCCCGGGTGGTCGAGGCCGGTTGGGCCACGCCACGCTGGCCGGTGGAATGGTATGGGCGCGAGCTCGACGACCATCAGGCCCGCATCGTCGAGGCCGAGTTCGCGGCGGCGGGTGCGCCGGGCTCGGGCCAGGACCGGACCAACCTGTGGGCCAACACGGCGCTGAAGTACGCCACCGAGCCGTTCAAGCGGGAGATCATCCCGGCGCTGCTCTCCGGCCGGGTCGGCATGTGCCTGCTCTACAGCGAGCCTGGCGCCGGCTCCGACCTCGCCGCCATCCGCACCCGCGCCGACCCGCAGGGCGACGACTTCGTGGTCACCGGCCAGAAGGTGTGGACCAGCGGGGCGCAGATCGCCGACTACGGCATGCTGATCGCCCGCACCGACTGGGATGCGCCCAAGCATCGCGGGATCAGCTTCTTCTTCCTGCCGATGAGGCAGCCGGGCGTCATGGTCCGGCCGCTGCGCCAGATCACCGACGAAGCCCACTTCAACGAGGTGTTCATCGACCAGGCGATCGTCCCGGCCGAAAACCTGCTGGGCCCGCTCGGCGGCGGCTGGGCGGTGCTGCAGACCGCGCTGGCCTATGAGCGATCGGTGATGGGCGACGCGGCCCGGGGCCCCCGAAGCGGCGCCGAGACGCCGCACGGCGACGGCGCGCTGGTCGAACTGGCGCGGGAGGCCGGCCGGCTTGGCGACAGCGCGATCCGCCAGCGGATCGCCCAGGTGACGGCCTGGAAGGTGCTGAACCGCCTGAACGCCCGGCGGGCCAAGGCCGATCTGGCGCAAGGAACCTCCTCGCCGACCATGTCGCTCGGCAAGCTGGCCATGTCGCGCATCCTGCACGAGGAGGCCAGGCTGCGCACCGACCTGCTCGAGGCGGAGAGCCTGCTGCAAGGCCCGGATCACCCCGGCGCCGAAGACGCCAACTTCCTGGCCCTGAACGCCTACTTCACCTCGATCGGCGGCGGCACCGACCAGATCCAGCGCAACATCATCGGCGAACGGGTGCTGGGCCTGCCAAGAGAACCGGAGGTCGACCGCGACCTGCCGTTCCGCGACGTGCGGGCGGGGTAGGGGGAGCGAGTGCGTCCTTCGATACGGCCGCGCTGCGGCCTACTCAGGATGACGAACTCTAGAGCGCGTTCCGATCTGATGGAATCAAATCGGCGCTCTAGGTCTTTGTTTTGACGCGCGTTTGGTCCGAAAACCGGTTCCCACTTTTCGGAACGCGCTCTAGTG
>Ga0302311_10006843_pt1 | contig 11719 bp, 11 predicted proteins | sample III_Palsa_N1_3_FD_200449 | JGI IMG/M metagenome (GOLD analysis project Ga0302311, IMG submission 200449) | Peat permafrost microbial communities from Stordalen Mire near Abisko, Sweden - III_Palsa_N1_3 | ecosystem: Environmental > Terrestrial > Soil > Palsa > Peat permafrost | place: Sweden...
CTCGCGAAGATCCATCGAATAGGGTCTGGTCATGCCAGCTGGCCTCCCGCCCAGCAGACAGCTTGAATCAGACCTCAGCTGATTTGGGAATCCATCGATTCAAAGAAGGCTCAACCCGCTCTAGCGCTTTCCCTACAGCTCGGCGCTCACTGTCCAGGTGGCGCTCTCGATCTCGGGGTGGCGGCCCAGGTGCTCGGCGATGGCGTCGAGGTCGGCCGGCTTGGCGGTGGTCGGCACCAGCACGGCGGCGAGCTCGACCACCTCCTCGCTGTCCGAAAGCGTCTCGATCTCGCGGATCGGATAGTGCAGCCCCTCCAGCTCTTCGAACAGCACGTCGCGCGCCGCCGAGACGTTCTCCGGGTCGCAGGTCACGTGCATGCGATAAACCGCCTCGGTGTGCTCCGGGCTCAGCGGGGCGCGGTTGATGAAGTCGACCAGCGGCCGCAACAGGGTATTGCCGGCGATGACGAGCACAGCCACCAGCACCGCCTCCAGCGGCCGGCCGGAGCCGGCGAAGGCGCCCACCGCGGCCGTGCTCCACAGTGTCGCCGCGGTGTTGAGGCCGCGCACCTGCGCGCCCTCCTTCATGATCACCCCGGCCCCCAGGAAGCCGATCCCGGAGACCACGTAAGCGATCACCTGCGGGCTGCCCGCCGCCACCCGGGCGCCCAGGTCCACGAAGGCGGCTGCGCCCAGCGCCACCAGCACATTGGTGCGCAGACCGGCGGTCCGCTGACGCCACTGCCGCTCGAGACCGATCACGCCGCCGAGCAGGAAGGCGGTCACCAGGTCGATGGCGGTGTGGAGAAATTCGTTCACGACCTGGCCTTAGCGCGCGCTGGCCAATCTAGACATCGATCGCTGGGCTGAACCAGCGACGCAGCGCTTCCTCCAGTCCATCCGTGCTGTTCGCCTCGCCGGCCCAGGCAATGCAGGCGTCGGGACGGATCAGCATCGACGGCCCTTTATCGACGGCGATGCGACGTATCCTCTGCGTGCTGGCTGCAACAAGCCTGGAGGCCTTCCCGTCGGTGGCGGCGTCGAGAAGAACCCCCCTACCATCCTGCATGACGTCGTAGAGCGAGGCGCCGGCGTGACCGATCGGCCGGTCGCCGATCAGCCGACCGACCTCGTCCCGTTCCGATCCAAGCTCGTAGCGGGCGCCAAGGCCGCTGGTCATCTCACCGATCAGGCGATTGACGTCATCGAGCTGCAGCAGGTTCGCCACCAGGTCCCGCATCGCGCCCGATTGCGGATCGGGCCGCATGATCGCCACCTGGGCCAGGGTGTTGGCCAGGACGGCTTCGGCGACCGGCCGCCGCTCGGCCGTGTAAGTGTCGAGCAGGCTTTCGGGCGCCTCACCGCGAATGACCGCGGCCAGTTTCCAGCCCAGGTTCGCCGCGTCGACGAGCCCCAGGGTCAGGCCCTGACCGCCGAACGGCGTGTGGATATGCGCCGCGTCGCCGGCCAGCAGCACCCGGCCTTTGCGATAGGTGTCGGCGAGCCGCGTATGGTCCGTCCAGCGGCTGCCGCTCATCAGCCCCGTCACACGGACGTCCGCGCCGCTGACGCGGCGCAGAACCGCTTCGATCTCCTCGCGGGTGACCGGCGCCTGCCGATCTTCCGGCGGCCCAGTGAATTCGAGCATGACCAACCGGCCGGGGAACGGCCCGTAGGAGAACACGCCGCCCGATGTGCGCCGCCAGCCCATGGGCGCCAGGCGTTCGGGATGGTCGATCTGCGCCGCCGCTTGATAGAAGGTCGAAGACGGCGCCGTGCCGGGGAAGTCGAAGCCGGCTATCTTGCGGATCGAGCTGCGTCCCCCGTCGCAACCGACGAGGTAGGCGCAACGCACCTGGCCCGCGCCGGTCGGCGAGGTCCACGTCACCTCTACGGCCTCCGCCTGCTGTCCGAAGCCCGTGACGTCGCATTCACGGCGCACCTCTATGCCGAGGGCGTGCGCGCGCTCGGCCAACATCGCTTCGAGGGCCTGCTGATCCACGGGGCGAGACCGGCGCCCCGGCTCCTTCTGCGCGTCCTTTCGGATCAGGGAGAGGCCGGCGAAATGGCCGCTGTACTTCGAGCCTTTGGCCCGCGGGTCCGCCCCGGTCTGCGCCATCGCCGCGAAGCTGCGCGCCTCCTCGGCGGCGATGGCCGCCGCCAGGCCGCGGCGCTCCAGCGCCTCCAGTCCCAACGGCCCGAGCCCGCCGGCCTTCATGTCCAGGCTCGCGGCGGCCAGACGCTCCAGCACCAGAACGCGCGCGCCGCCCAGGGTCAGCTCGATGGCGGTCAGGAGTCCGACCGGCCCGGCTCCGACAATCACAACATCGACATCAAGTTTCATATACCGTATCCTAATATGTACTCAGTATATGTCTCAATGTGCTATCGGAAACTGCATGTCAACGCCGACCGACCGCCGATCCCGCAAGCGCCTGGCGACGCGCCAAGGCATCTCCAACGCCGCCACGCGCCTCTTCCGAGAACGCGGCTTCGATCATGTGACGGTGGATGAGATCGCTGCGGCCGCCGACGTCGGGCGGATGACGGTTTTCAACCATTTCCCCCGCAAGGAGGACATGTTCTTCGATCGCGACGAGGAGGGACGTGAGATTCTGCGCGACGCCTTGCGGCAGCGCGATCCCGGCGTTGCGCCGAACGAGACCCTGCGCCTGCTCGCCCATCGGCTGGTGGCTGAACAGAGCCGCCTGGTCGAATTTTCCGCCGCCAGCCAGGGCTTCGTGGAGACGATCGAAGCCAGCGAAACGCTCAAGGCTCGGGCCAGGGCGATCCGTGACGAGCTCGCGCAGGTTGTAGCGGTGGCGCTAGCCGAAGGGGCGGAGCGAGACCCTGCCGATCCCGCCGCTGATCTGGCGGCCAATCTCGTCCTGGCGACGTGGACCGTGGCCCTGATCCAGGCGCACCGGACCTTTCGGCAGAGTGGAGATGCCGAGGCGGCGAAGGTCGCCTTTCTCGCGCTCGTCGACACGGGCGCCGTCGGCCTGAACGCCGCCATGGCCGGTACGCCCTACGCCTGACCCATTCTGGCTACTTGGGCGCCGGGCCTGCGGCCGGCAGGAAGATCTGCAGCACGTCGTGCTTGTTGTTGGAATAGTCGAGACCGGCGCCCTCGCCGGCCCGGCGGGCGGCGACGCCGATCTGGCCCATGGCCTCCTCGAAGGCCGCGGTCTGGCCGACCTCGACGATCGCCGATCGGCCCTCGGCGATGGCCTCGGCGGCGTCGGCGCCGTCGCCCAGTTCGGTCTGCGAGCCGAGCAGGAAGACGATGCTCGGCTCCTCGTAGCCGGCCACGGTCACCGGCCCCGGATAGACGCCCTGGCTGGGGCTGGCTCCGGCCGCGGCCAGGGCCTTGGCCGCCCGCTCGGAAAGCCAGAGGGGCCGCAGCTGCGGCGCGACAACGCCCAGCAGCACGGCGTGGGCCGTCAGGGCCAGGGCGCCCGACGCCGCCAGCGCCTTGGTCGCCTCACGGCGCAGGAAGAACCAGGCCCCCGCGGCGGCCGCCGCCGCGTAGAGCGCCGCGGCCACGATCGCCCAGCCCATGCCCTCGCCGGCCGCGAGCTTCTGCGACACGAACGGGCCGATGGCGGCGAACGCCAACCCCGCCAACGCCATCAGGCCAAGGCCGGTCCAGCGGCTGATGCGACCGGCTGGCGCGTCGAGCGCGCGGGCGATCAAGAGGACCAGGGCGCCATAGAGCGGCAGGGGATAGTGGATCAGCTTGGTCGGCACGGCCTCGAACACGATCCACGACGGGATGAGCCAGCAAAGCGCGAACCTGACTCCGGGCTCGGCCCGCGCCCGCCAGCCGGCGACGAGGCCGGCCGGCAGCAACAGCGTGGCCGGAAAGATCATCAGCGGGCTCAGCAGGGCGTAGAACCCCGGCGGCTGACCGTGGCTCTCCTCGCCGCGCAGCAGCTTGGGCGCGAGGTCGCCGCCGATCGCCGCCCCCCAGAAACCGCCGTCGCTGGCCACCGTCACCGCCAGGGCCCAGGGTCCGATCAGGGCCGCTACGCCGATCAGCCCCCAGCCCCAGCCGAGCTTCAGCATCCAGCGCGCCCGCCGCGTCCAGATCGCGAGCGAGATCAGGGTCAGACTCACGACCATCGGCCCGATCGGCCCCTTGATCAGGATCGAGACCGCCAGGCCGACCCAAAACAGCGCCTTGACCCCGCGTCCGGCCGGCGGCCCGCCGTTCTCGGCCAGCCAGATGCGCGCCAGCGCCGCCATGGCCAGGGTCACCACCCCGGCCAGGACGCCATCGGTGGCGGCGATCGAGGCCTCGGTGGAAAGCAGGAAGCTGGCTCCGAGCGCCGCGCCGGCGACGAGGCTGCGCCCCGCAGTCAGGAACGCCGCCGCGCCCCAGGCCAGAGCCGCGGCGGCCAGCATCGCACCCAGGAGCGAGGGGATGCGGTAGGCCCAGATCTGGCGCGCCTCGACGCGGCTGACGCTCGCCACCGCCGCGGCCTGGAGCCAATAGACGCCCACCGGCTTCTTGAAGCGCGGCGCCTCCTGGAACTTCGGACTGACGAAGTCGCCGGTCTCCAGCATCTGGGCGGAAGCCTCGGCGAAGCGCGATTCGTCGCGGTCGAGCGGCGGCAGGGCGATCAGCCCCGGCGCCCCCGCCAGGAAGGCGATCGCCGCCGCCAGAACCGGCCCCCGCCAGCCTTGCCCGATTCGCTCGAGCCACGCCTCGATGCTCATGCGCCCAGTTAGCATGCGGAATAAGGATTGAGATATGAGGGCCCGATGAGCGCGCCCGACATCTCTGTGGTCGTCCCGGTCTACAACGAAGAGGGCGCCGCGCCGGCCCTGGCGCGCGAGATTGCCGCCGCCTTCGTCGGGGCCAACGCCGAGATCGTCTTCGTCGACGACGCCAGCCGCGACGCCACCCGCGCCGCCCTGACCGCGCTCGCGGCCGAGATCCCGGCCCTGCGTCTCGTCACCCACGCCCGGAACGCCGGCCAGAGCCGGGCCATCCGCACCGGCGTGCTCGCCGCCCGCGCTCCGATCGTGGTCATGCTCGACGGCGACGGCCAGAACGATCCGGCCGACGCCCCGGCCTTGGCCGCGGCCCTCGCCGCCGGCCCGCCGCGCCTCGGCCTGGTCGGCGGCGAGCGCCAGAAGCGCCAGGATACGGCGGCCAAGCGCTGGGCCTCCAAGATCGCCAACGGCGTGCGCCGCCGCCTGCTCGACGACGGCGCCGCCGACACCGGCTGCGGCCTCAAGGCTTTCCGCCGCGAGGCCTTCCTGGCGCTGCCCTACTTCGATCATATGCACCGCTACCTGCCGGCGCTGATGCAGCGCGAAGGCTGGGAGGTGGCGTTCCGCCCGGTGAGCCACCGTCCGCGCACCACCGGCGCCTCGAAATACACCAACCTCGGTCGCCTGGCGGCGGCGGCGTCGGATCTCTTCGGGGTGATGTGGCTGCGTTCGCGGGCCCGGGACCCGGGCGCGATCGGCGAGGGCTGAACGGTGTCCGACTTCACCGAGGCGCTGGAGGCGCGCGATCTGGCGGCGCTGCGCCGCATCCCGAAAGCCGAACGCCACATCCACGCTGTCGGCGGCGGCGACCGCGCCTTCCTGCGCGAGCGCACCGGAGTCGACATCGCGCCGGTGGAGGGTGTGCTTTCGTCACTGGCGGAGATGGACGCCCGCTCAGCAGAAATGCTCGGCCCGATCTTCGCGGGCGCCGCCGGCCGCGCCCTCGCCGTCGAGGCGACCTTCGTCCAGGCGCGCAGGGATGGCGTGACGCGGATCGAATTCGGCGTCGACGCCTGGGATATCACCCACCACGGCGGATCGGCCGACTCCTTGTGGGCGGCGCTGCAGGCGGCCCATCGGGCCGGGGCGCCGGACATCGACTGGATCCCGCAGCTCGGCATCTCTCGGCACTGCCCGGCCTGGGCGATCGAGCGCTGGATGGCGCCGATCCTCGAACTGGGCGTCTTCGAGACGTTCGATCTTTCCGGCGTCGAAGACGCGCAGCCGATCGAGGTCTTCGTGCCAATCTACCGCCGCGCCAAGGCCGCCGGCCTGAAGCTCAAGGCCCACGTCGGCGAATATGGCACGGCCGATGACGTCTGGCGGGCGGTCGAGCTGCTGGAGCTGGACGAAGTCCAGCACGGGATCGCCGCCAGCGCCTCGACTCCGGTCATGCGCGCCCTCGCCGGCGCCGGCGTCCGGCTCAACATCTGCCCGACCTCGAACCTCAAGCTCGGCCGGGTCGAAAGTCTGGCCGCCCACCCCATCCGCGCCCTGTTCGACGCCGGCGTGCGGGTGAGCGTCAACACCGATGACCCGCTGATCTTCGGCTGCACCCTCTCCGAAGAGTTCCTGGCGCTCTGCGAAGCCGGGGTGATGACGGCGGCGGAGCTCGATGCGATTCGCCTGGAGGCGTTCAACTAGAACAATGCGCCTCCCTCCTCTTGATGGGGAGCAACCATGTCAGGGTGCCGCTCCCATGGCTGGCCTCTGGCGAGGACGAGGTTGGCGGCTTCGATGAGGCGTCGCATGACAGCCACGTTGACGATCATGGCGGGCTTGCCTCGGGCGCTGAGAGTTTGGGCGAAGGCCTTGAGGGACGGATCGCTGCGCTTGGCGGCGAGCGCGGCCAGATAGACCAGGCGGCGCGGTCGTCTGCGACCGCCGCCGATGAAGCGGTGGCCCTTGAGCTGGCCGGAGTCGCGATCGTAGGGTGCGACGCCCAGGAGGGCGGCGGCCTGGCCACGCTTCATCCGGCCGAGTTCGGGCATGCGCACGACCAAGCTCATAGCGACGATGGGCCCTACGCCCGGTAGCGACAGCAGGAGCCGATAGCGTGCCTCGAAGTCCGCCTGCCCGTGGATCAGGCCTTGCGCCTCTTTGGCCAGCGCCGCCTTGAGGCTCGCCAACAGCCCGCAGGGGCTCGGGGTGATACGATCCCCCCCAGGCTATGTAGAAACTCATCCCACGCGTGCTTCATGCCAAGCCCTGGCTAAGCGGGTCGACAAATTGGCTTCCGGACTTGCATGAGGCTGGGCGGCGGACCTGCGCCATGCGCTATTGCAGGCTCGACGGCTCACCGCGGTCCTGGGCCAGATCATCCGTTCTTCGTCACCTTCGCGGCCGCCTCGTTTCGTTGGTCGGCCGCCACCTGCTCGAACGCGGCCTGTAGGCGAGCGATGACGCTCTCGCGGCCCTCGGGCAGAGGTGTTTCGAGGTGGATGTGGCGCAGTTCGTCAGCGAAGGCGCTCCAGAGTGGCGGGCCGCCCTCTTCCATCAACTGCTGACGGATCGCCAGCTCCGGCGAGGTCGGCAGATGTCGACGGCCCCAGGCGCCCAGTTGCACCAGCACGGGCGCCAGCTGGATCGCCTTTTCGGTCAGGCTGTAGATCCCCTTCTGCCGGTGGGCGGGATCGTCGCTGCGCGAGAGCAGCCCCGCCTCGAGGAGCCGCTTCAACCGCGCGGCCAGAATGTTGGAGGCGATTCCTTCTTCTGAGCGCGTGAGCAGCTCGCGGAAGCGCCGGCGGTTCCCGAACATGATGTCGCGGATAACGATGAGACTCCAGCGGTCGCCGAGCACCTCGATCGCAAGATTGATGGGGCAGCCGGAGCGTTTTTCGATCATGACCAGTTGCAATATAAAACCAGTCTGGCAAAACTCAATTGGTTGCAGTTCACAATCAGACGGAGGCCCCATGGGCAAGGTGCGCGTAGCGGGTTTTGGAGTGTCCATCGACGGCTTCGGGGCCGGCCCGGACCAAAGCCTGGAGCATCCGCTCGGCAAACGGGGCCAGGAGTTGATGAATTGGTTCTACCCGACCCGGACCTTTCGATCGATGATCGGGGAGGACGGCGGGACTGACGATGGTTTCGCCCGCGCCACAGCAGAAGGCTTCGGCGCCTTCATCCTCGGCCGCAATATGTTCGGGCCGGCCGGCGACGATTGGGGCGGCCCCGACTGGAAGGGCTGGTGGGGCGACAATCCCCCGTTTCACGCACCGACCTTCATCCTCACCCACCATGCCCGGGCGCCCATCGTGATGGAGGGCGGGACGACCTTCCATTTCGTCACCGACGGGATCGAGGCGGCGCTGGCCCAGGCCAAGGCCGCGGCGGGAGACCTGGACGTGAAGATCGGCGGCGGCGCCTCGACGGTTCGCCAGTACCTGCTCGCTGGAGCGATCGACGAGTTGCACCTGGCGTTGTCGCCCGTCGTTCTGGGCCGTGGCGAACCCCTGTTCGCAGGCATTGACCTGCCAGGCCTTGGCTATCGGGTGACGGAGACGGTCCCAACGGAGCTGGCGACCCATCTCGCGCTGACGCGCTGACCGTCGGGAGCAGACCGGGCGCCGGGACCAAAGGCCTGTAGAATCAATCTGTTCTGCGGCGGGCTGGAGAAAAGCCAGTGAGCTTCTTCGAAGGTCCGGACCGCGCTCAGGTCAGTCTTCTTCCGCCGTGCATCGAAGACTACATCGCGCCCGCTGCGCTGGTGCGAGTGGTGGACGCTTTCGTCGACAGCCTCGACCGGAGCGAGCTCGGTTTCGAGCGCACCGTCGCCGCCGCTACCGGCCGTCCCGGCTTCCGGCCGGGCGACATGCTGCGGCTCTACATCTGGGGCTATCTCAACCAGGCGCGCTCCTCGCGCATGCTGGAACGCGCGTGCGTCCGCGACTTGGAGGCGTTCTGGCTGATGCGCCGCCTCGCGCCCGACGACCGCACCACCTCCTCCGTCTTGCTACGCAAGACACCTCCCCCATCAAGGGGGAGGAGGATTCGCCTAGCGGCGGCGCTACGAGATGAGCGTGCAACCCTAGCCGACTCACCCAAGCGGGCCGTAAACATCGCCCATGGGAAAAGCGTTCGCGGCTGCGCCCCTGCTGCTGCTGCCGGCGGTGGCCTACAACGTCCTGGTCATGGCCCTGGGCGGCTTCACCTCGCCGGACGCCGCCGCGCACATCGCCGACCGGCTGTTCGAGCTGCCCACCGCCTCGGGCGGCGTCTGGGAGATCAGCTACGCCGACCTGCTGCTGGCCGGGGCCCTGATCGTGATGTTCGTCGAGCTGATCAAATCGACCCACAGCCGGCGCGTGGCCCTGATCAACCACATTCTCTCGATCACCCTGTTCGTCGCCTGCCTGGCCGAACTCCTGCTGGTCCCGGCCTGCGCCACCTCGACCTTCTTCCTGATCGCCCTGATGGTGCTGCTGGACGTGCTGGCCGGCTTCATCCTCGGCGTCTCCACCCGCGGCCCGGCGGCCGAGACCAAGCCGAAGCGCTGAGCGACATACACGCAAATTGCGATCGTACGACGGGCTTCCAGATTCATTGCGTCATCCCGGCCGAGCGCAGCGAGAGCCGGGACCCAGGGACCGCAGACAGATTGCGAGCCGCCCCTGGGTCCCGCATCTCCAGACGCCTGACGGCGTCCTGCGCGCGGGATGACGCATAGGACGTGATTTTGACAATTTGCAATTATTGACACACACTCCTGGGATCATTCCCTTGGAGCAGCACCCATGTCCGACCCCACCCCCGACGGCCGCCTGCCCAACGGCCGCTTCGGGCCCGGCAACCCCGGCCGCCGGCCAGGGACGCGCAATCGACTGTCGCATGAGATCGTCACGGCGATGATGGAGGATTTCAGGGCCAACCAAGCGGCCGTGTTCGCGACCCTGCGCGACAAGTTTCCGGCCCAATATTTCGCGGTCATGGCCCGGCTCGCGCCCAGCTTTCTGATGCAGGACGAGCAGGAGCTGGCCAGCTATTCGTATGACGAAGCCCAGGTCGTCGTCGCCCAGATCTATCGCGCCATCCACCTCGACCCCGACCCGCGCAAGGCGCTTCTGGCGATCGCAGAGGTCGTCGCCGCCGACCCACCGCTGACCCGAATCCCCGACTACGCCACCGCAGACGCACCGCATGTACGGTGAACTACGGTGGCGCCGAGATCAGGCCCCCAGCGATTCCGGGCTGGCGCGATAGAGATCGACCGAGCCTTGCGTCACCGCCTGAGCCAGGCCCGGCGCCTGGGCCAGGACCTGGTGGGCGAAGACCCGCGCCAGGCCGATCCGCGTCTTGTAGTAGGCCGTGTCGCCCTCGCCGGCGGCGATCTTCTGGGAGGCGATGAGCGCTTGCTGGCCCAGCATCCAGCCGCCGATCACATCGCCCATCAGCTTGAGATAGGGCGTGGCCCCGGCCAGGGCGTCGGGCTGGGCGTGGCCGCGCCGCTCGATCAGCCACCCGGTCGCCGCCTGCGCCGCCGCCAGGCCCGCTTCCAGATGCGTCCCGACGCTGTGCAGCCAGCCATCCTCGGCGCTCTTCAGCGCGGCGGCGGTCGGGACGATGTCGCTGACCAGCTCGCGCACCGCCGCGCCCTTGCCGAGCGCCAGCTTGCGACCCATCAGGTCGATGGCCTGGATGCCGTTGGCGCCCTCGTAGATCGGCAGGATGCGGGCGTCGCGATAGTGCTGGGCGGCGCCGGTCTCCTCGATGAAGCCCATGCCGCCATGCACCTGCAGGCAGGTCGAGGCCGCCTCGACGGCCATGTCGGTCGACCAGGCCTTGGCGATCGGGGTCAGCAGCTCCTCGCGCAGGCGGGCGGCGTCGCGGTCGACGGGGTTGCCGGCCAGGTTGGCGACGTCGGCGGCGACGGCGGTGGTCAGGCAGATGGCCCGCGCCGCCTCGATCTTGGCCTTGGTCAGCATCAGGGCCCGGCGCACGTCCGGGTGGTCGAAGAGACGCGAAGGCTGGGCCCCCGTCCAGGCCGAGCGGCCCTGCAGGCGCTCGAGCGAATAGGCCAGGGCCTGCTGATAGGCCCGTTCGGCCAGGCCGACGCCTTGCACGCCAACCTGCAAACGGGCGGCGTTCATCATCACGAACATGTTGGCGAGGCCGGCGTTGGGCGCGCCGACCATCTCGGCCCGGGCCCCTTCGAAGGCCATGACGCAGGTCGGCGAGGCGTGGATGCCGAGCTTGTGCTCGATGCTCACCGGCCGCACTTCGTTAGCGGCGCCGAGCGATCCGTCTTCACCAACCGCGCGCTTGGAGGTCAGGAACAGGGTCAGGCCGCGCGAGCCGGGCGGGGCGTCGGGCAGGCGCGCCAGCACCATGTGGACGATGTTGTCGGCCGCGTCGTGATCGCCCCAGGTGATGAAGATCTTCTGGCCGGTGAGGCGCCAGCCGCCGGACCCGTCGGGCTCGGCCTTGGTGGCCACGAGTCCGAGGTCCGAACCGGCCTGGGGCTCGGTCAGCTGCATGGTGCCGGTCCACTCGCCGGAGATCATCTTGGGCAGATAGAGCGCCTTCTGGCGGTCCGTCCCGTGCTGGTGGAGAGCCTCGATCGCCGCCAGGGTCAGCATCGGGCAGAGGCCGAAGGCCATGTTGGCCCCCTGGATCATTTCGAAGACGGCGATCTCCAGCGCCTTGGGCAGGCCCTGGCCGCCGAATTCCGGATCGGCGGAGAGACCGTTCCAGCCGCCCTTGGCGAACTCGCGGTAGGCGTCGGCGAAGCCTGGGGCGGCGCGCACCGCGCCGTTCTCGAAGCGGGCTCCGGCGACGTCGCCAGGCCGATTGAGCGGGGCCAGCACGTCAGCGGCCAGCGCCCCCGCGCCCTCGAGCACCGCCGTCACCGTCTCGGCGTCCACCTCCGGAAAGTGCTTGGCGAGGGCGCCGAAGCCCGCGCTCTCCAAGGCGAAGCGGAGATCGCGCACCGGGGCTT
>Ga0302311_10006849_pt1 | contig 11710 bp, 10 predicted proteins | sample III_Palsa_N1_3_FD_200449 | JGI IMG/M metagenome (GOLD analysis project Ga0302311, IMG submission 200449) | Peat permafrost microbial communities from Stordalen Mire near Abisko, Sweden - III_Palsa_N1_3 | ecosystem: Environmental > Terrestrial > Soil > Palsa > Peat permafrost | place: Sweden...
CCGAACCTGCAGCCATAATCCACGACATTACTATATTACCGTGTACTATTCGGTGGGGAGTGGCCTCTGCGTCACGTCGGGCGCGGCCGACGGTGCTATAGCGTTTTCAAGCCAACGGGTCGCGCGAATGCGCGCCCCGATCGCTCGGCGGGTTTCCAGCACGCGTTGATGGCCGGACCGGATCAAATCAATCGATAAGGCGTTTTCCCGCGCAATGGCCGTCAGCGTTACATCAGCGGAAGCTCAGGAAGGGTCGATCACGACCGGCTATTGGGCCCTGACGCTCGGAAGCATCGGCGTGGTCTTTGGCGACATCGGAACGTCGCCGCTGTATGCCTTTCGCGAGGCCGTCGGCGCGGCGGCGCAGGGCCAGCCGATCACGCGGGCCATCGTGCTCGGCGTTCTCTCGCTGATCCTGTGGGCGCTTTTCATCGTGGTCACGGCGAAATACGTGCTGCTGCTGCTGCGGGCCGACAATAACGGCGAGGGCGGCACGCTTTCGCTGATGGCGCTGGGTCAACGCGCGCTGGGGCGGCGAAGCTTGCCGCTGCTGGTGTTGGGGGTGATCGGCGCCTCGATGTTTATCGGCGATTCCATGATCACGCCGGCCATTTCGGTGCTATCCGCGGTCGAAGGCCTCAAGCTCGCGGCACCGGAGCTGGAGCACTATGTGGTGCCGCTGACGGTCTTTATCCTGGTGGTGCTGTTCTCCGTTCAGCGCATCGGCACCGCGCGGGTGGCATCGGCGTTCGGACCGGTCATGATCGCCTGGTTTTGCAGCCTCGCGGTGATGGGCGTGGTCCATATCAGCGACGATCCATCGGTGCTGGCCGCGATCAATCCGTTGTATGGAATAGAGTTCCTATTATCGCATGGGACGATCGGAATGGTGACGCTGGGCGCGGTATTCCTCGCGGTCACCGGCGGCGAAGCGCTCTATGCGGATTTGGGTCATTTCGGACGCAAGCCCATCCAGACCGCATGGGTTTATTTCGTGCTGCCTTCGCTGATGATCAACTATTTCGGCCAGGGCGCGCTGGTGCTGTCCAATCCCGCCGCGATCGAGAACTCGTTTTACCGGATGGTTCCGGAAATATTGCTGTTGCCACTGGTCGTATTGGCGACCGCCGCGACCGTGATTGCGAGCCAGGCGGTGATCACCGGCGCCTATTCGCTGACCCAGCAAGCGGTCCAGCTCGGTCTGCTGCCGCGCCTGGAGGTTCGCTACACGTCGGAGACGCATGCCGGGCAGATTTATCTGCCGCGCGTCAACCGGCTGCTGCTGATCGGCGTGTTGCTGCTGGTGCTGCTGTTCCGCACCTCGAGCGGGCTCGCTTCCGCCTACGGCATCGCCGTCTCCACCACCATGGTGGCCGACGGCATCATGGGTTTTGTGGTGATCTGGAAATTGTGGAATTGGCGCGCCGCCACGGCGGCCGCCGTGATCGTTCCGTTCGTCGTCGTCGATACCACGTTCTTCAGTGCCAATTTGCTCAAGCTGTTCGAGGGCGCCTGGGTGCCGCTGTTGTTTGGCCTGGCGATGGCGATCACGATCTGGACCTGGCGCCGGGGCGCCGCGATCCTGATCGCCAAGACCCGGCGCACCGAAGTGCCGCTCCGGGACCTGATCAAGAGCCTCGAAAAGCGTCCGCCGCATATCGTCAAGGGCACCGCGGTGTTTCTGACCAGCGATCCCAATTTCGTCCCCACCGCGCTGTTGCATAATCTCAAGCACAACAAGGTGCTTCACGAACACAATGTGATCCTGACCATCGAAACCGCGCAGACCCCGCGTGTCGATCTGGTCGACCGCGTGCGGATGGAAACCATCAGCGATAAATTTGCCACCGTCCGGCTGCGTTTCGGTTTCATGGAATCTCCGAACGTGCCGAAGGCGCTGGTGATCGCGCGCAAACTCGGCTGGCAGTTCGATATCATGGCGACATCGTTCTTCGTGTCGCGGCGCTCGCTGAAGCCGTCGGCGCAGTCGGGAATGCCGCAATGGCAGGATCATTTGTTTATCGCGCTGAGCCGCCAGGCCAACGACGCAACCGACTACTTCCAAATTCCGACGGGGCGGGTGGTTGAGGTCGGGACCCAGGTGACTATCTAAGCGGGTCACTGTTTGGGCGGCTCGCTCACGATTTGAATTTGAGCCCGAACCCAGACTGTGATCTAAGTTGCAACTGAAGAGTTATGCGTTTTTGCATGGCGCGGGCCCAAAATCAGGGTAGGCTATGCTCTAAGCGCAGGGCTATAAGCCGCGTCGCTTTGCTATTGTGCAGTGAAGCATTTTTGAGGCCGCCATTCCCATGACCACCGATATTGCAGTCCCCGCCTCGGAAACGACGGCGGCCAACGGTCATGGCAGCGCCCACTCCACCGCCGGCTTCAAGGCGCTGATGCTGGGCAGTATCGGCGTCGTCTATGGCGACATCGGCACCAGCCCGCTCTACGCGCTGCGCGAGGCCGTGATCGCCGCCTCCGGCTCTGGCCCCGCCGCCGTCGTCGACCCCCAGGCCGTGCTCGGCGTGGTCTCGCTGATCCTGTGGGCGCTGATCGTGGTGGTGACGCTGAAATATGTGCTGATCCTGCTGCGCGCCGACAATCATGGCGAGGGCGGCACGCTGGCGCTGATGGCGCTGGCGCAGCGCGCGGTCAGCCACGGCGCCGGCGCGATCGTGCTGTTGGGCATCATCAGCGGCGCGCTGTTCTATGGCGATGCGGTGATCACGCCCGCGCTGTCGGTGCTTTCGGCGATCGAAGGCATCAAGCTCGTCACCTCGACCTTCGATCCCTATGTGGTGCCGCTGACCGTCGTCATCCTGTTCGCGTTGTTCGCGGTACAGTCGCGCGGCACGGCAAAGGTCGCGGCGTTCTTCGGACCGATCATGACGGTGTGGTTCGCCGTGATCGCGATCGCGGCGATCAACCCGATCCTGCGGCATCCCGAAGTCCTGTTCGCGCTCAATCCCGTGCACGCCGTCGCCTTCATGCTGCATCACGGCATCATCGGGTTCGTGACGCTCGGCGCGGTGTTCCTCGCGGTCACCGGCGCCGAGGCGCTGTACGCTGATCTCGGGCATTTCGGCAAACGTCCGATCCAGACCGCCTGGCTTTTCATCGTGCTGCCGTCGCTGGCGCTGAACTATCTGGGGCAGGGCGCGCTGTTGATCGGCGATCCGCATGCGGTCGAGAACCCGTTCTTCCTGATGTTTCCGGACTGGGCGTTGCTGCCGATGGTGTGTCTGGCCACGGCGGCGACCGTTATCGCCAGCCAGGCCGTGATCACCGGCGCTTATTCGCTGACCCGTCAGGCCATCCAGCTCGGCCTGTTGCCGCGATTTGAGATCCGCCACACCTCGGAAGCCCATTCCGGCCAGATCTATATTCCGCGCATCAACATGCTGCTGCTGGTCGCGGTCACCTTGCTGGTGCTGATGTTCCGCTCGTCGAGCGCGCTGGCGTCGGCCTACGGCATCTCGGTGACCGGCACCATGGTGGTGACGGCGATGATGGGTTTCGTCGTGGTCTGGCGGGTCTGGAAATGGTCGCCGATCGCCGCCGCCGCGCTGATCGCGCCGTTCCTGTTCCTCGACTTGACCTTCCTTGCCGCTAATCTCCTGAAGGTGCTCGAGGGCGGCTGGGTGCCATTGGCGCTGGGCGCGGTGGTGATGCTTTTGATGTACACGTGGCGGCGCGGCAGCCGGCTATTGTTCGAAAAATCGCGCAAGCTGGAGTTTCCGCTGGCCGACCTGGTGGCGATGCTGGAGAAGCGGCCGCCGCAGCGGGTGTCCGGCACTGCCGTGTTCCTGACCAGCGATCCCGCCTCGGCGCCGACCGCGCTGATGCACAGCCTGAAGCACTACAAGGTGCTGCACGAAAAGAACGTCATCCTCACCATCGAGACCGCGCCGACCCCGCGGATCGACCCGTCCGAACGGGTGCGGATGGAGGAGATCAGCGCCACCTTCTCCCGGGTCACGCTGCGGTTCGGCTTCATGGAATCACCTAACGTGCCGAAGACGCTGGCGATCGCCCGCAAGCTCGGCTGGCATTTCGACATCATGTCGACGTCGTTCTTCCTGTCGCGCCGTGCGCTGAAGCCGGCCGCGCATTCGGGCATGCCGCGCTGGCAGGATCATCTGTTCATCGCGCTGAGCCGCACCGCCAACGACGCCACCGACTATTTCCAGATTCCGACCGGACGGGTGGTGGAAGTGGGAACGCAGGTCACGGTTTAGCGCCGCCATTTGGCGTTTTCAAACAGCGTTCTAGCGCTTGATTTTCAGCGCGCGAGAGGCGACTTTGGCCGCCGAAACAGGGGCGGTCGGCGCGGTCGATTTGCCCGGCAGAAATGGATCGTTGGGAGGACTAGCGTGGCGGATCATCAGGTGCACGACTTAACGCCGGACGAGGTATCGAAGGGCATCGCGGACGGACGATACCTTCTGGTCGATGTTCGCGAGCCGAACGAAGTTGCTGCTGAAGCCTATCCGGACGGCGTGGTTGTTCCGTTGTCGAGCTTTGATCCCTCGGATATTCCCGATCCGCAGGGCAAGCAGGTGGTTTTCGCCTGCCGCTCCGGTAAACGCTCGGTGACGGCATCGCTGGCGGCGCAGGCCGCGGGCCTGCCCTACGACAAGCATCTGGCCGGTGGCATGCTGGGCTGGAAGGCTGCGGGATTGCCGACCAAGAGCGGTGGCTGACCGCTCCATGATTTCGATGAACAAGGTCTTCGCCGACCTTCCCGTCACCATTTTCGAAGCGATGTCGCAGCTCGCGCGCGACAACAACGCCATCAATCTCGGCCAGGGTTTTCCGGACCATCCGGGGCCGGACGATATTCGCCGCGCGGCGGCGGATGCGACGATGGACGGCTATAACCAATATCCGTCGATGATGGGCATTCCGGAGTTGCGGCAGGCGATTGCTGCGCATTACGGCCGCTGGCACGGGCTTGAGCTCGATCCGATGGCCGAGGTGATGGTGACCTCGGGCGGCACCGAAGCGCTCACCAGCGCCATCCTGTCGGTGGTGGAGCCCGGCGACGAGGTGATCGTTTTCCAGCCGGTGTATGATTCCTATCTGCCGATCATCCGCCAGGCCGGCGGCATCCCGCGGCTATTGCGGCTCGAGCCGCCGCATTGGCGGCTCTCCGAGGAGATGCTGCGCGGCGCCTTCAATCACAAGACCAAGGCGGTCTTGTTCAACAATCCGCTCAATCCGGCCGCCGTGGTGTATCCGCGCGAAGATCTTGAATTGCTGGCGCGGTTTTGCCAGGAGTTCGACAGCGTCGCGATCTGTGACGAGGTCTGGGAGCACGTGACCTTCGACGGCCGCGAACATATTCCGCTGATCACCATTCCGGGAATGCGCGACCGCACCATCAAGGTCGGCTCCGCCGGCAAGATATTTTCGCTGACGGGGTGGAAGATCGGCTTTGTCTGCGCCGCGCCGCCGCTGCTGCGGGTGGCCGCGAAAGTGCACCAGTTCCTGACGTTTACGACCGCTCCCAATCTTCAGGCCGCGGTGGCCTACGGCCTCGGCAAGCCAGCGGAATATTTTCACGACATGCGCAAGGATCTAGCGCGCAGCCGCGACCGCCTCACGCAGGGGCTGGAGCGGATCGGCTTTCCGGTGCTGCGCTCGCAGGGCACCTATTTTCTCACCGTCGATCTGTCGCCGCTCGGACTGAACGAAACCGACGAAGCCTTTTGCCGGCGCATCGTGACCGACTACAAGGTTGCGGCGATCCCGGTGTCGGCGTTTTATGAACAGGACGCCGTGACGTCGGTGGTGCGGTTTTGCTTTGCCAAAAACGACGCCACGCTCGATACTGCGCTGGAGCGGCTGTCGGATGCGGTGCATCGCCGCTAAGGATTAACCCATGATGCGCCGCTTGCGTTTGGCTCGGGTTCGATGTGTCGCGGCGCTGGCGGCCATCCTCGCAGCTGCCGCGCTGCCAGCGAGCGCGCAGCAGCGCACCGTCAATTTCTACAATTGGTCGAATTACGTGGCGCCGGGCGTGCTGGAGGATTTTACCAGGGAAACCGGCATCAAGGTGGTCTACGACACCTTCGACGCCAACGAGACGCTGGAGACCCGGTTGCTGGCGGGAAAATCCGGCTATGACCTCGTCGTTCCCACCGCCTATTTCCTGCAGCGCCAGATTACCGCGCACGTGTTCCAGAAGCTCGACAAGTCGAAGCTGCCCAATCTGGCCAACGCCTGGCCGGTGGTGACCGAACGGCTCGCCACCTACGATCCCGGCAATGTCTATGCCGCCAATTACATGTGGGGCACCACCGGCATCGGCTACAACGTCAAGGCAGTGCAGAAAATTCTGGGCCCGGACGCCAGGATCGACAGCTGGGACATCGTGTTCAAGCCGGAGAACCTGGCAAAGTTCAAAGACTGCGGCGTCCACATGCTGGATTCGCCCGATGATATTTTCCCGGCGGCCTTAGGCTATCTCGGGCTCGACCCCAATTCGACCAAACAGGCCGATCTGGAGAAGGCCGCCGACCTCGTTGCGAAGATCAGGCCCTCTATTCGCAAGTTTCACTCATCGGAATATCTGAGCGCGCTCGCCACCGGCGAGATCTGCTTCGTGGTGGGATGGTCGGGCGACATCATGCAGGCGCGCAGCCGCGCCGCCGAAGCCAACAGCGACGTCGAAATCGGCTACGCGATCCCGAAAGAGGGGGCGCAGATGTTTTTCGACAATCTTGCGATCCCGGCCGATGCCGGCAACGTCGCGGAGGCCTATGAGCTGATCAATTATCTCTACCGGCCTGACGTCGCGGCGAAGAATTCGAATTTCCTGTCGTATGCCAACGGCAATCTGGCGAGCCAGAAGCTGATCGATCCCAAAATCCTGGACGACAAGAACATCTATCCCGACGATGCGACGCTGAAGAAGCTGTTCGTGATCACGGCGCGCGACCCGGCCACCCAACGCATCATCAACCGGCTCTGGACCAAGGTGAAGACGGGTAGGTGAGATAAATCGTCATTGCGAGGAGCGCAGCGACGAAGCAATCCAGCTTGCTTGTGGTACTGGATTGCTTCGTTGCGCTCGCAATGACGAAGCTAGTTACCGCCAGCGGCGATGCAGCCAGAGCCACTGTTCCGGATATTCGCGGATCAAGCCCTCGACCACATTGGTGACGGCCTGCATCGTTCCCTGGATATCGATCTCACCCGAGGCGTTGCGCACCGGCTCGACTTCCTCGGACAGTTCGGCGCGAAAACGGTGATCGGGCAGGCGGATGATCCGCACCCCGTGAATCGGGCAGTCGACCTGCCGCCGCAGCCGCGCCAGCGTCGGATTGGCCCGGGTCTTGCGGCCAAAGAACGTCACCTCGACGCCATTGGTAAAATACTGGTCGACCAGCATCGCGACATGCTGGCCGTTTTGCAGGGCTTGCGCCAGCCGCAGCGGCGCGTCGCGGCCGGCGGCAATCAGCGTGCCCATCTTGACGTTGCGCAGTTCTTCGATGATGCGCTCGGCGGAGGCGATGTTCGGCCGGCGATAGAGGATCGCGGCGTCGAGGCCGTGCGCGGCCGCCGCCAGCGCCGGCAACTCCCAATTGCCGAGATGGCTTGCAAAGAACAGCGCGGGTTTGCCGTCGTCGCGCAGGCGGTCGTACAATTCGGCGCTGCGCGGGCCGAATTCGACGCGGCCATTATTGGGATGAGCGATGTCATAGTCCCAGACATGATCGAGATGGGCGAATTCGGCGCCATAGCGGCCGAGATTGTCCCACACCCCCGCCAGGATGGCGTCGATTTCCTCGGGCGATTTTTCCGGGAAGGCGGCGACGAGGTTTTCCCGTGCGATGCGGTGCTCACGCAGTTTCGGGCCGATGAAACGGGTGATGCGGCCGAACAGGTTGGCGGTCTTGATCGGGTCGAAATAGCGCGTGGTGCGCAGCATGCCGATGGTCACGGCGCCAACCGCGGCGCCGCCAAGCGATTTTGCGCCGGTGCGAAGACGAGCCTTGGTGCGAGCGAGCAGGGGATGCATCCGTTCTGTTCCGGCGTGAGCCGCCTATCGCCGGTTGGGCGCTGTAGTGTGCCGAGACGTGTGGATCAAAAAGCCTGTGGATCAACAGGCCCGTGGATTAAATCGGCTCGCGGGTCAGGATCAACGAGGCGTTCTGGCCGCCGAAGCCGAAGGAATTCGACATCACCGCGGTGACGCGGGCGTCGCGCGCCTTGTTGGGCACCACGTCGAACGGAATGGCGGGATCGGGAACGTCGTAATTGATGGTCGGCGGAATCCGCTGGTGCTCGAGCGTCAGCAGCGAGAACACCGCCTCGACCGCGCCCGCGGCGGACAGCGTGTGGCCGACCATCGACTTGTTGGAGGAGACGGGAATGCTGCCGGTTTGGTCTCCGAACACCGAGGCGATGCCGAGATATTCCATCTTGTCGTTTTCCGGCGTACCGGTGCCGTGCGCATTGATGTAATCGATCTGGCCGGGGACGATGCCGGCGTCCGACAGGGCATTGCGTACGCATCCGATAATCGGTTTGCCATCGGGACTGGAACGGGTGCGATGAAAGGAGTCTGCCAGTTCGCCGCAGCCGGCGACAACGCCGAGGATTTTGGCGCCGCGCGCGGTTGCAGCCTCATAGCTTTCCAGCACCAGGGCGCCGGCGCCCTCCGCCATGACGAAACCGTCGCGGTTCTTGGCAAACGGTCGCACCGCCGTGTGAGGTGAATCATTTCGCATCGACAACGCCGACAGCAATGAGAACCTGATCAGGGCCTCGGGATTGACCGAGCCGTCGGTCCCAACGCACAACGCGGCATCGGTTTCGCCGCGGCGGATCGCTTCCACGCCGAGCTGGATTGCAGTTGCGCCGGACGCGCAGGCCGTCGAAAGCGAAATCGGCGAACCCTTGGTGCCGTACTTCTCGGCAAGATAGTCCGCCACCGACCCGAACAGAAAACGCCGGTGATAGCCGACATATTTTCCGCCGCCGCTAACCCTCAGCAGATCGTCGTAATCATACTCGGCTTTTCCGGCATCGCGTCCGAGCTCCAGGCGTTGCGGCCACTCGATCTCAACCGGCGCCACCGCGAGAAACAGCGGTCCCGGAAAATCGGCCGTGGTCCCGATCGCGGATTGCGCGATGGCCTCTTCGGTGACGAGGTCGGCCAGCCGCTCCGACAGGTCGGTCGATGAAGCGGTTTCGACCGGCAGGAAATCGATCGTTCCGGCCATCGAGGTTTTCAAGCCATCGATCGGAAAGCGCGTAATGGTTCGGATCCCCGACTCACCCGCGGTGAGTTTTGCCCAATTGTCGCTCTTGCCGATGCCGAGCGACGTCACCACGCCCATGCCGGTGACGACAACGATTGGCCTGCCGAATTTATCGCGCGTAGCTGTCATGTTTTCCCCGCCAATTCCGCGTCGTGCTCACTTGACCGCTTCGACAAGCGCCATGCCTTCGCCGCGCCAGTGACCGGCTCCGATCACCACAATCTGGGTCGGAGGCTTCGACATTTCAACCTCCAGCGCGGTGGGATCGTTCGGCGAGAACAATGCGCCGCGCGAGATGGAAAGCGCTGCAAGCGCCAAGCCGAGGGGGAACTGCGCTTCCATGGTGTGGCCGAAAGCGGTGCCGATGGCCCGCACCGCGAAATCCGGGTGGTGGCGGAGAAACGCCAGTTCCTCTGACGTGACCGGTTGGGCGCCGGTCGCACCGGTAATGATGGCGCCGTTGTCGCCAAGCTTGCCGAGCTTCGACCACAATGTTTCGAGTGTTGCCGTCACCTCGCCGGGGCTCTTGCGGCGCGCCTGATCGGCCACGACGTTGGTCAGGCGTGCATAGGGCTTCGCCCCGCGTGCTTCCGCATGGGTTCTGGATTCGATGACCAGAAAGACGCCGGCCGAGCCGAGCGCAAAGCCGGTCTTCGGGCTGCGTGCCCAGACCGGCTCGAATTTGTCCTTGAGGTTGAAATCGTCGAACTCGTAGAGCACCAGCATGTCCTTGCGCTCGCTGTTCTGCGAACCGCCGATCAATGCGATGTCACTCTGGCCGGCGGCAATACGCGCCAGCGCGATACGCGCCGCATTCACGCCTGCGGCTTCTTCACCCATGAAGGTGCGCGACGATCCGGTCACGCCGTGGACGATGGCGATATTGCCGGCGAGCAGGTTCGAGAGCTGGGCGAGAAACAGCGTCGGCCGCAAATCGTTCATCAGCCGTTCGTTGAGAAAGCCGGGCGCGGAATTGCCCTTGGCTTCGGCCTGCAAAATGCCGGTGTCCACCGCGAGATCGCGCTCGCCACCGCCGGCGGCGACGATCATGTCCATCCGCCCCAGGATTTCCTTGTTGCCCTTGACGCCGGCGGAATCCAGCGCGAGCCCGGCGGCATAGGTGCCGATCCGCTGCCAGGCTTCCATCTGGCGCTGATCGCCCTTCTTGGGGATCTGGGTGTCGAAGTTTACCGGCGCCCAGGGATGAACGACATACGGCGCAAAGCCTTTCTCATCGACATTGATGCGGCGCTGATTGAGAGCGTCCCAGTTCGCGTCCAGCCCTTCACCGAGCGACGTGGCAAGCCCGACGCCGGTGATCCAGACTTCCGCGGATCCCGGATTTGAAGATTTCGTCTCAGTCATTGCCGGGGCTCGTCCGTGGAAATTGGGCTCGTCGTGGGAATCGCCTCATGCGGAAAGCCGACGCGCTTGGCCTCCGCTTCCATGTGTCCGCGCAGATCGGGATTCGGGAATGGGATAACGCCGAATGTGATCGTCGCGTTGCACCTCAGTTCGTTGTTCACCCGTACCTTCGCCTGGGTAATCGCGTAGCCCGAACCTTCGTGAACGAGACTCACATCGATTTTCAACAGATCGCCCGGATTGACGAAGCTGCGCATCTTGGCCTCCTTGACCGCGGCCAGAAACGGCATCCGCTCGAACTTCGTCAGCGCAATCAGCAACCAGCCGGAACTCTGCGCCATCGCTTCGATCAAGAGAACACCGGGCATGATCGGATAGCCCGGGAAATGCCCCTCGAAGATCGTGTTGGTTCGGGGAACCTGCGCCTCGACCGTGATCCGGCGCTCGCCGATATCGAGTTCGACGATGCGGTCAATCAGCTTGAAATATTCGAGGTGCATGATGCGCGATTAGGCGCTCGGGGTCTTGGCGGCGACCAGTTCGTCGATGCGTGCGCAGAGGTTCTTCAGCACGAAATACTGTTCGGTGGTGGCTTTGCCATCGTTGACTTCCTGGGTCCATTTTTCCAGCGGAAGCTTGATCCCGAACGCCTTGTCGATCGCAAACGCGATGTCGAGGAAATCGAGGCTGTCGATTCCCAGATCGTCGATGGCGTGGCTCTCCGGCGTGATCGTGTCGCGCGGTATGTCGCAGGTTTCAGCGATAATCGTAGCGACTTGATCGAATGTGGATGACATCACTAAGCCTTTGATATATTGAGGATAAATTCAATGGCGGCCAAGCGGCCTGGCACCGGGTCCGGAAAACGCCCTGTCCACCATCCGGAGTCGACTGCCCGTATAACGGAGGCCCGCCCCCAATTCAATGGAGGTGGGCCGTGGGTGGGCGCGGGGCGCGTTCAAGGGGAGGCCGCCCGGGTGGCCCCGAAAGCGGCAGGCCAGAGCGTTTTCGAGCGAAGTGGGCACCGGTTCGCGTGAAGAAAACGCGTCAAGCAAAAGACCAGAGCC
>Ga0302311_10006853_pt1 | contig 11708 bp, 12 predicted proteins | sample III_Palsa_N1_3_FD_200449 | JGI IMG/M metagenome (GOLD analysis project Ga0302311, IMG submission 200449) | Peat permafrost microbial communities from Stordalen Mire near Abisko, Sweden - III_Palsa_N1_3 | ecosystem: Environmental > Terrestrial > Soil > Palsa > Peat permafrost | place: Sweden...
GTCCTTGGCCGGCAGGCTACCCGATACCACCACGCTGCCAGCCGGCACGCGACCGTAGCTGACTTCACCGGTAGCGCGGTTGTAGATGCGGGTGGACTGGCCGAGGAACACGCCCATGCCGATCACACTGCCGCGCTCCACCACCACGCCCTCGACCACTTCCGAGCGCGCGCCGATGAAGCAGTTGTCCTCGATGATGGTCGGGTTCGCCTGCAGCGGCTCCAGCACGCCGCCGATGCCGACGCCGCCGGACAAGTGCACGCCCGCGCCAATTTGCGCGCACGAGCCCACCGTGGCCCAGGTGTCGACCATCGTGCCGACACCGACATACGCACCAATGTTCACGTAGCTCGGCATCAGCACCGCGTCCTTCGCAATATGCGCACCGCGACGTACCAGCGCACCGGGTACTACGCGCGCACCGAGCTGCTGCAATTCGGCGTCATTGCCGTGGGCGAAGCGCAGCGGCACCTTGTCGAATGCCTGTGCCGGGCCACCATCGACCACGCGGTTGTCGTTGATGCGGAAATACAGCAGCACCGCTTTCTTGATCCACTGGTTCACCGTCCAGCCGCCATGACCGTCCGGCTCGGCGACACGGCGCTCACCGGATTCGAGCAGGTCGAGGACTTGGCCCAGAGCCGGCCGCAGATGGGTCTCGATCTCGGACTGGGTCAGCTCGTTGCGGCGCTCGAAGGCACCATCGATCAGGGTTTCAATGGCTTGCATGGAGGTGGATTCACTGGTTGAAGGCGGACGGAAGACAGATGCCATGTGGCTAATCGCAAAGAGTACATGCTGCGGCGGCCGATACCGCAGCTCAGGCGACATCCGGCCCCGGCTCTGCGCGAGGGAGCGGCAATTTCATCCGCCTTTAACCCAGTCCGGCAGTACATTGGACGGCCAACTGCGACAGAAAGCATTCAATCCCGGCAAGCCTTTCTGTTCAGCCCACACCATCCCTGGGAGTACCGGAAATGAGTCAGCTGAAGATCGCCGTTTTCGTCGGTAGCCTGCGCAAGGATTCATTTAATGGCCGGCTTGCCCGTGCGGTGGAAAAACTTGCGCCAGCCGAGCTCACCTTCAACCAAGTACGGATCGACGACCTGCCGCTTTATTCGCAGGATTTCGACGCCGCCTATCCGGCCGTCGCCACCCGACTGAAGAAAGAAGTCGAGTCAGCCGATGGACTGCTGTTCGTCACGCCCGAATACAACCGCTCGATACCCGGTGTGCTGAAGAACGCGATCGACATTGCATCGCGTCCGTGGGGCACCAACTCATTTGCCGGTAAGCCTAGCGCGGTGATCGGCACCTCGATCGGCGCCACCGGCACCGCACTGGCACAGCAGCATCTGCGCAATGTACTGGCCTATCTCGACGTACCCGTGCTCGCCCAGCCGGAAGTATTCATCCACTTCAAGGATGAGCTGCTTGCCGATGACGGCAAGATCAACAACGACGGCACCCGGAAGTTCCTCCAGGACTTCGTCGACAGCTATGTCGCGTGGATCAGGCGTTTTGCTGGTTGAAGGCCTATTCCGTGAAGACTCGCCCATAGTTTGCACTGCAGGTAAATCAAGTCATGCATGAACAGATCCGCATTGGATTCATGGTCTTCCTCTCCGATGGCGATGAAGGGATCGGTTCGGTCCGTGAGATCCGCCACGGCCCGCCGGAGTTGGTCGTCTATATCGAGAACGCCGGCGACTTCGTGATACCGCTCTCGGCCGTCGATGCGGTTCACTCCAGCAAGGTAATCCTGGCCTGGAACAGGCTGGATCTTCGCGTGCGCAACGCGATCGCACACGCGCGCGATTCGGAAGACCCTGACTATGCTGCGCCGGACTCGGCAGAGGATGAATAGCGATAATCCCGCGCGGGGATTTTCTCGACGTCGCCAGAGTAGCGCGTTCACCGCACCGGGCCCGGATGATCCGGAGCTGGCCATGATCGTGTCCGGTAGAGCCTATTTTTCGACATTTTCAGATTGTCCGCCCCGAATTATGGATAGCGGCTATTGACTGGCTTTCTGAACAATCGATCCTGACGGATCAATGGCTGGTTTTGCGCCGCTAATTTGTGATAAAGCCGGAATCCTTCCAGCTGCGGTGTAAATGCCATGACGCAATATAATCTGGAGTCTCTGCTGGCACCGATTAGCGATGACACGCCGTCCGGCGAGGACCTGGAATATGACGCGGAGTTTCTCGCACTCGAACGTGCGGTAGGAGACAACATCAAGGCAGCCGAGGATCCCGACTGGCACAAGGTTATCGAACTGAGCGAAGCCATCAAGGAGTACGTCGACTTGCACAACAGCCACCCCAAGCCCTTCGTTTGGACGGCCAAAGCCAATGACATTCTGCAAAAAGTCATTCGTGCCAATCGGCGACTTAGTTCAAAGAATAACGAAGCACTCCGCTAGGATTGTTTTGTTGCCCAATTTTGGATAATTGAGCTCAAGGCATCCAGTCCGTCTGTTAATGCCGCGGGTCCCGGTTGAAGAATTATCGGTGACTTGATCTCGTGAAGTTCGCCCCTTTGCACAGCTGGGATTTCATTCCAGCCAGGCCGCGCCGCCACTTGTGCTGGGCGAAACCTCTTGCCGCACCAACTGCCAAGAATAATGTCCGGTGCACGACGAACAACTTCAGACGAATCGGCCAGTATTCGATCGCGAGCCAGTGGCATCGACGCACGTTCTGGAAAGATGTCATCGCCACCGGCGATACACACAAGCTCCGAAACCCAGCAAATTCCCGATATTTGAGGAGTGTCCCACTCCTCGAAATACACTCGGGGTCTCCGCTTCAATGCTGCTGCTTGTCGCCTGACTTTAGCAATTCGCCTTTCAAATTCGGTCGCCAGTAAGTCAGCACGTTCTGCGGCTCCAACGATTGCCCCCAAGCGACGAATGTAGTCGAGAATGCCTGCGACACTGCGATGGTTGGCGATCCAGACTTCTACGCCTGCTTTGATCAACGCTTGCGCGATATCAGCCTGGATGTCGGAAAAGCCGATTGCGAGATCAGGCTCTAATTGCAGGATCTTCTCAATCTTAGCGTTCGTGAAGGCACTGACCTTGGGCTTGTCACGCCGCGCCGCGGGAGGACGTACCGTGAAACCACTGATGCCAACGATGCGATCCTGCTCCCCTAGAAGGTAAAGCGTTTCCGTGGGCTCTTCAGTCAAACAAACGATGCGAGTTGGGCCCATGGAGGATCTCGAATGAGGTAGATGGAGGCTCTGGATTTTTGCGTAACTGGCAACACCAGAGCCAGAGGTCACCATCTTGCGCGGATGCGGGTAAAGGTGTCGCTGTTTGTTCCCTAAGTCGCTGCGGCTATACTTCACATCCCATAAGACCGCACTTATCTCATTGATTTTAAAATAACACCACAATCTACAGGGGCATCTTCAGGGTGATGATCGGTTCGTCCCATTCCTCGAAATACACCTTGGGCCGACGCGGCAGCTACGCTGCAGCGGCCCGGATTTCGGCGATATCTCGCTCGGCCTGCCGGGTGTAGGCTTCAGCCTTCTCGTGCGCGCCGACCATCGCGCCAAATCGGCGGATATAGGCCAGGATGCCGGCCACGCTGCGATGGTTGCTGATCCACACCTCGACGCCAGCCTTGATCAGCGCGCGCGATATCGGCCTGGATGTCGGAGAAGCCGATCGCCAGATCGGGTTCGAGCTTCAGGATTTCGCTGATCTTCGCGCTGATGAACGCCGAGACCTTGGGCTTCTCCTTGCGTGCCCGCGGCGGTCGCACGGTGAAGCCGGAGATGCCGACGATGCGATCCTGTTCACCGAGTGCGTACAGCACTTCGGTCGGCTCCTCGGTAAGGCAGACAATACGCTGCGGATACGCGTCAACCATTACGGGTACAGCAGCCGGCTCGTCCAGGTCTGGCCATGGCGGCTCCAGCGCACCCGTTCGTGCAGGCGGAATTCGGCGCCGTACCAGAACTCCAGCATGTCCGGCTCCACCAGATAGCCGCCCCAATGCGGTGGCCGCGTCACATCGCGCCCATCGAACTCATGCTCGTAGCGCGCCACCCGCTGCTCGAACGTGTCGCGATCCGGCAACGTCTGCGACTGCAGTGAGGCCCAGGCACCGATCTGGCTGCCGCGCGAGCGACTGACGAAGTAGGCATCCGACTCCTCATCCTGCAGCTTGCGCGCGGCGCCTTCCACGCGGACCTGCACACCGTCGCGCAGCCGCTTCCAGTGGAAGCACAGCGCGACCTGCGGATGCATCTCCAGCTGGTTGCCCTTGTCGCTCTGGTAATTCGTGTGGAAGCGGAAGCCGCGCTCGTCGACGCCCTTGAGCAGCACGATGCGTGAAGCCACCCGGCCGGAACCGTCGACGGTGGCCAGGTTCATCGCCGTCGGTTCGCGCTCGCCACTGGCCTTGGCCTCGTCCAGCAGCCGCGCGAAGGTATCCAGAATCTCGGGGTTGAGCATGGCGTCTGAAACTTTCCTTTTGCATCGTGGCCGACACGCGCCATCATGGCGCGAATGAACATGACCGATGATAGTGCAATGCCTCAGTCATCCAGTACCTCCATGACAAATCGGGTGCCGGGCCGATTTCATGCCATGGCATGTACCGGCGACGGCAGATCTGCCGACGGGAAGCCCTGTCATCACCGCTTGCCGGCCGTAGAATGGCACGTGCGCACCTTGGTACGTTGCGGATGAAGTCTCACGCCAGCATGCAGAACGAGGCCCTTGCAGGCCACCTGCTCGACCAGTACGCCGGGCGGATCGCCCGTTCACGACGCCCATACGTTCTTGGCCTGTCCGGCCTGCAGGGCAGCGGCAAGAGCACGCTGGCGCGCGTGATGAAGCTGCAGGCCGAAGCACGCGGCTGGGCCACCGAAGTACTGTCGCTGGATGATTTCTATTACTCCCGCAGCGACCGTGAAGCGCTGGCGCACCAGGTACACCCCTTGCTGCGCTCGCGCGGTGTGCCGGGCACCCATGAGATCGAGCTGCTGCTGTCGGTGCTGGCCGCGCTACCGCACGCCTCGGACAAACTGCCGGTGACGCATCCGCGTTTCGACAAGGGCCGCGACACGCGCATTCCACCGTCGCGGTGGCCGCGTGTTACGCGGCCACCGAAGCTGGTGATCATGGAAGGCTGGGCATTGGGTATCCGGCCCCAGCTGCAGGCCACACTGGACGTCCCGGTCAATGAACTGGAGCGCACGGAAGATGCCGACGGCAGCTGGCGGCACTGGGTCAACAAGCAGTTGCGTGGCTACCAGCCGCTATGGCGCAAGTTCGACGCGCTGATCGTGCTGCAGGCGCCGAGTTGGGAGATCGTGCGCGACTGGCGCGGCGAGCAGGAGCAGGAGCTGCTGGCGCGTCACGCCCCATTGGCCATGGATGCCGCAGCGATGAAACAGTTCCTGGCCCATTTCGAACGCCTGAGCCGGCATGCACTCGCCACCCTGCCGGCACTGGCTGACAGCTGCGTGGAATACGACGACGAGCGGCATGTGACCGGGCTCAGTCACGGCTGAGCAGCGCCGTATAACCCTCGCGCGAATCCGGCCAGCGCGGCATAAAGCCGCTGGCACGCAACCGCGCATTGCTGAGCCGCTTGCTGCCGATGCCGACCGGTGCCGGACCGTCTTCGACCAGCGACGCGCCGATCAACGCAGACAGATGGTCGTACAGCACATCCAGCGGCAGCGGCGTGCTATCCACACCAAGATAAAGCGGCAACGGATCGGCCAATTTCAGCAGATGCACGATCGCCGCAGCGGCATCGTCAACATGGATGCGGTTTGCCCAATGCGGCTGGGTGCGCGGCACCTTGAGCTGGCCGGCGCGCAGGCGTTCGATCAACTGCAATCGGTTCGGTCCGTACAAGCCAGCCAGTCGCAACACGACCGAAGGCACCGGCTGCGTGGCAAGCCACTGCTCCGCCTCCAGCAGCACGCTGCCGTTGAAACCCGGCGGTGCGGGTGGCGTGTCTTCATCGACCCAGTCACCAGCGTGCTGGCCATACACTGCGCTGGAGGAAACCAATAGCACGCGTTGCAGTTGTGCGTGATCGAGTGCGCCAAGCAGGTGCCGCAAGCCGTCCACAAAGGTGCTGCGATAGGCTGCTGGGTCACGCCGTTCCGGGGTCGGCAGATAGACCATCCGGGTCATGCCAACAGGCAGTTCGCGCAGAGTCTCCGGTCGGGTCAGATCGCCGCGCAGCCAGCGGATGCCGCTGTCGTCAGGCATCGGTGGCTCGCGCCGCAGCGCCCACACCTCATCGCCACGCGCCCGCAGACGCTGCGCGACGCGCAGGCCAAGATCGCCACAGCCGGCCAGCAATACCTGTTCGTTCACCACAGCTTTCTTCATCACAGCCGTTGAATCCACCCTGCTAGCATCTGCGCATGAATCCGTCGCACAACCTTTTCATCATCGGCCCGACCGGCGCCGGCAAGACCTCGATCGGGCGGCGACTTGCCACACATTATGGCCTGCCGTTCGTCGATCTCGACCAGGAGATCGAACGGCACTGCGGCGTGGACGTGAACACCGTTTTCGAGATCGAGGGCGAAGCCGGTTTCCGCCAGCGCGAAAGCATGCTGCTGGACGAATGCAGCCAGCGCGGCGGCGTGCTGCTCGCCACCGGTGCCGGCGTCGTGCTGGCCGAACACAATCGCCATCTTCTGCGCGAACGCGGCTACGTGATGTGGCTGCAAACCAGCATCGAGCAGCAACTGGAGCGGCTGGAACGTGATCATCGTCGCCCGTTGCTGGCCGTGCCGAACCGACACGAGCGTCTGCAGGCGATGGCGCAGGTCCGCGAACCGATCTACCGCGAGCTCGCCGACCTCGCCGTGCCCGGCGAACACGGCAGCGTCGCCGCCGCCAGCCAACGCTGCATCGCGCTGATCGATCATCATTGGCAGCGCCAACCCAACGCATGGCCCCGACAGAACGCATGAACAACCCCGCACTCCAGACCATCACCGTCGCCCTCGGCCAGCGCAGCTATCCGGTATGGATCGGCGCCGGCTTGCTCACCGACCACGTCCGCTGGCGCGCCATGCTGCGCGGCAGGCATGCGCTGGTGATCAGCAACACCACGGTGGCGCCGCTGTACCTTGATCGCGTTGCACAGGGACTCGAAGGCCTGCACTGGTCATCATTTCTGCTCGACGACGGTGAAGCACACAAGAGCTTCGCCAATGTCGGCCGCGCACTGGAGGCACTGGGCCAGCTCGGCGCCACCCGCGATGCCTGTGTGATCGCGCTGGGCGGCGGCGTGGTCGGCGACCTGGCCGGTTTCAGCGCGGCGTGCTGGATGCGCGGCATCGACTTCATCCAGATGCCGACCACCTTGCTGGCCATGGTCGATTCCTCGGTCGGCGGCAAGACCGGCGTCAACCTGCCGGTCGGCAAGAACCTCGCCGGCGCGTTCCACCAGCCACGTGCGGTGATTGCCGACCTCGACACGCTAGCGACACTGCCCGAGCGCGAATACCGCGCCGGACTCGCCGAGGTTGTGAAAGGTGCGGCCATTGGCGACGAACCGTTCTTCGCCTGGCTGGAACAACACGCCGATGCACTGGCCGTCCGCGACCCCATCGCTGTACTGGAAGCGATCGCGCGCAAGGTGCGCTACAAGGCCGGCGTGGTCGCCCGCGACGAAACCGAACAAGGCGAACGCGCCCTGCTCAATCTCGGCCATACCTTCGGCCACGCGCTGGAAACGGCCGGCCACTACACCACCCTGCTGCACGGCGAAGGCGTGGCGATCGGCATGCTGCTGGCCGCGCGGCTGTCGGAGCGGCTGGGTATGAGCGTCGCTGCCGATACCTCGCGGTTACGGCAATTGCTGGAAAAGCTTGGGCTGCCCACCGCGATTCCGCCCGGCATCGATCCACAGCAATTGCTCGCGCTGATGCGGCTGGACAAAAAGAACACTGCTGGTGCATTGCGACTGATCCTGTGGCGAGGCATTGGGCGCGCGGAGATCGTCGGCGGTGTGGATGAAGCCGACGTGCTGATGGTGTTGCATCATGCTTCGCCATGTTGATCCCATCGCTGCTGCGGTGACCCGGTCGGGCTGAGCGTAGCGCCGCAGGCACGGAGTCGAAGCCGCGTGTCGTGCCCTTCGACTTCGCCGCAATGCGGCTACGCTCAGGGTGAACGGCTCTTCAGCACTCGCTACGCGGCCGCCGGCCTTCTAGAATGCTTGAGTTTGCGGCGTGCCGCATAGTCCATCCGGAACCCATGCGCCTCTATCTGCAAACCGTGCCCGGCAGCTCCGACGCACCCCGCTACGTCCAGATCACGCTGGAGCAGGACCTGCTTGGCGGCTGGACGCTGTATCGCGAATCCGGCACCCAGGGCGGCCGCGCGACCATGAAGCGCGAGCAGTACCTGGAGCGCGACGAGGCGGTCAGCGCGTTTGAGAAAGCCCGCGACGCCCAGCTCAAGCGCGGCTTCCGCCTGATGTTTGCCCAAGGGCTGGAAGGCCCGTACGGACGTTGATTTGATGAATGCCCCGCTGAAGAACGATCGCTTCCTGCGCGCCCTGCGCCGCGAACCTACCGACACCACCCCGATCTGGGTAATGCGCCAGGCCGGCCGCTACCTTCCGGAGTACCGCGCCACCCGCGAGCGCGCCGGCAGCTTCATGGGCCTGGCGCAGAACCCCGAGTTCGCCTGCGAAGTCACCCTGCAGCCGCTGGAGCGCTTCGAGCTCGACGCCGCGATCCTGTTCTCCGACATCCTCACCATCCCCGACGCGATGGGCCTGGGCCTGTCGTTTGCCAAGGGCGAAGGCCCGCAGTTCGCACATCCGGTGCGCACCGCCGCCGATATCGCGAAGCTCGCCGTGCCCGACATGGATGGCGAACTACGTTACGTGATGGATGCGGTGCGACTGATCCGCCAGGAACTGCACGGCCGCGTGCCGCTGATCGGTTTCTCCGGCAGCCCGTGGACGCTGGCCTGCTACATGGTCGAGGGCCACGGTTCGAAGGATTTCGCCACGCTCAAGGCGATGTGCTGGAACGAACCGAAACTCGCCCACCAGTTGCTGGACACGCTCGCACAAGCCGTCGCCGCCTACCTGATCGCCCAGGCTGCCGCCGGTGCGCAGGCGCTGATGATCTTCGACACCTGGGGCGGCCTACTTGGCCCAGCCCCGTTCCGCGAATTCTCGCTGCGCTACATGACGCAGATCGTCGCCGCCCTGAAGGCTGACCCGCACGCCCGCGAACTACCCGTGATCCTGTTCTCCAAGGGAGCCGGCCAACACCTCGCCGAGATGACCAACACCGGCTGCACTGCGGTCGGCGTCGACTGGACCATGGATCTGGACGAGGCGCGCCGCGCTGTCGCCGGCAAAGTCGCCCTGCAAGGCAACCTCGACCCCGCGATCCTGCGCGCCAGCCCCGACGTGATCCGCCGCGAAGCCCGCGCCGTGCTCGACAGCTACGGCAACCACCCCGGCCATGTATTCAACCTCGGCCACGGCATCACGCCGGAAGTCGATCCGGAGCATGTGAAGGTGCTGGTGGACGAAGTTCACGCTTACGGGCGCTCGCTGCGCGACTGAGTCTTTAGCGGCGCTCGAATTGTGGGAGAGCGGGGAGAGGGGGAAAGGGGGCTTTTGGCAGCCCAGTCCCCTCCCCGTACAATGTCACGTCCACGCCCCATCAATCCGCGTACGCCAGCGGCGTACCATCGCGAGCCCCCATGGAAAAGAGTTTCGAACCCGCCCAGATCGAGTCGAAGTGGTACGCGCGCTGGGAAGCCAGCGGCGCGTTCCAGCCGTCGGGCAAGGGCGATCCGTACTGCATCCTGCTGCCGCCGCCGAATGTCACCGGCACGTTGCACATGGGGCATGCGTTCCAGCAGACGGTGATGGACATGCTGGTGCGCTACCAGCGCATGCGCGGCATGAATACGCTGTGGCAGGTGGGCACCGACCATGCGGGTATCGCCACGCAGAAGATCGTGGAGAACCAGCTGGCGGTCGAAGACAAGACGCGGCATGACTTGGGCCGCGATGCGTTCGTCGAGCGGGTGTGGAAGTGGAAGGAGGAGTCCGGCTCCACCATCACCAACCAGATGCGTCGCATCGGTGCCGCCGCGGACTGGTCACGCGAGCGCTTCACCATGGACGAGGGACTCTCGGCCGCCGTGCGCAAGGTGTTCATCGACTGGTATCGCGCGGGGCTGATCTACCGCGGCAACCGGCTGGTGAACTGGGACCCTGTGCTGGGTACCGCGGTGTCCGATCTGGAAGTGAACAATGTCGAGCGCGACGGCCATATGTGGTCGATCCGCTATGACGTGGTTGATCCGCAACCAGGAGAACTCGACCATCTGGTCGTTGCCACTACCCGACCAGAGACGATGCTAGGTGACGCCGCTGTTGCGGTGCATCCAGAGGACGAGCGCTACAGAAAGCTTGTCGGCAAGCAACTGTGCTTGCCGCTTACCGGGCGCCGCATTCTTGTGATTGAAGATGACTATGTCGACAAGGATTTCGGCACCGGCTGCGTGAAGATCACGCCGGCACACGATTTCAATGACTATGCGATGGGACAACGTCACGGTCTGGCGCAGTACAACATTTTCACTCTGGGCGCGAAGATAGTCAGCGACAAGGATTGGGCTGTTAATGCTTCTAAACCCGGTGGTTCCGGAAGAGTTCGGAGCAAGTATTTCGACACAGCCACCGACATTGGCATTCCCGCAAAATATCAGGGTCTGGACCGCTACGACGCACGCAAAGTCGTTTTGGCTGACCTGAAAGAGCTCGGCCTGCTGGTCGAAACCAAATCGCACAAGTTGCAGGTGCCGGTGAGCGATCGCTCGGACACAGTGATCGAGCCGATGCTGACCGACCAGTGGTTCGTCGACCTCACCTCCGACACGCTGGCCGATGGACGTCCAGGCGGCCGCAAGGCGATCACCCAGCCGGCGCTGGACGCGGTGCGTTCGGGCGAGATCAAGTTCGTACCGGAGAACTGGGCGACCACGTACACGCAGTGGCTGGACAACATCCAGGACTGGTGCATCAGCCGCCAGCTCTGGTGGGGCCATCGCATCCCGGCATGGTACGACGAGGCCGGCAACATCTTCGTGGGCGAGGACGAGGCGGATGCGCGCAAGTCCGCCACTGCCGCGCCCGTCGGCGCGCTGCGCCAGGACGACGACGTGCTCGATACCTGGTTCAGCTCGGCGCTGTGGCCGTTCTCCACGCTCGGCTGGCCGGCCAATGGCCCGGTGAAGAACGAGCGCGGTGAAGTCGTCGCGAACTGGGAGCAGGACAAGATCTTCCTGCCCAGCGCAGTGCTGGTCACCGGCTTCGACATCATCTTCTTCTGGGTCGCCCGCATGGTGATGGCGACCAAGTACTTCACCGGCCAGGTGCCGTTCCGCGAGGTCTACATCAACGCGATCGTGCGCGATGCGGAAGGCCAGAAGATGTCCAAGTCCAAGGGCAACACGCTGGACCCGCTGGACCTGATCGACGGCATCGAGCTGGAACCACTGGTGGCGAAGTCCACCAAGTCATTGCTGATACCGCAGGTGCGCGAGAAGGTCGAGAAGCGTGTCCGCAAGGATTACCCCGACGGCATCCCGGCGATCGGCACCGACGCGCTGCGCTTCACCTTCGCCGCGCTGGCCAGCTACAGCCGCACGATCAACTTCGACATCA
>Ga0302311_10006855_pt1 | contig 11707 bp, 12 predicted proteins | sample III_Palsa_N1_3_FD_200449 | JGI IMG/M metagenome (GOLD analysis project Ga0302311, IMG submission 200449) | Peat permafrost microbial communities from Stordalen Mire near Abisko, Sweden - III_Palsa_N1_3 | ecosystem: Environmental > Terrestrial > Soil > Palsa > Peat permafrost | place: Sweden...
CTCGCAAGCAAGGGAGATCATCACCATGGCGGATTGGGTCGCGTTCGGGTCGAAGGGCCTCTCTGCGCGAGTGGACCCGCTGGGAGCGCAGCTCTCTGAACTCACAGATGGCGAGGGCCGTCCGCTCTTGTGGAGCGGCGACCCGGCGATATGGAGCGGGCGAGCGCCGATTCTGTTTCCCATCGTCGGCGCACTCGCGGGCGGCCGCTACCGGCTCGGCGCGCGGCACTACGCACTGTCGCGCCACGGTTTTGCCCGCACCACGCCGTTCGAGATGATCGAGTCGACGCCGGTCTCCGCGACGTTCCGGCTGCGCTCCGATGAGAACACGCGACAGCTCTATCCGTTTCGCTTCGAGCTGCAAGTGCATTTTGCGATCGCCGACACGACACTCTCGGTGCTCGCGCTCCTGCACAACGCAGGTGATGAGGCGATGCCCGCCAGCTTCGGCTATCACCCGGCATTTCGATGGCCGCTGCCCTATGGGCAGCCCCGCGAGGCGCACTTCGTCGAGTTCGAAACGGACGAGCCTGCGCCGGTGCGCCGTCTGAATGCGGACGGACTGCTGACGCAGGCACGCCATCCGACCCCGGTATCCGGCCGGCGCCTGATCCTCGACGATGCGCTGTTTCGCGATGACGCCGTCATTTTCGACGAGCTCTCGAGCCGGTCGGTGATCTACGGCGCCGCAGGCGCACCGCGCTTGCGAGTGCGCTTCGCGGACACGCCGTATTTTGGAATCTGGACGAAGCCGCGCCGCGCCGGCTTCATCTGCCTCGAGCCGTGGCACGGCGTTGCCGATCCCGAGGGCTTCTCGGCGGACTTCACAGAGAAGCCGGGGGTGTTCGTGGTTCCCATCGGCGCGGCGATGTCCATGAAGATGTCGATCGAGTTGCTCGCGGACTGACCGCCGGGCACCCGGTCAGGCGGCCGTTTTGGCGAGCTCGCGATCGATCTCTGCGAGAAGCCGCGGATCGTCCGGACTTACATCGGGCGCGAATCGAGCCGCGACCGAGCCGTCGCGGCTCACCAGAAACTTCTCGAAGTTCCACAGCACCTCGTCCGGGGCGCCCGACTCGATGCCGTAGTCGGCGAGACGCTTTCTCATGGATCCTTCGCCCACGGCCTCGGGCCGTGCGTGCGTGAGAGCACGATACAGCGGATGACGCGCCGGTCCTTTCACGCTGATTTTGCTGAACAGGGGAAAATGCACGTCGTATTGAGTGGAGCAGAAATCCGCGATCTCGGTATCGGTGCCGGGCTCCTGCCCCCTGAAATCGTTGGCGGGAAAGCCGAGGATCTCGAGGCCCGAAGCGCGCTTGTCTTGATAGAGCTTCTCGAGCTGTGCGTATTGGGGCGTGAGGCCGCATTTCGATGCGACGTTCACAATAAGCAATACCCGGCCACGAAACGCATCGAGTGTCGTCGGTCGACCGTCGATGGATTGCACCGGTATCTCGAACACGGAATCGTTCATGCGTCACCTCGTCCCGGATCATAGCTCAAGCGGGACCGGATGACTCAGCCCTCCTTGGTGGACACTTGCTCGGCGGACACTTGCACGGCCGGGCGCGCGACGCTTACGAGCGCCTGCTCGGCGGCCGCGCTGAGCTCTTCGATGATTTCCCAGCGAGCCACCCGCACGCCCTGCGGAGCATCGACCGACAGTCTCACGCGATCGCCGCGGATCGCATTGACGGTGATGATCACACCCTCGGCGACGACGAAGGACTGGCCTATTCTTCGTGACAGAAGACGCATGATGACACCCCCCCTTTGGCCGCGGTAGAGATGATTGACGCGCTAACTGCACCCTTTATTCAGGGGCAATACTAGGTATTGGCCCATTGATTTCAAGTGTAGCCGTTTCGCAGGCGTTGGAACCGCGGCCGGGCCAGACGATATCGCCATTCGCATCGTCGATCCAAAACTCCATCGTTCGTCCGTCGGGGTGCTGGCTGCGCAACCGTCCCCATTGCGACCGCCGGGTGGTGAAGCCCTCTGCGGCGTGCTCTGCCATCAATTTGTGCAGTGCAGCTAGCGCATCCAAGCGCGTCGAGTACTTCACCACGTCGTCCGGTTCACTCATTACCAAGTAGTGATAATCACACTCCATCGCGTGCCCCTTATTTGCGTGTTTCATGCAAGGCTAGCGCGGGCGGACTGAACGTCCTATGCGATATCTAATGAAAGTCTTGTCGGTGGGCGCCGCTATTTTTTCGTCGCAGGGTTCTCGCCTTCGGCCGCCGCGGCATCCGACGCATTTTCCCTGCCCAGACAGGTGGTCGTCGGAGGATCAGAATTCTGGGGCGCACCCGGGTGCCAGTGCGCCACCTGATAGCAGTTGGAATCGATCCACACGATCCAGTCACCGCCATCGGTTCTCATCTGATCGCCGGCGTGGTGCGGTTGTCGGGCCAGCCACCCGTCCCACAAGGATAGGCCGACGCTGGCGTGCGTCACCTGCTGATCCCTTCGAATCTCGAATGCCTCCACCGCGCGACGCGCCTCCGCCGCCCAATTGACGCCCGGCGTACCGCCGCGGGAGCCGCCCGCTGGTGCGGCCTGCGAGGAAGAGTCGACGGTGGGCGGCGCGAGAGACATCCCGGCGTCGACTTTCATCCGCTGCAGATGAGCGCCATCGGCGCGTGCGGTCGGAACTTTCAACGGCGGCAGGAGCGTGACTTCGAGTGCGGGGGCAGCGGCGGTCGGGGAGCCGGGCGGCGAGCGAGTCTGTATCAACAACAGCGCGACGACGGCGAAATGAAGCGCCAACACCGCGGCGGCGGCGCTCCATCGCGAAGATCTACGGTCGCTTGATTCCCTTTTTTTAGGCACTTTCTTTAACGAAGCAGGGTGGGAGTTTCGACTCCCCCAGTCGAGGGGGGTTCCCGCCGGCTTGCATCCTACATAATGAGCGCCGACACTTGATGGCAGCGCTTTGCCGCAGATTACAAGGGGAACGGTATGGCCAGATCGGTAGCGGATCAATTCGTCCAGACCTTGGCAGCGGCCGGCGTCAAGCGCGTATTCGGCATCGTCGGCGACAGTCTCAACGGCATCACCGATTCAATTCGCCGCCACGGCGCCATCGAATGGATTCACGTGAGACACGAAGAGGTCGCCGCCTTTGCGGCGGGGGCCGAGGCACATCTCACCGGCAACCTCGCGGTCTGCGCCGGGAGCTGCGGGCCCGGCAACCTGCATCTCATCAACGGACTATTCGATTGCCATCGATCGGGCGTGCCCGTACTCGGTATCGCTGCGCACATTCCTTCCGTGGAAATCGGCACGGGCTATTTTCAGGAAACGCATCCGCAGATGCTGTTCAAGGAATGCAGCCACTATTGTGAGCTGATCTCGTCCGCCAACCAGATGCCGCGCACGCTCGAGATCGCCATCCGCGAGGCGGTCGGCAAGCGCGGAGTATCGGTCGTGGTAATCCCCGGGGACGTCGCGCTGCAAACGGCATCCGAAGCACCCGTGGCCAATCCCGCGGGACTCGTCCTTGCGCAGCCGGTCGTTACGCCGAGCCCGGAAGATCTCGAGCGGCTGGCGGCGCTGCTCAACGGCGACGGTCGCGTGACGCTGCTATGCGGCTCGGGCTGCCAGGGCGCTCACCAGGAATTGCTTGCCGTCGGGGAGCGCCTCCAGGCTCCGATGGTGCATGCGCTGCGCGGCAAGGAACACGTCGAATGGGAGAATCCCTACGATGTGGGCATGACCGGATTGATCGGCTTCTCTTCGGGCTACTACGCAATGCGCGATTGCGACATTTTGCTCATGCTCGGGACCGATTTCCCCTACCGGCAGTTCTATCCCGACGAACCGGGTGTGCGGATCGCGCAGATCGACCTGCGTGCGGGAAACATCGGCCGCCGCGCCAAAGTGGATCTCGGCATCCTGGGCGACGTCCGCAGTACGCTGCAGGCGTTACTCCCGTTGCTCAGGAAAAAGGAGAGCGGCGCGCATTTGGAGCAAGCGCAGCGCCACTATGCGAAGGCACGCAAGGAACTCGACGAGCTCGCCGTCGGGTCAAAGGGCAAGCGCCCGATCCACCCGCAGCAAGTTACCAAAGCAATCAGCGACCGGGCGGCAGCCAACGCCATCTTCACCGCCGACGTCGGCTTGCCGGTCGTATGGGCGGCGCGCTATCTGGCGATGAACGCCCATCGGCGGCTCATCGTTTCGGCATGGCACGGTTCCATGGCCAACGCAATGGCGCAGGCGATCGGAGCGCAGGCAACTTACAGGGATCGGCAAGTGATCTCGCTCTCGGGCGACGGCGGGTTCACCATGCTGATGGGCGATTTTCTGAGCCTCGTGCAGCTGGATCTGCCCGTGAAGGTCGTCGTCTTCAACAACGGCGCTCTCGGGTTCATCGAGCTCGAACAGAAATCGACCGGGTTTCTCGACTTCGGAACCGACTTTAAAAACCCGAATTTTGCCGCCATGGCCGAGGCCGTGGGTGTAAAGGGCATTCGGCTCGAAGATCCGGCCGAGGTCGACGCGGGAATTGCCGAGGCCCTCGCCCACCGGGGGCCAGTACTGGTCGACGCCGTGGTCGCGCGCACCGAGCTTGCCATGCCGCCCGCCATCACGGCGGAGATGGCCAAGGGGTTCTCGCTCTACATGGTCAAGGCCGTCATGAATGGACGGCTCGACGAGATCGTCGATCTCGCGAAGACGAATCTCTGGCGTTGACGCGAAGCTCAGCCGCGCAGGTTGCTCGGACTACGCACCCACCGTCCACTCCTCCACCGAGCTCCACAGCCGGCTGGTGGATGCGCCCGACAGCACGAGAAGTGCCACGCTCGCGCCAAGCGCTGCGACGAGTCCATAGCGGGTGATCAGTAGAGCGCCGAGGCCGGCGCCGAAGAACATCATCAAAGTGGCAGCCAGGCGCACTCGCAGAGAAGAGCGGGCGGCCCCCGCGAGCGATGCGTCCGCCGCCAAGCCTGTCAGAGTCAAAGTGAGTACCGTGGTGGTGAGGTCCGGAACTCCTAAACGGCGCGCGGCTGCATTTTGCAGGCCCATCGCCAAAGCGAGCAGCACGATGAGCAGGTAGCGGCCGACGGTCGCCGTGGGGTCGCTCGCGAACAGGGAAACGCCCAAAGCCGCGGCGACGAGCACCACTTCGACGCAAATCGAGACGGTGAGGAGACGGGCGCGATGTCGTCCCAGACGCGCCCCAAGGCGACCGCCCAGAAATGCGCCGGCCAGGAACGCAATCGTTGCCGCGAGGGAGGCCGGGATCGATAGGTTTTGGGGAGCCGTGATGGCGAAGCCCAGAAATACGATGTTTCCGGTCATATTCGCGACGAACACATGGCCGAGCAGGAGATAGCTGACCGCATCGACGATGCCCGTGACGAGGGTCAGGCCCATCAAGTACGGACGAAGCGGCTTGTGCCGGTCGGGTTTGTGCACGTGCGAGTCTCGAGCTACAGGCGTTGTGTCGGTCATCGGCGTATCCCTTGCTCACGCCATGGCATGGCGCATTTCCAATGGCTCATACCCGCCGGGCGCTCGGGTCGCGTCCGGCGGGTAGGCCATTCTGCGGCTAGTTCGGCAAGTCGAACACGAGGACTTCCGCTCCGTCCCCGTTCGAGAGGGTCAGGGCCGGCACCTCCGTCACCTTCAGACCATCGCCTGCAGCCAGCGCGACTCCGTTCACCCTCAAGGCGCCGCGCGCCAGGTGAACATAGGCGCGGCGCTTCGCGGCAAGCGGCAGTTCGGCGCGCTCGGCTCCATCGAACAGGCCCGAGTAGATCCGCACGTCTTGATGGATTCGCACGGAGCCGTCGATCCCATCCCGGGACGCGACCAGCCGCAACTGCCCGCGCTTCTCAGCGGCGGCGAAGTGCTTCTGCTCATAGCTCGGCGCTATTCCGACCGCTTCCGGACGAATCCAGATTTGCAGAAAATGCACGGGCTCGCTCGCGGACGGATTCATCTCGCTGTGAAGCACTCCGGTCCCGGCGCTCATGCGCTGAACGTCGCCCGGTACGATGACCGAGCCATTGCCCATCGAATCGCGGTGTCCGAGTTGCCCCTCGAGGACGTAGCTGACGATCTCCATATCTCGGTGACCGTGCGTGCCGAATCCCTCTTCCGGGTCGACGCGATCTTCGTTGATGACACGAAGTACCCCGAACTCGACGTGGTTGGGGTCGTGGTAGTCCCCGAACGAGAACGTGTGCCGCGACTTGAGCCAGCCGTGGTCTGCATGGCCCCTGTCTTCGCTCTTTCTAAGATCCAACATTGTTTTGCCTCCAAATCAGTGTGAACGCTATGCTACGTTCTAAAATCAACAGGATGAAGCCATGAAAACCGGTCATAACGTTCGAGAAATTCGAAGCATGAGCGGTGGCGCGCCTCAAACCACCCCCGATCAATGGGTTGCACTCGCCGCAGTGGTGGATCTAGGCGGGTACGCGAGCGCTGCAGAGGCTCTCGATCGCAGCCAATCGGCCGTGAGTTACCAAGTCACACGTCTGCAGGAGGTGCTGCAGTGTCGGCTCCTCGAAGTCCGCGGACGGCGTGCAGTATTGACTGCGCATGGGGAGACTTTACTCGCCCGGGCCCGCGGGCTGCTCGAGGAATGGCAGGCGCTCGAGGCATTCGCGCACAGTCTCGAAAAAGGATTCGAAGCGGCTCTCAAGGTGGTGGTCGACGCCGCCTTCCCCCGTCCGCGCCTGCTCGCAGCACTCCTCGAGCTGCGGCGGCGCTGTCCGTCGACGCAAATCGATCTCGCCGAGGCGGTGCTGTCCGGTGCCGAGGAAGCAATCGCCCGGGGTGCCGTCGACGGGTCGGCCGACATCGTCGTGACCACCCGCGTGCCCTCGGGATTTCTGGGAGATTGGCTGTACGAGACGACGTTCATCGCCTGCGCGAGCGCTTCGCACCCGCTGCATCGCCTCGAGCGCAAGATCTCCCTGCACGATCTCGAGCAGTATCAGCAAGTGGTCCTACGCGACTCGGGTACTCATGCCCCGAGAGACGAGGGGTACCTCGGCGCCCAGCTGCGCTGGACCGTCGGCAGTCTCGATACCTCGATTGCGGTGGTCGAGTGCGGCCTGGCGTATGCCTGGCTGCCGGAGCACGTGATCGCACCGGCACTCGCCGCGGGACGACTCAAGGCGCTACCCCTGGAAGCGGGATCTTCCCGCAAAGTCCCTCTCTACCTGGTGCTCGTGCGCTCGGGCGGGGCGGGGCCCGCGGCGCGCGCGGCGGTAGAGCTCCTGCATCGATTTGCGCTCGGCGACGAGCCGCAAATGCCTTGATAAAATGAAATCCGCGGCAATACGAATCAAACGAGGGGGACTCCGCTATGCAAATCAAAGGCCTTTCCGGCGTGCACGCTATCGCGATTGCATGTTCCGCGATGATCCTGGCGCTGCTCTTCGGCAGCCGACCGGTGAGCGCCGACCAACCGGGGCCCTACGCCATCGGCCACCGCACGGTGGTCCTCGAGGACACCTCGCGCAATCCCGACGGCTCTACGCCCGTCACAACACCGGGTCGACCTCTCTACGTGCACATCTGGTATCCGGCCGCGGCGCACCCGACGCAGCACGTCCGCTACACCTGGAACAACCCGGTCTACAATCAGAATCCGGGCGGTACCCGCTACCCAGGACTGCCCGATACGCCTCCGCTCACGTTCACGGGGAGCATATCCGCGCATCCGATCGCCGAGGACGCACCGCTCGCGCACGGCCGATTCCCGCTGCTCGTCGCCACACACGGCTACGAAGTCGCGGCGGCCAAGAACATGCCGGATACCCTGGAGACTCTGGCGAGCCACGGCTACATCGTGGCTTCGGTCGAGCATACGGGTGACGACGACGTTTGGTACCAGACCGACTTCATGGAGGAATACATCGGCCTCAAACTCGGCCCCAATCCGAGCATCTACGCCGCCACGATTTACCAGCGCGTGAAGGATGTGAGCTTCGTGATCGGCGCGGTGCTCGGCGGCAAAGCTGACCAGGGCGGCCCGCCATTCGCCGCGCAAATCGACGCCGATGAGATCGGCGTTCTCGGCTACTCGCTCGGCGGGCAGACGACGGTCGCCACCGTGACCGGTATCAGCTCTCAAGGTCTGCCTGCGGACCGCCGGGTCAAGGCCGCATTCGCCGGTGCCGGCACCAACTACGGGCTGCTGCTGAACGCGGCCGACTACGCCAATGCCAGGGTGCCGCTGATGTTCTTCGGCAATGACACGGGGATTGCCTACAGCAACTTCAACGCCTTCACCAATAGCCCGAGGAAGTACCGGGTGGACATCGCCGGATGGAACCATCACGTCGGCGGCTACCAGACGAGCTGGTGCCAGGACGTTCACAACTCGTTGGTCGCGGTGAACCCGGCCGTCTATCCGCAAGCGTTCATAGACCCTGCGGCCTTGAATCCGTCGGACATCGCCAACTACGTCTTCGATGCGACCTTCTACTGGGGCTATACCGGCCCCTACGAGCTCGGTATCTACAATTTCTGCGAGGGAAGCGTCTTCGATGGAGTGAGCGACGCCCAATTGCAATCGGTCCTGTACGGCGATGCAGAGATCCTGACGGCGAAGGCTGCGCTGCAAGGCGCCATGCCGCTCGAGCGCGAGCTGCCGGTCACGGAGACGACGCGACTCGCCAATGATTACGCGGTGGCGTTCTTCGATGCGATGCTCAAGCACGACGAGCGCGGCATGGACGATCGCGGCCTGCGGGACGTCGACGATCCACTGGTGCGCGTCGTGAAAGACTGCGAGCGCGTGCGCCCGCATCCGTTCGATCTGGCATCAGGCGACAAGATCTCTTTCGTTCCCGCCGGCGGCTCCTATCAGGTCACGGTACGCTCCGGTGCGTCATTGCTCAGTGCCGGCACGACGAAGCTCGACGTCGCAAGCAATGGGACCGCCGCCTTGAGCTATCCCGGTTTTTCCTTCCCGGTTCCCGGTACGCCGGAGCCCGTGACGATGCTGTTCGTCAGTGAGGACGGCGCGATCACGACCCGCACGTCCGGCGACTATACCGGCGTCGATGACAACGGCTCCCCCTGGTATATGAAAGGACAGCTTCTGCTCACCAATCGCCTCACGATCGGCGCCTTGATGAAGGACCTCGACAGCACGGCGGCCGCGGCCGGGGGCGGTGTGTTCGGGACCTATGATGCGGCGAACCGGCGCGTGATCGTCACCTACCAGGGCGTGCCCGCGGCCGGCACCACCGCGCCCAACACGCTGCAAATCGTGATCTCTGCCACCGGCGAGATAGACATCACCATCGGCGGGCTCGCCGACACCGGTCCAAATTACGCCCCGAATATTCTCGGTACGATCGGTATCGCCTCCGGCCAGACCAAGGCGGCGGATTTCCGCAAGGTGCGGCCCATCGACTTCGCGGCGCTGCGTGGCGGGCCGCCGGTGTCGCTGCCCTTTGCTGGCGGCGGGGCGATCTATGCGCAATACGACCGAGGCGTGAAGGGAGCCTGCGACGGCGACGACCCCTAGCGAGGATGGTTCCGGCGCAGCATTAAGGTAATCTTGGAGGTGCCATGACGACATTCAATCTAACCCAGCCCACCGAGTCCCAGCGTCGCGAAATCACCAGCGGCCTGAGCAAGGAAGAACAGCACGTGCTGCTTCAACACGGCACCGAAGCACCGTTTTGCGGTGTATTCCTCGACAACAAGAAAGATGGCGTCTACACCTGCCGTTTTTGCGGACTTCCGCTATTTCGCTCGAGCGCCAAGTTCAACTCCGGTACCGGCTGGCCGAGTTTCTTCGCGCCGTTCGACGAGGCGCATATCAGACGCATACGCGACACCAGCTACGGCATGGTGCGCGTGGAAGAGGTCTGCGCTCGCTGCGGTAGCCATTTGGGGCATATATTCCCTGACGGACCTCCGCCCACGGGCGAGCGTCACTGCTTGAACTCGGTGTCGCTGTCCTTCACCGAGAAGGGACAAGCACTGCCCGACATCTTGAAACGAGGGGCTCCGGAAGGTGTTGAGGCTTCGGCGAGCTAGCAAAGGCAGGATTGCGCCGCGCGTGGCGGGAGTCGCGTCGGCGCTGCTCGCCGGCGGAATGCTCGCGGGTTGCGCCGTCCAGCACTATCGGGCCGCCCCGATTGCTGCCGATCGCGTGGCCGATGCGTTCGAGGCGCGCCGGCTCACCGACGATGGGCTGCGCACTTTCGCGGAGCAGGCGCTCGGTCCGGAGGCGTGGCCCCCTCCGTCCTGGGACTATCGGGCGCTATCGCTCGCCGCGCTGTACTTCAATCCGAGCCTCGATGCGGCGCGGGCGCGAATCGCCGAATCGCAAGCGCAGATACTCACCGCCGGCGCGCGCCCGAACCCGAGCCTCGCCTTCACACCCGGAATCCCGAGCCCTTATTTGCTGACGCTCGACCTGTCTTTCCCGCTCGAGACCGCGGGCAAGCGCGGCTATCGCCTGCAGGCCGCGCGCAGCTTGGATCTGGCGGCGCGGCTCCAACTGGCGCAGGCCGCGTGGACGGTGCGAAGTTCCCTGCGAGCCGTGCTGGTGGATCACCTGGCGGCGTCTCGAACGCTCGATTTGCTGCGGGCCGAGGCCAAGCTGCGCGGCGGGCAGGTGCGGCTGCTCGAGGCGATGGCCTCCGCGGGCGAGATCCCGCGCGTGGAAGTCTCGACGGCCGAGGTCGAGCTCTCGCGAGCGCATACTGCCGTGGCCGAGGCTGCGGCGCGCTCGGTCCAATCCGAGGCCGCGCTCGCAGACGCGATCGGCATCCCCGTCGCCGCGCTCCGGGAGGTGCGGCTCGCTTGGCCCGAATGGGAATCGCCGCCGAGCGCCGAATCTCTGCCGAGCAGTGAAATCGAGCGCGATGCCGTACTCAACCGTCTCGACGTGCGCGCGGCGCTCGCGCAGTACGCGGCGGCGGAGTCGAGCCTGCAACTCGAGATCGCCAAGCAATACCCGGATATCGACATCGGACCGGGCTACACCTACGAGGAGAAGCGCAACTACTTCACCGTTGGCTTCGCCGCGACGATTCCTCTCCTGGACCGTAATCAGGGTCCGATCGCCGAGGCCGAGGCGCGCCGCCGGCAGGCCCAGGTTAAATTCGCGCAGACGCAGGCCGAAGTGATCTCGAGTAGCGAGCGGGCGCTCGCGCTGTACGCCGCCGCACTCGACGGATTCGCGGAGGCGGGCCGCTTCGCCGAGGTAGAGACGCGCAGGGGCGAGGCCACGCGCAAATCCGTGCAGGCGGGCGAGCAGGGTCGACTCGATCTCGACGATGCCGAGATCGAGCGCTCGGTCGCGGAGCGCTCGCGCCTCGATGCGCTGGCGCATGCACAGCGGGCGCTCGGCGATCTCGAAGACACCGTCGAGAGACCTCTCGCCGCGGGGGATGCGCTGCCGGCTATCGCGGGTCTGGACGCCTCACGCCCCCGCGGCTGACCGAACCATGGCTCGGTACCAATCTCCAAATAGGATGACGAAGTCCTCGTCGAGGGAATACGGACCGGGTACATAGCCGGCGCCGTTCACACCGCGCTGATTGTTTTCGGCCAGCGCGCGGTCCTGCAAGTTGGTCTTCGTCCAGGTCTCGGTCAGACTCTCGATCGTGTAGTCGACCCCTTCGACCGCGTCTTTGTGAACCACCCACTTCGATTCCACGCGGGTCTCCTGGGGGCCCACGGGAATTGCCGAGAACATGAAGACGTAGTC